>BNJV01002933.1_pt1 | contig 348828 bp, 417 predicted proteins | sample 8540591 | NCBI WGS metagenome assembly BNJV01 (sample SAMD00202457, study PRJDB9452) | human saliva metagenome | host: Homo sapiens | reverse complement strand
CTCCGCAAACAAGGGTGTAAATCTGCAGGTTATGCTATTTACACCCTTTATTACACCAATTTTTCCATTACCTAAGAAAACTTATAGCATTTCCTTTATTACAATATCCGTTTGTTTTTGTGAAAGTAATAATTATCACATATACAATTATGATTTACGGATATATCAGAGTTAGCAGCGATAAGCAAACAGTAGAGAATCAACGCTTCGAGATTAGCAACTTTTGTAAACATCAAAATCTTCCAATTGACGATTGGATAGAGGAAACTATCAGTGGTACAAAGAACTATAGCAAACGGGAACTCGGCAGATTACTCAAAAAGGTAGGAAAGGACGATATTATTATTTGTAGCGAGCTATCACGTCTTGGCAGGAATCTCTTTATGATTATGGAAATACTGAACATCTGCATGACTAAGGAATGCAGAGTCTGGACTATCAAAGACAACTATCGCCTTGGGGATGATATTCAGAGCAAAGTTCTCGCTTTTGCATTCGGACTATCGGCAGAGATTGAGCGTAACCTTATCAGCCAACGCACAAAAGAAGCGTTGGCGAGAAAGAAAGCTGAGGGTATTGTACTTGGTCGTCCTAAAGGTCGCAAAAGCTCCCCCGACAAATACAAACTTTCTGGTAAGGAAGTTCTCATATCAGAGTTGTTGAAGAATGGTACATCCCTTCGAAAAAAATAGCGAAGATTTGCAAGGTTGATAGGAATACCCTTGCACGGTTTATTAGACTCAAAAGATTGGTAGAAAACTAATGAGCGATTTTGTGCGGCAACAAGATACCATTTGTGACTTTTCAACATCGGACAGTTGGGTGGTTCTTTCACCTATTGAACAAAGCATCAAAAAGAAAATAGAAGCTGTTGGTACGCCATTGAGAGATTGGAATATAAACATCTATCGTGGTGTGCTGACAGGTTGCAATGAGGCCTTTATTATCAATACCGAAAAGCGTGATGAGATATTGGCAAATTGCCAAACTGATGACGAGCGGACAAGAACGGCTGAACTTATTCGACCTATTCTGCGAGGCAGGGATATTAAGAGATATGGGTATGAGTGGGCTGAACTATGGCTTATTGCCACTTTCCCCTCACGCCATTACAGTATTGATGAGTACCCAGCAGTTAAACAATACTTACTTTCTTTCGGTATTGAAAGGTTGGAGCAAACAGGTAAAACGCATATTGTAAATGGTGAGAAAGTGAAAGCCCGTAAGAAAACCCATAATAAATGGTTTGAGACACAGGATAGTATCAGTTATTGGGACTTATTTTTTCAGCCACATATATGCTGGAAAGCTGTAGGGCGTAATCTTTCATTTGCAAAAGTTGATAGCGGAATATTTTTAACAGCCCCAGCAAGTTTCATCTCGGCAGGAGAATACAATGATTATTTGTTGGCATTACTATGTTCAGATGTTAGTAAATATTTTTATTTTTTTAAGAACAGTGATACAACAGGCGCTGGCGATATTATGCTAATATCCAATCGCTCATTAAGTTTCCAATACCTATAGATTTTGACATGAAATATATATCTAAAATCCTCAACATGCCTAATAAAGAGAAATGGTAAATTTGTATGTTAAACAGTTGTATGGATTTAGTTATGACGAATGGAATATATAACAACATATCGGATTTGATAACACGCTACGAACAGGGAGAATTAGAAAGCTCCCTGTTCTATAAAATTAAGCTCGTCTGCATTCAAATTATACCATGAACAAACTGCACGATTAATTTTTCTTCTAATTCAGAATTGCATTTATTTATATTGTATTCCACAGCTTTTAATGATATAATCTATTTCATTCTGTGGTAATTTGGGAATTGGGGAAGTTCTTAACATATTGTGCAAGCATTCTAAACTGTCTTTCTTGTAACTGTGAAACATATAGTTTTGTAAGGAAGCGTCCCATCTTGGAATTAATAACACTAAGAATAAAGCGCACATCTTCCGTATTACTACTAATGATGTATGCAGTATTTAATACTATTTTGTTGCTATTATCATAGGAAAAACATGGGAATGGATAGCCTTCTTTTTCATTATCTGTTTGTATTTCCATATATACAATCTTTGGCTTAGAAAAATCCTCCCAATAACTGATACTATCCTGTGTCTCAAACCATTTATTATGGGTTTTCTTACGGGCTTTCACTTTCTCACCATTTACAATATGCGTTTTACCTGTTTGCTCCAACCTTTCAATACCGAAAGAAAGTAAGTATTGTTTAACTGCTGGGTACTCATCAATACTGTAATGGCGTGAGGGGAAAGTGGCAATAAGCCATAGTTCAGCCCACTCATACCCATATCTCTTAATATCCCTGCCTCGCAGAATAGGTCGAATAAGTTCAGCCGTTCTTGTCCGCTCGTCATCAGTTTGGCAGTTATCAAGGGATTTCTTTCCTTTTCTCTGTCGATATTATAAAAGCCTCGTTACAGCCTGTCTTTATGCCATAGTTGATTTGGATATCCCAATCTTTCAATGGTGTGCCTACTGCTTCTATCTTCTTTTTAATGCTTTGCTCAATCGGTGAAAGCACGACCCAACTATCCGATGTTGCAAAGTCACAAATGGTATCTTGTTGCCGCACAAAATCGCTCAAATTCTTTACACTATCTTTATTCTGCTTATTGGTAATGGCGCAGGTTGTTTTATGCTGGTTATTAGACCTTGAGATAAGTAAGATATTTGTGTCAACAGTAGCACTCTCAAGATCTTCACTCCAGCAAAGTCTATAAGCAGTAATGGGTTTGTCTTATTTGCAAAGAAGTCTCTTGTCTTCTCTCCATATCCTGCACGCATCCATTTGTTGGACGTAATATAGCATAAGTGCCCATCTTTCTTCAATAGCTGCCATCCACGTTCATAGAACAGACAATAGATATCACCTGTACGTGCAAAGGTGAAATATCCACACCCTTCATACAGTTTCGCTAATTCTCCACCATTATTTTGAAGTTGTATATATGGCGGATTACCAATGACGATATCAAAACCATCAGCTACTCCGAACATCCATTCTGGGTCAAAGAATGAGCTTGTATCATTCTGGTCGTATGGATTCCATTCTGCAAGTTGTTTGGCATCATCAGATGCAAAGTTATTCTCATCAGATAAAAGTTCTATTAGTTCTTCGCGTAAGGCTAAATCCTTCTCTCTTAAGCGGTGTTTTGTAGAAGTCGACTTAGCAGAAAAATGTAGATGACGTATCTGATGTAATTCTTTCTTTATTGACTCTATCTCCTCACTTTTAAAGAGGTTTAACTGACGATCTTCCTTCTTCTTTTGCAATAAGTAAGTTTGCTGAAACAAAATTAGTTTTCAAGGTTGAGGCAATGTTGGGATGCCGAAGTTTGGTTTAGAGGCATCTTTCTCACAATTACATATTAAGGAAATGAAGAAGCGCAGTTTTGTTATCTGTGCTGCAATACTCTGTATATCACAGCCGTATAGGCAGTTCTCTATAACAGACAGTTTGAGTTCATAAATATCTTCATTAGGTGATATTCGTTCAAGGATGTCAATTATTCTGTTTAACAGTCCCATAGGAAAAGCACCAGAGCCACAAGCAGGGTCAAGTATCTTGACAGCCTTTAGTTTGTCAGCAATCTTTAGATATTCATTACTCTTTGCTTTGTCAAAAGTGAAATCATAAGAAAAAAGTGAACGAACAAAGTCATTGTTTCCCAAATAGGCAATGAGACTTTCATCAACCATATAATTGACAATCTCACGTGGTGTATAGAATGAGCCACTTTGGTTGCGTGCCGTCTCTTTTGTTTCTGGGTTATAGGCACCCAACAAGTTTTCGAAGACTTTACCTAAGAGTTCAGGGTCAAGTGCTACCTGCTGTTCCTCAGGTGAGTTCTCCTCAATAGTAAAGTTATATCGGCTCAGAATGGAGAGCAATCCTTTCTCTGGTTCAAAGAAAAGAATGTTCGGAACTACAGCACGATGCTTGTATCGACCATCCGCAAAACGAGCATCATTACGACTGAACCCATCAAAATTATAGCATTGTTCAACACCATCAATATAGCGTGTCTTATCTAAACACTCAAAGAGGCCTCCATTCAAGAACGGAACTTCAGAGAAGAGGTTGACAATTTCCTGTTCGCTGATAGAGAACATTTCAGCGTATCTATATAGTGTCTTGACATCTCGTTTAGTTGAAGTGGCAAATTTACGTGTATTGCCATTCTCGTCCTCAATGGCACAATTCAAGGTAGCAAAGAAAAGATTCTGGAGAATAGCATTATAATAGTTACCGACAGTTGTACTATATGGGTCGAACTCTTTCAGTATTGTTGAAAGATATTCAATATCAAAGATTCGGTTTGGCACCAATTCTTTCTGTTTGATAAACCATACGAACATAATACGGGTTATCATACGTATAACCTTCTTTTCTACATCGTCCCTATCATCATCTTCCGTAGTTATATTATTAGGGAAGGTTACCTGAGTAGAATCGTCTATAGCCCACTGATACCACTCAAACAAGTCTTTGTAGAATTGTTTGGTGAGTGTCTCAACAGAAAAGGCCTCGGTGATGTCAGTTAAAGCTTGCTTACTTTCTTTCAACTTTCCAAACTGCTTTATAGCTGTGTGGCATCCACGTCCTTCTCCAAGCAAATAGGTATAACGCTTAGTATCAGTAGATATTTTTTCATATTCCCCCTGTTTGTTGAAGCCCCAAGTCTCGCTTACATAGGAGAAACGTAGTATGCTTTCATTCTTGCGATAGCAGAACATAAAAGCACCTGCATGATTGGTACGCCAGTCCGTGGTGAGCATATCACGAATACCACGCCGATTACGCTCTATATCTACATTGTCTGAAAGTTCTACTTCGTAAATGGCAATAGTCAAGCCATCTGACAATTTTATGTAACCCAAGTTTAATGCTTCTTTAGCCAAATGACTGCTTACATGAACCTTTCCAGGACTATTATGAAAAATAACCTTGTTCAGGAATATGTCATGAAGCAGTTGCTGCCATGATTCACGATTATATTTTGATTCAATAATCTCTTTGTAATTCATTGTTCGATATTTGATTTATTGGAAACTTTCGGAAAGTATAATTTCTGCGTCTGTTTCTTGTTGATTCAACATTGTTTTCTTCTGCAATATAATAAGGGGCATACTTTTGCGCCATTGTGATGATTTCGCTGAAGGCCTCATCATGTGTCATTCGAGCTTTACCGCCACTACGTCGAAGGTTTTTCTGGATACGTTGTAAACGCTTGGCAATATAGGTGATAACACCACGCTCTACCAATGTTTTTAGATGTGCAACTTTGATGTAAAGGTTATTGTCTCCAATCTCATTCATAAAGTTGTTCAACAGATTGATAGCCGTACTAACCTGCGCACCCAGATTAGAAAGATCTTTCTGCGAGGTTTCTTGTATACGGATTTCCTCGTCTTGAATGGTACGAAACTTTGTCAAGGCTTTCTCCACATGCTTGTGATGGTTGCTTATACGAGTAACAGGTTTCTCATCCTTAGTTGCTTTGAAGTAATTAAGTGCATCAAGAACGGAAATTTCTTGAGCATTTTCCGACACAAGGAAGAACACTTTTCGGAAGTTTGTCTTTAAGAATACCAGTGTGTCTTCAGATAGCGTAACACCATTAATAGTTTTAGACTCTCGCCCTGTTCGACTGCGTAAGGATATCTTAGCAATACGGTTGTATTCCTGTCGGTTCGTCTTAAAGAGAGTACGAAGCTCCTCATAGAAAGGTAGTTCCTTGTTAATATCTTTCTTTTGCTCGTTCACTCCTTCTTCAAATAATTTACTTAGGTTACGGTCTATAATTTCTTCTTGAGAATAAATTTGATTGTCCTCGCCAAATGTACTATGGAATGATTGGATTTTGCTTAATGCAATCTGGTTCAGATTAATTTGTTTATTACCTTCCCTTGAAGGGTAGAAAACATAGTTATAGATATGCTTTGAGGCAGAACCAATACGATTAACACGACCAATACGCTGCATCAGCCTTGTCGAATTCCACGGCGTATCATAATTCACAATCACATTAGAACGATGTAAGTTGACACCTTCTGCCAGTACGTCTGTCGTTAGGATTATATTATATTCGTTGAGCTTCTGCTTGTAGTTAGCATCAAAGTTCTCACGTATTGTCTTAAATTGTTTATTGCGATTCTGTGCAGAGATTACCAATACGTCCTTACGATTAATTCTACGTTTTAAATAGTCAACAGTATCAACTGACTCCGAGAACACAACTAACTTCTTCTCCGGATTTCGATCGAGTTCTGAAAAGTTCGTGTTTTAGTAACTCATTAAACTTGGCAAACTTAGAATCATCTTCATCAGAAATATCTTTCCAATCAGCTGACATTTGTTCAAGGATAGCTTGATCGTCATGTAGCATATCAATAAACTCTGGGCGGAAATCTGCAGCATGAAAGATTGCATTCTTAGGATTGTTAGAAGCTTTAGCATTAAGTTTCTCTTCGATTTCTTCTTCGGATAATCCTGATTCCAATAGCAAATTGATGTCAAGGTCTGGTGCAATATAAACCTTGTCATTATCAAACATGTCAATCATATTCTGATTGGCTTGATGGAAATTCTCTATAGAAACTTGAAATGCGTAGAAACTACTCTCCAAACGCTTTACAAGTCCATTCTTTCGGATTCCAGCAAGACTACGGCTTATCAACTCTGCATTGTCATAAAGACCATTTGCTACTTCTGGTTTTTAAGTATGCAATAGCTTGATAACGTGCATAGGTGAGCTTTTTGTCAAGAATCTGTATAGCTTGTTCAAAGAGATTGGCTAAATGCTCATTTAGCTCATACCGGTTCTCTATTGGATGTTCAACTTTAGGGAACCCATTCACATCCTTGTTGTATCGGGCTATACTTTCTATATCTGTTCGGGTACGACGCACAGTTAATGGTTTAATGATGCGATCTCTTACCTTCTCTGCTAATCGTTTAAAATCCTCTATACTTGTATTGTTATTCTTTCGTAGTCTCTTGAATTCCGTTATTAATGGAGAAAAGAATGCAGTAAGATTGCTAACTCCATCAATGGTACAATGGCGAGGATCTTGGAAAAGTAATATCTCATTATAGATATCAGCTGGAGAATTTGTTCATCGGAGTTGCAGAAATAAGCATGACCTTCTTTTTGTAACCTGGAATATTACCTGCTTCTAAACGTGGCATCTTACAGATTTCTTGAAGTTGCTCAAAAGCTGATGTAGTATGACTGCGGAATTTATGAGCCTCATCTACAAGTACGAGATCGTATTCTTCTGCATTCCAATAATTATAATCCTCTTCATCAAGAACCTTGCTTAAGCTGCCATTCGTAATGAACTTGGCATATTTGTCTATACCAAAGTCTTTGAAAGTAGACTTCCAGTTCTGTTCTACTGCTGGAGGGTATACAACAAGAATCTTGGTGTGCTCATAACCATTCTCTATAAGGAACTTCTTTGCAATCATGGTTGCTACAATAGTCTTACCCAAGCCAACCACATCCGAGAGAAAGAATCCATCATAGCGAATAAGCTTTTGATAGCCTTCTACAACAGCATCCATCTGATAATCATATTTCGTATAACCTTCTGGCATATCAAAAGGATCAGCACTGTCAGCCTCTAGTACACGATCAGCATAATACTCCATTAGCATCTTAATATAAAGATCATAAGGAGGGACATCGCCTTCAAGGTAAGTTCTATCAATGGTAGCTTTTATGTCTTCAGAAGTTATTTCACAACCTTCAGCTTCGTTCCATAATTGTTCGAATTCATCTTTTTGCAAACTTCACATCATCATATCGGTCCAACTTTACATTGAACTCATATTGCTTGTCCTGTGTTATTCCTAAACCATTTCCAGACAGATTACTTGAACCTGTAATGGCCATACTCTGAGAGTACTGATTAAAATTATCGGGATATAGCACATATATCTTTGCATGAATCTTTTTAGAAGGATGAGCGCGTAATTCAAGTTTTTTTGACAAGAAGGTCTTGTACCATTAGATACATTCCATCTTCTATATCTTTACGATAGTTGGAAGTTTCTATATCTGTTCTTATCTTTCTGAGATACTCCTCTTTAACCTCTTCTTCAGCTCCAAAAAATAGTTTTCCTTGCTGTGCCGCTTTAGCAATGTATTTGTCTACATCTATGCCTATCAGTACTCTCACCTTTCCGATATTGTCAAGGAAAGGACGTAAGGAGAAGTAGCCAGATGCACGAAGAAAGCCTACAACAGCATCAAGGTTTCTGATTTGAGGGTTATGCTGCAGTACCCCCTCAAACTCTTTTATTAATGTATTTCCATCCTTATTGGTAAAGATGTGGGAATTGGGCTGCTGAATTGTATTCATATATTCTTATTCGTATATAGATTATTCATGTTTACTTTTATAGTTTCAGAAATTGCACTGAGAATATCTATATTGTTGTTTTCATAAACTCCTATTTCACTAATTCTTTTGGGGACACACCGAGCAGGTCTGCCACTTTGAAAATGGTAGCAAGGTTAGGGTTGCTTGCGATTGCAAACGTAGGCGTTAGTGATGCTGAAACTCATGCCAAGTTCTTTGGCAAGCCACGTTTGGGTGATACCGCGCTCCTTCAAATTCTCCCTAATAAGGTTGCTATGCTCTTTCTTCTGTCCCATTAGATGATCGTATATCTCGATATTAGTTACAAAGATATGAACTTATAATGAATAAAACAAAGAAAAAAGAACTTTCACGCTATTGAAAATAGTTTTTCCTGTGCGAGGATACCAAAAGGAATCTCTTAAACAATCAATGATGATTGAGAAACAATGTGTATTTGCCCGAAATAGTCTACTTTTAGAATGTATATTTAGCATTTTTGATAGTCGTTGATTTCCTTGCATTTCCTTATACTTCCCGCCATATCCTTACCTCTTGGAATAATATCAAAAGCCCTCTATTTTTGCATTGTCAGACCTGACTGAATGCCCTATGCGCAAGGGTTAGTTATTCATTTCAAAACAATTGAATTATGACGATAAACGAATTAATGGGCAAACCTGTTTGGCAGATGACTGGTGAAGAATTACTTTTCCTTGCACAACACGGTAATATATCCACGAGCAGGGAATCTACAAAAGGCTTCTTCCTCCAAAGAAGAAAAGCGATATGTGTATGGATTGGCTGGCATTGCACGCCTCTTCGGGTGTAGCCTGCCCACGGCTAATCGCATCAAGCAAAGTGGTAAAATCAATCGTGCCATTACACAAATCTGTCGTAAGATTATTGTTGATGTTGACCTTGCTCTCGAACTGGCAGGGCGAAAGATAGGAGGACGATGATGAATACAACTGATTATGAAAACATTTGGCAAAAGTCGCTCATTCATGTAACTGATGAGTTTGCGCTTCCTCCAGTTGTACTACAAGCAGGTGAAGCCATTATTGGCACGCTGGGCAATTTCAGCGTTTCCACAGGCAAGGCGAAAGCCAAGAAGACTTTCAATGTGAGTGCAATCGTAGCTGCAGCTCTTATCAATGGAAAGGTGCTGGAATATCAAGCATCATTTCCTGAGAGTAAACGCACAATTCTTTACTTTGATACGGAACAAAGTCCTTATCATTGCCAACTTGTGATGCAACGTATTTTGAGATTGGCAAAACTGCCGATAGACAAGGAACCGCAGAATTTGAAGTTCAGTCATCTTAGAGCCATTGCTGACCCTAATGAACGCAGAGAGATCATTCGCTATGCCATCTACAATACGCCCAACGTGGGCTTGGTAGTCATTGATGGTATTCGTGATTTGATGCTCGACATCAACAACTCAACGGAAGCAACCAAGTTGGTAGGTGATCTAATGCAGTGGACAAGTGAACAGAATATCCATATACAGACCGTGCTTCACCTCAACAAGGGCGACGACAACGCACGAGGACATATTGGGACGGAACTCAACAACAAGGCTGAAACAGTTCTTCAAATCACAAAGGACAACACTATGCCTGAACGCAGTATTGTTGCACCCTCCATCATTCGTTCCAAACCCTTTGAAAAAAATTTGCCTTTCGACTTAAGAAGGTTGAAGACGAGATTTGCATTCCCAAATAGATCTCTCATATTCGGACAATGAACGGAAGTCACATCGTTTCTCCTATCAAGAGTTAAGCACTAACGAACATCGAAAGGTGTTGGAACCAGTCTTCTCTACAAATGAAGTCTTGCCATATAGTAAACTTATCGTAATTCTCAAAGAGACTTATGTAAAAGTTGTGGGACAATCCTACGGACAAACAAAACTCAAGGAGCTTTTGCAATTCTTGCTCAACAAAGGCATAGTGGTTAAGAAAGAACGAGGAAAATATCGGCTCAGCCATAATTCTCTACAATAAAACCTTTGGTCGGTCGGACACAGGCTATATATACCTGAATCAACCCGACCAAAGAGAAACAAGTTTGGTCGGTCGCAAAAGGGTGCCTATAGTGTACGACCAACTGACCAAACAAAAATCAACCAGCCTCCAAAAGAAAAAGGTTGACCATCATTCATTTCAAACATCAAAACAAAATCACAATGGAAATACAAAATATCAAGCAAATCTCTATCACAGATTATTTGCAGCAACAGGGTTATTCACCTGCGCGAGCACAAGGAATTCATTTTTGGCACTGCTCCCCACTTCGTAACGAAAGTACGCCATCATTCAAAGTAAATACAGAGCGCAACCAATGGTATGACTTCGGAACTGGCGAACATGGAGATATTATTGACCTTGTGCGTGCTTTACAACATTGTACCATGAACAAAGCCATTGAACTTCTAATCGATTCAAAACAAATAGTGCATCAAGATTTTTCTTTTGGCGGTGAAAGAAAAACCTCTAAGCACAAATTAGAAATCATATCTGTGCAATCACTTACCAATCCTTATTTGTTACGTTACATTTGCAGAACGAGGAATACCTCTCAGCATCGCCAATAGATTCTGTTCTGAGATTCGATACAATAATACCAATCGGACATACTATGCCATTGGATTTTCAAACGATGCTGGCTGTTGGGAAATTCGTAGTCCTTATTTTAAAGGTTGCATTGCTCCAAAAGCGATTACAACTATTAGTAAAGGCACAGACGTTTTACAAATCTTTGAAGGGTTTATGGATTTCCTTTCGTGGCAAATGCTAAATCCATCTTCAGCTTGCGATACCATAGTTCTTAATTCTTTGGCTCTTTTGCCACGTATTCAAGAGAAGTTAAAAAGTTACAAGCAAGTTGAGAGTTTTCTGGACAATGATGATGCAGGACGAAAATCGTTTGAAGTTTTGAAACAGTTTAGCCCATCTATCATAGACGGTTCTGCTCGCTATCAAACTCACAAAGATATCAATGAATGGCTCGTAGCTCAATCCCAACTCAAAGAAAAACAGCCACGATTACCGACTACGAAACGTGGCATCAGAAGATAGCGTGTATCAGGGAAGCAAGTTTGTGTTTTGAGTATCTCAAAACCTACTTGCACCCATTATAGGGAGGTGAAAAATCCCGTTGGTCTCATAAAAAATGGAACAGAAGAATAAAGGTGGGCGCCCCACCAAGACATTATCAGAGAAACGGAAATATCAAGTGCTTCTTCGGCTTAATACAATGGAGTACTACAGCTTGTTGGGAAAAGCACGTGAAGCCTCAATTCCTCGAACAGAGTTTTTACGGCTGCTCATAACAAATGCAGAAGTAAAGAGTCGAATCAAGCCAGAGGAAATGCAACTCATCCGTACAGTTTTCTGGCATGGCTAACAATCTTAACCAAATTGCCCATCGGCTCAATGCTTTCGGCATCTCTGCACTCAATGAGGAACTGAATGCACTGAAACAACTTATGCACGAACTCATGAAACGATTGAAACCATGATAGCCAAGATTATTAAAGGAACAAACTTCAGTGGAGTTGTCAATTATATGCTCAGCAAACGCGAAGGTCAAGTCAAGGTTTTACAAGCTAATGGCGTACGCAGTTCTTTACCAAATGACATTGCATACGACTTCAACTTGCAAGCCTCTATGCGACCAAGTGTACAGAAGCCTGTTTGTCATACCATACCCTCATTCTCGGCACATGATTCAAATCGACTGACAGATGCCATAATGGTGAAGATTGCCAACGAATATCTTCATGAAATGTGCTATGGTGACACGCAGAGCCTTATCGTAAGGCACAGCGACCGCCAGCATCCGCACTTGCACATTTGCATCAATCGCATTGGCAATGATGGCAAGACCATCAGCAATTGCAATGAAAATACCGCTCTACGAAGATTTTCCGAGAACTGACCGAGCGCTACGGTTTGACACTTGGCGAAGGGAAAAAAGGCGGTAAACCGCCACCGACTGCGAGGCGAGGATAAGCTGCGCTATGAGATATTCGACGCCATCAAAAACTGCATTGCTACACTCGAAAAATTGGAAAGACTTTGTCACAGACTTAGAGAGGCAAGGCATTGCCACTCGTTTCAAGACGAAAGGTAATACCAATGTTGTGCAGGGAATCATCTTTGAAAAGGATGGTTGCAGCTTCAGTGGCTCAAAGATAGACCGCTCGTGTTCTTTCTCTCGCCTCAATGCTGAGATAGAACAAAATTCCCACAAACAAGAGCAAATTAATCAACAAAACGAACCTATGGTACATTCTGTAGATGAAAGCTATTTAATTACCGACCTATCTGAAGCAATTAGTGAAGTGTTTTCTATGCCAACACCAAGTAATGGCGTAGATGTTGATGAACTTCGATTTCAAAAGAAACTTCGCAATAGAGCTAATCGTAAACGTAGAATTTAATCACATCAAATTTATATCAGTATGAATAACGAAATAGCACCTGTTCTCGATATGCTCGAAGAACTCAAACAAGAATGCAAAATCATCAGTAAGACACAGGTAGGACTGCGCACTACTATTGCAGAACAACTATCTAATCCAAAGGAAGATAGCATTAAAACACAAGAAATCGTGCAAATACATCTCTCGAAAGAAACTCAAGCCAAAATCAAAGAACATCAACTTTTTGTTTTGGCGGCACTCTCTGAGTCGAGCAAGAAACTCGACCCAAAGTTTGAAGCGTTGCAACAGCTTATCAGCAAGCATCAAAAACCTTTAGAATACAAGAACTACTCGCTCTTTTGCAAGCGTGCAATTAGCTGAGCGTATACTACTCTTATTGGTTTGCGGATTGGTCGTGATTAGCTGTTGGTTCTTCGGTATGGGAGCCAACAAGCTGCAAACAGCCTCCGATTACGACCTACGTTATCGCTATCTGCGTATGCAAGGCAAAGCTACCGTTTCAGACTTCGCACATCTTGACAGCATATTTTTTTAACACATCGCAATCCCAAAGCAATTCAGCAGATGCAACAGAAGGTTGTTGATTACGAGCAAAGCCCTACAACAGCAAGCAGAACTAATAGAACAGCAAGAGCGTATCAAAGTTGAGCAAGTGCAACTTAAAAAAACGACTTCATCAATAGTCATACAAAATAAAAATCCTGCAAAGTAAATAAGTTTGTTGCAGGATTTTTATTTTGTATAATCATTAATCATAGACTGTTACCTAAAAATTCTATTGTTTAATCTCTAGTATTTGTCTGGGTATAACCAAATGTCATCTGGAGTTTCAAACATAGATAGTGCAATTAAATGATTAGCAAATAAAGTTTTTTTCTTTACCATATAGAGGATACTTTCCAATTAAATCAATACAAGCCTTACTGTCATAGATATTTATATTTGAAGGTTTTTGTCGCACACTGTTCTCTGAATTTAGAAGAGAAAAATTATCAAAGGATTCCTTGTCTTTTTTTAATTCCTTTATACAAAAACATGAAAAATTCTCAACTGTATGATTGTGTTCTATTTTTAATATCTCGTATTGGTCAGACGATAACTTATTTTCAATTTTTCTTTGATTTTCACAAATCAATGTTGGTACAAGATTATATGACTTGTCCCTTCGCTCCATTTTATAGAACTTTACATCTCTATTTTCTAATTTTTTTCTATAATTTGTGCTTGATATTGTTTTATCCATGTTCAAACCGAAATAAATAGCTTTTAGAGCAAAATGGATTATACTTCTTCATTCCGTAGTTTGTGTATAGAAGTCTTATCTCTTTCTCGTATTGCCATACTGGCGACTTGGTGCCAAACAATTTAATAATGAAGTTTGGGCTTTTTATGTCGGTTATCTCTATTTGTGGAGGTTTTTCAGAGTAGTTTATTGTCATACGATTAACATCTAATGAAAAATTTCTCACTATCCTCTAATTTTTTTCAACATCATAAGCGATACAAAAAGCCCTTATGAGAATTAGCATAGTGAGCCCACATTAATTCATTATCAGGGAAATCTTTATCAGATGTTGATAGAGAATATATTCCCAACTTATCTTTTAAATGCCATCAGTTCTTTTCCAATTCTTTTTGTATATCACTAATGTTAACGTTGAAAAACTTGGTTGAATATAGGCAAAACTTTACTGATTTCATCTGTATAAGTTGCTTCAAATGGATCATTCAAATTACGAAATGATGAAGCCCATATTTCATCGTTTAAAAGCGATTCAATGTCGCGAGTACTATCTTTGCCTTCAATAGCATTAGCTCTATATTTATATCCAATCATATTAATCTGTTATTTATCTTTCTCTACAATCTTAGTTAGTTCCTCCTCAACTTCCTCTACCGTAGGTAAAGCAGATTTTAGATTCTCAGGAATAGCCTTTGAGAGTTGATAATCACTCACACCAATTGGTTGGTCGTAACCTGAAAGGGCATATTGCGCTACCACTTTATCACCACCATTACAGAGAAGCAAGCCGATGGTCTTGTTGTCGTGTTCGCCACGAAGGGTATCGTCCACAACATTGATATAGAAGTTCAGTTGCCCCATATATTCTGGTTTAAAAGGTGTAGCTTTTAGTTCGATAACTACGTATGCATGTAGTTGGATGTTATAGAGAATGAGGTCGGCATAGAAATCAGAATCGCCCACTTCAAAATGCTTCTGCTGTGCCACAAATGCAAAGCCACTGCCCATTTCTAGAAGATATTTGGTGATATGCGAAACCAATTGTCGTTCAATGTCTCGTTCTGCCATTTTATCTGTCTGTCCCATCATATCAAAGATATATGGGTCTTTCATCAGATAATTGGCAAGGTCGCTTTGCGGTTTGGGTAATCGCACAGAGAAGTTGCTCACTTTCTTTGCCGTAATCTGCCGAGCGAAAAGGTTGGTTTCAATCTGCATTTGCAGAACATTACTACTCCAACCATTGGCAACCGCCTGCGTGATATACCAATAACGTTCACCCAAAGGCAGCTTGCTATTAAGCAATATAACATGGCTCGCCCAGTTAGTGCGAACTACGGCAGACTGCTTAAAAATTTCTTCTATCTGATTTATATCGTGTTGGTAAATGACAGACAGTACTTTAGATATCTCTCCTAATTGTGCAAGAGGTTCTTGCGTAATTATATTTCCTTGATTATCTGTAGCTTGAATTTGCGCAAGAGGTTCTTGCGTAAATTGATTGAGTTCGCTTGTTAGTTGTAATACATTATCAACCGAAGGACTATTAAGCTGTTTTTCAACCTTACCCATTTCTAATAGAATCTCCATAGGATAGGCTTTGGCGAATTGACACATATAGATAAGGTTACGAGTGGAATAACCTTTCTTATCTGGATATTTAGAACGTATCGCCTTGGAAAGATTATCTATGACTTTGCTTCCCCAACCTTCTTTCTTTTGGAGGTAGAGAATAAAATGTCCTACTTTCCAATAGTGGAAAAGCATATCTGCATTTGCAGAGGCTATCATGCGTACTTGCGTATGCTCAAGATCAGTGCTGATGGCTCGAACAACGAGAGATAAATTTTGTATCTCTGCTTTATTTATTTCTTGACTCATATTGTTTCGGTGTTATAATTGATTGAATTTACTCATGGCATTTGCCTTGATGTCGTCCGCAATATCTATGTAAGGTTTCATAGCCTTGTAATCGCTATGCCCAGTCCATTTCATAACTACTTGCGGTGGAATACCCAATGCAAGCGCATTACAAATGAACGTTCTACGACCAACGTGTGTTCCAAGCAAGGCATATTTAGGTGTAACTTCGTCTATGCGCTCATTACCTCTATAATAAGTTTGACGTACAGGTTCGTCAATGCCTGCAAGTTCAGCTAATTCTTTAAGATAATCGTTCATTTTCTGGTTAGTAATAACAGGTAACACCTTGTCATCTTCAAATGCCACATCCTTGTATTTATCAAGAATTGCTTTACTATGGTTGTTCAACTCGATAATCAGGCTATCAGATGTTTTGACCGTTGTAACCTCAATGTGGTCGCCCTTTATATCACTTCTACGAAGATTAAACACATCGGAGTAGCGCAAGCCCTGTGAAGCATTGAAAAAGAAATACATCACGCACCCTGTCCAAAAGCTTGCTTGGCAGCTGGTATTTCGAACTCTCGGAGTTTGTTCAGTTCCTCCCATGTGAGAAAGATTATTTTCTTCTGTGTGCTTTTGAGTTTAGGTTTATAGCTATCGTAAGCATTGTTCTGATGCAGACCTTTCTTGAAAGCCCAACGTAAAAACCACTTCAAGAAACTTAATTGCTTGCCTATAGTAGAATTGCGCATTTCCTTTACATCACGGAGATAGGTAACATAATCGTTTAGACCTTTTTCATCAAAGAAATCAAATGTAAGTCCATCACGAAAGTTCATCAAATGATTTTTCACAGCAGCAAACTTCTCATAAGTAGAATCAGTCCAATCATTCTGTCGTCCACAATCTCTTACAAACTCATCAAATACCTTGTAGAAAGCATTAGATGTTGATTTTCTTGGAGTTACTTCTTCTATAGGGTTGTGCAGCGCATTAAATGCTTCTTTTATTTGTTCAGGGGTTGGCATTATTTCTTCTACTTCAAACTTCTTGAAGATTTCCTGTACTTCTGTATAATAGCCCAAGAGTGAAGCATTGATTTCAGAAGCTGATTGTTTCAATTTGTTTGTGCAACCATTTCTCACTCGCTGCTTATCAGAATCCCATTTCGCAGCATCAATACGATAACCCGTTGTAAATTCAATTCGTTTGGAAGCAAAAATTGACACGCATACGGATAGGTACATTCTCAACTATGAGAACTCCGTCCTTTTTCCTGCTTTCCAACGCGAAGATAATATTCCGCTTGATGTTCATACTTTTGGGTGTTTTTAATTTATGCACCCAAATTTACACCCCAAAAATTGATTCTACCAAAGATTTTCTATGAAATCTTATTTTTATTAACATTCTACTTAAAATGCTATTATACAGCATATTGAACGTTTATGATACTATTTAAAGGTTCAAGAGAAAGAGCCTCTCTCTCCGCTAATAGGCTTTAAAAGGTCTTCACACGAGTCTTCTTTTTAGCCTTCAAAAATTAGATAATCGTTGTAAAATCAAGGTTTTACAACGATTTTTTTCTTTGTATATACCTTTATCGCCTGACGGCATAACCCTATGTTTTGACAATCATCATTCGGTCAATTTCTGCTACACTGAATAACATCTACCACAAATTTGAGGACGACTCCTCCATGTCAATGGGGAAAATCCAATCTTATTTTGTGGGAAAAGACAGGGAGTATACAACTTTCCTCCCTGTATTCGACAGATTCAACGAAGACATCAGGCAACGCGTCGGACACACCATCAGTAAAGACAGCCTACAAAAGTACTGCGTTTTAAGAAGACATTTCTCAGAATTTCTTATTCATAAGTATGGAAGAAAGGATGTAGGACTGACAGAGTTCACACCATCCGTGGTACAGGATTTTGAGTTATATCTGAGTACAGTGGTAGGTTGCGCTTACAACACATCAGTCAAGGAAATGAAGGCACTCAAGACCGTAACCATCTATGCGCAAAAACGTGGTTATCTTCTTCACGACCCCTTCCTCAATCATCGTTTTCACTTGGAGCCTGTCAATTGTGGTTTTCTCACGGATGAGGAAATTATGAAGATAGCCAACAAGAATCTTGCTATTCAACGCTTGGAGTTAGTAAGGGATGTTTTCATCTTTTCATGTTTCACAGGTCTAGCATATATTGATGTTTCCAATCTCACACCGGACAATATCGTAACACTTGATGATAAGCAGTGGATTATGACCAAGAGACAGAAAACAAATGTGGAGACAAATGTTTTATTGCTTGACATTCCCAAAGAGTATCATTGTCAAGTACAGTCATAAGACCTATCGGGACGGCAAACTATCTCCCATCCTAACGAATCAGAAAAACCAACACATATTTAAAAAGAAATTGCCGACCTTTGCGGTGTCAAGAAGAATCTGACCTTCCATCTTGCAAGGCATACATTTGTAGTAAGTACTATCGGATATACCATACTTACGGCAGAGCTCTGCGATACTCTGTTCACCACGATTCCTTCCATCACAATTAAAACCTTTTTGCTCTGAAGTGAAAATTCGTTTCGTGTTACGACGAATATCCTTTAACAAGGATTCTGATGCTCTCTGCCAAAAGATTCTCTTTTTGTTGCCATTGTGCAAAATATACTTTTTATTAATATAAAAATTCATACTAAACCCCAAACTTAATTGAGGGCTCAGTTGTGCACTTTTATTTGCCAACAGACACTCTCTCAAATGTCCATTCATACTCATCAGCCCCATAACTTTCATTTTTTTAGTTGAATGGTTACAGGAGAGATTTTATCTTCCGATGATTCGATTGAGAATGCAGATTCGATAGGAACGGCAGTCTCCTGGGACAGAAAAGAAACTAAACACGTTAACAGAACAAGCCGTATAGCTCTACTAAGCATATTATTTTTCTTCATATTTCCGCACTCCAAGTAATACAATCATAGTTTCTGGGCCTCTTGAATTATCACCAGCAAGAAGTCCAAAGTAGAACACGTATTTACCCATTATAATGACAAAAGGCGTTATCATTTCATCTGCAATTTCCATTCTATACGATATATACCCCGTTTTAGCATATATGTTTTTTTAAGAAACTTTAGTTTGTTTGCAATAGAATCGATTTTTTTAATGGAACTCCTTTGTTGTTAGGATATGTCAATCCAAAAAGCAACAAACTTCTCAGATTTATTTTCTTTATATATATATATGCTCTACGGTATCGTGAATTTTTATACAAAACAAAAATCTTCTCGATGAAAAAAATTTGTGGTTGATTTAACTCTAAAACACTCTTTTCGTTTATTGAAATTTCCATCACTTTATTTCCTTTAAATTGCAAATTTCTATTTCCCTCCTTAATCAGTTCTTCGATATCTTCAGAGAACATAATTTGACAACCTTGCCCTGGTTGATTAAACCAAGGTATAATAGAACCTTGCTCTACAGAAATATCTTCCAGAACAACAAGATCATAGAATTCTGCATAATCAGTTTCATCACCTCTTAAGGGCCGATTTTGAAAAAGGAAACATAGTATCGTCAGACCTTTTAGGAGAGGCGAATCTTCCTCGATGAGCCCCATAACTTTCGTTTCTCAAATGGATGGTTACAGGGGAGGTATTATCTTCTGATGATTCGATTGAGAATGCAGACTTGATTGGAACAGCAGTCTCCTTGAGACAGGATGATAACAAAGTTGTAAAGAATAACATTGTTATTGAATGATATAGGGTATTACATTTTTTCATTTTCCTTATTTGATATTCTATTATGCCATGCAACATGCAGGTTATCTTCTATCTATGATTTGTCTTTGAACAAATAAAAGCTGCTATAGGCAAAGTCCCATACTTTCTTCGTTAATTCCTTTTCTACTTCTACAATTCTTTATTTAACATTACGACTTTCTTCTATTAGTTTTTCTTTTGATGGTAATTTTTTTCTACGTTAAGGGCGAAGGCTATTTTCTCATCATATATTAAAGTTAAATATCCTTTATGCTCCCATTCTTTTTAATACAGGAAGTATTCTTTCCCTTTCTGTATATATAATTGGAGGAAAAGCTATCCCATGTACAGATAGGGCTATATGCAAATGGATCGTGACAAATATAAGTTGCCAATAAACTAACAATTTTTATTCTCTTCATATTATTTTTAATGTTATTGTTCTACCTGTTTTTCAAGTTCACCATTCTTATCAATCATTATTTGAAATTCAGGCTCTCTTCTATTAGTTGTTCTTTTGATGGTAATTTCTCTGGAATAAAAAGAAAAAAACAATGTCGTCATCTTCTATTAATTTTATATATCCATTTTCCTGCCATTTCAACAAAAATGGGTCTAATTCTTTTATAATTATTTTCGAATATTTTTTTATTTAGCACATCTAATAAATTCCAATCAACAATTGGAGACATCAAATAAATATTATCGTGATAAATATAATTTATTATTATTATTATTAATCTACTACATTTCATAACTCATGTGTTATTTGAAGGTTATGACTTCTCCTGTTTTTAGATTTGTCATTCTTGTTAATTTAATTTTAAATTGCAGTCTCCTCTGACACCTCACTAAGCTGGGTATACTTACGAGAAACTATCTCGCCTGTGTGAGGGTTATATGAATCCAGCCTCACATACTGATGCTTTGTGGGAGACCCCTCAGGTAGATTTATAGCTTTCTTCGGTGCTTCTAAATAAACCTCATTATAAGGATAGAACTTGGCACGTGCCTTGTTGAATGCGAGCATCTTTACTTCTTAGACTCTTGATAGCGTGCGATGTCTCGCTGAAGATACTGCCTAAATGCTGGAAACTCCTTGTCCGTATACTCAAGAATACGTTCCCGAGCCTGCAAAGGAATGCGATCCAAGCGTATGAGTTGGTCATATTCACCGAACTTGGGATAATCAACCCAAAGCTTCTCCAGCTCCTCTTTTTGAGATGGGGGGATGCTCTGCTATGATTTCCTCATAAGTGCCCTTAATCATCTCCCCTTGATAGATGACAGTTTTAAAACTTCCTTCTTGAGCATAGGTGTAATCTATTCGACGCATTTTCTTATCCGTTCCTGGATAACATTCAAATAAGAAGATGGCCTTTAGGAATAACTTCCTGGGATGTTCATTGTACTCCCTATACTCATATAGTAAGTAGTTATCGTAATTCTCCCTCAGGAAGTCCAGTCCAAAGTATCCCGCATTGGACTCAATGGCGCAATAAGGGCTGCCATCATCATTGAGTATCGTTGCAAAGTAGACCTCTTGCTTCTCGTGGGCTTCACGAGAGCTAGCTCAACAGACCCTCTTTCTTCTTGCGACGAGAATAGCGAGTTTTGTTGTAGCTATCTAATTGGAATAGGGTTGCTTCTTCTGTACAAATATGATTACCTACCCAAGTACTATTAAATATTGTCTTCATAACTAATTATATAATTTATTATTCGTATTTCTGATTTTTTTATGCGAAGCTTATCTGCATAGTTTATCACATTTTGTGGGATTGGCTTCTTTTGCACAGGCACCTCGAGAATCATTTCCCCACGAAGAACATTATCTCCGTTAACATCAAAAATTCCTTTGTTCACTCCTGTTCTATTTGAAGGCACATCAGCAATGATCGAACCAGGTGCGTATTTATCCGATAGTTCCTTTAAATAACGAATTGCAGTCTCCTCTGACACCTCACTAAGCTGGGTATACTTACGAGAAACAATCTCGCCTGTGTGAGGGTTATAGGAATCCAGCCTCACATACCGATGCTTTGTAGGAGCCCCTTCTGGTAGATTTATAGCTTTATTCGGTGCTTCTAAATAAACCTCATTATAAGGATAGAACTTGGCACGTGCCTTATTGAATGCAATACCTTCTCTTATCCGTTTGAACCATGCCTCACTCTCCTTATTACCTTTCTTTGCTGCATCTAACAGTTCATCAATATGTTCTGGATGTGCATCAATCTCTCGCAACAGCGACTCTTCTGACTCACCTAAATAATGAAGCACACGCTTTTGAGACAATTCATCCAAATTCTTGAACCCTGGATAAGTCGGTAGCTCTCCAAGAACATGCAGACCTTTCTCTCTAAACTTAGAGAAACGTTCTATGAGACTCTTGAAATCCACCTTCTTCAAAGAAGAGATAAGTTTATCTGTCAATTTGGGAAGCTTTGAGATAACGAATCCTGAGGCTAAGACATTCTTACAGCTTATCACTGCACCCTTAGTTCCTAAATGACTTTTCTGTCCTTTATCGGTCTCTGGATTTGAAACTTTCTGCCAATCATCCAGGCTATTACCAGAAAGTGCAACTAAGACAAAAATCTCGCAAGATGGGGACAAGTCCCTCAGGATTATGCAGTGCCAAATCTTTTAATGCAAGCAACCCATTATAGAAAGCCTGTCTTGTTTCAGCCTCTGTTATAAAGTCATAGGCCAAACAAACGAGGCTTGTGATATCGGTTACGCTCTCTGCTATACCTTCTATGCTACCTGTCACCAAACCTGGTGCATGTAAGATCACTTGATGCTTGGTCTTGTCTAAATAAACTTTCTCTGAAACTTCACCTGTTTTCAAGAATTGCTTGGTAATTTGCCATCCCTCAGCAACCAAGCGCATGTATGGAGCTTGGTTGTCAAAAGCGAACGGCATCGCCATCTGCATAGACTTGCTGATTTTTATTGAGGTCGACACCTTGAGAGATTGGACTCATCTCAAAGTCCTTAACCTCATAATCTTCAAGATAAGTATTCGTCTTATCACGGAAATTCTTTGCAATGTTAGTAAGGTCAGCACGTTTTCCTTTCGCTATAGATAACTTAGAATTAATCCCAAAAGCCTGTACCTGCAAAACACCCTTTTGCCCAAGAGTAAAACGGATATACTCATCTTCTTTCCCTTGCCACTTTCCGCTATTAATTTCATCATCACTAAGAGGATGTTGAACTTCCTCCAGTTCACCTTGGGGTGTGAGACGATAGGTCTTTTTGTTGAGAGCAAATTCTACCTTATCACCAAATAGTTTTTTAGCTTGCAATAGTAAGCTATGTACCTCTTGAGCTCCAAGATGTGACGTAGAAGATGATTGGCAAGATGAGATATCCTGCTTAAACTGATCTAAATATTTCGTTACATTTGCAAAGCTTTTTAAATCGCATATACCTTGATAGTTGCCAATATCGGCATCACAATAGCATAGTTCTGAGGCTTCATTAAAATGTAAGAGCAGAATATCTGCATCTGTTTGATTTATTTGTTTTAAGAGTCTGGTGGGGGATTCCTGTTTTTTTCTGTCTTCTTGTATGGGTATATACTTTCCTTCAAGCGACAGAATACCATAAACATAAGTTTGGGTACGACTCAAGAAATATGCTTTATCTGCTACGCCAATACTCTTTTGTCCATCTTTTAACATAAGCCCACGAATCTCTTTAGACGTATATGTATTGCATCTCAAACGTAATCCTATGTATCCTGCCCCCTTCTTTCTAAGTTCTTCCTCAAGATTTTGCAAGGCCATAAGATCTTCGCGTGTCTCTTGTAGCTTCGAAGCACCCACCTTATCCGTCGCTGTGAAGATTGCAGGATTGGCCATAACGTTCCATTGGAAAGCAGCGAGGTCTGTTCCTTCATTGTAGTCAAGTAAATTATTCGTCATTTCCTTTGTACCTTTTCCATACTCGGCATCAAAGGTATGCTGCAAAGTGAAGATGCCATGTCCTACTTCGTGAGCAATGGTACGAACCAATGAAGTTGTATTATAGCTGTTAGCTGTGAAGATATAGCCAAACCTGCTCTTGCGAGGCATTTCACCCAACAAGTCTTTATTTTGTCCCTCAAGTCCCTTGGCTCCATTTAGAACAAATAGGTAGACGCCGTCGAGTGTCCCTGCTTCCTGTTGGTAAGTCTTCTGCAGATTGAGCATCTCTGGAGTCTCTTTGAGTTCCTTGTCATAGCCCAAGAAAGACTTACTAACGATACCCAACAAACTGTCTTTCTCTGTTTTTTTGTTTCCCAGGCGTAATTGCCACGCATGCGCTCATCCACATTCACGGTGAACTGCACGCCAACAGGATTATAAATGGCATTGAGGCCCTGCTCAATAGTTGTTTTATCTAACCGAACTTCGTTGATCGGAACAAGGGTAACCTTGTGCTGCTGCTTGGCATAGCTCACAACACGGAGCTTGCCGATGGCTACTCCTTCGTAAACCGCAAAGACATCATAACTTGCACCTGACGATACGGAACGCAGGCTAATCGTCCATGTCTGTTCTGCTTCATTAAACTTTGCAGGCAGTGCAGCGGTATTGGGTTCTGAGGCAAAACGAACCTTTTTCAAATCTATATTCTTTGAACCCTCGTACTTTGCCGTAACAACATCATTCTCGCCTACAGGAACAAGTTTTCCAAGGTGCAATGTAGCCTTTTGGCAAACGGCTTGTAGAAGCGATCTACCTTGACGCTCTTCTTATACCACTTCTCCTGGCCGTTATCAAAGGCATATTTTTCCTTCTCCACGATTGAATTCTACGTATCCGTATTTCCTTGACAGGGGACTCTGGGTTGAAGTCTCCAACACAATCTACACGCTCGCAGGTGAGTTGCACTCGCTTCTTTTTACCTTCGCTGCCGACATTGTCACCCGCTCCCTCTTCTGTGCTGTGCTCTGCTGCACTGACCTGATAGCTATTCCCTTTACTGTCGGTAACAAGCATTGGGAAAAATACGCTCATAAGAGCCATTCTCAGGTACATCTATCTTGATAGTCTGTGGGTTCCCGTCCACATCTGTCGTTTCTATTTCTCCCGTTTCGGGATTATAGGTAAACTGCGGTATATCGGGAAGTGTAAAGTCCAGTTTGTGTTCACGCATACGAATGGTCGCAGGCTTCACATCCTTATCGCCATCATAGACTACATTTATTGATAAAAAGTCTATTGTATAAACAGCATAACTATATCCATGCGCTTGCAGCTTTGCTCCTAAATTAAGGAGCAAAAGCAAGTAGCAATACTTTGAAGTACCAAGCTGTATGGATGTTACGTCTGTTCATCTGTCTTTTTATTTACTTCATATTTAACTTATTGATTATAAATTTATTGTTCGTAATTCCACAAAGAGAGGGATGTATTGTCTTCCGATGCGTTAACAGTGAATGCTGATTCTAAAAGAACAGCAGTCTCTTTGAGACAGGATGACAGCAAAATTGTAAAAAACAATATTGCTATTAAGCGATATGGAATATTCCTATTTTTAAAAATTTATCATTCTTGTTAATTCTTAATAGAATTCTACTAGATTTTTCAAATGAAAGTCAATTTTTGTAGAGAAAGTTACGTTCTTCTTCAAGGGACTCCTAGTAAAAATACTGTATCATTGAATCCTCTTAGCAGTTCAAAAAAGCCAGCGGTCAACTAACTATGATCACTTGCTATTTTTCGTCCTCAATGACCTGAATGACCTTTCTTTACTCTTCAAAGGGAGATAAATATAGTTGCTGGCATAGAGCATCTTGTATGTTAGTCCTACTAAAGGTTTTAATATTCATATTTATCAATTTTATTTATTATACATAATTTTTTTGAAAACTCTTCATAAATATAAAGTCTACCTGTTTTTTTAAATCTTTAATCCTTTTGATTCAAGCTGTGGGGTAATTCATAGATAGTAATACCAGATCCGCTCCTCCGTTGTACTTAGTATACCCTTCTATTTTTTTCCTACATAAAGTAGTATATCGTGTGGAATTATAATTTCAGTTTAAAAATTACATACTATTCTATTTCTTTTGGTAGAACTATTTCTTTCCATACCGTGTGTGCTTATTCTTATTTCATTGGCAATATTCCAAATTTTATTATATATATATTCTTCATTATCATTGAAATCTGCATATTGTACAATGGCAGAACTCTTTAACAATAGTTCTATAGCACTATCGTCAGAATTCATTAGTCGATTTAAAAATATTATCAAAGAAAAGATGCGCTTCATTGCCTCTTTTTTTCTTAATATATTAGTAATTTGTTGTATATTGTATATCAATTCTTCCATAATCTTATTTAAAAAGCTTTATCTGTTCTTATTATCCACGAGTCTGGAACATGTATTATTACTGCTTGATAACCTTGCCCAGGATAGCCTGGACCTTGGGCTGCCGCTTTCCCCTCACTAACCCAAGTTCCTGCTGGAACATTAAATTCTGTAATATACTTAATCTGGACTCCCCAATCTTCGCGAATGGCTAAATCTTTACGAAGTTCTGATTCTGAATTATATTTTTCGGTTTGTAAAACCAAGCATATGCCTTACCCGAGCGATTATTAATCCCATGATATTTATAGAAACGCTCATTTTTTTATTAACTTACGATTATTATAAATCCATCCTTCAAAAAGTTTCGGCTATCTTTTGGGGTAATTGAGGACCTGGAAGATATTTTATATTTTTTACGAGAGCGGTCATCTCTCCCTCATCAACTAATGATTCTATAGTATAACGATAAATACCTTTCCCTCTAACAGATGCTTTTCTTATGACCTCATCAAACTCCTTGAGTTCTTTCTGTGTAGCCTTATTTTCCACTAATATCTTGCGAACCTTTGGGGCATTTTCATTTACTACTTGCAAGCTGCTATACGCAATATTAACAACATCAATCCCCATGCTCAGTGCAGAGTATGCTTTGATAAAGTCCTCTCCCCATGATTGTGTTTCGATGTAAGTTTTTAGGGAAGAGTTGTCAAAAAACAAATGGGTGGCATCGTTCAGTAAGCCAGTCCAAGCGATTGTACGGGCAACTTTGCTAGTGTTGTTTAACAACATGTAAGCCGACCCGTAAACAGCAGTGGACTGCAAAGCCCAGCTGATGGCTGATTCAATACGCTTAGCTTCTTGCTCAGCGGAAATATGGTACATATAAATCGCTGGAACGATCGAATATCGATTATCGTTCATATTCGGCTCTTGTGTGAAGAGCAGATAAACGGGATCCAGAGGATTGTGGGATGCTTTAGGTGTAATCGGTATAACCTGTGTCGGGAAACTGCTACTTGTATTGCCCCACAAATCAAACATCTGATTATTTAGTCGCCCATAATTTTGTATGTCACCTGTAAGGATAAAAATATTTTCTTTCTTGTAGAAAGGATTAAGTCCTTCTGGTGTTTTATTCCAATAAGCACTGAAAGCCTCCAATATCTTATTTAATAAAAGACGTCGGTTTTCCTCACCGTCTATTTTCGAGTACAGATCGAGGGTTACATTCGGATGAGTTTTAAGTTCTTCATATAGGTTTATCTTATTTTTTTATATGAGAGATAATATTTAGTGCAGCTTTCTCTTCATCTGTATCGAACTGCCTGCCCAACAATATTTTCACAACTTGATTGGACATGTCACAACCAGATAAAGCTGTAAGATGTTGCAGTAACATATTGTCATCTATCGCATCCAGCACGAAATCAGGAGCTGTCTCATATATAATATCTAATTTATTACAGTTCTCTCCAGCTCTGTTCAAAGCCTTACGATACAAATCAACGATGACTTCTTGTGGAATGCTCTCATATCCTAAATAATCAATAAGACTTGCAAATTCCTCGTAGTTGTAACACCATAGCTTAATCGCTTTTTCTTCGTCATCTTTTCTTCCTGCATATGAGAAGATAAGGTTAAATCCAGTATGGTATTTTTTTCTCAAAATCCAAGTCAAAGTTAATTGCATTGGTAATGTTCTTTTCATTGACAGAAAAGTCCACAGTACCGCTACTTCCTAACTCTGCATAAATCTGAATTTTCTGTTTCTCTGATACAGCCATCTCAAGGGGAACATCGAAAAGCCCGAATCCTTTATCGTAAGCATCTTTGTTGTATTGTACTTCTGTTTTAGATCTATTACCTTTTATCCAGTCTAACAGTTTCTTAATCTCAACATAATGGCTTTGTGTCTCTTCTGTTTTGTCTGCAGCAGTGAATATGGCAGGACTTGCCATGACATTCCATTGGAAGGCGGCAAGTTCTTTCCCTTTTTCTGTATAGTCAAGCAAATTGTTAGTCTCTCCCTGTGTCCCTTTTCCATACTCGGCATCAAAGGTATGCTGCAAGGTAAAGATACCATGTCCTAATTCGTGAGCAATGGTACGAACCAATGAAGTTGTATTATAGCTGTTAGCTGTGAAGATATAGCCAAATCGACTCTTGCGAGGCATTTCACCCAACAAGTCTTTATTTTGTCCCTCAAGTCCCTTGGCTCCATTAAGAACAAATAGGTAGACGCCGTCAAGTGTCCCTGCTTCCTGCTGGTAAGTCTTCTGCAGATTGAGCATTTCTTGGCTCTCCTTGAGTTCCTTGTCATAGCCCCAAAAAGACTTGCCAACCGTGCTTAGCAATCCATCCTTTTCGCTCTCCACTTCCCAGTCATAATTGCCACGCATGCGCTCATCCACATTCACGGTGAACTGCACGCCAACAGGATTATAAATGGCATTGAGGCCCTGCTCAATAGTTGTTTTATCTAACCGAACTTCGTTTATCGGAACAAGGGTAACCTTGTGCTGTTGCTGGCATAGCTCACCACACGGAGCTTGCCAATGGCTACTCCTTCGTAAACCGCAAAGACATCATAACTTGCACCAGGCGATACGGAACGCAGGCTAATCGTCCATGTCTGTTCTGCTTCATTAAACTTTGCAGGCAGGGCAGCGGTATTGGGTTCAGAGGCAAAACGAACCTTTTTCAAATCTATATTCTTTGAACCCTCGTACTTTGCCGTAACAACATCATTCTCGCCTACAGGAACAAGTTTCCAAGATGCAATGTAGCCTTTGGCAACAGGCTTGTAGAAGCGGTCTACCTTGACACTCTTCTTGTACCATTTCTCCTGGCCATCATCAAAGGCATATTTCCCCTCTCCGGGCTTAAAGTGTATATAGCCATACTTGCTTGACAGAGATTCCGTATTGAAATCACCAACACGATCCACACGTTCACAATGAAGTGCTATCTTTTCGTCCTTATTCTCGTTTTCGACATCATTGCCTGTCCCTTCGGTATTTTGTTCTGACGGGCTAATCTGATAGGTATTTCCCTTGTTGTCAGTAACGAGCATAGGGAAAATACGCTCATAAGAGTCATTCTCAGGTACATCTATCTTGATGGTATGTGGATTACCCTCAGCATCGGTTGTTTCTAATTCTCCTGTCTTAGGATTGTATATAAATTGTGGTATATCGGGAAGTGTAAAGTCCAGTTTGTGTTCACGCATACGAATGGTCGCTGGCTTCACATCCTTACCGCCATCATCAACATCATCAAGGTTGGCTATCTTCCCCTTCTTTTCATCATAGGACGCTTCTACCATTCCGTCTATCTGAAAGTTATCCACATTGATGCGTAGACGGTCAAAACGAAGCGCAACGGGAGCATCGATAATGGTTTTCAGTCGGGTCTTGCCACGTCCGGAATACCAGCCGTCTCCTAAGGGGACAACTTCGGTAATGGTCATGGGATAATCACCACCGATAGTAACGATGTCCCCGGCCTTTATCCGTAAGTTCGGCTCTTGTGACAGGTCTTTCCTCACGGGTTCTTTTCCACAGTCAGCCAGCAACTCTTCATTCTGTTTGCTGAGTGTAAACTCACTGACGCCGGAGAATACCGGGTGATCATCCGTACAGAGTGTACCCACACGCCATTCGTATGTCCAACCTAATTTCAACTGGGCGAGTGTAAGGTGTTCACCTGCTATCTGGGTTCTGCTCCATTCATAGTTGTCGAACTTGCCCTTAGGACGGCATTCCACAACGTAGCCTGTGGTTCCTATGACTTTGTTCCATGAAAGATCCACCTTGGCAAAACGGGGAATGGCTCTCAAGCCCGTCGGTGCCTGACAGTCGTCTGTAAGATAAAACCAGTTGATTTCACTATAACCGCCGTTTTCAAACATCCCCACTTCATCAACACCATCACGGGCGATGGCCTGCACTTGCCATGCATAACAGCGGTTGGGGAAGAGAACGGGGTCAAGATGGGTATAGTTCAACGTCGTATGACGCGTACGAACACGATAGATCTCATTGCCGTAGGCAAAGGCGGACTGCGGAGCAGCTCCGTTGTTGGGAAGCTCTTTGAGCACAAACTCATACTCCGTTCCTGCAAGTCCCTGATGACGGGGCATCCATTGGAAACGGATATAAAGTGGCTCTGTGACTCCAATCCGGGCATCCTTTTCAGGAAGGTTGAGAATAGGAGGTTTCTTTACGTCCAAATAAGACCGTCCCGTATGCCAAGCTGAAAGCGTTCGTCCTGTATAATAGTCTACCACTTGCACGGAGAACTCCGTATAGCCCGTGGGTAACTGACCGTTATGCAGCCTGCCGTTAATCTGTAGGTTCTGTGGTTGAAGATAGGGGGACAGGTCTATATTGGTCAGGCGGGTCGGGACATTTGCACTGAGCTCCAGCATCGGGTAGTTGATTTCCTCACGGCTGGTGGCAAGAAAACCTGTACTCTTAATCCTGATGCGCAGTCTGGCAAAGAGCAGGGGTTGCTGTAGGTCGCGGTTGAGCAGGTTGACGATCAGCCTGTCACGGCTTCCGCTATAATAATCCGACAAGTAAGGACTTTGAGGAGACGGCCATTGAACGGTAGCATGAATTGGGTAGTATTGAGCATGCAAAGGCTGCCCTACCCCCGTAAACAGGAGTAGGAGTAGTAACAAATATCTAACCAACCGATGATGCTTCATACTTGTATCGTTCTATTTATATTTATAGCGTTTTCACCATCACTTTATCATGCGACTTCTAATCTATATTGTTTTGATATGTAATATAACGCATATTAGCGCATAAAATTATATCTTTTGCCCGATGATATGATATATAATTGTAACGCAACTTCATCTAAAAATAACCTTTACCCTCATCCTTAACAATTTTAAATGCTTTAGTTGAATCATTACAGACAAAACCTCGCCTTCTGATGATTCGATTGAGAATGCAGACTTGATTGGAACAGCACTCTCCTTGAGACAAGACATTACCGTTATTCATTTTGCTTATTTGATGTTTTGTTATACCATGCTCCATGCAGATTCTCTTCAATATATGAATTATCTTTGAACAGATAGACCAGCGGTTCAACATCAAAAACAAAATCAGAGATAGGCTTTCGCTCTTCCCAAATAATTGGGGAAGAAGCGATGAATTCCTCATAAGGAACTTCTATTCGGCTATCATCATGGTCATTTAGCTTAAGGTGTCTTCTCGTTTTACGTTCGTTGGGGGATAGTATGAATAATCCATGCCATATATTCTCAACTTCATACTTGTACCCCAAGTAAATGCAATACATGCGACCTTCATAGGCAGAATAAGGATATTTCCTTTCTTGAGGAAATGATAGGGTGTATAAAGTCCCTTGTTCCTTAAAGCCCTTTTCTATTAAAAAAAGGCTTCTCTCTATTATTTTCCAAAACCACATATTGCTATCATCACAATATTCTGTTAAGAACATATCTTCTCCTTCAAAAAGAATGCGCCTTCTACTTGGTGCTTTTATTTTCATTGCTCAACTATTTTAAAAGTTTTATTTTCAAATACTGCATATAAAGTTTGCTTACCATCATGTGTTATCTTCCAAATTTCAGTTCCTTCTTGAATATCGATTCTACTTTGGAGATACCATTCTGGAACACTTAATCTCCCATTATTACCTAATGTAAATCCCTGTGCTGTAAATGGATAATCAATATCTTCTGAAGTAGGGATGACAAGTATCTGTGGGGCATCTTCTGATTTAAATCGGATTACTACTATTCATTTTTGCTTTTATTTGATAATTTCTTCATATTTATTTTTAATGTTCTACCAACCATACGCCATCTTTCTTAAGATAAACAATTGGATCTACATCAAATTTGAAGCCCTTTATTGGAGTACGTTCCTCCCAAATGTCGGTTACTTCTTCTTTGCTTATTTCAAATCTTGGATCCCTTGAATCATACCAACCCTTATGCCAAATTCTCCTTGGATAAACTTTAAAAAAAGAATCTTCATTCAAAGGAGCGACTAAAAGCATCTTATCATCACAATTCTCTATGTATAAGTCAAATCCTTGATACTTGGCAAAAGAGCGAATCTTAAAAGCCCTTATTCCTGTATTTCTTGGAGCTTCTAATTCATAAAAAAATATTTTTTTCAAAAGAGGTTCTCTTATTGCTTTAAACTTATATTCCTCTATAAGATCTTTTATTTTTCTGTATAATATATATAGGTACCTGATTTACTTGCCATTCTCAATAAATGTCTACCAAGATATCCATATATTCCTGTGGGTTTTATCCGTTTCATTTGTTTATCTATTTAATTGCCTGAAATTTATTGTTTTTAAACACAGCTCTCAGCACCTCGTGTCCATTGCTATACACCCCCCATAGTTCTGCACCTTCGTCTATGATTGCATACCATGAGGTTATTATTCCTTCGGTTCTTTCAACCACACTCTATCTTTCTTAATATAAACTATTGGCTCTGTATCAAATTTGAAACCCTCAATGGGGGTACGTTCTTCCCAAATGTCAGTTACTTCTTCAATAAACTTTTTGTATGGGATTTCTATATAATGATCTCCATTATCTAAAAATCCTAATAAGCATGTCTGAGTTTCCAAATCTGGGTATAGGATGATATTACCATCTGACACAACCGTATTCGGAGTATATTTTTCCTCCTTGATATTTACAATAACAATATTTATAGAATGCAGAATACTCATAACTACGCCCATACGGAATATATAGCTTATAATAATTATCTTCTTTCCTAAACCCTAATTTTTAAAAAGAAATTATTTTTTTAGTAAAAAAATCTTCCAATAGGGGGTATCACACTGCTGGCTAAATTCCATATTCAACCAATGCCCATATATATATATATAATTGCCCCTCTTTAAATAACTAACATCCTTTAAAACCATATAACAAAAATTATTTTTATTGTATTAAACTTTCCATCTTTATACACTGCTCGCAGCGTTTCTCTTCCATCATTGAAAACTTCCCAAAGTTCAGCGCCATCTTCAAAATCTATCCTTTGTAACAAATTCCATTCAGGTATTCCTAATCTACCATTGTTACCAGCGGTAAATCCTGTGGAAGTAAATGGATAGACCCAATTATCAAATGTACCTCCTTTGGGAATAACAATATTTTTGAGTAATATCTTTTGATTTGAAACTTATGACCACAGAACTATTTTTTTGAAAGATGCAACTTAATGTTCTTGTTTTACTCATCCACCAACCATACGCCATCTTTTTTTAAGATAAACAATCGGTTCTACATTAAATTTAAATCCCTCTATGGGAGTACGTTCTTCCCAAATGTCAGTTACTTCGCTTATGAATTTATCATAAGGAATTTCAATATAATGATCTCCTTTATCTCGAAAACCTAAGATGTGTATTTGGGTATCTATATCAGGGAATAAAAATAATCTTACCATCTTTCACAACTTGATTTGGGGTATACTTTCCTCCACAAAAATATGCAATAAATATATTTACGAATAGCTGTGAATTCGTAAACAGATTTACGTGAGAGATATAATTCATAATAATCACCAGATTTCTTAAAAGCCTAGACTTAAAAAAATGGATCGTTAGTATAAACTATCCTATACTCATCATTATAGCTAAGTTTCAGCCATCTATCATGTATATATATATAACTACCACTCTTCAAATATTCAATCTCCTTTATAGCCATTTTGTTAACTTATTTTTACTCTATTGAACTTAACTCCATCAAATATCGCTCTTAGTTTCTCTGTTCCATCGTTAAATACTTCCCAAATTTCTGCCCCTCACTAAATTCAGCGTATTTGACTAACTTCCATTCTGGAACACCCAATCTCCCATTATTACCTGATGTAAAACCATGTGCTGTAAATGGATAATCCATATCTTCTGGAAGTAGGGATGACAAGTATCTGTGGGGCATCTTCTGATTTAAATCGGATTACTACTATTCATTTTTGCTTTATTTGATAATTTCCTTCATATTTATTTTTAATGCTCTACCAACATATTAGGGGCGTCATTCCAATTCGCTTTTTTTAAAAAGCCACAGATGTTTTTATTTGATTAGTACTAATTTCTGCACGCCAAGTAGCATCTGCTATTTTTCCATTTAATTGTAATTTTTGATAGTACGTTGTCAAATAAAAAGTACACAACTGCAAATGTAGTTATTTATGCTGTAATATCATTCTTTTTATTCTCAGAAATTCTTTTTGTTGATTGAATTTTTACTTTATCGTTCCTCTTATTCTTTTTAATTTTTCCCCTTGCCCTAAACATCTCTTGGTGTAAGATTGTCCAACAATTCATGAAACCTGCTTTCATTATAGTATTTCACCCATTGGGCGATAGCTTTTTCTAATCATTTCTCTGAGAGCATTCACTCCACCCGTGGCATATTTCTAATACCAGTTATAAAAAAAGTACGCCTCGGAATACCTAAGAATTTGAGTGCCTGAACAATACTTAACTCTGAACGCTTTACTGACAGAACGATAGCCTCATTCTCTTCCGCACTATAACGTATATGCAATTCATGCATAGGGTTTATTCGATGAGTTTTAAGTTTTTTACAATGTCATATCTCACTACCAAATCGGCACGGACTTCTTTCAAACGAATATTTTCCTGACGAAGTTCCTTCACCTCATCACTTGTTGCTTCACGGGCGATGTCACCATCAAGGCGAGCTTTTACCTGCCTCAATAAATTCCTTATTTCATTTGTAGTAAGTACTATCGGATATACCATACTTATGGCAGAGCTCTGCGATGCTCTGTTCTCAACGTATTCCTTCCATCACAATTAAAACCTTTCGTTCTGAAATGAAAATTCGTTTCGTGTTACGACGAATATCCTTTAACAAGGATTCTGATGTTCTCTGCTGAGAATCTGCCGAAAGATTCTTTTTTGTAGTCATTGTGCAAATATACTTTTTTATTAATATAAAATTCATACTAAACCCCAAACTTAATTGAAGGCTCAGTTGTGCACTTTTATTTGACAACGTACAATTCTAAGCATCTTCAGAACAGAGGTGTCCGGGATATACTGATATGCTGCATTGATGGTCTGAAAGACTTCCCTGATGCTATACAGAGCGTATTCCCCAATACAAGTGTCCAACTCTGTATTGTCCATCAAATACGCAACTCTATCAAACACGTTGGCAGTAAGCATCAAAAGGAGTTCCTCCGTGACCTTAAGACTGTATATGGTGCCGTTAGCAAAGAGGCTGCAGAAACATAGTTAGACGCACTCGAGAGCAAGTGGGGAGAAATGTATCCCATCGTTGTAAAATCATGGCGTGACAACTGGGAACGACTCACAGAATACTTCCTGTATACACCTGCGATACGTAAGCTGATATACACCACCAATACCATTGAAGGCTACCACAGGCAAGTACGTAAGGTAACAAAGAATAAAGGAGTCATCTCATCCGACACTTCTCTCGAAAAGCTTGTGTATCTGGCATACCGGAATATACGTGAGAAGTGGACTATGCCACTTGCAAACTGGGCTCAGATATGACAACAATTAGCAATAAAATTTGGAGAACGTCTTGAAATCATGTAACTTTGTCTCGGAAGAAAGGCTCCTCATCTGGCCGGCACGATTAAAAATCGTGTCATCCATATAAGGTGAAATATAAAGGATTAGAGCCTTGAAACAGTTGAAATTAAACTACCAAAGCATTTAGTATTTCAAAAGAAGCCGTTGGTGGGCAGTCTGTCCATAATGCCATAACAGGACAACAAAAAAATCATTTATATACAAAATGGCGAAGAGAGAATCCGTTGAAACAAATAGGAATTGGAGAAATAGCAGACATTGAAACCAAAGCAATGGTAAACGCTGGAATACCTGAAGATATTGCTACAGGGTGGGTTGTAAAAGGTTTAGAAGACCTACAAACCAAAAGGTGTGAAAAAGTATCGCTAATATTCTATGGAATGGTATAAATTAAATTTATAACAAATATCAATTATGAATAATAATCAAGAAATACTGGATCTGTTCGGAGTATATGTTGTTTCACAAGTTTATGATGATTCTATGAAATATCTAAAAGAGTTAATAGAAGGTTCTACTAAATGGGGAACTGGGAAAAGAATATACAGATGTGTTTCAAAAAAATTAAGCCCTAATGACAGAAAAAGTATTGTATAAATATGTTGATGATACTGTGAGAACTGTAATTTTTGGGCTACTAGGTATATTTGAAGAAAAATGAAAAAAATATAAAATTGTATATGAAAAATAACGGTGGTGGACAAGTAGATTTGAATAAAATTAGTGAAATGTTAAAAAGCAGAATTGAGTAGAGAAAACGGATGGATAGATTGGTTTTAGCAAATATGCAAATAAAAAGGATAAATAATTAAAAAAGTCAACTTTGTTGAAAAAAACAATGGTTTATGCCGGAGTAAGAGAAAAGAATTGGGATACCAGAATTCACAATAACAAGAGGTCTTGGAGTATCTATTGAAAATGGAACTGAATTTAGGAATATAACACGTGATGCTAAGCAAACTTTATATGCAGTATTCAAAGAAGGAAAATTTATAGTTATCAAATGATGAAAATAGAAAAAAAGGTAGGTAAGCGAATCTTAATAAATGGAAAAGAACTACGATTAGATACTTACTGTAATAATGACAATATGTGGTTCTGGTATATCTATACGAAAGAAGAGGTTGATTCAAGGTTATTCTCAAAAAGCGGAGAGTATTTTAAGCTATTCCTTAAAATGGATCAGAAGTATCCTTATTCTGCCTATGAGGGTCGCATGTATTGCATTTACTTGAGGTACAAGTATGAAGTTGAGAATATATGGCATGGATTATTTATACTATACCCAAACGAACGTAAGACGAGAAGACATTTAAAGTTAAATGATCGTGATGATAGTCGAATAGAAGTTCCTTATGAGGAATTCATCGCTTCTTCTCCAATTATTTGGGAAGAGCGAAAGCCTATCTCTGATTTTGTTTTTGATGTAGAACCGCTGGTCTATCTGTTCAAAGACAATTTATATATTGAAGAGAATCTGCATGGTGCATGGTATAACAAAACATCAAATAAGCAAAATGAATAACGGTAATGTCTTGTCTCAAGGAGACTGCTGTTCCAATCGAGTTTGCATTCTCAATCGAATCATCAGAAGATAAGACCTCTCCTGTAACCATTCAACTAAAAAAATGAGAGTTACAGGGGCAGACGAATATGAATGGACTTTTTTTCCAGCAGTTCCAATCAGAGAGACTCAGGGAACACGAATCATTTAGAAATATGATATTAACAACAAAAATAGTTTCAAGCATGAGATATATTGAGTCAAAAAATAGGAAATGTCGAAAGTTTCTGTCCCGACAACGGGGACTACGCCTATATCAAAGGGCAGAAAGGTTATTTGTATATCGATGGGGTGCTTTTAGAAAAAGATGATGCACCTTTAGAGCTTTCTCTTAGAGGTAAGTATATGTACGTATGGTATGGTTCAGGTATGTTTGAACTATACGAGGGGCATACACTTTTGAATAGTATAGAACGTAATGTTATCCTGCTAAATGAGCAAACTCAATATATAGGTAAAACCTATATGGAATTTAATCCTTATCGAAAGGGTTATAACTTCGCATCTCCGATTGATGAACAACTGATATTGCCTGAGTTTATTCCCTGCAGGCTGTATGTAGAAGATGATACAATTATCGCCTATAATAATTTTTAGCGGGGAGTTCAAACGAATAAATACTCAAGCCGAAACTCTCTGGCAATTTCCTCTCTCTTCATTGGGAGGGACGGAATATGAACCTGACGGAACCGACAAAATAGACAAGATATTGGGAGTTATCCATGGGAATATCTGGTTTTATACAGATTTTTATCGGTTAGTAGCTTTGGACTTAGAAACAGGGAAGAAAGTATATTCACTAGATTGCTTTTGGTGTTTATTTAGATGAAAAAAACAAAAAAATATATTTGCAATTGCATCAAATGTTATTACGATAATTGAAACGGAAAGATTAACTATTGCAGAAAAGTATAATTTCTTAGAAGCCGATCCCACGGGCATAGGGAACTTATCGAAGTGTATATAGTCCGATGCTTCAAGGAGATTATTTCACCTTTTTGGGGATTAAAGAGGAGGACTTTGGATACATTCGTCGGATTGGTATTTTCGATTATAAAGCCCGCAAACTTGTTTGGGAGTATGAAGTTATCAGCGAAGAAGAATTCGATGATACGAGGAACCAATTAGTGCCTCCCCAACCTTTGTATATGAGCGGTGATAAATTGTATATCAAAGACATCAAAGACAATTTACATATCTTTGAAAGAGAGGATATATGATAATAAAAGAAAGTATGAAGAATTTTAAGATGCAGAGTAGGAATGTATTCATATTTATGTTTGCTTTCTTAGTCTCATCCTGTCTCAAAGAGACAGCTGTTCCAATCGAGTCTGCATTCTCAATCGAAACATCGGAAGATAAGACCTCTCCTGTAACTATCCAATTGAAAAAAACGAAAGTTACGGGGCTGATGAGTATGAATGGACATATGAAGGAGGCATTCCCTGCAGTTCCAATCAGAAGAGTCCAGGTAAGGTTGTGTTCACGCAAGCTGGTGCTACTACTTTGGAGGTGATACACAATGCACAAAAGTACATTCCAAGTAAATACTACAACACACTCAAAGGCCTTCAGTTGGAAGACTTTATAGCCTATGCTGATGATGCAGGTGATTTTAGATTTGATATTAAATGGCAGGCTAAGACTATGAAGTTAGGTAGAGAAGAGAAAATTAGTATTTTCATAGATACTAAAAACTATTCTTCTGCCAGCAATATGTTCAAAAACTTGGGGCAATTTAAGGCATATCTGAGCATTATTGACAACTTCGACCAACTCTATATCATACAACAAGGAGGTAGAGGAGTAACTCGTGAGCAAATAATAGCTCAACTTGAAAGAGCTATAGCAAAAGATACAAAAAGTGTATATACTATTAATCAGAGGCTATGGAATGATCTTGGGGTTAACAATTTTAGAACGCTACAAAATAAATGCAACGCCAATGAATTATTAAGAAGTGAGGATTTTTCTAGAATTTAGAAATATAGTTGTGGTTACAAAATAATATAAATATGCAATATAGAAAAAAATCAATAAAATCAGAAATGTCATTGGCTTTGACATAGAAAGTGAAATTATTCTTTTTATTAATGAAGATAAAGAATATCTTAGTTTAAATAATGAGCTTTTTCAAAAGAAGAAGCACCCCTATTGTTAGAAACAAGGGAAAAGTATTTCTATTTATGGTATGGCTCAGTCGGAAAGTTAGAGGTATACTCAAATGAAAAAAACTATTAACATCTATTAAAGAGAATTCTTATTTGATAGATAAAAAATCTTTATGTCGGATATAGTCTCGATATTAATGATCAGAATCTAATCAACCCAATTACAGGAGAATTCTTATTAAGTAAAAAGTATTCCCTATAAGTTGTACGTTACAAAACAATATCATTTTCGCATACGATAATTTTCGTAAAAAGGAGATTATACGTGTAAATACCTACGCTGAATCCATTTGGCAATTCCTCTCTCCTCATTGGGAGGGACGGAATATGAACCTGGCAAAACCGATAAAAATAGATAAAATTTTTAGGCATTGCTCATGGCAATATTTGGTTTTATACAAAAATTTTTATCGGTTAGTAGCTTTGGACTTAGAAACAGGGAAGAAAGTATATTCACTAGATTGCTTTTGGTGTTTATTTAGATGAAGTTACTAAAGATATTTTTGCTATTGCCTCAAATGGTTGGACTATTATAGACACCCAGACATCTACTATAAAAGAAGACTATTTTTTTTCAGAAGAGGACCCTGAGGGGATGGGACAATATGAATCTGTATATAAGCCCTTACTTCAAGGAGATTATTTTACCTTTTTGGGTGAAAAAGAAGAGGACTATGGGGGCATCCGTCGGGTTGGTATTTTCGATTACAAAGCCCGCAAACTTGTTTGGGAGTATGAAGTTATCAGCGAAGAAGAATTCGATGATACGAGGAACCAATTAGTGCCTCCCCGACCTTTGTATATGAGCGGTGATAAATTGTATATCAAAGACATCAAAGACAATTTACATATCTTTGAAAGAGAGGATATATGATAATAAAAGAAAGTATGAAGATTTTTAAGATGCAGAGTAGGAATGTATTATTATTAATGCTGGTTTTCTTAGTCTCTTCTTGCCTAAAGGAGACAGCAGTCCCTATCGAGTCTGCATTCTCAATCGAATTCTCAGAAGGCGAGGCTTTGTCTGTAATGATTCAACAAAGCATTTAAAAATTGTTGAGGGCGAGGGTAAAGGTTATTTTTAGATGAAGTCATGTTGCAATTATATATCATATCATCGGGCAAAAGATATAATTTTATGCGCTAATATGCGTTATATTACATATCAAAACGATATAGATTAGAAGTCGCATGATAAGGTGATGGCGAAAAACGCTATGTATATTCCAAATCGAAATGCAATAAAAAAACAAGGCAGAAACTAAATTTTTCAAACGCCGAAATGCGAGTCCCACAGAAAAAAATATAATAACTTTACCCTTGTCAGTTGACTCTATGGCCTTGACTTTAAAAAAACAAAGAGATGAAATCTTTGTTGGGATATGAATAATTTATTACTTTTTATAGCCAAATAGGAAAAAGAGGTATCCAATATTGAAAATGTATAAAGCCGATTGGAACATCGCTTACTATAGATATGGACTTCCCTATACAAGTGCAAAGGTGCATATGTACGACGAATGGGATTGAAAGACTCAATAGAAAATATAAGAGAACGATAAAAAAATGAGAACATCAATGCCAACAAATAAGTCAGTACTTTTACTTCTTGCAAGTGTTGCGATGGAAGAAACCAAAACAGCATATGCGAGGAATATGTATCAATAGAGATTCTGGAAACAAAAGAAAGAATAATGAATAAAATACAAAGAAAGAAAGAGAGAACTTACACACCTTTTAGGTTTTAGGACACTAACACTGACGGGTTGACGATTAAAAAGTTAACATACAACGCCACACGATGAAACAGAAATTCGACGAGGCAAGGTTGAAAGCTGATGAAATACAGATGGAATAGTTCATTAAAAAAAGTCAGGTATTCTTATTGTTTGAGAATGCCTACACAACATAATAATTATGATTTACGATGGTTGGCTAAAAAAATCCAGGACTGGCTCCATGAACGCAGTCTCATCTATGACAAGTATTCCAAAGGGATACCAGAGAAATCTGATGCTGTAAAAATTGACTTCCAAAACTTACAATACGGCTGGCTTGAGATGGTCTTCCATATTAATGGGAAAAGGCAACTCATGATACCTTTAAGTGATTTATACAATCCACTCAAAGACATCGTGCAGTGGTTAGAAGCTATTATAGATTTAGGGAATAACAACTCTTATTATGAGCAGACATTACATATTGACAGCGAAGGGTCTCATGTTTTGATGCACTATGAGTTAATCGAGCTACCAGAATTTGGCGGCATTGAAGATCAAAGAGGACTATTTATTGTTTATTGCTCGGACAGAGATGACAATGAGAATACAGTAGCAGCAATATGTTCTCCCATTGATTTAGTTCGCAATATCTATATTCCACTTATCAACTTTTTGGGGCTTCGGTAACCATGGTCAATACGATGACGATTACATTACTGAGAATTGGTCAATGTCGAATGAAGAAGCAGTGACATCTCTGGATTTCTTTAACGAGCTTAAGTCTACAAAAATTAGAATGGTTTATCTCTTCCAAAAAGTACGATGAATGGTTTAATAAGCAATTTGTTACCCCAAGGATAAAAATAATATTGATAAGTCCTAAAGAGGAGGGCATTTTTTTGGGACACTAATGGAAATTGTCTGAATAATGGAACTGAGTTGGTAATAGAAGGTAAGGCTTATAATCTAACTACCATACACGAATTTGACGATTGGATTCGGCCGTTGCATTCTGGAGGATTGCATCATCCTTCAAATGTAACCCTTAAATTCCTATCTAAAATACGTGAAATATTGGCAGATGAAATTGAAATATTCTATGATTCAACTACTGGTAATGGACAAATTATGAACTATGAATTAGTTCCCAATACCCGACTTTTGGCAAGAGGGAAACTGGTCTGGCTTAAGGTATCAAAGGATTAAATAAAATAATGATTTGCTATAATTTTAACTAACTCATTGTTGACTGAGAAGCCTCTTCTAAAAAGATGAACAGAGATTGGAAAAGTATATACAAATTGTGAATTATGTGATTACTCATAGCCGTGATGGATATTTTATAAATGTACGTTGTTAAACGGAAATGAACAACATAATTTCTGCCACTCCACTGGTCAACATGCGTCTTTAAACTCATACTTATCCACTTTCGTTGTCTAAAATAAAGCACATCAAGCTAAACCAAACCATTCTTCTCTTTCGCTGTCACATGCCTTCTATCGAAAGCAAGTCGCGTTGTAGGATAAACCTATGCCATAAAAGCTCTATTTTGGCATCACATTCGGTATCACAACAGGTACGAAATTAGGAAATATAGGGAACAATCGGGAAGCATTTCCCCTATTTTTTTGACACTGAATATTTACCCCGCCCATATCCACTTTATTTGCGACTCCATTATAATCAACAAAAAAAAGGATACATCATCTGTACCCCTTTTTGTGACTCGCATGGGGCTCGAACCCATGACCCCAACATTAAAAGTGTTGTGCTCTACCAACTGAGCTAGCGAGTCAATCAACGCTAAATGCCTTGCATTTTTAAGCGAGTGCAAAGGTAAGTATCTTTTTAGAAACTGCAAAAGGCCGTGCAATAGAAAAAAAGTATTTGATTAAAATTCTTTAACTTTAAAAATATCAAGTGTGGATTACTTTTTTTGTTTGGATGATAGTGAGGGGTGTTGCTTCGGTTGGGATAGCGCGAAGGAATTGCTGTCCGGCCTTTAAAGGAGTGGTGATGAGTTCAGGGGCGATTGTACGTTTTAAGGAAGCCATCATAGAAGCGAGGAGCCTTTTGGGGGCAGCACAAACGGTTTGGTAGCTTGGCCCTGTTTTTGCTATCGAAATGCGTAAACCATGGCTGTGCCCATCCACCATTTAGGCGCTTACTGCTCAAGACCATCCATTTCCCTGAGGCAGAAAAATCCGTGCCAACTATCCACATTGGAGCTGTTCACGGCCTTTAGTTCACGACATTCGCCCGTCCGAACATTCAACATCCACAAATCGCTTTCGGGATGCCAGATGGAGAAGTTACCATAATCAGACAAGGTGAAAAACCACGAAATTGCCATCGGGTGAAACGACGGGAAAGGAGGCTGAACGATGGAATTTGGACGCAGGATAGACGGTTTCAACGCTTCCAAACTCCATTTTTCTGCGCATCAAACGTCACACGGCAGAGGTCATAGCGCATGCTGTCAAGCGCCAAACGCGATTGCGGTATGCGTGCCCGGCAGAAATAAAGCTGCCGACCATTCGGAGCCCATGCAGGAAATGTCTCGGCATGCGTTGGAAGACTTAGGGCAGAAAAGGTTTGCACACGATGATGCTCCACATCGTAGACCACTAAGTCGGCTGCTAAATCGGCCACTTCGATGGCTTTCTTGCCTGCCGAATGGAAGAATTGCTGAATTTCATTGGTCGAGAACGCGATGAGTTTCCCATTAGGATGCCAGGCCGGATAAGTCAGGCCGTTGGGCAACGCATCAGCCTTCGACGCTACCTTTTTCCACACGACCATGACGATAGATTAACGTCCCGCCATCCTTTTCCGCGCACATGCAACATGGCCTGTTGCGCATCGTTATGATTAAACGAATGGCAGTTGACACACTGCCGATTAAAATCTTTGTTTTCAACAATGGGTGTTTGCTCAAAAGACGTGAGATTACGCTGATAGATGCCCATTTCATGCCACAATTCGTAGCCCGGATAAATGAGGCGATACACCAAAAAAAGAATCGATGGCATCACGCGAAACGCGGTTCGTTATGGACGAATAAACCACCCATTTGCCAGCCTCCTTCACGCTGATGCGAAAGAAAAATGGCTTGCCCGGCAGCCGTTTTTCAGCAGTTGGTGCCAAGCAGTTTCGTCGATTTCAACTGTGGGTTGAGCCGATTGTACCAAAATCTCGGCATCACGTCCGACGATGCCAATCTCGGTTTGGTAGGCCTCTCCCTTGCGCAAAATTTCAAAATTCGTGGGCGCAATATTCCACGGAAGCGTCACGTTGGTATAGTCGGGATAGATAGACAACTTGCGTTTGGCGTGCACATCGGGCTGGTGATAGCGTGAGCCACAACTTGTGCCGAGCAACAGCATCGACAACAAGAGAAGAAAAAGAAAAATAGCTTTTTCATAACTGCTTAATTCCATTTTGATGCGCCTCTTGTGACTCCTCAATCACTTGATGACCATAGGGGCTGAGATAATTCAAATAATACCAATAGCTGCGGCCAAACTCCTGCTGCAACAACGGCTGATTGCCCTGCTCGTTGAGCTGCATGTAGCGGGCGAAACGGGCGCGCGTATCGGGCGAAACTGTAAAGCCGCACCGCGCAAACGTAGCCTTATCCACACCCATTTGATAGATGAGCAATGCCTCTTCATAGCAAGACGGCAGCGCAGCCACATGGAACGCACGAATGCGAGGCAATTGTTGTGCAAACAAACTGACATGATTGCTCAGCAGCAGCTGTGCCATGAGATAATCGAACGCCATGCGATTGTGCGGATCGTGCTGCAAGAGATATTGCAACTCTGGCCCCAAATTCTGCACATTGGTGAAGCGCACGCCCTTGCGTTCTGCGCCCCGCAAAGCATCACGAAGATGGGGAACGCGCCCTGCTCTAAGCTGCTGTTCAAGCTGCTTTGCCTGCCCGCGATAGAACAACGTGTACTTGAGTTGCTCGATAAACACCTGTGCCACCCGCGGCTTGCCCAGCACAATGTTATAACGAGCCAAGTTCACCAGATGGGGCGCCGTTGGCCCATCCACCACCAACGCCTCGGTTTCCCAATGGAGTGCCTCGTTGAGCAACCCCAACTGCTCGAACAGCATGCCGCCAAACTCGGCTTCGGACGCATTGCCCCGCCAAGGAAAATAGAGCGTTTGCACCCCCAACGAAGCCGGATAATCGAACAGCCGCGCCGGCAACTGCCCTGCATGATAGAGCGCCATGGTGTGAAAATAGGCGATGAGCGGATTGGTTTTGCCCGCGTCAAGATAGCGCTGCGTGTAGCGAAGCACCGCAGGCCAATCGCCTTGCCGCGCATGGAAAACGGTTTGCAACAAGATGCCTTCTTTAGCCGGATAATGCTTCACGAAGCCCACATAGCCCACGCTCAATGCCGTCATCCCCGCAAGTAGCAGACTGATGGCTTGTGCCTTCGTTGACCAAGGCTTTTGAACACGGAACAGGGGTAGCCACGAGGTGAATCGGGAGAGCAAAGCCACCACCAACCAGCCCACCCCAATCAGCACCGCGCTCAGCACCACCCAGCACAAATCGTGGGCCGTGGTTTCGGTGTAGATGAGCAGCAACAACACCGGCACGAGCCCCAAGCACAGCGGCAGTGCACGCCCGAAGAGCAAGCGTTTGAGCATGCCCTCCACACCAACGAAGATGAGGGTGAGCAAAGTGGCCATCACCATTGCACCCAACCACGGATGGAAGAAAAAAACTGCACAACGAAGTTGGTGGCATAGCGCAGCAGCCCCTCTTCGGCTAACGTTTGCCGAAAATAGTCGGCAGTGAAGCGAAACAGATGGTGTTGCTCGTGATAGCGGAGCACATTGGCCAAAGGCACGAGATAGGCATAGCCCGTGGCCAAGAAAACGATTAGCGTGGTCAGCGAGCGAAGTGCCGAGAGAGAAGTAAGCTTTTTGTTCATTCTATTTTGCGTTTGCGGAGTTTCCTGACGCCTCATTTTTTTCTAAATTTAGCCTTGCGGAATTTCCCTGACGACCCATTTTTTTCTAAATTTGACCTTGCGGAGTTTCCTGACGACCCATTTTTTTCTAAATTTGGCCTTGCGGAGTTTCCCGACGCCCTATTTTTAATTTTTCAGCCTTGCTGGAGTTCCAGCAGCCCTGTTTTTTATTTTTCAGCCTTGCTGGAGTTCCAGCAGACCCATTTTTTTAAATTTCTTTGGCCTTGCTGGAGTTCCAGCAACCCCTGTTTTTCATTTTTTTAGCCTTGCTGGAGTTCCAGCAGCCCTATTTTTATTTTTTTCAGCCTTGCTGGAGTTCCAGCAGCCTTGTTTTTCATTTTTTTAGCCTTGCTGGAGTTCCAGCAGCCTCGTTTTTTACAGAAAGAAAGGAGGGGCGCCGTCATGTGCGCCCCCGTCAGCCGCAGCGAGAGACAACCATCATCATACTGCGGCCAAAAGCCTTTTTACTGCGGATAGCCCGGGTTCTGCGTGAGCTTTTTATTCAAGTCGCGCTCCTTCTGCGGAATGGGATAGAGCACATTGTGAGGCTCATAGTGTCCATCGCGCACCTTGATGCGCACGGCGTTCGGGTCGCTTGAATAGAGGTCGCACACGCGGTTGTTGTCGCCAGGCTGCGCCGTTTCGCCCGCATGTGGAGCGCGCAACAAATAGGTCAGCCCATAAACGGGTGCATTCAACACCTGAGCGGCAATGCCCCAACGACGAATGTCCCACTGACGATGGCCACCCTCAAGGGCAAACTCCACGCGCCACTCGTTATGAATGCGCTCGCGCAAATCGGCCTGTGTGGCACAATAGGTGGGCAAAGCGGGGTTGGTGTTTTGCAAATCGGGCATGCCTACGCGCCGACGCACTTGGTTCACGGCATCGAAAGCCGACGCCGACAGGGGCGAGAGCTCGTTTTCGGCCTCAGCATAGGGTGAGCAACACCTCGGCATAGCGCAAAAATTTTTGTAATCACCGCCCATGTGCCAGCCGTCGGTTTGCGGATTACACGTGGGGTCGAGCCACTTCTGTTGGTTGTAACCGGTGGCCGTAGCGTCGCCGTGGGTGCTGATTCCCGTGGGATAGCACGAGGGCAACGGTGCCACTTTGAGCGTCTTTCCATACATGGTTTCTCCATCGTGGAGCACCACCACCTCTAAACGTGGGTCGCGGTTGGCAAAGGGGTTGGCTGCATTGTAGACGGTGGATTGCGCGATGGGTGCGCCGTTGACATCTTCGAAAGCATCGACCAAGCTCTGCGTGGGATTGAGCCCGCCCCACCCCATCGTCGGGAATGCCTCCCAGCCAATGAGATACCAGTCATTCTTATTGGCCACAAACTGGCGTTTCAAGATAGTTTCTTTTGCAATTCACATCGGTCTCGCTCCAAAACAACTTCTTGTAATTACCCGTGTTGTGCGCGTCGTAAAGTTCGTAGATGTTCATGTCCATCACAGCCTTTGCGGCATCGCGTGCCCGTTGCCAATCGTTCTGACTCAGTGCAGCTCGCGCCTTCATGGCCAACGCTCCGCCCTTGGTGATACGACCATCGTCGGCACCACTCCATGATGCCGGCAGATTGGCTGCGGCATAATCGAAGTCGTCCATCAGATGGCTGTAGACCTCTGACTTGGGATTGCGCACAACATTCTCCTGGTCGGAGAGCTCTAAGGGCGAGTCGGTGTAGGGCACATCGCCAAACTGACGAATGAGCTGAAAATACTGATAAGCACGGAAGAAGCGGGCCTGCGCCATGACGATTTTCTTCTCGGCATCAGTCATTGCAGCTGTCCCAGGCACTTTCTTCAAGATGATATTGGCCTGACGAATGGTGCCATAGTTGGTGCGCCAATCAAAAATCCTGAGGGTCATAGATGCCTTTGGCCAAATTGCCTTCCGACCACTTAATGCCATGCACGGCGTCGTCTGAATTGATCGCCTCATCCACCAAACCAATAATGCCGTTGCCGTCCCACTCGGGATAGCAGGTGTACAAATCGTTCACCGCCTTCGTGGCATCCTCGTTGGACTTCCAATAGCTGCCATCCGAGAGTTGGTCGAGCGGAATTTTGTCTAAATCATTGCAGGAGGTCAGTGCCGCAAATGCCACCAACAACCCCATATATTTTGCTATATTCTGCATAAGAATTACGTATTAAAATGAAACTTTCAAGCCTAAAGTAAACTTCTTCACATTCGAATAGAAGGCACCGCGGTTATTAGACGGAGCTTCTGGGTCTAAGCCCTCGAGGTGACTAAAGGTGAGCAGGTTTTTCGCCTGTAAGGAACACATGTGCACCTGTCACGCCCCATTTCGAGAGGAAAGCACGAGGAATGGTGTAACCCAACGTGACATTCTTCAGACGAACATACGAAGCATCTTGCAACCAGAACGAAGACGTGGCGAAGTTGATTTGGCTGTTGCGTGTGATGCGCGGATAGGTAGCATCGTGGTGGGTGGGCGTCCACCGGTCGAGATGACGCTTCAACACCTTGCCACTATTGAAGAAAGCATAGGAAGCCTCGCCTGTAAAATAGGCATCAACATTGAAGGCACCCTGCCACAACATGGAGAAATCGAAATCCTTGTAGTAAACAGCAAGATTGAGGCCGCCCGTCCAACTTGGGAAGTTTTTGCCAATAGGCTTGCGGTCGGCTGCAGTAATCTTATTGTCGCCATCGAAATCTTTGTAGCGAATATCACCCAATTTCTCTGCTCCTGTGCGTTTCGGGCCATTGGTGAGCTCGGCTTGCGTATTGAAGTATCCATCAGCCACATAGCCATAGAACGTGCCAATCGCTTGCCCTTCCATAAACCAATAAAGCTTGTTATTAGGGTCTTCACCATCGGTTCCCTTCAAATCCGTAATCTTGTTGTGCACATACGACAGGTTCAGATTCACAGCATAGCGCAAATCCTTACTCAAACGATAGTTGTGGAACACATTCAAATCGAAGCCAGTGTTGCGTACACTTCCGGCATTCTGCGCGGGTGGATTCACGCCAATCACGCCCAGGATAGGGAGCTTCAACAACATGTTGTTGGTGTTCTTTTGATAAAGTGACAACTCAAAACCAACCTGGTTATCAAAGAACGACGCATCCAATCCCAGCTCATAGTTGGTGACTGTGGCCCAACGCAATTTGTTGTTCACATAGCGCGCCTCATAGGTTGTGGTGGTTTCGGTATCGCCTAACACGGCTTTGCCAAAAGCATAGGTAGCCACAGCTGGATAAGTTTCGTTGATTTCTTCATTACCGGTTTTTCCCCAACCCAAACGAAGTTTCAAGTTACTCAACCAAGAAGCTTGCCGCTTAAGGAAGGCTTCTTCGGACAAACGCCACGCTGCAGACACAGCTGGGAAATAGCCCTCAACGATTATCCTTCGGGAAAAAGCGAGGAAGCATCGGCGCGCAGATTAAACTCAAACAAATATTTGTCTGCAAAATCATACTGCAAACGACCGAAATAAGACCGTCGTGCCACCTCTGATCCACCATCATCATTGGTTTGGCTCTTTGCATCCAACGTATTCAGCGAACAGGGTAGTTCGTCGCTTCCGCCACCCCTACGCGTGGTTTTTGTGTAGCTATAGGGATTATTCACCTGTTCATAGCCCAACAAAGCGTTCAACGTGTGCAGCTTTGCAAACGTCTTGGTGTAGTTGGCTAAGAACTGTGTCGTGTACCAATTCCAATTATAATAGTGATGTTCGCCCTCCCGATCACCCGAGTTTGCTAAGCTGCTGGCGTTACCATAAACCAAGTGTTTCTTAAACCTGCGATAATCGCGCGCATCGTGACGCAGATTATAAAGCGCCTTTAAACTCAATCCGGCCAAAGGACGCACCTCTGCATAAGCTGTGCCAAAGAACTGTGTATCGTAGATTTTCGTTAAGCCCGTAGCCGTTCCGCGCAGTGCAACCGGATTGGCTAAGCCACTATAATTGAAACTACCATCTTCATTATAAATGGGAATAGTGGGCGCAATGCGGTTGACATACTGAACGAGGGCTGCCGACGACTCATAAGCATCATCTGTAATGCCACGATAAGCTGACGCGCTCAATCCGATAGACAGCCACTTCGTCACGCGCGAATCAAGATTGAGACGTCCCGTGAAACGCTTATATTTGCGTGCATCGGTAAGTCCATCTTGATTAACGAAACCTATCGAGCCCATATAGGTCGTGGTCTGCGTTCCGCCACTCAACGACAGATTATGCTGCGTTTCCCAAGCCGAACGCTTAAAGGTTTCGCGATACCAATCCGTGTCTGGATGACCGATGGGGTCGCTACCATCGCGGAACTTTTGAATATCTTCATCGCTATAACGCACACGTGCGCTGGGATTTTCATTCAAGGTTGCTTCGTTATACAGCATGGCATAATCACCAGCCCCTAAGAACTTCAAATGGGTTGTGGGACTGGCGTTCGAAACCATACCCGTGTAATCGACTCGCGTCTTCTGTCCGGCCTTACCTCTCTTTGTTGTAATCAAGATAACGCCATTAGCTGCCTGAACACCATAGATGGCTGCCGATGCTGCATCTTTCAACACAGAAAGTGACTCGATGTCTTGTGGATCAATGTTGTTCATCGAACCAGGTACACCATCGACAATCACCAAAGGACTGGCTGCATTGATGGTGTTACGACCGCGAATGGTGATGCTGCCCGTTTGCGCACCAGGCTCACCAGACCGCTGAATGCTCGTCACGCCGGGCATCGTTCCAGCCAAAGCAGCCGACACGCTCGACACGGGGCGATTGGCCAAAGCCTCGGCATTGATAGAGGCAACAGATCCCGTCAGGTTGGCTTTCTTTTGCACACCGTAACCCACGACAACCACTTCATTGAGCGATTGCTGGTCTTCGCGTAACGTCACGTTATAAGTCGACGTACCCTCTTTCACTTTAAATACCTGAGCAGTAAATCCCACAAACGACACCTGAATGGTCGTTCCTGCAGGGACATTGAGTTTGAAGTGACCCTTTGCATCGGTAACCGTTCCCACGCCCAACTGATTTAAATCGGTGATGGAGGCACCTATAATCGGCTCACCATCGGGGTCGGTTACCACCTGTAATCACTTTGTTCTGTGCAACGACCGCTGCCACGCTTGCAGCCCGAACGGACTGTGGCGCAACGAAAGGCACGAACACTACTAAACCGGCGGCTGCCAACGACAAGACTCTTGCTTGCGTACAACCCAATAATAAATGCTTACGCTTTATTGAAGCCATATTAGAAGAGGTTTGATAAATTGATTTGTTAGATAATATTTTTCTCAAAAAGTCTATAAAAAAACTTCTATGTTTGCAAATATAAAAACTTTCAATAGATTACTTTGCTTAAGAATGTTAAATAATGCTAACTATTTAGCAATTCTCAGCAGCTGGTCTATGGGGGTATTCCCTCTTCCGTTACTATCACGAACGACCAGCTTGCTGCATAGGCACTATTTCTTTGGCGTTTCACTTTCATAATACAGGGTCGCCATCCAAAAATCTGCTTCACTCGCTTTTTGGAGTTCTTCGCCTTGTAAGGTCAACGAAATCACCTTCCCATCGGGCGTTATCAACACGTGCATCGGTACATCCTTCACGCCAAAAAAAGTTTAACTGCCGACAATGGCGCTGCTGCATCATCATGCGCTTGTACCCAGTATGGCGGATCGATTTGCCATGTTTTCAGAGCCCTGCCGCCATGCCGATAGCTCTTTATCGATAGAGATACTCACCAGCGAAAGTTTCTCTTTTCCATGCTGTGCAGCGTCATAAAGCTGTTTCAGACGGGGCATTTCTTCACGACAAACATGACACCACGAGGCCCAGAACGTGAGCAACACATACTGCCCACGATACTGGCTCAGCTGCTTTTGACTACCATCGGCCAACGTCAATGTCACATCGGGCACATCGTTGCCTTGCATCAAATTAAGCGCCTTGACACAATTATCGAGTTGCTGTGCATGGGGCGTAGACTGAATTTCTGGTGCCATAGCGTTGACAAACAATCGCCCATATTCCTTGTTGAAGCGAGGCAGAAAGTCGCGTTGCACCAACAACGGCATCAACGCCCAACCATTATGGTTTAAGAGAAATTGCAATTGCTCGGCCATGCTATTAATATGGCCTATAACTTGCAAGCGCATCACTTCATTGCGCCCTGCTGCTGAGGCATAAAATGTCGCTCCCTTACTGCGTTTTAAATCTTCACATGCACGCGCCACTTGCTGTTCGCTCGCCACGCTGAGCGCCATGTATTGTTGATACAATGTATCAGCCATTTGCGGCTCGTCATCTTTTACGGCAAACATGAAATCATCTCCTGCTTCGGCTGAGGTTGTTTGCGGCTTTAGGGCACCACTTTTAAGTTTGCGGATAGTATTGATGAGCTGCTCGCCTCGCAGATCAAAAGCCATGATATTACCCTGTGGGTCAATCAAAACCGTGCGTGGAACGGCCTCAACATGATAGAGTTGTGCAGCCGATGAACCCCATCCTTTTAGCGTGGAAATGTGGTGCCAGCGCGGTTGTGCTAATCCGTTCTTCACAATGCAGGCTGTCCATTCGGACTTTTTGCTGTCAATCGAATAGCTCAGCACTTCGAAAGGCACCGAACCTTCGGCTTCTTGCAAAGCTTGTTTCACCACGGGAAATTCACGACGGCAGGGTGCACACCACGAAGCCCAGAAGTCAACGAGCACATATTTGCCGCGCAGGTCACTCAAACGAAGAGTCTTTCCTTCGGGCGTTTGCCCTTCAATGTCGGGCGCAGGTTTCCCTTCGGCCAGATTAGCCGCACGCAACTGGTTCACCAACTCCATATACATGGGATGCGTTTGCAGTGCTGGTGGAACAGCTTTCAAGAATGTTTGCTCCAACTCCTTAGGCGTAAAAAAAGCGAAAAAGGTCATATTTAATAATGTAAAGTGCCACGGGCGAGTTTAAATGTTGCGCCACAAACTGCATGGCTGCTACACGATGAGACAGGCTGTTGGCATAATAAACCGACCGCTGATAGGGATAAAAAGCCTTGTCATCGTTGCGCTTCTCGGCAGGAAGTGCCGCTAAAGCTTTGCTCCATACGTGCGCGTCCTTTCTGGATATTAGCCTCGCTCTGCTCACGATAAGCCAAGAACACATCATTTGCTGCAGTGCCCTTCACTTGAGCACCCACAGGGAAGCGCGCATCAAAAAGGCAGGATCGTGATGGTTCCTGGCTCAAGAAACACCTGAATCGTACCATTATCAAAGCCCGAAATATGATAAGGCTCTACATACTTAGGAGCTGTTCCGCGGAAGGAGAATGCTTTGTGGGTCACCAAAGCTGAGTCAACAACTTCCTCAGTACCATTCACTTCGTGGGTTAAATAAACCTTTTTCACAGTCTGATTCGCATTGCGCAAAGAGTCAACACGCATCGTTCCCTGTATTACAAAAAGTTTGGTCTCGTCTGTGCCAACACACTGTTTGCTGCACACAATAACAACAATACTAATTTTACTTTCATTGTTTATACTGATTTTATTTCTTTCAAGAATATCATTGCACTTCATGCTCTACCCTGCGGCAATACCATTTTTCTTTGCTATTGCCATGCTAAGGTTCAAACTGTTGTGCGATGAAATTTCGCAATGCATCGCCACGTAATCCCGAAGCCAGAATATGATTGTCACTATCTAAAATAAACATTGCTGGGATAGCCGACACGCTATACTGGCGCGCAACCTCGTCTTTCCACCCCTTTAATGAAGAAACTTGAGTCCAGGTTAGTCCATCTTTCGCAATAGCCTCTAACCAACGTTGGCGATTTTCATCCAACGAAACATGCACAATCTCTAATCCTTGTGCATGGAACTGACTATAAAGCTGTTTTAAAAATAGGATTGTTGAGCCGACAAGGGTAACACCATGAAGCCCAGAAATCCACAATCTTAATTTTCCCTTTCATCTGACTGAGTGTGAAAAGCTGCCCATCGGATGTAGGAAGAGTAAAGTCAGGGGCCAACTTTCCTGTACCCACTTGGCTTAGACGTGCTACTCTTTGTTGCAAAATCAAACCACTTCGGCTCTGCTTTGCCCCATTTCCTAACCCTTCATAACGCTGGCGGCTCTCATCCAAACTGGCATCATGCTGCTCAACAGCTTGCAATATCAGCTGTGCAGAGAGTAGGTTATCATTCGCTGCTAAAAAAGTTTCACGATAGGTTTCTATAGCATTTTGCAACTGTTGAATACTGTCATTCATCTTACTAGCAGTGCCATAACGCATATTTTTGCGCAAACTATCACACCTTTGTTGCAAAGCGGCCAGTTGCTTCAATCGCTGTTGGTTCTCAGTTTCGAATAGACGCATACGCTCCTGCAACACTCCTCCACGAATCATCCAATCGTTGCCATTCTTCAATCGCGCCTGATAGGTACTTCCTGGTTCAAGAATAAAAGAAAAACCACCTTGGTAACCTTCCACAGAAAGCTGTGCAAACAGCGGCTCTTTCACCATGATATGTTTCATCGAAAAACCTTGTGGGGAAAACGGAGCCACTGCAAGTGTGTCCCGATGAGTTTCAGATACGCGCGCCGTTAAATAGAGTTTACCTGAGGGAATTCCTTCTATTGTCCCAGTAATGGTTGTGGGTTGCTGCGCCCACAAAAGAGCTGGAGCAGCCAAAAAGCCATGTTGCAAGTATTACTTTTTTTCATATTTTGTTATCTAATTGGTAATTGATAAGAATATTCACGCACAAACTGCACATCGAGAATATTTCCTAAGTGATGCCCTTCTTCGTCGGTATCATAGAAACATTCAGCAAACGTTTCATCCACATCTGATGCGGTATTCAACTCGATCTGTGCTACAGCCCCCTCTCGATCCCCGATTCATTCCTATCACAAGATAACGACCTAAATCACCAGAATAGAGGAATTTATCATCTGAACAGAACTTCATGCACGAAATGGTATAGCCTGCTGGAGCAGCATAAAGTACAGTTTTGTCACCATTGTTCACATTATAACGCACCACTTCTGCGCCATCGGCATAGAACACATAATTGGTGCTAAACCACGTATTATAACAGATGGTTGAAGCAACAGAAGGCGTAAAGTTTGGTAACTGTTTGCCTTTAATAGTGTAAGCAGGCTCGGTGCTACTTCCACCACCTCCTCCGCCATCATCGGTTGCTGTAGAGGTAAGTTCATAAAGATAATAATTCGTTCCCGCCACATCGCTAAAAAAATAAAAATAAGGTTGTGCCTTATCATAATTCTCTCGATTTTGAATGAAGCCATAAAGACCCTTTTTCCCTACAGGAGAAAGTCCTGCTGGAAGTCCCGAGAAATCAACATGCGCATCTAAAACTGGATTATTTAACTCTGCATCATAAGCTTGTTGTTCGGCCCAAAATGCCATAGCTATCCTCTTTATTCACATGCAAGAAACGATTATTTTGCTCATCCCAAAACAAAAAGTCGGAAGCTGTGATGGTAGCAGCTGTCACACGATAGGTTGGAACCGACGAAGTTGTAGCAGGGAATTTGAACGAAGGGATGGCACGAGCCGTCACAAATCGTCCATCACGTCCGAGCAGATAATAAAAGTCAGACTGATTTGAGGGATCTCCTACCATACCGACTACGGATGGCAAAAATACACCATGACTGCTATAAGGCAACACAAAATTTCGATAATTTGTAAAGCGCGCTTTCAAACCAAAAAGGGTCATAAACCTTCACATTGCCATCGGGTTGGAAAGCTATCAAGTTATAACGCTTCACGAAATCGCGCCGTTCTGAAACTAAACCGTATTGGAACATGAGTTTATAGGTCTGTGCAAAAGGATTTGTTGCAGTAGGATATACTACTTTATAAGCATCACTACGCACTTTTGTAGTAGCACCAACCACTTCAACATTACCCAAATGCACATCGCCAGGCTGCCCATGCAAGAAGAATAAACTATTTTTATAAATAGGCCGTGTAGCAACCTGGAAATTAGCATAACGTGAAAGCTTTTGTTGTTCGATCGTAGACACGCAGCAAAAACGGCAAAAGTTGTATCACGTCCTAAAAGGCAAATTGACATCAAAATAGCCACGCGTAGTAAGTGTATCATGAATTGTTTTACCATTTTTCTTGTGACTTGCAATCCATGTAAAGTCCAAATTTTCAAGGCCACTCTGTAAAGATTGCCCCACCTGCACCTCTATTTTTTTATGCGTCTCAGCTGCCGTCAAAGGCTGGGTAAACTCAATTAGCTTGCCTGTCAGTGCCTCTACGGCTGCAGGTGTAAACATCAATGTGTCAATTTTATTCATGCTATCGAAATGATAGCTATAGTTTCCTTTATCCTCATAACACGAAGATAAAGCAATAACACCAGTCAATACTAATAATGTTCGTAAGTTCATAAAAACCATTTTTTTAAAGAATGTACACCATGAAGTCTGTTTCTGAACGAAGTTATAGCTATCATATTATAGTCTAAAAATGGCACAAATTTCAACTTAATAGCATTGCTTTTGGACACAAAAATAATAGCTTTTACTCGTCCAATGGTCATCAACTTCATCTCTATATGATTAACACATACTGCTATCGAGACCATTAAGGTACAACAGGAAAAACTAAATGGATAACTGCCATGAGCCGCAGCATTGCGGAAGAGCTGATTACATTGTTTCATAGCTGCTTCACCGCCTATAGACGCATCCCACGACACACTACCCCATTCATTCATGATGGGGAACAGTTGATTGAGTACAAAGTTGGCACCTTGATGCTCCATCCACACTTGAATCATAAAACGATATTTCTCAGGAGAGTAGCTACCATAGTATTGTTCTACTAACGCTTTTCCACCCTGTTCATCGGCCCATGCCTGGGGTTCGACAACATCATATTCTATATGAGGCAACATTGGCACATAGAAATTATCCTTATAAGATGCCCCTTGGCGCCATCCATCCAAATAATAGGTGTTATATTTCAGCATCATTTGGTGAACTGCCTGAACATTTAACTGCTGCATAGCCGTTTCATCTCCCACAAGTCGTTTTGCTTCATTGGCTGTTGTCACCTCCAAAGCATTACATAAATTCACAAATGCATCACTCTTATAAACCCCTAAATAATGGTCGTGACGTGTGGTCCAATACCAAGGTTTAGGATAAGTGTTATCGGTTGTAAAGGGAATATCAATGGTAGCAGCTTTCTCTGGGGCTGTCTGTTGCAACGTCCTCACACTATCTACTGCAGCTAAATTCCAACGTACAAACTGGTAATAATCATAAGATGCATAGAAATCATTACGCCCAGAAAGCTTCACAACCATGATTTGCTTGTCTGCCGACCATGGACCAAGATAGGTTAATGCCATCATATCCCACTTATCGGGTTTGGTATAAGCTTCTTTCACATAAACTTTAAAAAGCCTGATAACCAGATACCCCCATACCAATCTGTGCTGCAGCATCTTCACTATCGATATAAACTTCAACTCCAAAAGTTGAATCACGCAAAGCTGGCCGTTGCACTTTTACCTTTACCGTTTTTGTAATCTCCTTGGGTTGAAAGACAACTTCTGGAAGAACCACTTTAACAGTTCCTCTTCCTTGCAAAGGCCGTGCCTTCAAAACAACCTTTCGCGGATGCTCAGAGGCGTAACCCATTACTTTTAATTGTAATGGGACAGCTATTTCTTTTGGTTGCGTTAAAATCGAATCTCCAAAATTTACTGTCGCTGTCAACTCCTCTTCATTTAAATAATTAAAATAAACACCATCACTCTCAGGTGCATAAACTGACACCGCTTCTTCACGACAAGATTGTAATAACAAACTACAAAGAGAAGCTACGGCGAGCAATTGATATTGAATTTTCATCATGATGCTTTTTATTTTGAACAGATGGATACACGATTATTTTGATATCATTGGTTAGATGTTTCTGTCCAACCATACTCTTTTTCGGCATCGGGTAAGGGGAACACAAATCGTTCTTTCGACAATACTACATCTGTTGCATAGGGAAGTTGCGTGATACCATGCCGTTTGAGAAAGAACCAATATTGTCCTTCTGCATAAAACTCTTTGCGAAACTCTTTATTAAGCGCTTCTAAGCGTCCTGCATCATTCGTAAACTGTACATTAAGCGATTTAGAATAGCCACGCTTATTACGCACGAAATTCAGATATTGGGCTGACTGTTGCATATTGTTACTCATTTCACAAAGGATATAATACATCTCTGGAAGCCTGATCAAAGGTACCGCTTCATGTGGATTGGTATTATATTTGCGAGAGAGGAGGGTCTTCGTTGCACTATGTTCATAGAAAGCTGCACTCTTCGTACGCATGTCTTCACGCCGCGTACCAGACACTTCGAAATAGGTATTGAAATGTTCCTGCCGCATACAATACTGTGTTGTAAACTTATCTCCATCCGCCCAAGAGCTCGAAGTGTTATCTGACATGTGATACATATTCAGTGCAGCAATACATTCTGTATAGAGAATAGGGTCGTCCTGATTGCTCGAACTCAAAGTTAATCCACAATGTTCTATCACATCTTGTGCACAAGCAATGGCCTTTGGGGCATCATTGAGATAGCAATACACACGCGCCATCAAAGCATTTACGGCATGATAATTAAGACGAAAACGCCTTTCACTCTCATCAAGACGCAACGTTTTCTCGAATGACAATAAGCTTTTTGCTGTAGTTAAATCCTGTAAAATGCGAGCTGCAACTTCTTTTACTGGTAATAAAGGTAACTTTTCTTTATTCGTTATGGTGCGATAAGGTATGCATTTTATTTCTGGTGCAGCAGCATCCGTACCATAATTCCATGGTCCCCAGGCACGTAACAAGTCGAAATGACAATAAGCTCGAATAGCAAGTGCTTCGCCACGATAGGCATCTCGCGTCTGTTCATTGCGAATAACTTCAGTTCCCTTCGTATCGAGCCATTTCAAAAAATTATTGCAATTGGCAATCACATTATAGAGTTTAATCCACGACTTAGCCAATTTTTGTTTCGTTTGAAATCCACCTGATGTGGTCGTTGCATAATTATAAATGGCCAACTTATCAACGGCACCATCGGGAAGATAATCATATTCTTGTGCCAATTGATCGAGAAGACCAAATGACATATTCCCACCATAAGCATCAGGACTAACCATAAGTAGATAAATTCCTGTTAGTGCACTCTCAAATCCAGACTCTGTTGAGTAGAGTTTCTCGGCTGTTAAATCGGTCTTTGGGGCAACATCAAACCAATCTGAACAGGCACAAAATAAGAAGAGACTCAACAAACCAACAAGCATCTGGCGCGCAGAACATAAAGAATGATGTAGGATAAATCTTTTCATAATACTGGCTTATTTAAAAATGATTGAAAAAGAAAGCGTGTAGGAACGAGAGAATGGATAGGATAGTCCACGCTCCATCTTCACTGTTGAGAACCTTAATAAATCGTTCGTAGTGAAATTGAGTGAAAGAACATCAATACTTAAACGACGTAATAATTTATATTGTGTCTGTTTAAAACGATAACCAAGATTGATACTGGCCAAACGAAGCTCATTATCTTTCATAATAAACCGATCAGAAGCAGGCGTCTCTGAACCATTTAAATCAATCTTTTTGTATTTAGCTACATCGCCTGGCTTGTGCCAACGATTAAAAGCTGCACGTCGATCTAAATTATAAGCTATATTACTATTCTCTATTTTATCAACTAAAGTCTGATTATACACGATACCACCCCATTTATACATAAAACCTAAGGTGCATGAGAAGTCGTGCCAATTGACTGAGGAACTTATCGTACCACTAACTTTTGGTGTTGTTTCGCCCACCGGAACCTTATCGGCAGGATCCCAAACAAAGGTTTTCTCACCATTCTTTGTAAGATAGACTTCTTTGCCTGTCATGGGATCAATGCCTAAAGAACGAACAGCATAATAGGTGGTTGTAGATTTGCCTTCTTGATAAATGGGCAAAGGAGCAGACTTCGATTTGAGTTGTTCTTCATTCATCTTTCTCAAATACTCAGATATCTTACGAATCTTATTGCGGTTATGATTCATACCAACAGCCACAGTCCAATAGAACTGCTTGCGCAGATTTTGCAGTGCAATGATACTAAGTGTCGCATCAAATCCTTTATTTTGCAACTCACCCTGCATTGATATACAGCGATTCGAAGCCAGTAGAAGGTGCTAAATCATAATTCGTGAGCAGCTGACGACTAATATTATTATAATAATTGAACGACAGATTAATGCGATTCTTCCATACACCGAGGTCGACACCAAGGCTCATATTGTCGGTTTTTGTCCACTTAATTTCGGGATTATTCAAGCGCGACAACACCGCTCCTAAAGTTGCAAACGAGGTATAAGGGCGCATAGTGCTGCTAAAAGTATAATACTCAATAGCATCAGCCTGACTGGAATTTTTGAGAACCTGTGATGCCATACGTTGCACGAAAGACAAGATTAGAAACGCGTCCAGCTAACCATTTCTCACGATAAGCATTCCACCGTGCACCAATACTCCAGAAAGGTGTGAGATGATGGTCGGCATAACGTGAAGTGATTTCACTACTCACATTCACGTCAACCGAATATTTATTATCATAACTATAAGACAATTGGGTAATGAAACCCATCGTTCTTGAAATCGCTTCAGAACCACTTGGTGTCGTTGTAAGCTTGTTCCCAAACAGGAAATCATCCATATGTGAATCGGGATAGCCCTTTGCAAAGAGGTTGATATAGTTACTCTTATCTTCGGTAACTGTCCAGTTACCGAAGACACTCAGTAAATGTTTCTGAAAATGTACCATTCCAATTGAAACCTATATTACTTGGACCATGATTCCATCTCACCTGTGTTTTTTTGGCATAACTACCCCGCAATGTTTTTATCTAACTCGGTGAGAAATGAGGTATGATCGGCTGGTAAGAAGCGTTCAGTACGTGCCATTCCGCGAAGATAAGAAAAACTTCCTGTCATACGTAGGCTCTTCCATAAACGATATTCCAAATTCAGATTAGCCGAGATATTGGTATTGGTGCTGAAATCTTTAATTCCAACATGGGCATTATACAATGGATTACTAATAGGTACACTCCCTGAACCCGTATGGTTATCCAATTGCCGAAGATACTCACCATAGTCGTTTGTTGGACGATAATAGGGGTTAACACGCGTATATTCTGCAAACGAACCGTAAGGAGAATTATGTCCTGTGGTTCCAGCTAAATTGATATTTGCCCCAACAGAAAGCTCTTCTTTACGATAAGTCATACTAAAATTCAAACTTTTTAAATCTTGACTCGACCCTTTCATCACACCAGGAGTAGACGTTCCATTCACACTTAAGCTATAACGGAAGGCCTCTGTACCACCCGCAGCAGTAAGGGTGTGGCGATGGGCAATGGCTGTACGCAAAGGTTTACTCAGCCAATAGGTGTCGACACCAGCCAGCACATTACGCAACAACCGATTATACACATTCATGCTTTGTGCCGATGTGGGGTCATAAACACCTGCATCCCATTCCATTTGCAATTTCTCTTGGGCATTCATGAGCTTATAATCAGTGAGGTCGGGCGCTTGCACTGTCACACCACCATTATAATTTACAGATAGCACGCCATCGGGAGCTACCTTTGTTTCAATCACAACAACACCATTAGATGCACGAGAACCATAAATGGCTGTGGCTGCAGCATCTTTTAAAATGGTAACATTCTCTATCAACTCTGGGTCGAGCTGCAACACACGACTCATAGAAACAATGAAACCATCGAGAACAAATAAGGGTGTATTAGGGCGACTTGACACATTGTCAAGGAGTAAATCCATGCTATTTAAAGAAGCCGTCGTACCCAAATTCTGGTCACCACGTATCAGAAACTCTGGTTGAGCATTGGGATCAGAACCGCGCGTATTGCTCTCTAAGACTTTAAAACTGGGGTCATAGAATTGCAAACTCTTAAGAATATTATTAGGATTGAGTTTACGAAGCTCATCACCTTTGACAGAAACATAATTACCTGTGAAGCTGGATTTACTGCGTTTGCTCAAACCTGTGACAACTACTTCACCAATCATTTGGCCATCCTCCTTCAACTTAATCTTTAAATCCACGCTCTTACGAGTAATTTGAAGAGAAAGAGTTTTCATAGCCCATATAAGAAACTTTGATAGAGGATTTTTGCTGGAACCTGCAATGAAAAATTTACCATTGACATCGGTAATGCTACCATTCACACCACCATCTTTGGTGCCATCTGTCACAACAATTGTCGCACCTACGAGTGGCTCTCCTGTTTTGGCATCGGTAACACTTCCTTCAACAGTCAATAAATTTTTAGATTGTGTCGCTTTTTTGGTAAGGCGATACGACCACATGAAACCCACTTTCGTAACGAATCAGGACATTTTCGATCACCAATCAACCGCCCCAAGACTTTGTCTAAAGGCATATCTTTAACATTCAATGAGGTAGGATTGGTAATGCCTACGAGCGCAACATCTTGAAACTCTAAAGTCGCCCCTGCCTGTTTGACAACCTTTTCCAAAAACTATATTTAAAGGTTCGTTACTAATGCGCAAGGTAATGGGGGCATTTTTTTCCAAGAATCATCAAACTGCCGTTGGGCATAAAGCTTTGAAGAACACAGGAACAATAGGCAAAGCAAAAGTGAGCCATGCCCAATGGGAAGGTGAACAAATATTCCGCTTTTTCCATAGATAAGAAGGATATTTAGGGGATTCGAATAAATATAAAATAGCTGCTGGAGAAGGTATATTCAGCACAAGAGAGGGAGAATCATTGCAACAACTTTTCTAATATCTCAAGATTGGTTTTATCCGTATTATACTTCGTCTTATACGTCTGGAAGGAGCGGTTTAACACGCTCTATCTCCTTACCATTACGGATAAAAATTAACCAAAAGTTGGTACAACGTGGCATCGCGTTGAGCCCCTTGATAAAAGGTTTCCAAGGCCTGGAACATGGTTTCTAACTGTTGTGGAGTGGCATAAGCCTTTCCCTGTCGAGTAGCCTTTTTCTCATTTTCATAAAAACAATAACGCATGAGGAAGCTAACATACTCTGGGCAGCGCAATGCCCCTTCACTCTTGCGCAATTTTACGCCATCCATCAATTTCCAATAGTCACCTATACCTTGCTCAGCAATAGGCAGTTTGCGCATGTCGGCATACATTTGTGGATATTCCATAAATGAGGTATAGACGGCCGCTTCAGTCTCTGCCAGAATGTAATCTACTGCCATTGGATAGAGCTTTTTCGCATCGTGCTTTACCATATCCTGCACCTTTGCTAACAATTGTCGAGAATCGGCAATGCGTTGTGCTGGTTTAATATCAACCACCGCACAAGCTAACAATTGGCTCTTATAACGCATTTCACGACGAAGATTGGCTATACGATATAACAGCCGATTCGCCTCTACTGCTTTTTCCATGCCACTAAAAGTAACATCAGAGATACGCTTCTCATCATATTTCACCACCACATGCACACTATCGCCAGGCAGAAGCAACACGTTGGTCTGCCCATTAATTAGCATACATTGCAAATTCGACGTATCAAAGAATAGACATGCGTCTCGCCAGGATTCGTATGAAACTCGGCATTGATAAAAGGGGACTGCACACAATCAAAATAAACCATATCGCGCCGATAACCATAAACCTCGGCACTCAACGTGGTTTTAGACTGCGCATGACCTACTAATGACCAACATAGCAGGGCGCCCAACAAAAAGATTACATCTCATAATTTTCATCGCGTGTATTTTTAATATAAATGTAGCGTATCAAAGGGCAAATCCTCAAAGTATAAAGGTTCTAACAAACATTGCCATAAACAAAGTCATTAGGATAGCTTAAGGCTTGCGGTGTAAAAGTAACATCTTTTTAATGTTCGGTCAGCTTTTTTTGTGTTAAATATTGATAATTACCCCTATATTTTAACGAAAGAGGGTCATAATTGTCTTTTAGTCCCCCAAAAACGCAACAAAAAAATTAAAAAGCTGTTGCAAAAAAGCATCCACTAAATCGCGTAATGACATTGGGTTGAATTGAAACCGCTGGACGATAGAGTTTCTTCACAACCATTCCCTTATGGTTTAGCGCCTCGACAAGCACATCAAGTGTGCGTTGGCGCTTGAGAGGTATGGCATAAAAAGTATATACCGAACTATCACGACGCGCAGAATCGGCAACATCAAACAACGCCACCAACGTTGAACTTCGAGAGCCACTTTGCTTCATTAAATCATAACTTGTGGAACCACCCGAGTAGGTGAAACGAAATTGTGTGACAGAAGCCGGAACTTTATCTTTGACTACAAACTGTACGCAAGCCACACAACGCACCAAACGAACCTGCACAACAGAGGAACCTTGCAAAGAAATCTCACCCGCATAGAGATAGGAATCGGTCATGACACCATGGAAAGCAATACGATTGAAATCATCTAAATCAACGGCTTCACGCCCATTATGCCCAACAACACGAAGACTATATTCTCCCTTCTTCAAGCGAAAGCTCAACTTCCCAAAATCTTTTTCATCGGCTTGTTGATGACATACGCGTATCAACGTACCCTGCCGATTATAAATGCCAATATCAATATGCCTGCACAATTGCGCAATAGGCACGATAGCACGTGAAGCGCGATACTGAAAACCATCTATCCCAACCCGCAATTTCAAATCGCAGACCATAGCATTGTTGTCCACTACACTCACCTCCTCATGCGGCATGCTGCAGGAACTAATTACCATGAGCAACACTAAGACTTTGCTTAAAAAACGCCATTTAATCACCATCTTTTGCTGTTAATAAACCGTTTGTGCTGCAAATATAAGGAAAATATCAAAACAATGCTCACCCATTCCAACCTTTTTATATGATTTTGCACAGAAAAAGCATACCAATCGCTTCAAAATCCACGCCATATGATGCCACAATCCATTAGCTTTCTCTTTCGCAAACATGCCAACAAGACAAGCATCCCTCATTATAATTACCGCTTACGGCGCAATTATCAACACATGCGTTTCGTTATCCATCATCACTTAGCACAAGTCACTTACGGATTAGACTTCAAATAAATGCGGTGGATGATGCTGTTGATAGTAATCATCAAGAAGCGCACCATTCGCAAAAACAATACCATCTTGCTGCAACACACCATAGGATTCATGTGCATGACCGAATAGATGATAGCGAGGCTTCACTTCCATCACGCGATTTCGCAAAGGCAGATTACCCCAATGTTTACCGTTCGATTCATCTAAAATCATCATAGGCGGTTCGTGGGTCACAAGCACATCAACGCCCTTAGGTATCAACCCCTCCTGATGATTATAACCCAATCCAAAAAACTTCACCCCCCCAATCTCGCAACTTCTGTCTTGCAAAAAATGAACATTCTCGGGCAGATCTTCAATCGCCTCGGCATCCCACAAACACAAATCGTGATTGCCTGTAACAAAGATCTTATGCTGGAACGGAAGCGCTATAAACCAATTAAGGAAATCAAGCACTTCGGTTTCCGTACCCATATCCGTGAAATCACCACAATGGACCACAACATCTGCCACAGGAAAGTTCGCTAACAACGCATGGCGATTATGCGTATCTGAAAGTTGAAGTATCTTCATTTAACCACGCTACCAAATAGAATTCGTTTCAAACCCCACAACATATTCTGTATGCAGATGGCCAACCTTTGCACTCACTTGCCATTTCATTTCTTGTTGAATGGATAATTTTCCAGCGAAAGTAGTCAACGTATCTAACTCTTCCAGCCCCTTATCCTGCGCCTGCAATTCTATTCCTATCATCAAGATCTGAAGGTGGTTATCAATCATGACGGGATGAATAGGATTCGCAATCGAAGGAGATGTACCAGCAGTGATAAACGTTGATTGGCGTGAGAACCATCTGAAATCATTAAAGTCCATTGCCATAAGGCCACCATCATCTATGAAATGCTTGAAAAACCATAAATAATGCTGCAGATTATCGTGTAAGGAACAATATTGCGTTGTAAAAATATTATAGTGTTCCCACCGCGCTTTATACTTTGCATACAGCAGATTAGGATGGAAATCGAGAACGAAGAAAGCTCTGAAAATATCCTTATACTGCTGTATGCAAGCATCGATTTCTTTTATATAGATTTCAGCATCATCCGTAAAGATGAATAAAGCAAGACCGTTTCCTGATTGCAGTTCTTCTTTACGAAATGTATCAATAGCTTGATAAGGTAAATCCAAACAGCTGAGTATTTCCGTAGCCCGTACCCCTATGCCGTGATAAGCAAAAAGGGGTTCGCGGTACTCCCAAAAATCTAAATCATATTCTGATCTCGTCATATCATGATTCTTGTTTACAATTCTAAAAATCGCAATGTTACAAAAATGAACTGCTTAAATAAAGTACAGCTGCACTTCCTATAACGTCAAGAAGTCGCAGCTATACCTAATCAAAAGCCATAAATTATTGCTTAGTCAACTGATATTCGTTATAAAGCTCATCGAGTGCAGCCTTTACATCTGAACCTTTTTGATATTTAAAGCAATAATACTTTTCTTCTTGAGACTTTTTCTCAGCATCTCGCTTAACGTAACCATTTTCGTCAGAATCTGTCATTAAATAGATGTAATCATCACGATACCATTGATAGTTGTGACCATTGAATTTAAAGTTAATATCCCATCCAAAAAGGAACTCACGTTCACCAACGATAACATCAGAAGCAACTTCTATACCATCAGTATGGAGCAAGAAATCGTCTCTATCCTTCGCATCTAAGAATATGCCCCAAGCACTTGGGTAAATTGCTTTATGATCGTAATATTCTCTAATATGATACTTTTTCGCATTGCCATCATTGACAACATAATCTAACAAGCCTGTATTCGATAATTGGTAAAGAACGCGATGTGCAAAATGGCCCTCTTTGTCCAAAGGCTGTATATCTTCGCCCATGAGCAAAGCATGAACAGGAGTTGTAAGGGCACTATTCAAAAGATAATATAACCACGTTTGTGGCAGATTATTAAATGTCTTGTGGTGCCACCAGAGTCGTTTCCAAAAGTTATCAGTTGAGAATCGACTAATTAGCCTCTTCAACAAAGTGGCATCCTGGGCATAGTCTTCGCTTAGAGCTGATTGCTCTTTGTAGCTCTCTTGTTTGAAGAATCGCTTAGCATTCGTCCACTTCCTATCAAAATCACTCCAATCTGTTTCACCCGTTGCATTGTGGAACAGAAAACGAATTGCACCTTTAAAGAAGCCCCAGTTCTCCGCATCGATGATGAGTTCTTCCCATGTTGCGTAACTACTCCCATCATCTTTTTTTCGAATTGCCAACATAAGGCCGCAACGCTCCAGACGCATCTACAATCTGTTGTGCTTTTTTTCAACCTCCTCTTTCCATCGTTTTGCGATATCAGAAGAAGAGCTTACTAAAGGCAGCTTCAACAAAGCATGATACACAGCATGGCTATCTAACTTATCGATATACTCAATCGCCGTACGTACAGCCTGCGTACTTCTGATTTGTTCAGCACCATTTTCGTCTTGTCCCGAAACAATATTACGAACGACGCGCAGCCATCTTGCTAATGAAACCTCATCTGCCGTTCCTTCTTTAAAGTATTTACATACTGCAAAGAAAACAACCCTCTGCAGCTGTGATAACTTCGTTATTTTGACATCTTCTATCGTATCTCCATCTTTTTGTATACCTTGGAATAAACTCGAAATCTTCTAACCATTTTATTTTGGGCAATTCATTTGCATACTGAGCATAATGCTGCAATATAGTCTTTAAGTCGAAGAAGAACTGTATCGGTATTTCGTTATTCTGATAACGATAGGGAGAAAAACTCCCAAAAGCAGTGTATGCATCTTGGTTTAAATAAAGATAAGACTGATTTTCATTCTCTACGGTGCTGCTTTCCGTTCCGTTTGCCAGAACACCTGGTCCAACAGAAAGAACATATTTCTTTCCCTCCGCATCATCATCTTGCACTGCTGTGAACAGTGCGTTCCAGAAAAGACGATTCAAGAAAGCATAATAAATCTCATCTACACGCATATTCTCCGACTTATTTTTCCAAAAGATATTCATCCAGTCGGTATCTAACAAAATTGGAATGCCCGTTTTAACATCCAACAGTTCCTTCCACTTAGCTCTTTCTTCTTCAGGAAGTTGTTTGTCATGAGCCCGCTCACGCATATACCCAATCAAATCGGCTTTGAAGTTTTCAAATGCGGTTAGCTGTTTTCCACGAGCATTCATCTTGATATATAAATCGTCGGATAGGGCAAAATCTTGCAGGGGCAAGTGATAAAAAGCAATCGGAGCATCTGCCGATGTCAGCTTATCCCAATAGGCAACGAAATCACTCTCTTGCAATTTTGTAAACAGTTCTTCAAGTCCATCGACAATATCTTCACCATATTTGTCGTTGATTTCTGTTCCACTCAACATTCTTAACATGGACTGAATTGTTTGGATCTTGCTTCCAAGCAGCGAAAAACCAAGTACTATTTATGATAAAATCAACGATTTTTCCCTGTGCATCAAAGGTCTCAAAGTAAGTAGCATTGCACAAGTTCTCACAAAAATTCGCGTGATGAGATTCTTGTTTCATAACTGAATTTCTTTAGTCGAGAGGCTGCCTCTGCAAGTTTTCCTGCCCGCAAAGCAATATACCAATGCAACAACCAAAGCGTTGTTAAGCGTTGCTGTCCATCAAGAGGCTGCAACTTATTTCCCTCTACTGAACCATAAACGAAGTCCAATTTAAGCACCTTTGCTCCTCCATCCAACTGTCCATCTAAGGCCTTTTTAAGATCAACCAAGAAGTTACAGCGTAGGTTTTCCTTGCCGAGTCGTCCCTGTGCATAATCTCTTTGTATGATAGGAATCTCAATATCATGGTTCCCTATAAATTCCCAAAATGATGTTTTATTCGTATTCATTTCTATTCCTCCAATTTCTTTACGCAATTCATTATATCGTTTTTTTATATGCTTCTGCATCTTCTTTTTGTCCAATAATTACTATCACCTACCACTGACGAATAGTATTTCATGAAGACATTCTTCGTACATGGCGGGACAAAAGCAGATACAATTTTCTCCTCATCTTTGAAAAACTACATGCTGTTTATCTTGCGATAATCTCGGAATAGGCATTGAAAAATCCTCTGTCCTTACTGATGATAATGCGCCGCTTGGCAGAGAAGATGACATTGCCATAGCTTCGATTGGTTGAAGAATCTAATAGCGTGTAATTGCATAACTTATTCTTTTCTTCGGACTTCCAGCCCTCAGGAATAAGGAACGATGCCTGTATTTCACCAAAAAAAGTTCTTTCTTCTTATCTTCTTTATCGCTTTCAAAGTAAGACCGAATTTTTTTCCTTGGATATCTTCCTTTACACCATTATAAATATTGACCAGCCATTCAGCTTCAGCTTCTGGGGTATCCAAATCGTTCTCCGTTACAGAATTAACGTGTTCTACATCCCAGCTCTTTTTTTGTAAAGGTGGAAGGGAAACTTATAGAAACTACCCAATTCATACTTGTTATTCTTTACTTCATTCTCATTCTGATTGATTCCTGTTTGGATGTTATGGAACAATAAAATGGGTTTATACTTCCATTTTTGACTTCCATCTCCACCTCCTTTTTTTTCGAGTTCAAGACCTCTCTCAAGCCTCTTTTTAATCTCTTGTTTTAAGAATTGAAGGAGCTTTTGTCGATTACCAACTTCATTCCATTTTGCAAGAAGGCGCTCAATCGTTTGTCCACCCTCTTTGCTTATCAAGAAACCGACATAATGATAGAGCAGCAAATCATCATACCATTCTATAAAGGTTTGGAAATAGTCCTTGACAATACTCCAACAAACATCAACACTGGCACTATCCTGCTTAAAATAAGCATTGAAATATCGGAATGTTTTATATTCATCACTGCCAATAGACTTAACATCCTCATCTGAAAGATGAAGCTTATTCTGTTCGCAAACCAAATCAAATAGAAAATCTATACGCGTAGGCCGCGTATAACCTGCATCATGAAGGAAGAGCCAAAAGTCTTCTTTTTGCAATGTGTATTCGATATCATCCCACTGTGAAGCTATTTCTTGCTGCCGCAATTTCAGTGCAGCGTCATTGCTAAAATTATGTCTATTCAACATAAGTGCCTTAATAAGCTCGCCATTTGTCAAACCAATTTTGCCGATATTAAGGCGTGTAAATACCTTTATAGGATTTTCATCGACAGACTCATACCAAATAAATCGTACATTATTTGCTGTATCTTTTAAAAGGATTTTTCTGCGCTTATATTATGCTTCAAAAGTACGTTGCAAAAATCTTCAAGTTTTATTCTCCCCCTTTCAAACCATTCCTTTATATAAAAATAAGCTCTACTCATGTGGTAATAATCAATCTGTGTACAATCTGCTTCTGACAGCGTTGCTACCGAACTTAAAAAAGAGGCTGCACGATTTGCGTCTCTTTGATACCTAAGTTCATAGAGATTACTTGGTAAAGGCAACATTTTTATAGCACTATTTAATGCGATTAACATCAGATAAAAGTGTTGTAAGGCGCTGCTGACCATCTATCACCTCATACCAAACGTCATTAACTGATAAACCAAACTCTTGTTTTTTTCTTGTTCCGACATCTGACGAACCACAAGTGGCTGAAGGCAATAAAACTCTCCCGAAGATTTACATTCTTTAGTAGAAAAATCATGAATGTCTTCCAATAAATCCTTTACCTCTTGTGTTGTCCAACGATATCCTCGCTGATAATCGGGTATAAAGAACTTCATATTTAGGAGTTCTGACACCGATTTAATTCAATTTTGTTTTCCGACATATTTTTATTTATTTAGACAAATAGTACTCTTCTAATCTTTACTATTATCACACTCGCCTAACGGCCATAGCATTAAAGATTTCAAAATCCCTTATTACACCTTCAATATCTTTATCTTTTCATGAAGTTTCATGAACCATAACCCACTATTTCACCAATAGTTTGTGACAATGTCTTTACTTTCTTTCCCTGCTCGTTGATAATGTCATACCAACCATGTCGAGGTTCAATCATAGATATAGCCATATCGCTTATAAGTTTATGTGTCGTGCAGTCCCAACAAAACCATTCTTAATAATGCAGAAGCGTGGAACTGTATGCTCCACTTCTTGATGCTCAGGCCCTAGGAAAACCTTTTGTGACAGATGTGGGATAACAGTCCCACGCTATAAGCGTGGAGACCATTACACCTTCTCTTGTCACATTGTTTGAAGTTTCCTAGGCTTCGAGCATGCAAGATGAAGACATAACGCCTCTTTTAAATACAAAAATGTCGATTCGGATTACTCCAAATCTGCACAAAGATATAAAAAAATCAGCAACACACAATCTATTCTATTCCATTTTCATTTTAATAAGCAGTAAAAAAATCTTTGGCAGGTATCTCATCCTGCAAATAAAAAAATGCTACATACTCAACATATTTCCTTCCACATCTATCACCTTCGCCCCCTTCAAAGGCAATCTCAACTCTTCCTCACTCACAAAAATGCACCTTGAGCGAAGAGGAATTGGGAAAACGATTAAAAAGCATCATGCGTCATATACAATGCCACATGCGCAACATCCCTATGACCACCAACCTGACAATAATAATAAAGGATGCGCTGAGATTTCCGCGGCAACACCTTTATCCCCACACGACCATCCCGAAATCGCACCACTGCAACAACACGATAGCGCGCACCACCATCAACCAGCCCTTCACGCTGACCCTTCGTCGAACGATGAGAAACCGAAACCTCCCGACCAAACCGCTCATTAATATCATCCATCAGACGCCGGAAAAAGCCGTCCATGCGCACTTGTGTCACGCCATTGATGAACACCAATATAATAATGTATCATCTCATGAATAATCGTGTCTTCAAGCTCACTCTCGCTCAAATCAAACCGCTCACTAATCCGCAGTTTGAAATCATAATGCTCCACTCCCCCACCCAAAAAGCCGACGACGTTTAAACGAGCACATACCCACAAAAAGTCCTCGCACGACTAAGCCCAATGGGCAACCAAGGTAGCTCACCACCAAACATCTGTGCGTTAAATCGCTCAAATCTATCCCTTATAAATGGAATTGTCGCCCTCATATCATCTATCACCACCTGCAGCACCAACCGATGCAGCGCAACCTAAACACAACTGCAAAGATAGACATTATGCCTCACCCAACCAAACATTAACCCACAACCAACAACCCCCATCAACATGGTGGAACAGCAATTCCAAAAAGTCACACAGCACCAACGCGCCCCCTACCAAGCTAAATGCGCAACTGACAAAGAAAAAAACAACAAAAACAAACGTTTCAAATCCCATGAGCAAGCAAATCCTCAAAAAAACACCCCATCACAAAGTCGAGAACGCCCCCTATCTTTTGCAACTTCCACCAGCTGCCATCGGCTATCATATCGCCAAACGCAACCCCACCGCCACAATAACCCTCCGCCACACCACCAAATGCTCCACTTCCGACTACACATTTTGCAGGCGCATCATCGGCAAAAACCACCCACCACAACCTCTCACCTTATAATATTGTCAGCAGAGGCCACGGCCATAGCCTCCCACCTTGTGACCTTGTCGGCAGAGGCCACGCCACCATCCTCCTCTTGAATATTATCAGCGGCGAGGCCATTTTTCACGATAACGAGAGGTAGTTATCGCAGGCGAGGGTATTTTTCACGATAACGAGCACAGGTTATCGCGGGCGAGGGTATTTTTTTCGCGATAACGAGCACAAGTTATCGCGGGCGAGAGCATTTTTCGCGATAACGAGAGGTAGTTATCGCGGGCGAGGGCATTTTTCACGATAACGAGAGGCGGTTATCGCGAGCGAGGGCAACTCCAAGTTGTTTTTCAGGATGGAACCATTCGGCAAGCGCCGCGCCAAGCATTACCATCCGATTGAATATGCTGGCAACCCCTCTTTTCAAACATCCCATCCAATTGGATATATTGGCAAACACTTCATCCGACCATTCCATCCGATTGGAAACGCAGGCAGCCCCTCTTTTCAAACATCCCATCCGTTTGGATATATCGGCAAACGCCGCGCCCGACTATCCCATCCGATTGAATATGCTGGCAACCCCTCCGCCCAACCATTCCCATCCGATTGAATATGCTGGCAAACCCTCTTTCCAAATATTCCATCCATTTGGATATATTGACAAGCGCCGCATCCGACCATTCCATCCGATTGGAAACGCTGGCAACCCCTCCCCCCAACTATCCCTTCAATTTGGGTATATTGACAAACGTTGCGTACAAACATTCCATCCGATTGAATATGCTGGCAACCCCTCCGCCCAACCATCCCATCCGTTTCGGTGTGCCGGCAATGGATGAAAAAAACTACCGCAACGCGGTTTTACTCTCGATAGCCCTGGGTTGCCGACGATAGGAGGCTACCCTGGGTAACGATGCAAGCAAAAAATGCTACCCCTTGGGGGTTGTACTTTCTTTTCCTATGCCTCGTCCATTTCCCTGCAATAAATGGATTTATTCGTGAATGATATTCCTTTTATACAAATGAATTTAAAGAAAGTACAATGCCGATGGCATAGGGTTTCCGCCCTGCAACAGCATCCAGGGTAGGCTCCTATCGTCGCCAACCCTGGCCTATCAAAAAGTACAAGCCCTACAGGCTTGGAATGAGTAAATGGCATACAAACAAAAAGCGTTCATTTGATTGCCCAAATGAACGCTTCGTAAAAAAAGGCGGCTACCTACTCTCCCGCATTGCCCTATTTGACAAGGTGTACCATCGGACGAATTGAGGAGTAGAAGGTAAACAAAAAAAGCACTCTGAAGAAATAAATCTCCAAAGTGCTTCGTAAGAAAAAAGGCAGCTACCTACTCTCCCGCATTGCATTGCAGTACCATCGGCGCAAGTGGGCTTAACTTCTCTGTTCGGAATGGGAAGAGGTGGAACCCCACCGCAATAACCACCTGATAAAGGGGTTGACATGATTTACACAAGCTATAAACTGTGAGTTAAACCTTATGGGGTTCGAACTTTTTTGCTTTAACAACTCAAAGTAGAAGCGAGGGAAATGAAGAAAGTTTCGGGCAATTAGTAGTGCTCGGCTTTGACGTCGCCGTCTTTACACCTGCACCCTATCAACGTTGTCGTCTTCAACGACCCTCTATGGAGTTCTCATCTTGCGGCTGGCTTCGCACTTAGATGCTTTCAGCGCTTATCCAATCCAGACTCAGATACCCAGCGGTGCGCCTGGCGGCACAACTGGTAAACCGGAGGTCTGTCCATCACGGTCCTCTCGTACTAGTGACGGCACCACGCAAAACTCCTGCGCCCACGATAGATAGAGACCGAACTGTCTCACGACGTTCTGAACCCAGCTCGCGTGCCACTTTAATGGGCGAACAGCCCAACCCTTGGGACCTTCTCCAGCCCCAGGATGTGACGAGCCGACATCGAGGTGCCAAACCACCCCGTCGATATGAGCTCTTGGGGGGGATCAGCCTGTTATCCCCGGAGTACCTTTTATCCTTTGAGCGACGGAGTTTCCATACACATCCGCCGGATCACTATGCCCCAGTTTCCTGCCTGCTCGGCATGTCTGCCTCCCAGTCAAGCGCCCTTATGCCATTGCACTCTATGAGGTCGGTTACCAATCGACCCGAGGGCACCTTTGGAAGCCTCCGTTACGCTTTGGAGGCGACCACCCCAGTCAAACTACCCACCAAGCAGTGTCCCCGCATACCGCGGGTTAGACCTCAGACAGCCAAAGGGCCGTATTTCAAGGATGGCTCCACAAATGCTGGCGCACCTGCTTCATAGCCTCCGGCCTATCCTACACATCGGATGACCAAGGTCAATGCTAAGCTGTAGTAAAGGTTCACGGGGTCTTTTCGTCCCATCGCGGGTAATCGGCATCTTCACCGATACTACAATTTCACTGAGCTCATGGTTGAGACAGCGTCCGGATCATTACACCATTCGTGCAGGTCGGAACTTACCCGACAAGGAATTTCGCTACCTTAGGACCGTTATAGTTACGGCCGCCGTTTACTGGGGCTTCAATTCAATGCTTCCTACCGAAGTAGTGACATCTCCTCTTAACCTTCCAGCACCGGGCAGGTGTCAGGCTGTATACGTCATCTTTCGAGTTTGCACAGCCCTGTGTTTTTTTGTTAAACAGTTGCCTGGACCTATTCTCTGCGCCTCATATTGCTATGAGGACCCCTTATCCCGAAGTTACGGGGTCAATTTGCCTAGTTCCTTAACCATGAATCTCTCAACGCCTTAGTATGTTCTACCCGTCTACCTGTGTCGGATTGCGGTACGGGTACCTTTAGAATATGCTTAGCGGATTTTCTTGGAAGTCTGATTACCTGCGCTATCTGCTGCTCCCGAAGAAGCTGCAGTACTTTCAAGGTCGGCTCTCGGAGTGGATTTGCCTGCTCCGATCTACGCCTACACTCTTTAACGGGGATATCCGTCACCCCGCGGCAGTGTCACTACTACGTCTCCACATCGCTCCTAAAGGTAGTAACGGAATATTAACCGTTTCTGCCATCGCCCTCACCATTCGGCTGAGACTTAGGACCCGACTTACCCCGGGCTGATTGGCATTGCCCGGGAAACCTTAGACTTACGGCGAAGGGGAATCTCACCCCTTTTATCGTTACTTATACCTACATTTGCTTTTCCATGCGCTCCAGGATTAGTTATCTGCACCATTCTACGCACATGGAATGCTCCCCTACCGATACTTTTATCATTACTATCCCGCGCCTTCGGCATCTGCCTTATACCCGATTATTATCCATGCCCGGACCCTCGACTAGTGAGCTGTTACGCACTCTTTGAATGAATGGCTGCTTCCAAGCCAACATCCTAGCTGTCATGGGGACCAGACTTCGTTAGACTAACTTAGACAGAATTTCGGGGCCTTAGACGGCGGTCTGGATTCTTCTCCTCTCGGGGACGGACCTTAGCACCCGCCCCTTACTGCATGGCTGCGGTCCGTGAGCATTCGGAGTTCGTCAGGTCTCGATAGGCGGTGAAGCCCTCTTGACCTATCGGTCGCTCTACCTCTCACGGAGATCGCCACACGCGGCACCTAAATGCCTTTCGGGGAGTACGAGCTATCTCCAAGTTTGATTGGCCTTTCACTCCTACACTCAACTCATCCAGAAGCTTTTCAACGCTTATTGGTGCGGTCCTCCATTCCGTGTTACCGGAACTTCAACCTGGTCAAGTGTAGATCAGCTTGGTTTCGCGTCTACCCCCTCTGACTTAAACGCCCTGTTCAGGCTCGCTTTCACTACGGCTGGGAGTATCTTTACTCTTAACCTTGCCAGAGATGGTAACTCGTAGGTTCATTATGCAAAAGGCACGCCGTCACTGCATAAAGCAGCTCCGACCGCTTGTAGGCGTATGGTTTCAGGAACTTTTTCACTCTTCTTATCGAAGTGCTTTTCACCTTTCCTTCACAGTACTGGTTCACTATCGGTCTCACAGGAGTATTTAGCCTTACCGGATGGTCCCGGCTGATTCACGCAGAATTACTCGTGCTCCGCGCTACTCAGGATACCGCTATGTTGCAATTAGGTTCGCATAAGGGACTTTCACCCGCTATGGTACCTCTTTCCAGAGGATTCTGCTCGCTGCATGCATACAATATCGCGGTCCTACTACCCCGCAACTGCGTTGCCACAGTCACGGTTTGGGCTCTTCCCTCTTCGCTCGCCACTACTAAGGGAATCATTATTTATTTTCTCTTCCTCCAGGTACTAAGATGTTTCAGTTCCCTGGGTTAGCCCTTACGATTTAACGTAAGTGTTTGTTCTTCAAACAAACAGGTTGTCCCATTCGGAAATCTCCGGATCAAAGGTTATTTGCACCTACCCGAAGCTTATCGCAGCTTATCACGTCCTTCATCGCCTCTGTGAGCCTAGGCATCCACCATACGCCCTTACTTACTTTCTTCAATTCGCGCCATCTCTCTTCTAAAAAAAAGAAATGACTCGCTCATACTTTCAGCTGTTAAGTGAAATCTCATTTCTCATGGCCATAAAGCCAGGAAATGATAATTTCTAAGTTTGAACTTAGTTTACTTTACAGTTTTGCTTGTGTCAATATGTCAAAGATCGATTCGATAATACTTCCCTCCCACCATAAATAGTGCAAGGTCATATCGAGTGTGGAGAATAACGGATTCGAACCGTTGACCCCCTGCTTGCAAAGCAGGTGCTCTAGCCAGCTGAGCTAATCCCCCAGTTTAAATACAGATGAAGAAAACAAAAATCACTCCTGCAACACTTCTTGCAAAAGAACTTCCCACTCCACTGTAAGGAATGCTGTAGTCCCAGGCAGACTTGAACTGCCGACCTCCACATTATCAGTGTGGCGCTCTAACCAACTGAGCTATAGGACTAATTTCCGGGCCCAGTGTCTGTCCAAGATCCTGGGCATCTCGAGATAGCCCGGCTTCCTTTTTTTCTCGCTTTATCGAAAAAAACAGATTTACGTAGTACAAGAAGAAAAACAAACCCTCTCCTCAGAGCACTTATCCTCTAAAAATACTAACCTCAATAAGGCGCAGCATAAATGTTAACTCTTTCAAGTCAACTCATACACCACTATAGGAAACATTCGCTCCAGAAAGGAGGTGTTCCAGCCGCACCTTCCGGTACGGCTACCTTGTTACGACTTAGCCCCAATTACCAGTTTTGCCCTAGGCCGATCCTTGCGGTAACGGACTTTAGGCACCCCCGGCTTTCATGGCTTGACGGGCGGTGTGTACAAGGCCCGGGAACGTATTCACCGCGCCATGGCTGATGCGCGATTACTAGCGAATCCAGCTTCGTGAGGTCGGGTTGCAGACCTCAGTCCGAACTGGGACCGGCTTTTTAAGATTCGATCGCATTTACATGCAACCTGCCTTCTGTACCGGCCATTGTAACACGTGTGTAGCCCCGGACGTAAGGGCCGTGCTGATTTGACGTCATCCCCACCTTCCTCACACCTTACGGTGGCAGTATTCCCAGAGTGCCCAGCATTACCTGATGGCAACTAAGAAAAGGGGTTGCGCTCGTTATGGCACTAAGCCGACACCTCACGGCACGAGCTGACGACAACCATGCAGCACCTTCACAGACGCCCCGAAGGGCCTCTTCATCTCTGAATCGTTCGTCTGCAATTCAAGCCCGGGTAAGGTTCCTCGCGTATCATCGAATTAAACCACATGTTCCTCCGCTTGTGCGGGCCCCCGTCAATTCCTTTGAGTTTCACCGTTGCCGGCGTACTCCCCAGGTGGGATGCTTAATGCTTTTCGCTTGGCCGCTGACCCTAATGAACCAACAGCGGGCATCCATCGTTTACTGTGCGGACTACCAGGGTATCTAATCCTGTTTGATACCCGCACCTTCGAGCTTCAGCGTCAGTTGTGCTCCCGTAAGCTGCCTTCGCAATCGGAGTTCTTCGTCATATCTAAGCATTTCACCGCTACACGACGAATTCCGCCTACGTTGTGCACACTCTAGTAAACCAGTTCGCGCTGCAAGTCAGATGTTGAGCATCTACATTTCACAACACGCTTAATCCACGGCCTACGCTCCCTTTAAACCCAATAAATCCGGATAACGCCCGAACCTTCCGTATTACCGCGGCTGCTGGCACGGAATTAGCCGGTCCTTATTCATAGGGTACATGCAATAAACTACACGTAGCTCACTTTATTCCCCTATAAAAGCAGTTTACAACCCATAGGGCCGTCATCCTGCACGCTACTTGGCTGGTTCAGGCTCTCGCCCATTGACCAATATTCCTCACTGCTGCCTCCCGTAGGAGTTTGGACCGTGTCTCAGTTCCAATGTGGGGGACCTTCCTCTCAGAACCCCTACTGATCGTTGCCTTGGTGGGCCGTTACCCCGCCAACAAGCTAATCAGACGCATCCCCATCCATTACCAATAAATCTTTAATCCTATAATGATGCCATCATAAAAATACCATGGGGTATTAGTCTTACTTTCGCAAGGTTATCCCCCTGTAATGGGTAGGTTGGATACGCGTTACTCACCCGTGCGCCGGTCGACGCCTAAGAGAGCAAGCTCTCTCATCGTTTCCCCTCGACTTGCATGTGTTAAGCCTGTAGCTAGCGTTCATCCTGAGCCAGGATCAAACTCTCCATTGTAAAATATCTATTCCAAACCTTATTCATAAAAATAATAAGGTCAAGAGTCTATCTGATTCAGAACGCTTCCTCTAAATTTATCGAAGTCTTTTTGTACCTTCTCCAAGAATAACTCTTCCTTCTTGACGGTTCGTTCTTTTACCCAAGCACTCATCTCCTTTCGAAAACAAGCACTCGCTTCTTGTACTACTTCTCTGTCTATGAAAATCTTGTCAAAGATCGCTCTCTTTATTTTCGCACCCGTTTCAACAGGCGCAGAAAAACGCTACTTGAAAACCATTGTCCTCAAAAGCGAGTGCAAAGGTAATGCAAAATATCACAAACTCCAAATCTTTTTAGAAAAAAATCTATATCTAAAATGAAACTTTTCGATTTATACAACAAAAATAGAGATAATAATGACGAGAAACAAAATTACCCCTTACACCTTAGCTATAAAAAAACAACTACACTAAACATAGCTATCTCATATCTATACTATTTTTGATTTCATTAGCCTTAACGAACTCATTTGAAGCATCCATATAAGCACGAGTCTCCCTAAATGTAATAATTGACCCAACATTTTCCAACACCTTTTTGTCAACTACACTTTCTTGAGGAGATACCATCAATATCACTTACAGCATCAACTGCTATACATTCATCATAAGATAACTCGCCAACTTTACTACGCACATGCTGAAGCACTGTTGTAAAATCAAAATATTCTGGCAATTCAAAGTTATGAAATTGGTCGGACTGCATGATAAAATCAAGTGCCTCTTCTGAGTTCAACGATGTAATATATTTTCCGTCTTTCATCATTTTGGAGTTTACTTTTAAGTAATGCCCATACTAAATAACGTGAGTTTGGCGAATTTACGTTATTTAATTCATTAATTATAAATTTATTGTAGGCAGCACCACTATGAGAAAAATATTCTGATGGCTTGATAGAGAAAACTGCCCACATATTTTCAAATCCCCATTCGTATTTGCTTCATTATAAGATTGACGACATTATACTCGATGGTAAATTTATTATTCTAAATTTATTATTTTCGATAATTTCCACTATGCCTTTTTCTTCAAGAACCAATAAATAGTTTTTTTCAAGAACTCCTGAACATTCCTGTCGCTTGAAAAAGTCTTCTATAGACCAATCACTTCCAAAGTTTCTATAAAACAATTCCAATTTGTATAGAAACTCCTCCTTCATTTTTCTCATCAGTATTAATTTTAAATTGGATCGTCTCACCTGTTTCTAAATAAACCAATCGACTAACTTTTTGTTTGACAACGTACATTATGATTAGGATATATTTCCCATTAATTCTATAAGTCTTCGCCATTTGCCTCATTATAACCATTATCATAAAAGAGTATCATACCAAACTTATCATATGAATATTTCTGAGGAATAATGGTCACCCATACCCTTCTTTTTCTCCATATCCGCAGCCGCATCTTGATTCATTTTCTGCGAGCGCTGATAAAAAAAGTGTTTTGGATTTGTTTTTTTATTTATCTCAATCTCATAATGGAGATCCGTACCCTCTTCAATCGCTTGATTGTCCCTCTGCGAATAATATTTACCATTATTTTCAAATAGGGAAAGAAGATGATTATATGTATTAATGGTGTTTATATTATCCATTTCATCTGCATAAAGAACGGCTACTCGCCACACTTTATCACCATTTACATAAATATAAAGGGTAACCTTTCGACCATTAAAGAGTCCTGTAAGGCAATCTTTAGCAGGATACCACGTAAATCCTTTCGCCTTCAACTTAGCAATCATTTCAGATTTTGTTCCATCTACAGGTATTCCCATAAACTTTGTAACTTCTTGTTGTGCATACAGAGCCACAGATAGCACAAGCATGCAAAAAAGGAATGCAATTCTTTTCATTGGACAATCTATTGAATATGTTATACTTAAGCAGTTATAATGATTTAGATTTCTATCTGCTACAAAATTATTCAAAAATGTTTGATACCATCAAGAGAATCGGAATCTATTTTTTTATGAGTAGACTTAAAAAGTGACATTCGATTATAAGTCTATCCAAAAGCATTGAGATTGCAAGCCGATTATATTCATTTTGTAGTACGATTAAGGCCATATTACACCATAATCAAGGCTATATTGCTCTTCCCTATCTACATGCGTTTATTAACAGCAATGCAGACATCTATGTAAAAGGGAGTTGGAGAAGAAGCGCAGACCCGCGACGATCACATTACCTGTCCTTACGTCTAAAAACGGAAAGCTACTTGGAAGCTATGCAGAAATTTGCTATATTTGTCAGCGAAAACCCATCAAAATATTGATATGAAACAGATTCTAACACTTGTTCTCGCAGTCTTTTTTTGGCCTCGGCGCATGGGGGCAGCAAGGCGACTATGCCAAATTTCAAACGTTGTTAACGCAGAAAGACACAGCAGCACTGCGCAAGTTCATCCCCAAATGGGAGCAAAGCGCTGGACAATCGGGCGACACCTATGCGGCCTGGTGTAATCTGCTGTTAATGGAAGCGCGGAAAGAAATTTTGCAACTCTCAGCCGACACGACGGCACATGAAGGGCTTATACTCATGGATTCAACGGGGAATAAGGCTGGAAGTATCACCGGCCTGGTGTGCTATGATGCTGAGAAGATGCAAAAACTTTATCAAAAAGTTTGATGAAGGATTGGCGAAATATCCTGACAGGCTCGATCTTTGGTTTGGCAAAGTTCATGTGCAACTGCTTGAGGGGCATACAACAGAAGCTGTCGGAACCTTGAAACAAGCGGTAGAACGCTCGGTGAAAAATCACCAGAAATGGCTTTGGACAAACGACAAACCTACTCCTTCAGATTCTAGAAGACTTCTTCTTCTCCACGCTGCAAGACTATTTCCGCCAGCTCTACGATGCGAAAGAAGACATCGCCTCCACGGCGTTGGTGGATGAAGTGCTAAGGTGTTATCCCAAGAATATTTATTTCTTAAATGACAAAAGGCGCTTTATTGGCTAGCCAAGGAAAGACAGAAGAAGCATTGAAGGTATTCTTGCAGTTACATGAATTGGCACCCAACGACGACATTGTGACCTCAAATGTTGCTTACCTTTATAAGGAGACAGGTAATAAAAAGCAGGCTCTTACATTTTACAAAAAGTTGTTGAAGAGCGCAAATGAAGAACTTCGCACTGTTGCTAAGCATGAATTGGGAATAAAAGATTAATGGAATCGTTGATAAAAATGATTTTTTTTAAAAATGGAGAAAATCACGTCTTTGGGATTGAGCTTCATGCTTGTTTGGCTGCTATTTAGCTGCCAACCTACATCCATTCGCCCAGAAGTTGAGCGCATCATTCTGCGGGTTGGCAGGTCTTACACACCAGGAGCTGTAGGCTATGAGGGGCGACTAACGCATCAAGATAAGGTTATAGACACGTTGGCCAGTGTGGCTTCGATTGACGAGCTCTATCTATTGGCTTCCTCAGATAGCGTGCCCATGACACGATTAGCAGCCTTTATTGCCCTGATGCAGAAGCAGCCCGACATGGCAAAAAAACCTTGCTTTGATGGACATGCAAGACCAAAGTTGTGTACCAGCGCAATATGGTTGCAGCGGCTATCAGGAGTCGTTGGCCAATCTTCGCATCGAAATTCTCCAGCAGGAAGGTCGACATTACGGCTTGACGAAAGCCGACTCAGTGGCTGTTGACAGCTGTGTTCTGTTTTCCTCTCACGTCAAACATCTTGATTATCTCCGACAGTTACTGCGCCGAATTCCGCCTCATCGCTCCTATTATCAACGTGTAAAAGCCCTTTTTTTAAACGATCATTACATCGAAGCCTTGGTTGCTTTGGCGCGTTATCGCAGGGCTGAAGATGTGCTATATGTTTTGGATGCGCTCCATGGGAAGGTGAAAGATCCCACTGATGTTGATGCCTATTGGGAAGAGTATAATCGCATTCACACCCAGCGCTACCCTTTGGGACAAGCTGCTGCGTTGGCTCCATTCCGAAAAAGCCGCTGATAAAGCCTACAAAGCGCCCGAGAAATGGTTTGATATTCATGCGCGATGGGAGTATTCGCCGGCAGATGACGATTATAACGATAGTCAACGGGTGAAGGAATATGCCCTGCAATGCGTTGCCGAAAACCCTAATGTGCCAGCCTATAGGCCTTATCTCAAAACAGCAAAAGCCTATCGCGACCATTCGCGCCTATCTGATTTTGACCTCGATGCCTATTGACACGAGAGCCAAGCGCGCGTTTTCAGGATGTTTCTGCGGCCATCCTGTTCACGACTTTCTCCACATCGAAACTACAAAAGGCCCAAAAAGCTGTGAAAAGCAAAAAAGGGGAATTGCAAAAGGCCAAAAAAGGCGGACACACTAATGTGTGTCCGCAACATTTTAGCCCCATCATTGCCCCATAAGAGCAAGCATTGCACCGTTATTTCACTCCTTGCGGCGTGTTGCAGATAGGGTCATTATACTGCACCTGCAAGCCGACGAGTTGCTTTTTGAGCTGTTGCGTGAGCTTCTCCGTGCCGGGACGGCCATAAATGTTGTGCATTTGTGCAGGGTCTTTCTGCAAATCATAGAGTTCCCAGCTATCGATGTCGTTGTAAAAATGCATCAACGAGTAGCGCGGCGTGCGAATACCATAGTGCCGACACACCGAATGTTCGGCCGGATATTCATAATAATGGTAATAAAGCGAGTGACGCCAATCGCGCGGTGTCTTGCCTTGCAGCAAAGGCAACAGCGAGCGGCCTTGGATGTCGCTCGGCACTTTAACACCCGCCAACTCGAGAAAAGTAGGAGCATAATCGATGTTCTGCACCATATCACGGTTCACGCCATGCTTGCCGCCAGGCATATAGATGAGCAATGGCGTGCGGAATGACTCTTCGTACATGAACCGCTTGTCAAACCAACCATGCTCGCCCATGTAGAACCCTTGATCGGACGTGTAGACGATGAGCGTGTTGTCTAAGAGCCCTTTCTCGCGCAGATAGTCTATAACACGCCCTACATTGCGGTCAACAGAGTGGATTACGCGCATGTAATCGTGCATATAGCGCTGGTATTTCCACTCAGCAAGCGCATGACCTGTGAGCTTATCAGCCTTAAACTTCCTGATGATGGGGTCGTAATGGCGGTCCCATTGTGCACGTTGTGATGGCGTCATACGATAGTAATTGCCGCGTCCCCAAGCCTCTAATCCAGTGTTAGTGTGGATTTCGTTCTCATGATCGGCCATCTTATTGTCATAGATGATGTCCATATCTTTGATGATACTCATCTTTTGTTTCTGTGCAGCAAGTCGACCTTCGTAGTTATCATAGAAGTTTTTAGGCAATGGATAGACTACATCATCATAGAGATCGAGGTCGCAAGTGTCTGGATCCCACACACGATGGGGGGCTTTGTTGTGCATCAAGAGGCAAAAAAAGGCTTGTCTTTATCGCGCTTATGTTCCATCCAATCGATAGCCAAGTCAGCAATGATATTGGTAACATAGCCTGGCCGTTGTAGCTTTTTCCGTTGCAAAGAAAGTCGGGATTGTAGTAATCGCCCTGGTTAATAAGAATATCCCAGTAGTTAAATCCTGTAGGCAATGAGGTGAGATGCCATTTTGCCTATCATGGCCGTTTCATAGCCAGCCTGCTGCAACAACTTAGGAAAAAGTTTGTTGATTACCATCGAATGTCTTCGAGTTATCCGTAAATCCATTGGCATGACTATGCTTTCCCGTGAGCATACAGGCACGCGAAGGGCCACTGAGTGAATTGGCAACAAAGCTCTCTTGGAACTTCATTCCATGGTTAGCAATCCAGTCAATGTTAGGTGTGTTGATGAAACGATTGTCATAGGCACTGATGGTTTTGATACGAATGGTCATCGCTCATGATATAAACGATGTTCATAGGTTTCTTTTGTGCTTGTGCAGGAATACAGGCACCGAGTGTCATTGTGCCTGTAAGGTAATAAAGAATGTTTGTTTGCATATAAATGAATTAAACTGATTAAACGAAAGATGATGCTCAACCAAGGCGTATTTCTACTAACCATTGGTGAACGAAAGCATACGCGATTGCATAAGGTAGTAAATAGTGAGCGAAAGCATACACAATTGCAAAGATAGCAAATTATCTCTATTGCGATGGCATTTCCTTCGGGTTTTATTGCCCATCAAACCCTCATGCAAAGAGTTTGCCACTATATCAATCCAGAAAGACATTCGAGCAGAGGATCTACCAACATGTTAATGGAGAAAAAAATATCAGAGTAGAAGTTCTACCAATGAATTTCAGGAGAAACAAACAATTTGCATTACTTTGGATACAAAACATTTAAGTTGATCGATTAGTAACGTCCAAACTGCATCTCATTTTCTCGCATTGAGGATTCGCCGGCGCTGCAAAGCATACATCAACCAAGCCAACCCAAAATAGACAACAGCTTGTAACCACAAACCCATCAACTCTGGTTGAATGTCAGAAAGTGTAGCACCCATGCTGCTGATGCGTAGAAAACCGCGCACAGCAAAGGTTGAGGGGAAGAGGTATGCAACTGATTCCCATATCCAAGGCATGTTGCTTTCGGGCCATGAAATGCCAGTAAGGAACAGCAAGGGTACTGAAGTAAACACCACTAAGAGCATCACTTGCTCACGCTGTCGCACAGCAAAAGATAAAGGCCATCGCTGCAAAAAAATAACCGCTAATAAATAGGGGCATAAGCAAAGCAATAAGACTGCTTGCTGAAGCTAAAAGCTGTGAAATGGAACAGATGGGGGACTACCAACGTGAGATAAGCAGCCATGACACTAAACACCATAAAAATAGAACAATGCCTTACCTATAATCAAGGTTAGTGCATTGGCTTCTGGAGTATTGACCAGCGTTGGATAACCTTGTCGGTTGCGTTCTCGAGCTGTTCCTGCTGCCATACCGATACCCAACAACAGCGCTTGCTGTAAAATTAAAATCAAAACACCTGGTAAAATGGCATTTCCATAGCCCCCTGTAGCGTTGAAAATGGGAACTTCGGCAACGGCAAGCGGCTCAGTAGCCAACTCATCCTCATGTGCATTAAATGTGGGTTGCCGATGCAATAAGATACTTGAATTCAGCCTTGTAGCCACCGATTGCGCAGTTTGGAATACAGCTTTATAGGCCAACATGAGGCTCATATCGCAATAAACACTCACATGAGCCTGCTCTCCTCGATGGAGTCGTTCAGCATAGTTGCGCGGAAAATAAAGAATTCCATAACCTTCCTGCCGCCCCATACGCTGCCGTGCTTCATCAATACTGTTGCTATAAGTGGCCACTTGCACGTTGGGCGATGCATTAAACGCCCGAATAAAAGCACGACTCTCGTGGCTATGGCTTGCATCCACTACCACTACGGGCACTTTATAAACCACTTCGTTGTTGTAAATCCACGAGTAGAGCAAGGGATAAGCCAGGGGCAAGAGAAAGAAAAACATCACCACTCCCTGATCTTTCAAGGCCGCTCGAAGCTCTTGTGCCCAAATGTTGCAGAGGGTTTGCAACGCCGTTACCATGCGAGAGAAAAGCATTTTCAAATCCATTAGGGGAGATAGGTATAGAGCAACATCGCCCGTTTGATATTCCACAAACTGACAAATGGCAAAAAACAAAACAACAACAGTGCCAATAAATGGGGCCAAGCAGCCAACATAGGAAAGCCATTGAACACGCAAAGCTGGTAAATCATGTAGTAATGCCGCAATGGAAAAAAAGCACTGCTACGGCCTCAAGCATTGGATTCATGGCAAAAAAATGGGGAAGGTAGCACCCGCAATCGAAAGACTCACTACCGACCAAAGCGAGCAAACACTCATGGCCATACGCAAGCCTGGCATGAGCCCAAAGATAAAGATTCCGAAACCTTGAGCTGCCAACAACGACAAAATGCCACAAAGCAAGATGGGTAAGAGTCCACCCGCATGAGGAAAAATCTTGCACATAATAGATATAGAACTCGAAGGCATAAAAATATCAAAAAGCGACACCATAAACTGCGGAAGCAACTTTTCCTACCAAGGCTACCCACGCACGATTATCGGCTAAAAGCCATCCATTCCCGGCTCCGTTGAAACTTAATCTCGATGCCTAAGCTATAGGGAGTAAGCAAAAAAACACAAACAGCATGAGCAAGCCAGGCACCATCACTGTGGAGAGATAAACATTATAGTTGGCCCACGGATTTTTGCAGCATGTGCAAATCAATTGCTATGGGCTGCAAGGTTGTTCTTATCTCTCGCGGCGTGCGTCCTAAGGCACTTAACTTCGCCTGTCCTACGGCAGCTGATCCTAAAGCCGAGATGGTTTTTAAGGTCTTTAAACAGCAAAGACCCTGCCACCAACGTAGTATTGCTATAATAAAAAGATAATTTGGGTTGCGTGTTGGTACCCAATCCACGCGTCATCCCCTTTGGAATATAGAGAAATGCATAAATCTCATTGCGCTGAATAGCCTCGCGCGCTTCGTTCACATTCTGATATTGCGCCACTACTTGCGAGGATTGGAAAGCATCTAAGCGACGAATCATGGCACGTGAAGTAGCTGTTTGGTCTAAATCAACCACACCTACAGGCATATCTGTGGGCACACCTTGCGCCATCAATGATGTGAAAAACACAATGACAACGATTGGAAAAACCACCAGACTAATCCAATAGATGGGCTGTTCGCGCATGATTCCACATTCGCGAACAGCAATAGTCCAAATCTGTTGCAAGGTTTTCATATCCGTTACCTTCAGCTATTTCAAAATTAAACTCATTCCTGGGCGCAAACCTTCCATCTTAGTTAGAGGACGCGCACGCACCTCAAAGGTCTTCAAATCATATTGTCCTGTGGTCTTCGTAGCCTTCCATACCGCATAGCTACCTTGATCTTTCACATAATAGACCTTCATTCTCATCTCCTTATTGAACGCTGGAACAAAAACAGAGAACGTTGTTCCAATCTTCATTCCCTTGAGTTGGTCTTCCCGAATGTTGAATGTCCCCCACTGATCGCTTAGCTCAGAAATGCTCATAATGGGCGAACCCAAGCCCAACAACTCGCCCACCTTGGGATAAACCTCGCTCACTTCGCCTTCAACCTGCGCCACTTGAACCGTTTCTTTCAACATAGAAGAGACGACTTCCACGGCACCCAAAGCAGCTTTTACATTGCAGTCTGCCACACGTTTCTCCTGCGAACGGGCACCATTCTTAGCCATGTTATACTGGCTTTCAGCTGCCTTCACCTGCGCTTCAGACGCTTTAAAAGCTGCAAAAGCCTCATCGCGTTTTTGGGCACTAATGACTCCTTCGTTATAGAGATTTTTGCAAACGGTTATAGGTTTTCTTTGTGATTTCAGCTGCTGCACGCGCCTGTTGCAACAATTCGAATGCACCTTGAATTTGTTCTTTGCGCGCACCTGCATCGGTTAAATCCTTTATTGCCTCAGTTGTTGCAGTTGTTGCTTGCGCCACTTTCTTCTGTGCATCCATCTCAGGAATTTCTATAATAGCTAAAGTGTCACCCACATGCACATAGTCTCCTTCTTTCACTCTTAGTTCAACCACGCGTCCTGGATATTTACAAGCCACTCGAAATTCTTCCACTTCCACTTCACCTTGAATGATATCTTTTTGTTTTCCTAAAGTGAAGAAGCCTATAATTCCAACGATAGCCACTACAAACACTAAGCCTAAGATGGCCAAAAGCATGTTTTTTTATGCTGTGATTTTGTTGACATGATAATCTGTTTGATGAGTTTATGGGGTTAATATTGAAGCACGCCTAATGCCTTTTTGTAAATTCACTTGTGAGAGCTTCACTTCGGCTTCAGCATCTATTTCTTGACTCTTTGCTTTCTGCCATGCTGCTTGAGCTGCCAGCACATCGGTCGATTCTATAACGCCTTCTTTAAAGCCAAGCGTTGCGCATCTGAGGTTTTCTTCTGCACTATGAATGCTTTTTCGTGCCATAACCAGCCGTTTATGCGCCTCTTTCACTTTAAACTGACATTGCGAGATTTGCAAACTTATCTTCTCTTGTGCCTCACTTAATTCCATCTGTGCGAAACTTGTTGCTGCTTTTAGCCGCACGCACTTTATAAGTACCTTCAAACCAATTCCACACAGGAACCTGTACCAACACCCCCACATTCCACGTGCCTGCCAACTTGCGTTCAAAACTATTAAACATGTTAGGGTTGCTGGCAAAATAGCCACCTGTGAGCAACACATGAGGAAGATAAATGGCACGTACCAAGCGTTCGCTTTGCTTTGTGAGATCAACCATATTCTGAAGCATACGCAACTCGGGACGACTTGTATTGGCTAAAGCTTTATCTGCAACTATCTGTGGCTGTGCATCGAGATGCAGTGTTGATGGTGACTGTTGTTCATCCACCAAAGACACACGTTCTTCTAAAGGCAAACCGCAAAGTTGACAGAGTAACATCTTGGCCAAAGCCAATCCGTCTTCCACCTGTGTCACTTGCATTTCTGCTTCGTTCACCCGCACATCCACTTTCAAACCATCGGCCTTTGTGGCAACACCTTCTTTAAACATCTTTTGTACATCGTCCGAAAGCTTCTGCACCAAGGCTAAATAGCTATTGGCCAACTGCTGCTTCTGCTTCAGCGAAACAACCAACCAATAGGCCTGATCACACTATAAAGCGTAGCCTGACGCATGGCATTGGCATCATTCTCAGCCACACTTTCATTGAGTTCAGCCATGCGGTTAAGTGCTGTAATAGCACCGCCCATATAAAGTGGCTGCCGCACGACAACTGCTCCACCCCATATGTGATGGGTATTGGTTTCTAAACGGTTGACAATGTCTTGTCCTATCTGGTTGCCAAGACCCGCTATAGGAGAGCTCACCTGATTGAATACATTACTAATCTGGCTGGCTGCGGAGGGAGAAATAACGCCTTGAGCAACTAAGTTTGAGATGAAACCCGACAAGTTACCTCCTGCCGCAGCTGTAACACCTGTACCCAAATGGTTTAGCGCATCTTTTTGGTCTTTGCTCAACAGTGAGATACTTTCACTAAAATATTGATACCCTCCCACAGCATCAACCTTGGGCAAGTATTTCGTTTTGGCAGCCTTTCTCAATGCTAAGGCTATCTCTTGCTTAAATTTCGCGGCATTAACTTGCTTATTATTACGAAGTGCCAATGCCCTGCAGCTGTCTAAACTCAAGGGCTGTTGCGCCGCGACAGGAAGCATTGCGCTCCACAAAAGCATAGCCGAAACAATCTTTCTCATTGTGTGGATATTTTAAAATCTATCACTTTTTTTCGCAATCTACTATAGATTGTCACAACATTACTATCATATTATGCACTAAAATAGCACACTTTATTCTACCTTTTATTTAAAGGTGAAACTCTTTGAGCCTATCATGTTGCCATCAACAAAGATGCTCACGTTATACGTTCCTTCCATCAATGTTTGCGTGACATTCCAAAAAAAGGGTGACAGGAGTCTCTTGTCCACCATATTCTATGGTCTTCTGCATAGAGCTTTGCAGAGTCTTATTTTTCATAATTAAAGCTACCGCCACCTCCCAAGAGATTGCCCGCAGGAGACGTAATGCGCACATAAACAACCTTATTTCCATTACCTGCAGTTACATTTTTCGTAATGGTGAAATTCAATTGCAAAGCGGTGCACTTCTGAATACTATTCGTTGTCTTCCCTTTTTTATTCTTCGCAACAAGGTTAATCCCCGTAGCATCAAGCTGTGCAGCAATCGCAACTTTCTCCGATAGCGATGCCTTTTTCACTATTCAAACCTTCTATCTGGCGCGTTGCCTCTGCATATTGCCCTTTGATTTGCGTATTCTCGGCCGTGAGATTCTGGTTCAAACGATTCAACGAATCAATCTCCAGAACATAACTTCTCAGCACCTTTCGCACCGTAGCCAATTCGCGTTTGAGGCGTGCTATTTCAGCAGCATCAGTCGTTTTTACACGTCTCAGTTCGGCCAAAAGCTGTTGCGTTCGCTCTTGCTCTGCCGAAAGCTGCGCCACGATAGAGTCGTTGCTGATCGCGTTTTCATTTCGCTATACTGATTGGCAAACTGCTGATACTCGTTTTTCCATTTCCTTTTTATCGAGCTCTGCCAATTCTTGCATAGCTTCATTTGCTTGCTTTTTGCTGATGCAATTTCACGGCAAAAATAAACAACTCCTGCCACAAGAAGTAGCCCTACAATAAGCAATGGAATTAAAAACTTTTTTTATTCATATTTGGAAGTTCTTTTTGCGTCATCAAGTGGTACAAAAAGTATCTATTTTTCTCGTAAATAACCAACTTTTTAATGACTACAGTGTCTTTTTATCCTCGTTTTTCGTGCATTTTTTTGCGTAAAAAAACGAACAATATAAAAAAATATTTTTTTATAATTTTATCGCCCAAAACCTATTATGCGAACATGGGCATCACTCATTTTTTAAAAAAAGCATTCTATCTCTACTACGACGGCTTTCGCCAAATGACATTGGGCAAAACGCTGTGGATGATTATTTTACTCAAACTGTTTATTATGTTTGCGGTGCTGAAAGTGTTCTTCTTTCCCAACTACATCGGTAGCAAAACACAACACGGCGGCGAGCCCACATTTGTCAATGAACAGCTCAAACAGCGCATGCCGAAATGAGGTAAAGAAAGAGAAGGGATACGCAACAACGCCATACAAAGCAGCATGGCGTGGATAAAAAGTTAACATTTTAAATTATAAAAATTATATTACAATGATGTATCAATTATTAGACATCAGTGCCTCTACCATTGATTGGTCACGTGGGCAATTTGCACTCACGGCGATTTATCACTGGTTGTTTGTGCCCTTAACACTGGGGTTAGCACTGATTATGGGAATTGTTGAGACCTGTTATTATCGCACCAAAAAGCGTTTTTGGAAAGACGCTGCCAAGTTTTGGCAAAAGCTTTTTGGCGTAAACTTTGCTATGGGTGTAGCAACAGGTATTATTTTAGAATTCGAATTTGGTACCAACTGGAGCAACTACTCGTGGTTTGTGGGCGACATCTTTGGCGCACCATTAGCCATTGAAGGCATATTAGCTTTCTTCCTGGAGTCGACTTTCGTTGCCGTGATGTTCTTTGGTTGGAAGAAAGTGTCACCAGGTTTCCACTTGGCTTCTACATGGTTGACAGGACTTGGCGCCACACTCTCGGCTTGGTGGATTTTAGTAGCCAATGCATGGATGCAATATCCCGTGGGGCAAACGTTCAATCCCGACACGATGCGCTTTGAAATGAATTCGTTTTTTTCGATGTGGCTTTATCACCATTTGCCGTTGGAAAGTTCTTCCACACGGTGACTTCCTCATGGATTATCGGTGCAGTTTTCGTAGTAGGTGTTTGCTCATGGTATCTGCTCAAACGCAGAGAGCAACTATTAGCTGTAAACAGTTTGAAGGTGGCTACCATTGTAGGGTTTAGCGGCTTCGCTCTTAGCAGCAGCCACAGGCCACGACTCTGCCTACCAAGTGGCGCAGACACAGCCCATGAAATTAGCCGCAATGGAAGCACTCTATCAAGGCGGAAAAGCACAAAAGCCCTATCGATAATGGCTGGTGTTTCGCCCTTCCAACAGCCCGACTATCTACACCAGCAAGAACCACCTTTTAAAAGTAGGTGTGCCCTATGCGCTCTCGGTTCTGGCTACAAACAGCTTCGATGGTTATGTGCCTGGTGTGCAAAAACATTCTTGCAGGCTACACTAAAAAAACGATGGCACAAAAGAGCCTTCTGTAGCTGAAAAAGATGGAACGTGGGCGGCGTGCAATAGTAGCTTTGCAGCAATACCGCGCAGGAAGACAAACGCCTGAGGTGAAACAAACCTTACGCAATGACATGAAATATTTTGGATATGGCTATGTAAAAATCGCCTGAGCAAGTGGTGCCTAACATCCCCATTAACTTTTGGGCATTCCGCATCATGGTAGGATTAGGCATGCTCTTCATCCTCTATTTCTTGTTTGCTGGGCATATCACCTGGCACAAAAATATTGCCGATGATAAGTGGCGCTGGCTCCATCTCGTAGGCATTGCTTTAGTTCCTTTGGCTTATATTGCTACAGAGTCGGGCTGGATTGTAGCCGAAATGGGGCGTCAACCCTGGACCATTCAAGATCTATTGCCCACATGGGCTGCTGTGAGCGACCTCAATTCGGGTAGCATTATCATCACCTTCTTCTTGTTCCTCGCACTCTTCACCACAATGTTAGCCGTGGAAATCAATATTTTGTTTAAACAAATCAAAAAGGGGATGGAGGCCCCGAACGTATGAGTTATTCTTTCTTTCAGCACTATTGGTGGCTTTTAGTTTCATTGTTGGGCGCCTTGTTGGTGTTTCTTATGTTTGTGCAAGGTGCCAACTCGCTCATCTTTAGCTTAGGGCACACGCCCGAAGAGCGCCGCATGGTAGTGAATTCGACGGGCAGGAAATGGGAGTTCACCTTCACCACTTTGGTTACTTTTGGTGGTGCTTTCTTTGCCTCGTTCCCACTATTTTATAGCACAAGTTTCGGTGGGGCTTATTGGCTTTGGATGACCATTCTCTTCACATTTGTGCTACAAGCCGTGAGCTATGAATTCCAAAACAAGCTGGGTAACCTACTTGGCACACGCACCTTTCAATGGTTCTTAATCATCAATGGACTCATAGGTCCGTTACTCTTAGGCGGCGCTGTGGCTACATTTTTCGATGGAAGTAACTTCTTGGTTGACAAGCAAAACCTCACCAATTTCATACAACCCGTCATCAGCAAATGGGCAAATGCGAGTCATGGTTTAGATGCTTTGCTCGACCCATGGAACCTCATCTTTGGTTTGGCTGTATTCTTCCTGGCACGCGTTTTGGGCTTATTCTACATCATCAACAATGTAGATAACAAGACCATCAATGAGCGTGCACATCGCCAATTGCTCTATAATGTGGTTCCGTTCTTAGTGCTGTTTTTTTGGCCTTTTTGGTGCGCACCTTGCTCAAAGATGGTTATGCCTATCAGCCCGAGACAGGCGTGATTTTCATGGAACCCATGAAATATCTGCACAATTTGCTTGATATGTGGTATGTCACACTCATCATCCTCATCGGTGTGGTGCTGCTGCTTTTTGCCGTGGGTCGCACGTTATTGCGTCCCACTTACATGCGCGGCATTTGGCCAGCAGGTATTGGTGTGGTACTCGTGGTATTGGGATTGTTGCTTTGTGCAGGCTGGAACAACACCGCTTACTACCCTTCAACGGCTAATTTGCAAAGCTCATTGACCATTGCCAACAGCTGCAGTAGCTTGTTTACGCTCAAAGCGATGTCGGTAGTTTCGCTACTCATTCCGTTTGTTTTGGTTTACATCTTCTTTGCATGGCGCGCTATCGACCGCAAAGCCATTACGCAAGAAGAAATAGAAAACGACGAGGCCTATTAACACACTGCCCGACTGACAAACAAGAAAAGGGTAGATGCTTCAGTGCATCTACCCTTTTCTTCATACGAAGAGTGCTATCACCCACGTTAAACTCACATCTCATTACCACTATGTGCAAAGACTGCGCTAAGCCGTTGCACTATATATTTAGCTTTATCAATATCGTTGCCTATAGCTATCGACAGCTTTTTACCATCAGCACATGTGACAACAACTTGATAATCGTTGGTGGTATAAGGATTTGAGCGGTTGTTAAACGTCACATCTGTAATATCCTCTGCCGTGAGTTTCTGTCCCGCCACCACAACAAAGTCAGCATAGAAGAGCAGAGGTGGCTCATAGGTGGGGCTACCAAATGTGTGCACACTCACCACTTCGTCGGGCACACCATAGTCACGCTCCGATGCCTGTAAATAACTTTCCTCGTCGCTATTGCTGTCCACAACCATGCCTTGCGATAACAGGCTGCGCTGCCTTTGCTTGCGATAAACTATAAAAAGTGCTGTCACCACAACAGCAATCAACACTGATAAAATGATTGAAGGAATATCCATAATTGGAGGATTGAATATTGTTTTGAATCGTAAATTATAAAAACATGTCTGCCTAAAAGATGCCTAAATGCACAGATGAAACTTTAAAGAGGATACAGGGTATGGATTGCTGCAAGCTTTTTATAGGTCACATAGAACCGACGCGCCATCTTATTCTGTTAATTCATCGTCTACATACTTGCGATCAACAATCAAAATGAAGCAAGGCTGAATGGTGTAGCCTCGCTTCTCCACATGCTTTACCGTGCTTGTGAGATGCAACCTTCCACTTTCTTGTGTGAGCGCCACAGGCTTGAGGTCGTCCAAGGTGTCAGTTTCGGGCAACACTTTAGCCACAACAAACTGCTTACTGAAATCTATTTCGGTGGCCTTTCCACCATCACCCATAAAAGCAGCTATGCCAAAATGCTTGTCAAAATCAGCCTGTGTAGTAATTTTCAATAATGTGGGATGCTGCACTTTCCCCGCATAGAAATAATTATCTGTCTCTTTGAAGTCCACCACTCGTGGCTTATTTGAACATGCCAATAACAAAGCTGCGACGATCATCATCATCAAAAAATGCTTCATACGAAATGGATTTATTTTACGAATATCCTTTGCTTGCGCTTGAATTCTGTACACAAAGTTAGGCCGTACCTGCCGAAACACAAAGGAACTGATGTGCATTTTATTCTTTTTTTAATTGACAACGATGCTTGATGATGCAAAAGGTAGTGCTGCCATCCATCACTAAGCTGCTGACTAATTTTAACACATTTCAGCTACGAAATCGCATAATAAATCGTAAATTTGCCAGCAACTAAGTAGAAAAAGAAATATCTAACCATCAAAATTTCAACAAAAATGAAAAAGATTTCAAGTAAAGATGTGGTTCATGGCTTGCATGGCTGTGGCAAGCATGTCACTCAGTTCATGCCTCAATGGCAACAGCAGTAATAATGAAGAAGACTGGTTTGGCACCCCCGCCGAGCGCTATCAAACGTTCCTCACCATGCGCGGAAATTATGCCGGAAAGCTCTATTTTCCAAAAGGAGTAGATGGTGATGGGAAATTTGAGAACGATAGTGTCAATGTGTATTGGAGTATGCTCACAGACTCAACGCTGGTGCTTCATACCCTTTCCCTCGCGTGTTGACAACCTTTGTGAACGATGCTGCACTGAAAACAGCCATCAACACCTCGGCACCGATGACTCTCAATTGTAAAGTGTTGTACACCAAACCGCAGTATAAGATGTTCTTTGCAGCCCCTAAAAACTACCGAGCAACCCATCCTATTGAGTGGTGCAAGCCACAAAGTGAAATTCTTTGCGCAACAATTCACCAACTTCTCGTATGGGAAAACGTCTTGATAGCAACAACGTGATGATGCAGTTGGTGTTTACAGCCATTCAGCTTGATGGCAGTTCAGACAATAAAAACCGATAGAGAATTCCCCATCGTTTTGAAAGGCCAGCGCATGCCCTAACCTTGGTTGTTGCACTAAAAGTTTAGGACAAACAGAAAACAAAAAAAGCGGATGCATCACAAGGTGCATCCGCTTTTTATCACTACTAAATATTAAATGAAACTTTCTTTAGAAGTTGTAATAAAGGCTGAAAGCTGATGTCGTTGCCATCAAGATTCAAACCATATTGGCTGTTCTTTACGTTGCTGCCGCTAACTTTACTTTGGCTCCAACCCAAGAAACCTACGTGAGAAACAAACGAAAGACGCTCGTTCAAGTTAACTGCTACACCAGGACGCAAACCTGCTGACCAAGTATTAGCGCTGGGATTAGATGTACCATATCGGTGTTCATAGCCGAAACCGCCGTCAACAAACACGTTGATATACTTGGTGTGAACTGGAGTGAAACGAGCATAAGGATTGATGTCAAATGACTTTTTACCATTCTTGGTAGCACCTGTCCAACCAAAAAAACTGTACCTACAGCCCAATTCTCATTGAGGTTGTAACCTACTTCAGGGAGGAACTTGTAAGTAGTATAAGTATTACCACCGTTGTCGTGACCCTGAACTGCGAAAACCACCACCAACATAAACTTGTGCATTTTGCACTAATGGCCAAAGCCTAAAACTGCAACCATTGTCATTAAAAATCTTTTTCATACTCTCTTATTTTTTTAATCTAAAAAAATGTAATTAAATCGGCGGCAAAGGTAAAGAACTTTCATTGCACAGACAAAAATCTTTTACGTTAAAAAAACTAACATGATGTGCTCGCCATTCACCCGAGTTTCCCGCAAATAAGGGGTTTGCTGCTGGTTTCTGTCCACCATAGCGAGCGCTCCTCGTGCGCTTCATTTCGCCGATTGTCACTTTCTTGCTACCTTTGCGGCATGAGAACGCTTTTAATTCCTCTTGTCTTGCTGCTCATGCTTGCCGGTTGCGGCTACGTGGGTCGGCGCATGTGGCTACTCCTTCCTATGGATAACGCCTATAAAATGGTGATATTGGGACTGCTGATAGCCTCACTTTTGTGTTTCTTTTTCAACTTCATCGTAGGCTTAGACCGCTTCTCCTTGCCTGTGGCACGCGTATTCTATGAGGGTGGGCAATTCGTCGATCTTCATTCTTCTCTACCTTGCGATGCTCTTCCTTGCCTTAGATATAGCACGCCTCATGGGGCTTGTTCCGCCCTCGTTTTTGCGGCATAGTGTGCAGGGAACGCTCTTCGTAAGCGTGGCCATCGTGGGGCTTTTCGGCTACGGCTACCTGCACTATTATCACAAGGTGCGCGTGCCGATTGCCTTGTCATCGCACAAGCCCCTCCCCCAACCCAGCAAATTTGTCATGATAAGTGACATGCATTTGGGCTACCACAATACGCGAAACGATTTGGCGAAATGGGTGGATTTAATCAATGCCGAGCATCCCGATGCGGTGCTCATTGCAGGCGACATCACCGATTTCAGCATTCAACCGCTGCTCAAAGCGGACATGGCTGCCGAGTTTAGACGCCTCAACGCCCCCATCTATGCCTGCTTGGGCAATCACGATTATTATGCGGGCGAGGAAAACAGCGAGCGATTCTATCGCGAAGCGGGCATACATTTGCTGCGCGACACGGCCGTGGTCATCGGAAAAGGCATCGCACTTGTGGGGAGAGACGACCGCACCAACACGCATCGCAAAACCCTAAACGACATTATGAAGACCATCGATGGCACGCCATACACCATTTTGCTCGACCATCAGCCCTATCATTTGGAGGCAGCCGAGCGACAACACATCGATTTTCAATTCAGCGGACACACCCACAATGGCCAGGTGTGGCCCATCAACTGGATTGAACGCGCCCTCTATGAAAAGGCTTATGGTGCGCATACGAGGGGAAAAACCCACTACTATGTGTCGAGTGGCATAGGCATTTGGGGTGGAAAATTCCGCATCGGCACGCAATCCGAATATTGTGTCGTAACGATTCAATAGCAACACGCTCCACTAAAAAACATGTGCGGCGTAGGGTACGCCGCATAGAACTGAACAAAAAAGTGTGCAGCGTAGGGTACGCCGCATAGAATTGGGCAAAATAGTGTGCGGCGTAGGGTACGCCGCATAGAACTGAGCGAAATAGTGTGCGGCGTAGGGTACGCCGCATAGAACTGGACAAAATAATGTGCGGCGTAGGGTACGCCGCATAGAACTGGGCGAAATAGTGTGCGGCGTAGGGTACGCCGCATAGAACTGGACGAAATAATGTGCGGCGTAGGGTACGCCGCATAGAACTGGACGAAATAGTGTGCGGCGTAGGGTACGCCGCACATTAAAGACAGAAAGGAGGGCGCTTCAAACGCTCTCCTTTCTGCATGCCGGCGCGAATGATGCGCCTTGCCCACCCAGCTGCCTATCAAACAGCACTGTTAGCGGCGCAAAATGTAATCGCGACACTCCTCCATGAGCCATTTGGGCGTGCTCGTGGCGCCACAGATGCCCACGGTTTTTGCCCCGTCAAACCAGCGCATGTCAATCTCTTCGGCACTCTCCACCTGATAACTATGTGGGTTTACCTGCAGGCATTCGTGAAACAGCACCTTGCCATTCGAGCTTTTCCGCCCGGCCACAAACAGCACCACGTCGTGGCGTGTGGCAAAGTTGGCGATGTTGGGCATGCGATTGGCCACCCTGACGGCAGATGGTGTCGAAGCTCTGGAAGGTGGCGTTGGGCGAGATATGGGTTTGAATGTAGTCGATGATGTGATGGAACTCGTCCAAGCTCTTTGTGGTTTGCGAATAAAGGTAAATGCTCTTGTTGAAGTCTAATTGCTTCACATCGTCGAACGTTTCAATCACGATGGCGCGGCTTTTTGTTTGCCCCACGAGCCCCAACACTTCGGCATGGCCGTTTTTTCCAAAGATAACGAGCTGCGTGTCGCTCGGCATGTTGTTGAGCGTAGCAGCCACACTGTTTTCATATTGTCGCTTGATGCGCTTTTTGCAACTGCAACACCACGGGGCACGTGGCATCGATAATCTCGATGTTGTTTCGCGCCGCGATGGCATAGGTTTCGGGCGGTTCGCCATGCGCCCTCAGCAACACTTTGGCATTGTGCAACGCCTTTAATTGCTCGTGGTTGATGGTGATGAGCCCGCGTTGCGACAGCCGTTCCACCTCCATGCTGTTGTGCACAATGTCGCCCAAGCAATAGAGTGTGCCGCCCTTCGCCAGCTCCTCCTCGGCTTTTTTGATGGCTGTGGTCACGCCAAAACAGAAACCACTGCCGTTATCGATTTCGATTTGTAACATCTATCCTACTTTAATTTTCACCATCACCTTGCCCTTCTTGGGGTCGTTGGTAATCATCAGCACGCGCGGCGCACGCCGATTGTCCTGCATTTGGTCGGCAATAGCCGTCACTTTCAGGCGAGCACGTGTGCCCGGCACAATCGTTGTCTTGTCCAACGACACCTCTAAACCGTTGCCCAAAAGCTGCAAACTGCGAATCTCCAACGGCGACCGGCCTAAGTTTTCAATCTCAATCTCGCCACGCAACTGCTTCTTTCCGCCAAATGTTCCTAAGTCGAGGCTGTCGGCCGAAAGCAACATTTGGGGTGCTTGCGCCTGTTGCTGTGCCGTCATGCGCTGGAATGCAGGCAGCAAAATGGCCGACACATTAATCCGTTTCTCCTCAGAAACTTTGTCGCCAGGGCGCATACCCAAATAGATATCCGTGGTGGTGAGCCCGAAATCGCGCAGCTCGCGCGAGTCAAGAGTGATGGTAGCCACCCCCGAATGATGGGGACGCAGCTGCGCGGGCGACAGCTTGGCCGAGAGATAGTTGGGCAGATGCATGAGCACCGGCTGCAACGTTTCGTTGGAGTTGTTGAAGAGATAGAGTTTGGCGGTGGGGCAATCGCCACGGTTAACATTGTCAAACTCGATGTCTACATCGTTCACTTTCAGTTCGCCCAACGTGTAAGGGTACTCGCCCGTATACTCTTTCAGCTCGCGCACCACTACGCCTTGCAGCGTCAACAGCAAGGGCTCTTTGCTGGCATTGCTATAAACAGCCAATTGTTTGTGGAAATGTCCCAATGTTTTAGCATCATAAACGGCTTCGATTTTAAACTCTTTGCCCATGCCCACCGACGTGGGATAGTTGACCGTTGTGCAGCCGCAACTCGTGCGAACCTCACTAATCTTCAGCGTCCTCAATCCTTTGTTCTTCAATGAGAACGAGGCCTTCACGGGGTGATTATACAACACTTGTCCCACCCGCATCACCTCTTGTGTGCTGCTGATGCGCTGGGCTTGCAAGGTAGTTGCGCCCAGCAACATCGCCAATAATAAAGTTTTTCTGTTATTCATTCGTTAGTTTTATTGCGCGATCACGACCGCTGAATTCCGGACTATAGGTGCACTTGGCCGTGCAAATGCCACTGTTGTACTCGCCTTTGCGATCGATAAAATATTCCGTTTCTATCACATGCTTTCCTTTACTCAACTGATCGAAGAAATAACGTGTTTGCTTGTCGCCGGGCATATAGTAATAACCCCAATCATAACCGCTGAGTGGGTTGACGGGTTCCAAGCAAGCGGCACGCTCATCGCTCACCTCAACGAAGTCGAAATCGTGCGAAGCCTCAAGGGTGATGCGCACTTTCACGCGGTCACCCACCTTCAACTGGCCAGCGTTCACAGCTGCTCCGTCGGCCGTGAGCACCTCACGTTTCACACGCAAACCCGTGCTCTGCGCCGTGATATCGCGAAGGGGTTGCGTAAACTCGGCAAACACAGCCCCCCAACTCATGTCATTCGAGGTTTTGTCCACGGTGAGATTGCCAAAGGTTTTGCCCGTCTTCTCGGCCGTTGCCACCGCTGTCTTCGAGGTGCCCATGGTCATTTCCAAAGGTTTTCCATCCAACATCAGCTGTGCATTTCCAGTCTCCTGCTTCAACAACTGCAGCTGCCGCGCATCCATAAACGCATAAACGGCTTCAACGGCGTTGAGGGGCGTGTCCCATTGCTGCGTGTGTTTGCTCTGCAACAACCATTGCTGCATCTCCTGAATGGTCTGCTTATCCCCCGGTGTTACGAGCCGCAATGCCTCAATGGCAGCCGTCTCGGTAGGGATACGATAGTCAAACCACGAATATTCTGCGCGCGGTGCATCATAATAGCGTCCCATTTCGGGCGTGCAAACACTATATTGTTTCAAACTTTCGATATGCTGTTTGGCCAAAGCCGTGTTGCCATTGCGCGCCAAAACTACCGCCATCACCGCCTTGCCATAAATCGAAAACAGGTTATGTTGTTTGGCCACCAGCTGCAAAAGATATTGCTCATCGGGCGTCGTGAGTTTGCCATTCTGCAACGAAGCAATATAGAGATATTGCAACAGTTCCTCGTTAGGCACAAACTTTCCGTTCCTCCTGGCTTCAGCTTTGCGCAATTCTGCCACCTGCTTCTTCACTTCTTGCGCCAAAAAGCGCATCGCATTTTTCAGCAAGGCTTGTGTAGCCGTTTGTTCATTCAATAGGAAATTCAGTCGTTGCAGCATCTTAGCCACCGACAAGGTCACATAGAACGAGCCGCGCATGCCGGGCATCCAAGCCAACGAACCGTCGGCGTTTTGCAGCTGACGCAAGCCAAACAGCGCCTCTTCCTGATAGCGTTTCATGGCAGCGATGGAGTCGGTTTGTCCCACCTTCTGCAGCATGGCTATCGACAAAGTGTTGGCAAAATATTTGGCAGCCAATGCAATGGCATCTGTGGGATCCGCCGAAGCGACCGACGGCAACGCCTCAATCATGAGCCAAGCAGGGTGGTTGGTATATTTCACGAGCAAGTGGTTATCTGCCCGTTTCACAGGGAAGAGGGCATCTAAAGCGATGGTCTTCGTGCCCGCCTGCGTTTGCATGAACGCCACGGTGTTGACAATCTTCGCTTCATCCGACAGAATCGGCAACAAATGCTGTTCGCCATCACTGAAAGTAGCGCCAGAAACCGTCATGCGACAAATCACGGCATCGCCCATAAAACCTGCTGCTTTCAACTGTTCGGGCGCAAAGACAAAGGCTGCTTCCTGCGTTTCGTTGGGTTGTAAGTTGAGTGTTTTCTGCTCCGAAAAGCAACAACTTCTCGGTGGCGGCATCCAAAAGTTGCATCGTCACCTGTGCCGAAAGCATTTGCGAGGTGGTGTTCACCACGCGATTAGACAGTGTAGCCCTGTCGCCCATACGCACAAAAACGGGGCAGATTGGGCATAATCATAACGTCTTTTTTTCGCCTCGGTTACACCAGCAATCACTGCACTCTGCATGTCTTTATCGTGCGCATAACCCAAGAAGTTCCAAGTGGTCACGCTCTCGGGCAAGGTGAACTTCAACGTGAAATTGCCCTTGCCGTCAGCCATCAGTGCAGGGAAGAAGAAAGCCGTTTCGTGTAAATTCTTGCGCACCGATGCCGCAGATGCAACTGGTTTTCGCTGCTCTGATGCCACTTGCACGCCGCTTACGGATCCTGTTAAGGACACTTTTTGCTCGGCATACCCCGTAACAACCACCTCATCAAGTGCCGCACTTTCTTCTTTTTAGTTCCATATCGTATTTGGGAACCGGCGCAACAGCAGAAAGCTTTGCAGAGCGATAGCCATATATACGAGCTGAATTTCTTATATCAAAACCATTGAATTCGTCAATATGGGTGAACTGAAGTGCATTCACACGCAGGGGCTTAAAGGGTTGCTCGCTATAGAAATTCATCTCTGGCGACCACAGATTATTCCACATGGAAGAAGGAGTATCGAATTGGAAGTTAATGCCTGTGTCCCACGTATGCTGGCTGAAAGCATCAAGGCTGGCATCATAGAGGGTAGCCACCAACTGGGCTTGCACGGGCTTTCCATGCTTGTCGCTCACGTGAAGCGTCCAGGTTTCTTGTTGTCCAGGCATCAAACGATTGCGGAAAGTAGTCCATTTCAACTGCAAATCCATCATGGGAATGGGACGTCTGATGGTTGTTTCATGGCGATAGAGCACCCCATCTTTGACCCATGCATAGACCAATCGCACCCCATCCTTATAAGCGTCTTGATAGGTTAGTGCACGTGTCTTCACCTCGTTGCTCAACGACAACTGTCCACTTTCGAGCACTTTATCGCCAGCCAACACGCTATAATACACCATCACCTGCGAATCACAGCTACCCACCTGCACATAGACAGGCTTGCCATCGGCAGGGAATTGCGTGGCCGAACCATAGAACCAATCGGGCGTATCTGCAACCATCGTTTTATCCTTGACATCAAACAACACAAACGACCGGCGCAAAGTGTCGCCCTCGCACACGGCTTCTATGGTGTGTTTACCATTCTTCAGTGTCGACAAGGGCAAGGTAACTGGCTTATTGGCAGCGACGGTGTAACGAGTATTATCCAACTGATAGTTTACCATAGCATCCACCTTTTCTCCCGCTAAGTTGAGATACTGAAAGGTGATGGGCTTCAGGCTGTCGCGCTCTATGCGCTCAGCCATGGCAAAACGGAACACCCCTTTGCGATTGCTCAACGGCAGTTGCATGTCGGCTTCGTGGCTCTCGCCGGCCTGATCGGTAACGGTTGCGTGCAACTCATAGTTGTAATAACGGGGCAAGGTGGTTTCGCTTTCAGGCAAATGCAAGGGTAACTGGAAACTGAAACGTCCCTCTGCATCGGTCTCAACCGTATCTTTCAAAACATCTTTTGTCGTTTGATTTGCGATGCGCCACCAAAAATAATTGGGACGAAGTGTGGCTTCATATTTCACTTTTGCATGCTGCACAGGCACCCCAGCATAGCTCTTCGCCACCCCTTCAATGCGAATGGTGTCGCCATCGGCATAGTGTTGCTTATAAGGAGTGAACGCCACATAGAAGTTGGGACGCTTATATTCGTCAACCACAATCGTACATACGTCATCGTCATCCACCGTAATACTGTATTCACCTGTCTTGCCTTCTTTTGGAAGGTCTATCGTCGCCTGTGCCGTTCCATAATTATCAGTGCGTAGTTTTAGCTTTTTTTCACTGCGTCTCCATCAGTATTCTCCAAGGCCAACGTCACCTCTTTTTGGGCATCGACATGTGCCTTTTTGGCTTTATCGTCGCGTGTAAAAAGCCACCACACTCACCTGCACTTGTTGGCCGGGGCGATAGATTTTACGATCGGTGAACACCATGTAGTTCTCTTCCTTGTAGGCATCTTTTTCTTTATCCTCATAGCTCTCGCCTTCTGAATAATAGGAGTTATCAAGCGTTGTCAAAGCAAAAATTATCATCGTTTGTAAAGGCACGATAGCCACTTACATAGTCGTTTTTGCCATATTGCAACATCGCTTCGCCCTTTTTATCGGCGGTGAGCATCAGCTTCCTGTCTTTGCTTGCACCATTACTCGAAACAATATCAACACTAATTTTCGCTCCCGGCACGGGATTTCCAGTGGTAGCATTCACCGCAATGAGGCGCATTTGGTCGTTAGGCAATTCAAGTGCTAACACACGCAGGTTGGAAACATGGAGCAATCCACGCGCTGGCGCCACGTCTTTGTCCTCGGTTTTAAACTCAACCAAATAGACACCTTGTTTCAAAGGAGCCAGCGTCATCGAGTCGGCCACCACTTTATAAGGTGCATTGCCCACGTAACGATGGGTTTTGCGACACGGCTGTCTCGGGCAACAACAGGCGCTGTAGAACGGCATAATCCTTCGTGTTTTTTTGGGATTAAGATTTGTGACCTCGGTTAGACGCAAGCGCGTTATGGTCATCGTGAGCGAAGGGATGTTGGTGATTTGCATCACCTTTATTTGATGCTTCACACCCGGACGGATTTCCCTTTTTACCGAAATTCACTAAGAACGACGGCAAGGTGAGCCGGCTTTGTTTGTTGCGCAGCACATTCATACGCGGCCATTCGCCCCATTTTTGCAAGGCGTAATTCAAATAACTCATCTTTTCATGGGCGGGCACATCATTGGCTCTGTCCATAAATTCATATCGGGCAATGGCCAATTCGCCTGCAATGGGCAGGTCGCCATAGCGCGAAATGAGCGAGTCTAACCGCTGCAGATAGACCGATTTCCGCGCCAACGACGACGCATTATTCTCCGTTTGTCTCAACAACTGCAACGCCACATAGCACGCAGCACTGCGATTATCGTGGGCATCATACCACCGATGCAGCGTGGCATAATCGCCCACTTCCATACCAATGACATGTAACAAATCGTTGTTGAAATATTTACTGTCGACCCCTTCAACCAACAAAGGCACATAATCAGTCGCCTTTGTGCCGGCCAAAACGGCAGGGGTTGGTCATCGCCAAAAGCTTGTAACGATTGGCTACTGCCATCGAATCTTTGTTCCAACGATGAGCCTCATAATAGCCTTTATACAACAGGCAGTTGTAAACGGCCGCCAAAGCCTTGTCGGTTTGCGCAGCCCGTTGAGCCGAAACCTTAAACGACTGCAACTGCGAGGCTAAAGAGTCGGGTGAAATCTCGTCCCACGCTACCATCAAAAACAGCTGTGCTTTCAGCAGATTGCCATACGACTTCTCGGCCTTAGCCTTGGTAACAATCTTTTTGTAATGTGTTGATAGCCGAGCGTGGTTGTCCTTTCGCTTGCCATTGTTCAACTTGCTTCCACAACGTGGTATAACCATTTGCCTGTGCCATGAGCGGCAAAAACAAAAGGGAAAGCATCCATACCGTAAACTTCTTCATATCGCTTTGTCTTTTCGTTTCATTCCATCTGCCACGAGCGCACATCAACATGCGGTTTCAATTGATCCGAGAGATGGTCGCAAGGAGCCAACAACGCACCGTACATCGCTACGCATCACACCGGAAAATTTAGCTCACCCGTACGCTTTTTCCATGCAAAGATAATGTTTTTCCCGCATATCTTTATTAGAATAAGGTGTTTTATTCGTCGGTCACCCCAAGTATACTCCTTGCGATAGCCTGCCATGTAAATACGTGAGTTCGACATAAGAAATTCTCTTATAAAGTTGTAGGAGTGAAATATTTTTTTATTGCGACCCATTCCTTTTTCCCTTTTTTTGCAGCAGTGTATAAGCTTTTTTTCTTAAAAATTCTATTTAACACTGAGATAGAGTTTTACAAAGGTTATATGCCGCTTTTCGCCATAAAAAGAATTCTCAAACATTTCCATTTATAGAAAGTTAGCTCAATAAGAAGGCTAAAAATAAATACAAGAGGCAATATAATCCAAAATAAGATTACACCTTTTTTTCTCTAATAAATTCTTTTTTTATACTCATATATATCACTAAGAAAGTTTAACAGGCATAGCAAGACCAAAAAGTAAAATAGCCAATATCCCATATTTTTTTCATTTTTATAGGTATCAATATTATTGTAAAAAAACCAAAATATCCCAGAAAAATCCTTTTATATTCCCCATATTGTCAAATATTATTTTTTTCTACAAAAGAGCAAATAAAAAGATGCTGAGGCTCTCCTTTTTATTCCCTTTTCTTTATTTTTAAGGGAAATACACAGATATAAGATAATATTTTACAAAGGATATATTCAATACCCAAAAAAAGTATGAAATTATCTTCATAATTTAACGTGAGTTCGACGAATTATAAGTGTCTATAAATTTGGTGATTAGCGAAATTTGTTGTAATTTTAAGGTGTTAACATTCAAATAATTACAAACAAAAAAATCGCTATGATAACCAAAGACAAAGTTACAGAAATATTCCGTATTATCGATGAGTTTGACAAAAATTTGGATGGTGAGCTGAAGAAAAATCTAAGTCTCCCCGCCCATAATAGCAATGGAAAACGTTACAGAAATCGTAAAGGAAGGCTTTCCGAGAGCGAAATTATGACGATTCTTATATGCTATCATTTCGGTACCTATCGCAATTTTAAGGAGTATTATCAGAATTGTATCCGCGGCTGCTTCCACAAAAAGTTCCCCCATGCGGTATCCTATAATCGCTTTGTAGAGCTCATGCCTCGTGTATTCTGCAAAATGATGCTCTTTTATGAAGCTCTATGCTTTCGGCAAGTGTACGGGGATAACATGTGGATGACAGGGAAGCAGGGTGTGGAATGTATTTACAAAGGTGCTCTATGGAAAGGTCTTTGCTGACAGAGGATATATTAAACAAGAACTCTTCGAAAGCCTATTCAGTCAAGGTATTCTGGGCTCGTTCATGGCCTAAAGGCTAAAATGAAGAACAAGCTGATGCCGATGTGGGATAAGATTATGTTAAGAAAACGATATATCATCGAGTGTATCAATGAACTTTTGAAGAATAAAGCTAACCTTGTACACTCGCGACATCGCTCAATACATAACTTTATCATGAATCTATGTCTGCCCTAACAGCCTATTACTTTTTTGGCAATAGACCTGAGGCTCTACCTATTTATGTTGAAAAATCAAGGCAGTTAGAACTGTTTGCATAGTGACCTTATCCCGAACTCGAGTATCTTTATTAGAATAAGGTGTTTTATTCGTCGGTCACCCCAAGCATACTCCTCGCGACAGCCCGCCATGTAAACGGTAATGAATACGGGATGCAAATCAAATCTCGTATGTTTTACACAACAATCCCTATTATTTCACGGGCAAAAAAATACACCATATTACGGCGTAATATGGATGAAATTATTTTTGCAAAAAGCGGTGAAATAATTCCCGGCAGGCTGATCACTTCTCCCTATCATCTATCCATTACGCCATTCTTCTAAACTTTTTCTCTAAAAATATTTTGAGTGAACAAGAAAAAAAGTGTTAAATTCGCCATTGTTAACAAAAAAATCATTGAATTAACGAACTATTGACGTTATGATGTATTCTAACCTAAAGTGTATTGCACTTGCCATTATGCTTTTTATGACGCTCTCCTCATTCGGACAGCGACAGATTAAATATGTATATGATGGCGCAGGCAACCGTATTAAACGTATCGGTTTTGTGGATCGCTCTTATAGACAACATTCTCTTCGGCAAGCTCTTTCAGTCCGCGTCCCACTGTGTCGGCACCGGGTAATTGCGTATCAGGTCTCTGTCTGAACTATTCTATAAGCACATTGATGTCCTCAAGGCATTCTCCACCACAAAGGTAGCTAAAGAAAAGAGAGCCAAAAAAATACTTCCATAACAGAATGCTTTGCCGCTACTTCCACGTCTGCCCAACACGGATTCGGTAAGTTTTTTTAAAGCCCAACTTTGAGAAAAACGTCCATGATATGATAAATTCCACCGTAAGAAGTGATATTCTCGTTTTTTTAATTGCTACCTTTGCCATGTCAGTTTTTTTGCTTACTTGTTATGTTTGCAGCACCAAGATAAGTGGAATTTCTGACATATCCAAGTGTTTTGAGAACTTTGTTTCTCAGACACTTGGAGTTCTCCAAGAATTTATGCTGCGGAATTAAGGTAATATATAGGATATGAAAAAAATCTTATTATTACTATCAGTTATTGCTTTTTTTCTCTTGCAGTAACGAGGAAATCTACAATGAAAAAGAGAATGTGAGTCAAAAATCTGCCTGAAGAAAAAAATTCAATATTACACAAAATGATATTGAGAAGATTGTTACTGATTATTGCTATTCGACACGGACAAGGGCAAAAGGAAGCTCTTGCGAAATTGCAGAAATTGACAATATTAGTAACAATAGAAAAATACCTACTATTGGGTATTTTGTGTGTCTTGCTTTTTTTCAGTAACTTTGTTGCAATTTTTATAATATTATAAATATTTAATATATAGGACATGAATAAAAATCTTATTATTACTATCAGTTATTGCTTTTTTCTCTTGCAGTAACGAGGAAATCTACAATGAAAAAGAGAATGTGAGTCAAAATCTGCCTGAAGAAAAATTCAATATTACACAAAGTGATATTGAGAAGATTGTTACTGATTATTGCTATTCGACACGGACAAGGGCAAAAGGAAGCTCTTGCGAAATTGCAGAAATTGACACTATTAGTAACAATGCTAATAGTGGAACCAGAGCAACAATTAACAGACCACATAACTTATTGTATGTTGTGAGAATGTCAGATGGATCAACCGTAATAGTAGGTGGTGATAAAAGAGCAGAGCCAGTTTATGCACATTTTGACAATCTTAATTTGAAAATAAATGAAAAGGGAGAATTTGTTGGTGATAGTATCACCTGAAATTATTGGTAATCTAATGGAAAAATTATATAGTTGATGTAAAAAAATAAAAACAACAGCTAATAACCAAGTAAATAGCTATTACAGTAATAGGCAACAATTAAATACCCGAGCTGGAGATTCCAATGACGAAGTTCTTCCTAAGTTAGCCTATAGATTTACAGATGCGTATAAATACAACGAGAACCACAACTGTTACAATACTTTTTCTTCACAAGATATAAGGCCCTGGACTATTCATGCTCTTTGTATTGCAATACCTGATGGAAAAGAAATTAGAAGTTTTGACAAATATCAGCTAAAGGCTTCATGGAAACAAGCAAAGAAATTAGATGTTACACAATTAAAAGGAGATATGTATACAGATTTCGTTGAGATGTGTAATAGAATACCACAAATAAAATGGGTGGAGAACACAGAAATATCAGGATTTATAGCCTTTGAAGCTGTAAAAAAACTTCTTTTTCGGGTGCAGATGGAATCCCAAGTCTTTCTTATGATACTGATTGGTTTAATATGCTTAATAACTTAAGATTAGAAACAGGCATTTCATATATATATGGATATCGTGACAGAAGACATCCTACTTTTTTTAGACACACTTCATATCATAATTTTAGTTTCTTTTTAGCTGATGGATACAAAAAAATCAAAGGAGATTATTATATCCATGTAGTAGGACCTATTGGTAATTATGGAATTGTATCTGGTTATGTATTGGATTTTAACAGAAAAAAATGCAGGTCGCTTTCAAGATACTCATTGGACAGAATGGTATGGAACCCCATATAAGACAAATACACTTAATATTCACACGACTAAATATTTACCGCAATGATGATTAAAAGATTTCTGCTATTTATAGCTGTAATTTTAATGGTTTCCTGCTCTAACGAAGATGGGAGTAAAATACCAAGCATTACCCCAAGTAAGATAGAACTATCCACTACACATCCAGAAGGCTTTTTCCAGTTTATGGAAGGTGATTATGCGATGTATGAGTTTAGGATTGATTATGGGAAGAATGACACTGAAGTATCAAAAAGAATAACCAAAGAGATTTTATCAAAGGAACAGACTGTCGTAGAACTTTCTGATGGGAATAAAGCCACAGTTTATTGTAAAAATGGCATACTCCAGAAAATAGAATTTGACTTTATGACAATAAGCAAGGTACAGACAGGAAAATATAAAGTCCAATTGAACAAAAATAGTATCCAGCAAGTACCTGTAGCAATTTCCTTTGGATTTAGTGTTCCTGATGGAATGTCCACTATTGGAATAACTTTTTAAATAGCAAAAGATATGAAAAAAATATTTTTTTATTTTTTTATCCTTAGCACTTCTTGTTTCATGCAATCAAGAAGAGCTTCCTCAAAAAAACAGACAACTCCGATTGTTAAAGAAAATAGTTTTAAGGTCGGGAAAAATGATATAGAAAAAGTAGTTAATGGCTATTTACAAGCGGGTAATACAAGATCTACAAATAATGCTTGTATGATTGTTGGTATTGACTCTATTAATGCGCAAGATAATACGACAAGAGGAATACCGAAAGAGAGTAATCCACAGAACTTACTGTATTTTGTCAAAATCTCAGACGGCTCTACTATCGTTATTGCAGGTGACAAGAGAGCAGAACCTATTTATGCGCATTTTAATAACATCGAGTTAAAGTTTCTTCATGGAAAGTTGATAGAGCAAGAAAAATTACCAGAATCTTTTCTTTTTATGCTCGGGACAGCAGCTACATCAGTTTACAACCGAATGACTCCGGATGCGCCCATAAATTGTCATTGGGACCAGCCTGAAACAAGAAGCTCAAAAAGATATGAGGAATCCGTGCCCCCAAAATGTAATGTAAGGTGGGGACAGGGTGATCCTTTCAATTTACAGTCACCTTCATCAAATGGGAAATATGCTTCTAATGGACGAGCTGCTGCGGGCTGTGTACCTATTGCAGTTGTCCAAGCATTGACAGTGCTAAAGAATGATTTTGGTGTATTCAAAGGGTATGGATTAAAGACCTCTTGGAGCAAACTGAAGACAAAGGAGTATGGTTATTACTTTACTTCTCAAAGTGAAAAAGACGATATTTCAAATATTATAAAAAGAATAGCAGAAAATATTGGTACATCATACAATAAAGACGGCTCTGCGGAAACTGACACTAAAAAGGCTATGAAATTCTTAGGCGATTATTTAGGTGGAATGTTCAGCTATGATACTGATTGGAATAATATTAGTAACAATATGAAAAAAATAATTCATATGGTCTTTCGTTCTTATCGGGCAAAAAAAGCGCAGTAATGGCTGGTTATGGAAAAAAACTGGGAATTGATATACCAAGTTCTGGACATTGCATGCTTTTTGGATGGGTACAAAAATAATGAATGGGCAGACCCTATACTATATAAATTTTGGCTGGAACGGATCTGCAAATGGCTATTATCTATATGATGATAAGACATGGAAAGAAGATTCTCCCAAGCAATATGACCTTATGATGAAAGTTTATAATTTCCATATAGATACGGATTATGATGATTTTTAAGTTATAAAAAAATATTTTGCACTATATAGTATCCTTTTTAGTTTCTTATATTACGATAAATATGGTATCCTTGATAATAGATGAGGAAGGATATATCAATATAAAAAAATCACCTCATAAATAGTTACAGGTTGTAATGCTAAATCTAACAGAGCCGTATCAAACTTTATAAAATATGATACGGCTCTAATTTTTAGATTAGAAGATTATCCCTTTAAAAAGTGGAGTTTTGACATATTATTTATATCCTACATATAATCATCATGATATTCCATATAGTTATTTCCTTAATAACATCTTCTCCAAATCCGAAGCCTTATAGAGAATTTTTCCCTGCAAACTTCGTGTAGGGGATGATTTTTCCCTGTCTCGATAGTCCTGCAACGTGCGAGGGCTGATATACAGCCGTTCGCACACCTCCTTACCTATAAGAAAGTGCTCACCGCCAAAGAGAGGCTTGTGTGTCTGTGCCACTTCCTTAATTCTCCTGCTCACACTATTGATAGCGGACTGCACCACCTGCATTTCGTCCGTGTTCATGTTCAAATCTCTTACTGATTCCATCTTTTCATTGTTTATTATTGCTGTCCGGTAAAAACTTTTGGGGGATATCTGTGTTAGTTAAAATAGACTTAACCTTATTATTCCCTTAATTCCGCAGTATTTTTCTTGTGAGAAAATTTTATATGTTGAGGTGTCTTTTTGGGGTTCTATATGTTGATATGGGGTGCTTCGGTGTTTCTTGGTTCTTGCATAATCATGAAATCCCCCACCCAAACCAATGGGGAAGTATGAAAAGCCACAAAGAAATGATGTAAATTCCTCCGAAAGAAGTGATATTCTCGTTCTTAATTGCTACCTTTGTCATGTCAGTTTTTTGCTTACTTGTTATGTTTACAGCACCAAGATAGGTGAAATTTCTGACATATCCAAGTGTTTTGAGAACTTTGTTTCTCAGGTACTTGGAGTTCTCACAAGAATTTATGCTGCGGAATTAAGGTCTGAATAATGTCACATTACACTGCAAAAACAAAAAAAATATGGAAGAGCAAAATAACAGTTTGTGGGGAGTTATCAAGCAATACTTTAACTCCCTTCCAGATAAAAATGAGGAGCGCGATACCATTAGCCAAATAACCGACGGCATATCATTCAAAGGCTCCAACCTTTGGATACTTATCTTTGCCATCTTGATAGCATCGTTGGGGCTCAACGTCAATTCTACTGCGGTGATTATCGGTGCCATGCTTATCTCTCCACTCATGGGACCTATTACCGGCATGGGTCTCTCTATTGGTATTAACGACCTTCAGCTTCTAAAGCGATCTTTCAAAAAAACTACCTTGTCATGGTCGTTATAGCCGTTATCACTGCCACACTCTATTTCCTTATCACCCCACTGAAGGAAGCGCAGTCGGAATTATTGTCGCGTACTTCACCAACTCTCTATGATGTGTTGATAGCCATTTTGTGGTGGTGCTGCCGGCATTATCGCGCTCTCTACCAAGGGCAAAAGAATTAAGGAGCCTGTATCCTAACGTTACCTCCATCAGTCTGTCAAAGGTAATGGAGGTACCGACAGACACCTCTGCCACGAAACGTTACGTTGTGGCTATCGTAGGAAGCAAGACAAATTTCTCAACTGCTGACCGTGAACGGTTGAGCAGATGGCTCAAGTCGCGTACTGAGTCGGATAGTCTGCGACTCATTACTACTCGCTAACATAAAAAAAGGAAAGATGAAAAGAAATATATAAGCAGAAAAATTAATAAGAAGTTGGTTATGCCTGCCTTGATGTTCATGCGGCAGGAAAAAGTCGAGCGGAATAGTTCTTGGTATTGCCGTTATCATAGCCCTGTTGCTTGCCAACTCGCCTTGGCGCGAGCAATACTGAATTCTTTTGAACATCACTTGGGGTTTGTTTTCGACGGAAGACCTTATTTCAACTTCTCTTTGGAACATTGGATTAACGATGGACTGATGTCTCTATTCTTCTTCGTCGTGGGATTGGAGTTGAAACGAGAGTTCATCGGAGGAGAGTTACGCGAAATAAAGAAGGTGGTACTCCCTGTGGGAGCTGCTATCTTGGGAATGCTTTTTCCCTGCTGCTATCTATCTTAGTTTTAATATCGGAACATCTGTTGCTCATGGTTGGGGAATACCCATGGCAACAGACATTGCCTTTGCTCTCGCCATTGTTTATTTACTTGGCGATAAGGTGCCGCTATCAGCTAAAGTGTTTCTCACCACGCTTGCCATTGTCGATGACCTTGGATCGGTTATTGTTATCGCCCTGTTCTACACATCTAATATCTCCATCCCCAGTATCCTCGTGGGTCTGACTTTTCTTGGTATCATGTTCATTGGCAACAAGATGGGCATCAAACATGCCTTTTTCTATGGTATCCTTGGCGTGTGCGGTGTATGGGTAGCCTTCCTCATGTCAGGCGTTCATGCTACAATAGCAGCTGTTCTTGCCGCATTTGTAATCCCCGCTGATTCACAGATACCAGAATCGACATTTATTGCGCGTCTGCGCCGACAGCTTCATCGGTTTGAAAATGCAGAAAGCAATGATGTAAGGACATTAGAAGAAGAACAAGTGGAGATTATTTCCCAGGTGAAAGCTGAAGCCTTCAATGCCGTACCACCTCTTCAGCGCCTCGAACATGGCATGCATCCATTTGTTTCTTTTGTCATCATGCCCATCTTTGCGCTCGCCAATGCAGGTGTAGCCTTTATCGATATGGATCTGCAGAGCCTGTTCTCTAATCATGTTGCTCTTGGTGTGATGCTCGGACTGCTATTGGGCAAGCCCCTTGGCATCGTCTTGGCAGTTTGGTTACTCAGCAAGTTGGGGCTTGGCAAACGTTCAAAAAAATGACATGGCACCGCATCTTCGGCTTGGGATTCCTTGCCTCGATTGGTTTTACAATGTCGATGTTTGTCACCTCACTCGCCTTCGACGAACCTGTAAGCTATGTTCAAGCTAAGGTCGGAATCTTCGCAGCTTCCATTATTGGTGGTTTGGCAGGATATTACTTGCTCAAAATAAGTAAACGATAATTCCTTGCTGCAATCTTCGGCTATAAGGTCTATTCGATTTTATACGGTATGAATAGAAGTAGGTTTGCATATTTTTTAAATGCAGTACATTACTGTATATGGTTAGATGATATAAAGTTAGGAGTCTTTTTAAGAAAGTTCTCAAGTGCTTTTATTTCCCTTGTACTTACAATCTGTTTCACAAAAGAAATTCAAAAAGGAGACAGGAGGAACGCATGGCAAAAAATGCAAAAAAATAATGAATAAGTTTTACTATGATAAAGAAGTGGGCTACCATATCGGTTGGGCACACCATTGGTTTGGATATTTTTTTATTCGTGTTATTCTGCAGTATTATCGTTTATTATATTTGGGATTATATTACATTTTTGGGGAATGATAAATCAGTTTGTAATTTTATTCTTTATAGGCATCCCCATATTTATATGTTTCATACCTGCAGACAAAGCCGTCTTTTCAAATGATATTTACCTGAAATATTTCAAAGAATTTGAGAAAGAGGATGAACAATGGCATAAAAAGTGGAAACGAAGAACATGGCTATTTTGTATAGGAGGGTGCCTCATGACAATAGTGGGTATCGCTTGCATGTGGGTAGTACTATTAATGTGAGGCCTTCGAAAACTACCTTTAATATATGAATTATTCAGGTTTCGATTTCAAAACCAATATAGGAAACTACAATTATGAAGATGCTTCTCACCCACATGCCGTGAGTGAAGTGGAGAATATGGAGAACAAAATCCCCTCTGCACCACTGACAACGAAGTATAACGAATGGGGAATTTGAGATGCATAAATATATTATTCTTCCAGATTCTATATGTGGAATTAATGAAGATTTTTTGTTTAGTCAAAACAATGGATTTGGAGGAGGCGGAATTCTACCTGGTGCTATAATCGGCGGTGCAATCGGTAGTATTGCAGGTTCTTTTGGAGGTAGCTGGATAGGAACAGGCGCTGTAGATGGCTTATATGGAAGATAAACGTTTTATATGGTATGAATAGAAGTAGATTTGCATATTTTTTAAATGCAGTACATTACTGTATATGGTTAAATGATATAAAGTTTGGAGACTTTATAGGGCGCATTGTTGATGTAGTATTATCACCCATTCCCAAGCTCTTTTTTTACAAAAAAATATAGAAAAGAAATACGAAAGCCGCTTGCCACAGGCACAAAAAAATAATGAATAAGTTTTTACTATGATAAAGAAGTGGGCTACCATATCGGTTGGGCACACCATTGGTTTGGATATTTTTATTCGTGTTATTCTGGAGTATTATCGTTTATTATATTTGGAATTATATTACATTTTTGGGGAATGATAAATCGGTTTTGTAATTTTATTCTTTATAGGCATCCCCATATTTATATGTTTCATACCTGCAGACAAAAGCCGTCTTTTCAAATGATATTTACCTGAAATATTTCAAAGAATTTGAGAAAGAGGATGAACAATGGCATAAAAAGTGGAAACGAAGAACATGGCTATTTTGTATAGGAGGGTGCCTCATGACAATAGTGGGTATCGCTTGTATGTGGGTAGTACTATTAATGTGAAGCTTTCGAAAACCGTCTTTACTATATGAATTATCCATGTATCGATTTCAAAACCAATGTAGGAAACTTGGGAAATGATAAAATTGTGTTGGTTATCCCAAATGGAGCGGGTGTTTGTACTACCGCCGTGCATGCTTCTTATTGTGTTGTTAATCCTGAATAAAGCCGATGTTTATGCTACCAAGGTGCATGCCTCCCGATGTCGCTTTGCCGCAAAGTTAGCCGTTTTCAGTTGAAAATGGTTATTATTTATAGCAATGACTGTTGAAGATCTATTCTTTTTTTCGATGCGGAGACGCTACCATTAAGGTATAAAATCAAAATACAAAGATTGCACTTAAATAAGTCCAAGGCTCGAACAAATAACATAAGTAATATTTATAAGAATGTATCCTACAGTTAATATTTTTTTCTCTTCGTATTTTTTGATGTCTAACCTGCCACAAAAAATAGATTTCTATGCATGTAAGTACGACTACTATCCACAAAAGTATTCCACGAAAAGGCATAACCTTGAAATGCTTACTGATAGAGATAACAAGGAAGATGATTATGTTAAGCAATGACAATGCGTAATAGTTCATGTTATTATATTCTAATTAAAATTCTTGTTTAATATAAAAAAATAAAATGGAGCTTCTGCAATTTTTTTATATTGAGAATGATATCATGAAATTTTTATTGGACAATGCGAAAGTAGAATTTTTTTAATTTTAATTCCAAACAAAAAGGTCTATTTTTTTTATTGATTTTTGTAAATATAACAAACAAAATCATACCATTATAATTTTTTTGTTCTTTAAATTTTTTTCTTGTTATTTTTTTGTAAATTGGACTACTCCACTTTCACATCATCATAGGCCGCATCGCGTGCAAACATCTTAACAACATAAGGGCAGACGGCACGCAGTTTCTTTTTGATGGAGACGCGCATAGCGTGCCACTTCGTCTAACAACATTTTTTTGCAATGCCTTTTCCTTGATGGGCTGGTGCTACAACAGTGTGTGTAATCGCCATCACATCACCTTGCCATTCATAGTCGATATGGCCATAGTTTTCATGGTTTTCGCTGATGAAAAAGCGGCCCCCTTGCGGTGTTTCTTCGTGTCTGAACGTCATATTCTTTTTTATTTGATAATCATTACCTATCTGTTTTGCAACGCTTGTTTCCACTTTAGTATTGAAAAATGCGTTATCATTTAGGACAAAGGTAGGAAAAGTTCCCTTTTATCAAGCCTTTTTATCGTAGGAATGTGAAACAAGAATGAAATTTATTTCGTACTTTTTGCAACATGGACAACAAAGAGGCTACCCTACAGTTAGGGACACAACCCGTTGGAAAAATTATTGCTACAATACGCGTTACCCGCTATTGTAGCCATGACGGCTGCATCGCTTTACAACATTGTGGACAGCGTTTTTTTATTGGCCAACGTTTAGGTCCTTTAGCTATCTCGGGCTTGGCCATCACCTTTCCTTTTATGAATTTAGCCAGTGCCTTTGGCGCAGCGGTGGGCATAGGTGCTGCCACTTCCATCTCGGTGAAGTTGGGACAAAAAGACTATGCCACAGCCGAAAACATCTTAGGGAACACCATCACCTTGAACTTGATGATTGGTATCGCATTTTCGATTGTCACACTTTTATTTCTTGACCCCATACTTTTGTTCTTCGGAGCAAGCCACGCCACGTTGCCTTTTGCACGCGACTACATGGTGATTATCTTAGCGGGTAACGTGTTTTCGCACATGTATTTTGGCATGAATGCCATCCTTCGTGCAGCAAGTAAGCCCCGCTTAGCAATGTTTGCCACTATCTTCACCGTGCTGATGAACACGCTGCTCGACTACATCTTTATCATTCTTTTTGACTGGGGCATCGCCGGAGCGGCCTATGCCACGATATTGGCACAGATTATTGCGTTGGTGTGGCAGATGAAAGTGTTTAGCAATCCCAAGGAGTTGCTGCACTTGAAGCGCGGCATCTATAGGCTACGCCGCGACTTAGTGAAGAATATCATCAGCATAGGCATCTCACCATTTGCGATGAATGTGTGTGCTACCGTGGTGGTTATCTTCATCAACTTGCAGTTGGTGCATTATGGCAACGACCTCGATGTGGGTGCATTCGGCATTGCCAACCGCATCATTATCATTTTTGCGATGCTCGTAATGGGTGTGACACAAGGCATGCAACCGATTGCAGGATATAATTATGGTGCGCAGAAGTTAGACAGGATGTTGCGTGTAGTGAAGCTATCGATGGTTGCAGCTACCGCCATTATGACCGCCGGATGGCTCATTGCCATGTTTGGTCCCTATTATTGTGCACGCGCATTCACGAAAGATCCCACACTCATTCAATTGGGCATCAAGGCCATTCGCCTCGCCATGTTGGTTTATCCTATCGTGGGCTGCCAGATGGTTATCACAAACTTCTTCCAAAGTATTGGCAAAGTGAAGGTGAGCATCTTTCTCTCTTTGTCCAGACAATTATTGATTTTACTTCCTTGTTTGGCCATTCTACCCCTGTTTTATCATGTGGATGGCGTGTGGTATGCCATGCCGACGAGCGATTTTATTTCAACCGTTATCGCTGCATGGATGATGAAACATTATATGAAGAAATTCCAACAACAACAGTTACAATAAACACATGGAGAACAAGAACATCATCCTGAACATTGGAAGGCAGATTGGGAGCGGTGGACACATCATCGCAACACAACTCGCTACTTGCTTTGGTTATCAACTCTACGACCGCGAGTTGCTCAACTTAGCTGCCAAAGAAAGTGGATTTAGCGAGAAGTTTTTTTGAACAAAATGACGAGAAGACGGGCTTTTTCCGCACGCTGTTCCACGCTAACGTGCCGCTCATCGGCGAGAACAACTTCTATAAAAACGACCTGTCCCAAGAGAGCTTATATCAGTTTCAAAGCGATGCGATTTTAAAAGCCGCAGCCGAAGGCAACTGCATCTTTGTGGGAAGGACCGCTGATTACATCCTCCGCGAGCACAAAAAAACAGGCTCGATATCTTTGTGACAGCCGACCTCAACGACCGCATAGCACGCGTGATGGAGCGCAGAAATTGCAACGAAGAAGCGGCACACAAGTTTATTACGGCGAAAGAAGAGGCACGTGCCACCTATTATAATTACTACACCGGTAAGCGATGGGGCGCGGCCAACAGCTACGATCTCTGCGTGAACAGCAGCCGATTGGGTTTAGAGGAGACGGCAAACTTCATTGCAGCCTTCGTTCGACAACGCTTCAACCTATGAAGAAAATCGGCATCATCAGTGACACACACGCTTATTGGGACGACAAATATGAGCAATACCTATGTGAATGTGACGAGATTTGGCATGCAGGCGACATCGGTTCTCTGGCGTTATGCAATCGCTTCGAGGCGATGGGGTCGCAGTTCAGAGCGGTCTATGGGAACGTTGATGGATATGATATTCGCGCGTGCTACCCCGAAGTTTTGCGCTTCAAATGTGAGGAGATTGACGTGCTGATGAAACATATTGGCGGCTATCCCGGGCGTTATGACAGCAGCATTCGACAGACGATATACGCCAATCCGCCGCAGCTTTTCATCTCAGGGCATTCGCATATCTTAAAGGTGATGTCGGACAAAAACCTCCATCTGCTCCACATCAATCCCGGTGCGGCAGGCTTGCAGGGCTGGCATCAGCAACGCACACTCGTGAGGCTCACCATCAACGGCAATAAGTTTGATGACTGCGAAGTGATTACATTAGGAACAAAACAAATTAAATGATAGTTTATGAAAACGTATCTTGTAACAGGAGCTGCCGGCTTTTATCGGCGCTAATTTTGTGAAGTATTTGCTTCATAAGAAGTATAAAAACGATGAAAACGTGAAGGTCGTGGTGCTTGATGCCTTGACCTACGCCGGAAATCTCGGTACGATTAAAGATGACATCGACGGTAAACGCTGTGTTTTTCGTGAAGGGAGACATTCGCGATAGCCAACTCGCCGAACAGCTCTTTGCGGAACACGACATCGACTTCGTGGTTAACTTTGCCGCCGAGAGTCATGTCGATCGCAGCATCGAAGACCCACAACTTTTCTTAAGCGTTAACATCTTAGGCACACAGAACTTGTTAGATGCGGCAAAGAAAAGCTGGATGACAGGAAAGGATGAGCAAGGTTATCCCACGTTTAAGGCTGGAAAGCGCTATCATCAAGTATCTACCGATGAGGTTTACGGCTCATTAGGCGCCGAAGGTTACTTTACAGAGCGCACGCCACTATGTCCACACAGCCCATACAGCGCGAGCAAGGCCAGCGCCGATATGATTGTCATGGCTTATCACGATACCTATCATTTGCCCACAACGATCACGCGCTGTTCCAACAACTACGGCCCCTACCACTTCCCAGAGAAGCTCATTCCGCTGACGATCAACAACATCTTAGAAGGGAAGCCGCTCCCCGTCTATGGGCAAGGTCTAAACGTGCGCGATTGGCTCTATGTCGAAGACCATTGCAAGGCGATTGACTTAGTTGTGCGCGAGGGACGCGATGGCGAAGTGTATAATGTTGGCGGACACAACGAGATGACGAATATCGACATCGTGAAACTCACCATCGAAACCATCCGCAACATGATGGCCACGCGGAAAGAACTTCGCGAGGTGTTGCGCAAACAAGTTAAGGATGCGCAAGGTGATATCGACATCAGTTGGATTAATAATGACCTCATTACTTACGTTGCCGATCGATTGGGACACGACCAACGCTATGCGATTGACCCGACAAAAATCAAACAAGAGCTTGGTTGGTATCCGGAAACGAAGTTCGCCGATGGTATCGTGAAAACCATCGAGTGGAATCTTGCTCATCAAGACTGGATCAAAGAAGTTACCTCAGGGGATTATCAACGCTACTACGAGGAAATGTACGGAAAGAAATAGAAACAACAAAAAAAGGTGTCTATCGCAAGTCATTTTCTGTATAGACACCTCTACTAACCTCAAACCGCAACAACAATGAAAAAAAGATTATGCTATTAGGGTCGGGTGAATTAGGCAAAGAATTCACCATCGCGGCCAAGCGGGCGGGCCTCTATGTCGTGGCCTGCGACAAATATCCCTTTGCGCCAGCCATGCAAGTGGCCGATACGTGCGAAATATTCAATATGCTCGATGGCGCAACCTTGGCGCAGGTTGTCGACAAGCATAAGCCCGACATCATTGTCCCCGAGATTGAAGCCATCCGAACCGAGAGGCTCTTCGATTTCGAAAAAGCAGGGCATCCAGGTGGTTCCGTCGGCACGCGCAGCCAACTTTACGATGAACCGCAGAGCTATTCGCGACTTAGCATCGCGCGAACTGGGCATCCGCACAGCCAAGTACCACTATGCCAAGACATTTTCCGAGTTTAAAGTCGCTGCCGAAGACATTGGATTCCCATGCGTCGTTAAGCCACTCATGAGTTCAAGCGGTCACGGACAAAGTTACGTGCATAACGAAGCTGAATTAGAGCAGGCTTTCCATGATGCCATGGAGGAAGGACGTGGCGACGTGAAGGAAGTGATTATCGAAGAGTTTATCGACTTCGATTCCGAGTTTACCTTGCTCACCGTCACCCAGAAACATGGTCAAACGCTCTTTTGTCCCCCTATCGGACACACGCAACAAGGTGGCGATTACCGTGAAAGCTGGCAACCCTATGCGATTGATGCTTGCGCGCTCAAGCAAGCCGAAGCCATGGCTGGAAAGGTGACCGAGGCACTCACCGGCTACGGCATCTGGGGCGTAGAGTTCTTTAAGACCAAACGCGGAGAGATTATCTTCTCCGAACTTAGCCCACGTCCTCACGACACAGGTATGGTGACGCTCGGCCACACCACCAATCTCAGCGAATTTGAATTACATCTCAGAGCCATCATGGGATGGCCCATTCCCGCCATCCATCTGGAGCATTGCGGCTGCAGTGCGGTGGTCTTAGCAAAGAAGACGACCGACAGCGCGCCCGAATATCACCTCAACACAGCCCTCAGCGAGGACAGAACGCGCGTGAGAATCTTCGGAAAACCCACGCAGCACATTGGCCGCCGCATGGGGATTGTGCTCTGCTATGACGAAGTGGGGAGCGACATCGATGCGCTAAGGAGCAAAGCCAAGCGCCTCGCCCAAACCATCATTCCGTAGACCTCCGTAACGAAAATGAACCCCGTAACCCCGCAAGAGATGCGTGGCGCAAACGAAGCCCCACGCATCTATTTCAACAAGATTGCCGACGAACGCGGCAATCTTTTTGTCGCTGAAGTGGCGAAACAACTCCCTTCGCCATTCAGCGCGTCTTTTTCATCAACCATGTACCCGCAAATGCCACGCGTGGTGGCCATGCCCATTTGCAATGCAGCGAAGTAGTTGTGCCCATTTGCGGCTCGTTTGTGGTGACCTTAGACGATGGCACGCAACGTTGTGACTACGTGCTGAACCACCCCCAACAAGGCTTGCTCATCGAAAAAGGCATGTGGAGCCAGCTCAGCCACTTCTCGCCCGACGCCATCTGCCTTGTGTTGGCCGAAGATCTCTACAATACCGACGGCTACATCAACGATTATGCCGACTTTAAGGCCTATCGACAATGTTTGAAGTAAGCGTCTATCAGCCCAGCCAAGCCGCTGAGTGGGATGCCTTTGTGCACACGGCTAAAAACGGTCTTTTCTTGTTTCTTCGTCCTTACATGGACTATCACAAGCAACGTTTCACCGATCATTCCCTCATGGTTTATCGCCGCAACCAGCTCTATGCAGTGCTCCCTGGCCATGCCGTGGGGCGCACGTTTTATTCCCATCAGGGACTCACTTTCGGCGGACTGCTTTTTGCAACCTTCGGCCACGTGCACGCCTGTCGTCGATGTGTTCACACAAATTCTGGCCCATCTAAAAAGCTGTGGCTTTCAGAAAATGGTCTATAAACCTGCGCCATGGCCTTTCCACAGCCTTCCCACCGAAGAAGACCTTTATGCCATCTTTCGCACGGCACATCCACAACTTGTTGCTCGAGAGGCCTCTACCGTTATTAACTTGCAACAGCCTCTCGCCTGGCGGAAAGACCGTCGCACGGGGGTTCGCAAGGCTACAGCCGAGGGTATTATCGTCGAAGAAAGCCACCGCTGGGAAGATTTTTTTGGCTGCTGCTCACCGAAAACCTGCAACAACGTCATCACACTCTGCCGACACATACCATAGAAGAGATGCGCTTGCTGCACGCACACTTTCCACAAAACATTCAACTCTTTATCGCGCGACAAACTGCAACGCTACTTGCCGGCGCTGTCGTCTACGACTATGGCGCCACCGTGCACACGCAATATCTTGCCACGAGCAAGCTTGGTCGACAGCAGCATGCCCTCGATGCGCTGTTGCACAAGCTTATTACCGAACGTTATGCGAATCGCGACTATTTTGACTTTGGCAAATCAACCGAGCACGAAGGTCGCTACCTCAATACAAACTTAATTTACCAAAAGGAAGGTTTTGGCGGACGAACAATCTGCTGCGACACCTATGAATGGACACTATGAACATTGAATATCTTCCCTTGCGCCAACTCAATGCACGCTTCCGCGACACCATCAACCATGCAACCCAGCAGCTTCTAAGCAGCGGACGTTATCTTAAGGGTGATGCCACCGCGCAATTCGAAAAAGCCTATGCCCGATACATCGGCACGCAACATTGCATAGGTTGCGGCAATGGCTTCGACGCCTTGCAGCTCATCTTCCGCGCTTATATTGAATTGGGAAGGCTGCAACCAGGCGACGAGGTGCTTGTGCCAGCCAACACATTCATCGCCTCAATCCTTGCCATCACCGAGAACCAGCTCACACCCGTGTTGATTGAGCCGCGCATGACCGATATGCAAATCGATGATAGCTTGCTCGATCGCGCCATCACGTCGCGCACACGCGCAGTGTTGTTGGTGCATCTCTATGGCATTTGTGCTTATACCGACACCATCAAGCAGCTTTGCGACAAGCATCAGCTGCTGCTCATCGAGGACAATGCGCAAGGCCACGGCCTATTGTTCCGCGGCCAACACACGGGCAGCCTCGGCAATGCCGCTGCGCACAGTTTCTATCCCAGTAAGAACCTCGGCGCGCTGGGTGATGCAGGTGCCGTCACCACCAACGACGAGCGATTGGCGCTTGCGGTGCGCAGCATAGCCAATTATGGGGAGCGAAAGCGCTATGCGAATGACTATCGCGGCCTTAATAGCCGCATGGATGAATGGCAAGCGGCTATTCTCTTAGATAAATTGCAACAGCTTGACGTCGACAATGCACTCCGCAAACGAGTTGCCAACCAGTATGCAACCCACATTCATCATGCGCACATCAGTTGCTTGCCTGCGCTAAACTCAGTCTATCATGTTTATCCCATTTTCTGTGCTCAACGCGACAAACTACAACAGTATTTGCTCACAAACGGCATAGAAACCCACATTCACTACCCCATACCTCCCCACAAGCAAGGCTGCTTCTCGGCATGGAATAGCCTCCACTTGCCCATTACAGAGCGCATTGCACAAACGGAATTGAGCTTGCCCTGCCATCCGCTCATGACTGAGGAAATGACAAGCTTCGTAACGAGTGCGCTCAATCGATTTCCCTTTGCGCATTAACCTTTTTGCGTTATTCGATATATTTTTCTTTTTTTCTAAGCATTTTTCTTGGTTTTTTAGATGTAAACCTTTATTTTTTTGTGGTGGAGGAATGAACCTTCCAACTAAAAAACCAAAGTGTATGCAAGAAAAGACAACAAACCTAACAGCCTCTATGCAAGGAACCTTGTATGAAGCAAATTTCAAAAATCGGCACCCTTGCGGAACACTCCGCAAGTCATTCCCGAGTGGAAACACGCTTGCGGAACACTCCGCAAGTCAAATCCCGAGTGGAAACACGTTTGCGGAACACTCCGCAAGTCAATTCCCGAGTAGAAACATGTTTGCGGAACATTCCGCAAGTCAATTCCCGAGTGGAAATACATTTGCGGAACACTCCGCAAGTCAATTCCCCGAGTAGAAACATGTTTGCGGAACATTCCGCAAGTCAATTCCCGAGTGGAAATACATTTGCGGAACACTCCGCAAGTCAATTCAAGTGGAAACACATTTGCGGAACATTCCGCAAACAAGTCTAAAAAAATGAAAATCTATTGAATAAATTATTTTTTTAACTATTTTATAAACGAAAAAAATATAAATATGAAAAAAATCCAGAATGTTGATTTGGCTCACCTAAACAATGGAGCTCATTTCTTATTTATTACTGACGCGGTAAAACGTGTTACAGCCGACACAAAGGTAAAGGCGAAAGTCACTGCAGAGTTGACAACCTTAGAGAACGCTTTGAAAGCAGAAGACAAGGCTTTGAAGCTTTCCCAAGCAAGTGCGCTGAGCCACGACATCAAAGCGGCCGACAAATTGCGTGGAAAAATACTATCGCGCGTTACAAAGGGCTATCGAATATTATAAGAACCATCCTAATGCCGAGCTTGAGAAGCATGCCAAACGCTTGGGAATGTTGGTAAAGGAGTATGCGATTGACCCCAAAATGCAGTTAGACCGTGAAACAGGCCTATTGCTCAACCTCATTGACGATTTGCAAAAACAAATTTACGACAGAGGTGACTGCCCTTAACTTGGTCGAGGTGGTAGATGCATTGAAGCAGGCCAACGACAAATTGCGCACACACTCCGAGTTGCGTGCGAACGAGCGCGCAACGAAAATGACAGGGACAGTTGCGCACTGCGCAAGACGACGCCAACAAAGCCTATCGCATATTGGTGGACAAGGTGAATGCCTTTATCTTAATTGAGGGCGATGCCGAGTATGCGGATTTTGTCGATAAGATAAACGAGCAAGTAAAGCACTATAAGCAAGAGGTTTTGCCCCCAAGCAAGAGAAAAAATGACAACAAGAAGCCTGCCGAAAACAAAAAACCAGCCGACGACAGCAAAAAGCCATCAAAAGACGACAAGAAACCAGCAGGAAAGAAGCCTGCGGGCGGTGGAAAAGCCTAATGATGAGCACGGAACTGAAGGAAAAAAATCATGGCGAGGTTGAAATTACACCCAAAACATAGCAACATCATGGCATAGCCATGCCGTTGCAAGGTAGCAACTCGCTAATGAAGCGATGGGCTATCATCAAACAAATGCGGATGAGCTAAAAGAGCTCATCCGCATTGTTGTTTAAACGTTTGTTTATCCGTAAGCCATCGCTCACAAGCCACGACCGCTACGATTTCTCATCTTCGTCAATCAACACAATCGTAGCCGAACGGCTCGCCTGTGCTCCCATGACCAACGCTTGCTCGATGTCGGCCGTCTTACTGGGACCGCTGATAAACGTACCGAAGCCGTAGTCGGTCATTTCGATGCGGCGATAGGCCTCGTGCATGTTGCTCACGAGCGCCTTGCTTGAGAGCAAAATCACAAGGTTCTCGGCGATGAAACACACGGCTTTCTCCTTCATCGTTTGCGGCACCCAAATGCAACCATTCTCTGCGACACCCAGCGCACCTTGTACGATGCCCACATCCGTACCATCTAAATCGACCGCTTCGGCCACGCTGTCGGGATTTACATCGGCTTCGATGCCCGCCACGTTGCTGGCAAAGCGCTTGGCATTGGGGTAGACCTTCCGAATGATGGCGTTGAGATCGTCGTTGGCTGCGGCCTCAATCACTTGCCCGCCGACAGTTTTCGAGGTTTCAATGAACTTGCGCTTAACGTCGTCGAACGTGAGCGGATTGATGTCGATAGCTGGCATATCGAACGGCGTCACCTGCTTGCTGCGCAGGCGTTTCAGAAATTCTTCCTTTTTCATCGGTTACTTCTTTTTGTGTTTCATCCCATCCACCTTTCCTTCTTTCCACAACTGATGGAAGGACTTCTTAGCAAACTCGGGCTTCGTATGCCCAATGCCCCAAGGATTCAATCGCGTGAAATGGGTCATCGACTCGGGCACGAGATTGGCCAAAGGTGCCATGCGCAACGCCGCCTGATAAAGGTCGGGGTGCTCAAAGAGCACGTCCATCCCAACGGACATTTCGCGCTTCAGCGGATCGGCCTTTCCAATCTTCGACAAGCTTTGGCGCCAGATATAGATTTGGCTTCCGGGCGCCACCTTGGCTGGGCAGACGCTATCACAGCTCAAGCAGAGCGAGCAGGCGCTTACGTTGTTGTACTCAAACGTGGGATTGTGCATCATGCCAAGACTGACACCTATCGGCCCTGGGATGACATAGGTATAGCTGTGTCCGCCACTGCGCCGATAGACGGGGCAGGTGTTCATGCAGGCTCCGCAACGAATACATTGCAGGATTTGCTGGTGTTCCTCGCTTTCTAAGATGTTACTGCGCCCGTTATCGACCAGCACCACATGCATTTCTCCTCCCGGACGTGCCTGTCGGAAGTGCGAGGTGAATGCGGTGGCGGGCTGTCCCGTGCCGCAACGCGCCAACAAGCGATGGAAGACCGCCAGACTCTCATAGTTGGGCACAAGCTTCTCTATGCCCATCGCCACAATGTGGAGTTTGGGTATCGAGGTGGCCATGTCGGCGTTCCCTTCGTTGGTGCACACCACAATGTCGCCTGTGTCGGCCACCCCAAAGTTGCATCCGGTGAGGCCGGCTTCTGCTTCCATGAACTCATGGTGCAAACTGAGACGAGCACAATGTGTGAGATAGCTCGGATCGTCGTTTCCCTTCTCGTGTGAGATGCCCTCTTCCTCGAAAAGGTCGCCCACCTCTTCGCGCGTTAAGTGGAGCGCAGGCATGACGATGTGACTGGGGCGTTGCTTCTTGAGTTGCACTATTCGCTCACCTAAATCGCCTTCGACAACATCGATACCCCTGTCCGATGAGATAAGGATTCATCGCACATTCCTCGGTGAGCATCGACTTAGACTTGATGAGCTTCTTCACGTTGTGTGCGCGCAGAATATCAAGCACGATGCCATTGAATTCGTTGGCATCGGCTGCCCAATGTACGATGACGCCACGCGATTCTAACTTTGCGGTGAACTGCTCTAAGTAGTGGGGAAGATGCGTGATGGTGTGTTTCTTAATCTTACTGGCCAAGTCGCGCAGCGCTTCCCATTCGGGCAGTTGCGCAGCTGCGGCGTCGTGGTCCATGCGCACCTTCCAGAACGTCTTGTCGTGGCGCGTCACCTTCTCGGGGTTTTTGTTGAATGCCGCAGCATTCTTTGCATGTAGTGTACTCATTGCTCGTTTCTTCTTGGTCTACATTCTGTTATAATCCAGCGGCCAGAATCTGGCTGACATGCACAAACTGTATGGGTTTCTTCTTGCGCTTGGCAATACCAGCCATGTGCATGAGGCAACTACTGTCGGCACCGGTGACATATTCAGCTCCCGTAGCGATATGGCGTTCAATCTTGTCTTCGCCCATGCGAATCGACACAGCGGGCTCCTCGATAGCAAACATCCCACCGAAGCCGCAGCACTCATCCTTGCGTTCGGGTTCGAGCACAGTGATGTCCTTCATCAGTTTTAAGAGATCGACAATCTTATTATAGGGCGCGATGTGCTCCTCGGAAGGTGCGGAGAGACGCAACTCGCGCACGCCGTGACAGCTGTTGTGCACGCTGACCACATGTGGGAAGCTTCCGGGCAGCGCTTTAATCTTGAGCACATCATGCAGGAACGCGACGATGTCCATGGTCTTTGCGGAGGCAAGACAGGGGTGCTCGCCCTTGAGCAAGCGCGGATGGAAGAACTTCACATACGAGGCGCACGATGCGGATGGGGCTACAATGTAGTCGACATCAGTAAACATATCGTTAAATTTCTTGGCTAAGGGCTTGGCCATATCTTCAAACCCAGCATTACCCATGGGCTGACCGCAACAGGTTTGTTTCTCGGGGTAACTCACCTCGATACCAAAGTGCTTTAATAATTTGAAGGTTGCGATGCCCGCTTCGGGATACATCGCATCAATGTAACAAGGAACAAACAGGCCTACTTTCATAATGTTTTGTAAAAAAATCAATCTTCTTGAGCTATTTTCGCATATTCTCATCGACAAAGGCGAAAGGCATGAGGTCTTTGACGCTCTTAAAAACGTAGATTCCGGCGGTCCCATAGAGCAAGACGCGCAGATTTTGCTTGTAGCGATCCTCCATCTCGAGCATGACTTGCCGACAAGCTCCGCACGGAGAGATGGGGTCGTTGAGAAAGGCTTCTTCGTTGTGTGCCGCCACGGCGATAGCATCAATCGCTTGCTCGGGCGCTTGTGACTGTGCTGCAAATATGGCGGCACGCTCTGCACAAAGTCCTGACGGGAATGCGGCATTCTCTTGATTGGCACCGATGATGATGCGCCCATCGTGAAGCTGCAACGCCGCGCCCACATGAAAAATGGCTATAGTTGGCATAGCTGTTGCGGACAGCTTCTTTGGCGTGTTTAATCAGCTGTTTATCCTGTTCACTTAGTTCGCTCCATTGACAGAAATCGTAATCTATTTCTATCTTCAATTTGCTCATGATGCTCCTACCTTATTTATGATTGGGATACAAAGGTACAAAGTAAATCTTAAGTAGGTGCAAAAAGTCGGTTCTTTTTTTCAAGAAATGCGCCAATTTGCGTGGAAATATCGCGCATATTCGCCACGAAAATGATAGGAATCGCGCGGCAATTTTGCGGCTATTCTTGCCACGCGACAACTTTATCAACAATTCTTCGTAACTTTGCAAGCCTAAGTACGAAAAGAAATATGATTGTTTGTATCGCCGAAAAGCCCAGTGTGGCAAGGGATATTGCACACATTCTTGGCGCTAATCAAGCGAAGAATGGCTACATGGAAGGGAATGGTTACCAGGTGACCTGGACCTTTGGACATCTGTGTGAGCTGAAAGAACCCAATGATTATCAAGAAAAACTGGAAGCATTGGAGCTTGGGCGCATTGCCCATGATACCGAGCAGATTTGGCATTAAGCTCATTCCCGACGATGGTATAGCCAAGCAATTTGCTGTCATCGAGAAACTATTTGCAGCCGCTGAGCAGATTATCAACTGCGGCGATGCGGGACAAGAGGGCGAACTCATTCAACGTTGGGTCATGCAAAAGGCTAACGTCAAATGCCCCGTGAAACGACTTTGGATTTCATCGATGACCGACGAAGCCATCAAGCAAGGCTTTGCCTCGCTTAAGGACCAGCAACAATATGAACCGCTTTATCTTGCCGGACTGAGTCGTGCCATTGGCGACTGGCTGCTGGGAATGAATGCAACGCGCCTCTACACGCTGAAATATGGACAGAACCGACAGGTGCTCAGCATTGGTCGCGTGCAAACCCCCACGTTGGCATTGATAGTGAACCGACAGAAAGAGATTGACAACTTCAAGCCAGAGCCTTATTGGGTGTTGGCCACAATTTATCGCGATGTGCAATTTACGGCCACCTCGGGCAAGTTTCTAAGCCGCGAAGAGGGTGAGCAAGCTTTCGCAACCATCGAAGGAAAGCCCATGCAAATCACGAGCGTACAAAAAAAGAAAGGCACCGAAGCGCCACCGTTTTTGTATGACCTCACCTCGCTGCAGGTGGATTGTAACCGCAAATTTGGCTATTCTGCAGAAGACACGCTTAACCTCATTCAAACACTTTACGAGCGCAAATTCACCACCTATCCGCGCGTCGACACACAATATCTCAGCGAGGACATCTATCCCAAGTGCCCACAAATACTGAATGGGCTCAGCCAGTCAAAAATAGATAGCCAGACCAAATACAAAGCGCCCATTCATCAGTTGGCGGCCATCAGCAAGCAATTACCGAAGAGCAAAAAGGTGTTTGACAGCAGCAAGGTGACCGATCACCACGCCATTATCCCAACGGGTGTGCCCGTGATGGGGCTGACGCAGCGCGAACAAAACGTCTTCGACCTCATTGCCATGCGTTTCATCAGCGTGTTCTATCCCGATTGCAAATTTGCCACCACAACCGTTCAAGGTGAAGTAGATGGCATTGCGTTTAAAAACATCGGGCAAAGAAATTCTCGAACCCGGCTGGCGCGCGCTCTATCAGCATGCAGAAAGCAAAGAGAATTCCGACGGCGACACACCCGAGACGGGCGTACTTCCTGCTTTTTAAGAAAGGAGAAAGTGGGCTGCACACGCCCACATTGACTGAGAAACAAACCACACCGCCAAAGTTCTACACCGAAGCAACACTGCTTCGTGCCATGGAAACGGCGGGCAAATTTGTCGACGATGAGGAACTGCGTTTGGCACTCAAGGAGAATGGAATTGGGCGTCCATCAAGCCGCGCAAGCATCATTGAGACGCTCTTCAAACGCCATTACATTCGGCGCGAACGCAAGAATTTGGTCGCGACCACCACGGGTATCGAACTTATTGACATGATTCATGAAAAAGCTACTCACAAGCTGCGAGCTAACGGGTATCTGGGAAAAGAAGCTTCGTGACATCGAGCAGCAGCGCTATGATGCTGCGCAATTCATTGCCGAACTGGAAGCAACAAATCACTAACATTGTGACCGACGTGCTGCGCGACAATAGCAATCGCCGCGTCACCATCATTACAGAGGAAGAGAAGAAAAAGCCAACTAAGAAACGTTCGACAAAAAAAGGAATCATCTGTTGCTGCAAAGAAAAAGACCACCGCACTAATGCCCTCTGACAGTCTCATTGGGCAGCCCTGCCCCCGTTGCGGAAAAAGGGCAAATCATTAAGGGGCGCACCGCCTACGGATGCAGCCAATGGCAGGCGGGTTGCAAGTTTGTTTTGCCTTTTAAAACCGACGCAAAAGTATAGCTCATGCCCACCATACGCACATTGCTTTCTCTGCTGCTGATCAGCATTTTTCAGCGCTTGCGGTGTCGACCAAACACTGCGAAAGGCCGATAAACTTTGGCAAATAGGGTGAATATGCCGATGCGGCGGCTGCCTATCGCAAAGTCTATCAGCAACTGCCGTCCAAGGAGAAGGCACGCAAAGGCGCTGTTTCATTGCAGATGGCGCGCTGCTACAACCGGCTCAACGCTACACCACGCGCACTCGCGGCCTACCAAACGGGCTTGCGTTACGGACAACCCACATTGCACGACCGCCTCACTTTCGCACGTCTTTTTACTCAAGGCTGGCCAATATCAAAACGCCACACGTGCCTTCGAAGCCTTGAAAGATTCACTACCCACCGACCCACTTTGGCGCAACGGCTTGCTGTCTGCGCAACAAGCTACAGTGTGGAAAGCGCAGAAAAGCCACTACCGCGTGAAGCCAATGACATCGCTCAATTCGCCGCAAGCCGACTATGCACCCATGCTGTTGCCGGGCGATGCCACCCAACTTTATTTCACTTCGTCGCGCAAAACGGCTTTTAGGGCAATGAACTCAACGGCGTGACGGGCACCAAAAAAACTGTGACATCTTTTTCACAAAGCTAAACGACAAAGGCACATGGAGCCGCCCCGAACCAGTGGTTGGCGCGGTCAATTCGGCTTACGAAGATGGCACTTGCGCCTTTTCACCCGATGGACAAACGATGTTTTTCACGCGCTGCACCATCCATCCCTCGCAACCGCATTACGCACAGATCTGGACAGCCCGGCGCCACGATGCTACCTGGAGTAACCCTCAGCCACTACGTCTCTCACGTGACACGCTTGCCACATTTGCCCATCCTGCCGTTTCGCCCGATGGCAAATGGCTTTATTTCGTGTCGGATTTACCAGGCGGACAGGGCGGACTCGACTTGTGGCGTGCGCAGCTAACGCCCACAGGCATCGGCTTTATCGAAAACCTTGGCGCGCCCATCAATACGCCAGGCAACGAAATGTTCCCCACCTTTCGCACCAATGGCGACCTTTATTTCTCTTCCGATGGGCACCCGGGTCTGGGCGGATTGGATTTATTTTGCGCCACATTTAAACCGCACCATGAAATAGAAATCAACCGTCTGCCCGCACCTGTCAACAGCTCGGCCGACGATTTCGGCATGACTTTCGAAGGCCGCCACATGCGCGGTTTCTTCGCTTCCAACCGCAACGATGCGCGCGGCTATGACCATCTCTACCGATTCGAATGTCCCGACGTCACGCAAACCATTCAGGGATGGGTCTACGAGCGCGATGGCTACGAGCTGCCACAGGCGCAAGTCTATCTTGTGGGCAACGATGGAACGAACGAAAAGCTGAGTGTAAGCGGCAACGGGGCGTTCACCAAAGTAGTGAAACCCGGCGTCGACTATCTGCTGTTAGCCACCTGCGATGGTTTCCTTAACCACCAGGAAGCGCTGCACATCGACACCATCGACAGCACAAAGGTCTACACACTACAATTCCCCTTGGCCTCCATCCAAGCGCCCGTGCTCATCGACAACATCTTCTACGCTTTCGACAAAGCCACCCTACTGCCTGAATCTACTACCGCATTGGACCAATTGGTGGCTCTACTGAATGAGAATCCACACGTCACCATCGAACTCTCGGCCCACTGTGACGACCGTGGTTCGGCAGCCTACAACCAACGCCTGTCGCAGCAGCGCGCCGAAAAATGTGGTACACTATCTTGTTGCACATGGCATCCAAGCAGACCGACTAACGGCCGTGGGCTATGGAAAATCGAAGCCGAAAATCGTGCCGCCGAAACTCACCGAGCGCTATCCGTGGCTCAAAGCAGGCGATGTGCTCAGTGAAACCTTCATCGCCTCGTTGGACAATGCGCAGCAAGCTGTGTGCAATCAGCTCAACCGCCGCACGGAGTTCCGCGTGTTGCGCACCACTTACAGCCTATTTGATGCGCAGGGAAAGTCAAAAGAAAGTGCAACGAAACCCATTAAAAAGCTTACTAACACCAACACCACTGAGAGTACTTTCTAACGCAATGCCGCTGTAACATAAAGCCCTTTAAACCTTTCCATCATCCCCTGCGAGCAATCCACCCAAACGAAACGCATAGGGAGGAAATACTCCAAGAAAACATTCTGCTAACCAACATTCCATCACACATATTGGAAGCGAGAATGCATCGTGCACTCCCGCCCCACATCTCTAAATGAATCTCTTTATATTTTTGGAATTGCCGTAATCGAACCATGATGCCACTTTTTCTGTTTTTATGCCTACATAAGCTATGCAAGTATCCTCTTGTGGTAGTTCTCGTTAAAACAGAATTCCTATATAAGCTAAGAGGAAAAAGCAATATAGCGACAATAATATCTAAGACATATTTTTTTATTAATATAATTCAAACTACCTCAAAAAACTTAATTTGAAATCCTGCCGTTCATTTCTACTTGACAACGTATAGTGCTATGGATAAAGGTTGACTTCATAATTCGCAGCTTTATTCCGACAAAAGAATACATGATTTATAATCACGCCTTAGTGAATAGGGCATTTTCTTTCCATAGCCCAACCTTATCAGAATAGTCGGATGTTCATTGGGAATTTGAAGCCGCGCTACCATATCTTTTGCAACATCACTTTCTTCATTAGGTTGATTAAGATAAGCATTTACAATGCCCATCGCTGTAGAACACAATAGTATTCGTTCCAGAACTCTACCAAGTCCAACCCATTGTTCAACTGTATCATCTTTTGTTGTAAAAAGAACGAAGTGAGATGATGAGGCTATCTTTTTCCGATCTTCTTTATTCTGTGCTTTCTCATTGATTGCTTTCGACATAACAAATTTTGCTATAAAACGGGGAACATTCGGAGCACCAAAGGTTGCATAACTTAAACCATCTCGCGTCTTATTCTGATGCTTCTTATTATACCGCATCCACGTTGTAAGCTCTGTTTTAAAAGCCTCATTATTCATTTGCAAGCTATTACCACGATAAACCATATCAGCGAGTCTTTCATAATCAACACTTCCCCGCTTATAAAAATAAATAGAGATAGATGGTTCAATAGGAATATTTTTTTGAGTATCTTAATACTATCTTCTGGAATTTCTCTCCCATCATAAACGCTTCTATTGGTTTGTCTCAAAGCAATTTGTGGAAATAAAGAGTCAGATTACTTTTTCTTATCTTTTGTAAGTAAAACCCGAATAAAAGAATCCTTAATAACTTTGACTTCGGTATGATACCCTTTCTCCCGAGCTGCGACACAAAGATTCTCTACTGCACATCCTAAACTAACGAATAATTCACGATGATTATGATCGACAACAGGTAATTCTTTTGAAAAATCTGGATATATATCTATTTCAGCCTCTCTTATCTTAAATAGCCAAGGCTGTGTGTTATGCCCAGAAGGTGCCTTACAAGCATTCTCTATCATAAAGAGATAGTCTGAGTTCTGCGTCATTATATTATTCATAACTCCCATAAAAATAACTCATACAACAATTAATTTTATCACTGGTGAATACTTTTTATCCATAAGTCAACTATAATCTCTACTCCTTGCATAATTTGGTTCCACCCTCCATCTGTTTGCAAACAAATACCATTATATGTCGGACATTGATCTTCTATCAATGTTAAATAACTGATTGAAGCCGATAGTATACTTGCTAATGAGGCTACTTCTGTATTGGGGCAACCCGTTAATGTACTTATCATTTTGATTAGTTCGCATCCGTTTTCTTCTCGTTTAGTCCTAAGCTGATCAATATTTGTGTTATAACAAGACAATTCCCACCGATACAAACGCCTTAAAATTACATCATTTCGCATTTGATCAATCTGCTTGCGGAACATTTTTATTATGCTATCCTTTACACACTGAGAATTAATCATAATCGTATCAGCATTAGCCCAATAATCCTTTTGCATTACAAACTTTACAATAAGCCCTTCAAGCCCTCCAAAATATCTATAAATAAGCATCTTGGAAATATTTGCTTTTAAAGCTATTGTATTAATACTAAGCTTCTCAAAAGCCTTCGCTTTCTACAATACTCCCAACAGCTTCGAGTATCTTCTCTTCTGTCTTTTCTCTATTTTTCATTCAATTCTTGACATTTACGTTGCCAAATAGTAACCACAAAGTTACGTTACCTATTGGTAACATATAGGCAATTCCCTAAAAAAATAACACTCTTATTTTATATTATTTAAGTATCTTAGGGGCACAAGAGAACGATTTTTAAAAAGAAAAAGGCTCAGCATAATACGTCATATGTTTGTATAGTTCCTTCGATATTGAAGAGAGAGAAAAAAGGACGCATAGCAAAAGATAATTCAGGATTGTATATGATAATGGGGAAAATATTCGTTGCCCACAACTAACAAGAAGGTGGACTGAACTTTACTCCACCAACCCGATATCAGAGTAGAAAGGATAGCTATTCAAGATAAGTTAACAGAGCAAACGGACAGTTTAACTATCAACCGCGCCTCTCTCATTAAATCTAACAAACAGCTGAGATAGCAAAGAAACCTTATGAAGGGCACTCACTATTTTGGAATGGGTTGAAACTATTTAAAAGTAACAAGAGGTTATTGCTAAAAAGGCTCATATTACAGGATAAAATTTCAGTATGAATAACCACATCTACTATTGTGTGCTTTTGCGTGATAAAAGTACATCCGAGCCAAGCACAAGCCTTTTTTGCAGATGTCATAGAGAATCAAATCATACGCCGCTCTATGGGATATACAATGTAGAGAAGGACAAAAAGCCCCAAAAGAGCACCTACATAAACAGAAAACATCGTAAACACATCCCAACAAAGTCTGTGCAAAAAGAACACACAACTGAGTATCTCCTTCAAAAAGAGCTTCCGCAACAGCGACCATATGGGTGTTAATAGCACATAAACCACAATGGCAATGCTACACAGCATTGTCCACACTGCCGACAACCAGCCTTCACGCGAAGGCGGAAGATGCAGCCTCACCCGCGAAGAAAAGCCCTCGTCGGCTATCGTTTGAGGCAATCGTTCTGTGAGAAATTGCTTCAATAAGCGTTCGTTTTGTTCGTTATCCATCATATCCATTTTGTTTCAAATAGGCTGTTAATTTATTCTTTCCACGCGACAAATGGCTCTTGATTGTCCCTTGCGCCATACCTGTTATCGCTGCTATCTGCTCAATGCTCTGCCCATCCACCAACTGCAAGGTGATGCAAAGGCGCTCGTTCGCAGAGAGCACCTGCATAGCCTGTTGCAAATCCAATCGCAATCCAGTGTGCAACGTTTCGCTGCGATGCTGTGCTACGACTGAGGTATCGACATCTTCGGTGATTTTCCGCCGCCGCACATCATCGTAGAATGTATTATAGGCAATGCGATAGAGCCAAGTTGAGAAACGCGAAAGTCCCTGAAAATGCGTGATGCTCACATAGGCTTTCACAAACGTTTCTTGCGCTAAATCGTCGCTCAGCGCCACGTCACCACCCGTTTGCAGCAAAAAGAAGCGTCGAATGGGCGACTGGTATTTCACAACCAACTGATCAAAAGCCCGCCGGTTGTGAAACACAGCCACCTGTGTCACAAGTGCAATATCGTCGAAAGCCTTCACCTCGTTTTATATTTGCGGGTCAAATGCATCCTCTCCTTTTTCCGCTTCGGCAGCCTTAGGGGTAGCATCGACAGGTTTTTCAGCAACAGGCGTCTCTGGCATACAACTTTCTGCTTCATGTTGTCTCCGCGTACTACGTGCAATAACCAACTGACCTATGCCCATAAACATCAACAAAGCGCCCACACCTGCCAATGCGTCAAAACTCAGACAGATAAATAAAACCATCAAGCCTGCACCAATACAGATTTGCCGCACGCCTTTTTCCCATTGCCTTTGATTATAATGCCGATTCCACTTCTCAATGGTACCCATCGAACTTAAAGGATACCCTTTCTCCATTGCCATTTCTGTCAAACGCACATTGTCATTATGTCGTTTAATAAGATAGCGGATGATGAGGATGAAGACCACAAATGGCAACACAAAAATCATGCAGAAAAGAAAGATGGCAAACAATGTCCCACCCAAATTATTACTCGAGAAAAACGTCAGATGGGAATCCTAAATCATACAAAAAGGCTGCCCGTATGGTCAACATTCGCGTCTTTGCTCGTCTGCATTTTTGCTACAGCAAGCAAAGAATCCGATTCGTCCTCGGCTACATCAGTCGTGTCGGAGCAAGCTTCAACGCCCTCATCTTGCACTGCCTTAGCCTGTTTATTTACCATCTCTTGCTGCGGTGCCTTGTGATGCTTATGCGAGAAAGCCATCGTCATCGAAGCACATCCAAAAGCCAAAAAGGCTACAAATAAAATCTTCTTCATACCATTTTATTTTTGAGTTTCTTTTTGCTGGTTTGACGAAACCTATGAATGTTTAGTTGCAAAGGAACGAAAAAATTTTTTTAATTTTGCATGCAATAGCAACACAATGAAGATGCAACTTCCCTACGATTTCATTCATTCTACTCGCCAACTCATGGGTGAAACGCTCTATGCCACATTAGAAGCTGGGCTCAGCACCAATCCCTTAGTGAGCATTCGGCTCAACCCTTTCAAACTCAAAACGGGTACTTTTGCTGTGCATGGCGTTGAAAGTCCTGTGCCATGGTGCCCCAATGGCTTCTATTTGGCCGAGCGACCCAACTTCACTTTCGACCCCATGCTGCATCAAGGACTTTACTATGTGCAGGAGGCTGCTTCGATGTTTATCGATTATGTGGTGCGCAATGTGGTTCAACAACCCGTGCGCATGCTTGACCTTTGTGCGGCACCCGGCGGAAAATCGACCTGCGCCTATAGTGCGTTGCCAGCGGGGAGCGTGCTCTTCAGCAACGAACCAATGCGTCAACGAGCGCAGGTGTTAAACGAGAACATCCTGAAATTTGGCATGCCCCATTGCCTCGTTACGAACAACTATGCACGCGACTACCAAAAGAGTCGTTTACTGTTCGATGTCGTTTTAGCCGATGTGCCCTGCTCTGGAGAAGGCATGTTTCGCAAAGATATGGGTGCCATTGCCGATTGGAGCCTTGCAAAAGTAGCCGAATGTACGGCTTTACAGCGCGAAATCATCACAGACATCTGGCCCTGTCTCAAGCCCAACGGTCTGCTAATCTACTCCACTTGCACCTTCAATGCACACGAGAACGAGGAGAATGTGGCGTGGATTGCCGAACACTTAGGGGCTGACTTCATTTCTATTCCTGTACCTGAAGCGTGGCACATCACGGGAAGTCTCATCGACAACCATCCTGTCTATCGTTTCATTCCTGGTAAAACGCAAGGTGAGGGGTTGTTCATGGCCATCCTACGCAAACGCAACACATCCGAAACAGAGGGTGTCTTTGCCGAAAGTTATGCGCAACAGCCCATTTCTCCTAAAGCCTTAGCTGCCCTCAATGTGCTCTCACATGGTGCGTTGCCCGATGAAATCAAAGGAAAGACGGTGCTACCTCATCAGTCGAAAGCACTTTCAATACAATTCGACACTGCGGCATTCCCACAGATTTCGGTGTCCCTATGCCCAAGCTATTGCTTATCTCCGAGGCGAGGCACTCACTCTTCCTACCGATACACCGCGTGGCATCGTGGTGCTTTGCTACGAAAAATTGCCCTTTAGGGGTTCGCAAAAAATGTGGGCAACCGCGCCAACAATCTCTATCCACAAGCGTGGAAAATTAAAAGCACACACCTACCCAACACGCCGCCATGTATCATTCAACACAGGTAAATCTGATTGCTGCTGTGGCTAAAAAAACCGCGCCATCGGCTATCAAAAATCAATTATTGTTTCATATCGAAGCCGACTTGAAACGCTTTAAAGCTCTCACCCTTCACCATCCCATTATCATGGGAAGGCACACATTCCTCTCGCTACCTCACGGATCACTTCCGCAGCGGAGAAACATTGTTTTAAGCCAAACAGTCCCTGCTTTTGATGGTTGCGAAGTGGCAACCTCATTAGAAGCTGCACTGCAACTATGTGCTCATGCCCCCGAAGTGTTCATCATTGGTGGTGCATCTGTTTATCAACAAGCCATGCCCTTTGCCGACAAGCTCTATCTTACAGAGGTCGATGTCACTCCAAAACAAGCTGATGCTTTCTTCCCTTCCTATACCGATTGGGTGCTCATCAACCAAGAATATTTCCCTAAAACACCCATATCACCAGCATTCTCCTTCAATGTTTATGAAAAATAAGGGCGTCATTCTATCTGCTATCTCATAATTTTATTCGTATAGATTTAATTTCCATAAATAAATTTATCTGAGTCTAAATATGATTATCGCTAATCACCTGCACAACACAAACTATTCTTTAGCATGATTCTATAGAAATAGCCATTCGAAAGACTATGCGTTTTGCACATTAACCTTTCAAATGGCCACTCATACGATGCCCCATTCGCCTTCTTTTTGCTATAATAAAAAGGGTGAACAGGAGATTATTGATTAAATCTTATTCTGCTACTTCATCTTCACCTTCTTCTACTTCATCGTCTACTTCCATTTTATCAACGGGCAACTGACGATCAAAAATCACATCGAAAGAAATGATAGTTTCACTACGTTGCAAGCCCAAAGGTTGCAATTTATCGTGAATAAGTTGCATCAGATGCTGATTATTATGAGCATAAAGCTTAATAAAAAGATCCATTCCACCTGTAGTGGTGTGACATTCCACTACCTCTGGAACTTGTTTTAACGCCTCTACAACAGCATCATGACGCTCGGGTTCGCGCAAATAAAGTGCCACATAGGCACAGGTTTCATACCCTATTTTTCACAGGGGTCAACAACAAACTGTGAGCCCTTCAGTACGCCTAAAGTCGTCAGTTTCTGCACACGTTGGTGAATAGCTGCACCACTCACATTACAAGCACGCGCTACTTCAAGAAATGGTGTACGCGCATCCTCCGAGATTAGCTTGAGGATTTTCTTATCTAATTCGTCTAAATAATGATGTGACATAAGACCTATTAATTTGCATGCAAATATAATCATTTTCTTTGATTATTACAAAGAAAACAACATTTTTGTGTTAATCTATCACCGATTTTACTTTTTTTCGTAGGACTTTCTGTTGCCGAATAGCTTACTTTTAACGCTTTTGCTTGCCGCAAAGCTTGCTTTACCGCTTGGACAACTACCATTTTCGTATCTCGATCGGCCTTGATAGAAACAACCATCCGCTGCTGATCTTCGGGCAACAAACGCGCCTTATCAGCTGAAATATAATCCACAATATCTGCTGGAGATACATATTTGTCATTCATCTGAATACACGAACCCTCAAAAAAATCAATGCAGAAGGGGGCGTCTTTCCTGGGATTGGTTTCCCGATATGAATATAAACCACTGCCGACTTCTTTACTAAACGCGACAACTCTCGTCCTTGTGGCACCCGATAAGTCACCTTAAGGGTTTCTGTACGCATATGCGTAACAATCATAAAGAAAAACAAAACTGAGAAAATCAAATCAGGAAGTGAGGCCGTATTAAGTCCTGGAACTTCGTGTTTTGATGGGCGGAATCTACTCATAGCTGCTCCTCCTTCACTTTGTTCTGATAGGTTTCACTCACACGTTGCGGGCAAAGTTCACGAATCTTTTTCCCGTTGTGGTGGTGTCAACAAAGCGTAATGCTGATGAAACAAATGTAGAGCGCTGTCATCACGCCATTGCTTATAAGCCTCAGCTAAGGCATCTTGCAATTGAAAATAAGCATCATAGGTGGCCGATGCGGGCACTTCTATGGTAATAAGGTGTGCAGCACCACGCGACGAGATAAATTGATAAATATGTTGTTGCAACAGTCTTGCTCCACAACCTTTCCATCCAACGACACCTTATTTTCGGGTGTTAACACCACCTGTAGCAATCTTTCACGCTGAATGGGCGTTTCATCTTGCTCTTTTTCCACAGCCAAAGGTGGCAATTGACGCGACAAACCTTTGTCGATATCCATTGACGATGCCACCAAGAAGAATATCAACAACATAAATGAGATGTCGGCTGTTGACGTGGTGTTGAGCCCTGGAACTTGATGTTTTCTGCGCCTGAACATTAGCTTCTTTTTGCCTTTCGATAATATTTCGTCGCCCCATAGATGACACATCCCACAGCAACAAGCAACAGTATCGCTGCAGAATAAACAAACATATCGGCTACTTTAAGCCACCACCAGTCATGGAAGGGCTCGCCATTGATACGCATTGATTGAGAAGACCCCACAACAAACGATAAAACCACAACTGCGAGTGTGCCATAGACGACGCACTGCTCCAGTCGACGTACAGGCACATTGTTCTCCAATCCATTGGCTTTACCTCGATGAAGGCGCAAACTACGTCCTATGGTTACAATGGAAAGCATAACCGACAAGACCACCAACAATCCCATCAACAACAATAAGAGATTGGTGAAGAGCGGTGCATTGAAATCGGCATTCTCTTCGAATGGTTGATGAAACCCCACCAAATAGAAGAGTCCAAACACAACGACAGCGATGCCAATAAGCCCATAGAGCACACGCTGTGTGAGCCATTCCGTGGGCTTTTTGCGCAACGTTTGAAAGTTAAAGCGACCCATGTTTGACTTTATATTTCACCAAACTATCTAATAACGAAATAGCACTCTCCTCCATCTGTGCGGTGAGATGCTCAATCTTCGAGAGGATGTAATTGTAGAAAAATCTGCAAAATCAAGGCCACAATAATACCAAAGATTGTCGTAATGAGCGCCACTTTCATACCCGATGCCACAATGGTTGGACTAATGTCGCCTGCCATTTGAATCTGGTCAAAGGCCATGACCATACCAATCACCGTACCCAAGAATCCCAAAGATGGTGCCATTGCAATGAAAAGCGTAATCCACGAACAGCCTTTTTCAAGATTAGCGGCTTGCACAGAGCCATAAGAAACGATGGTACGTTCGATGTTGTCGATGGACTCCTCCACCCGCTCCAATCCCTGATAGCAAATAGATGCTACCGGGCCACGCGTCTCTCGGCATAATGTTTTTGCTCCTTCTACATCGTCTTTGGCAATCATTTCATCCAAACGCGCCATAAATCTCTTGGCATTAATCTCAGAAAGGCTCAAATAAAGGATACGCTCTATACAGAAAGCTAAACCGATGACCAAAGCCAAAGCCACTAAAGACATGAAACCAGCATTACCTTCAATAAACTTTGTTTTCAACGATTGATGAAAGCTTTCACCATCGCTCGTGTCAGCCACTAACGCATTTTCCTTCGCGGTAGTGGTATCAAACTGTGCCGAAAGTGAGTCGTCGGCTGCATCAATACTATCTTTTTGTACATCCCCTACACGCTGAGCGACAGGTTTTTGCAACAGGCTTTGCGGGCTTTTTGTTGTGCCCATCCGGTAGCCACAAAGGCTAATATCAATAACCATAAAAGAGCCATTCGTGCTCTAAAGAATCTTTTTATCATGATTTTTCTTTTAAACTCTGAAATAAACGCTGCACATTTTCCTCTGTCACAGCAGCCACCTCTTCAGGCGAAACACCATAACTTGCAGCCAACTGCAACAACACTTCCCGCACAAAAGCACTTTCGTTGCGCTCACCTCTATGCGGAACAGGCGCCATATAAGGACTATCGGTCTCTAAGACAAGGCGATTAAGCGGAACAGCAGCGGGCAAATCTTCCCGCAGATGGCTACTCTTAAAGGTCAATACCCCTCCAATACCCAACAGGAAACGATCAAACTGCAGCAATTGTTGCGCCTCTTTTTGATTGCCCGTGAAGCAATGAAAGATGCCACCTACCAAGTCCTTCTCATACTTTTTTTCAAGATGGGTATCATCTCATTCTGTGCCTTCCGACAATGAATTACCAAAGGCAACTGCCATTCTACAGCCCACTCCACTTGCGTCTCGAAGGCCAACAATTGCTCCTTTTCATAGGTTCTTTCCCAATAAAAAAATCAAGTCCTATCTCGCCAACGGCAATAAAGGGGCATCATGAAAGCGCGCTTTCAACAACGAGAGCTGCTCCTTCCAATCACTTTTCACCGCTTCAGGATGCAAACCTATCATCGGAAAAGCATAACCTTCATAGGTGTTGCACAAGGCAATGATACCATCAATGGAGGACAAGTTAACCGCAGGAATGAGCACACGTGCCACACCTGCAGCTTTTGCACGGCTGATTACATCGGGCAAATCGTTGCGAAATTCCTCGCCATCTAAATGGGTATGTGTGTCTGTAAAGTGCATTTTTATCTTTACTCCCTACATCTTAATAAGCGCGATTCATCATTTGCAAAGCATATTGGCGCAGCTCTTGCTTACGTTGTTCGTCGACATTGACCGCATCTAAATATTGCTTGCTCCGCTGAAAATATTCGTTTATCTTGGCTTGTGCCAACTGATCAACACCTATTTCATTATAGAGTTGTGTCACAGCCGTCACCTTTTCTGCCGGATGTGCATCAGGATGATGCACCCATTGCTGCAACTGCGCCCGCTGCTGTGCATTGGCTCGGCTAAACGCATTAATCAACATATACGTTTTTTTATTGCTCATGATGTCACCGCCAATGGTCTTTCCAAACACCTTGGGGTCGCCATAGACATCTAAATAATCGTCTTGCAACTGAAAAGCCAAACCAATTTGTTCGCCAAATTTATAGAGATTTTCCTGATCTTCAATGGGAGCTTCGCCCAAGATGGCACCTATTTTCAACGCACAAGCCAAAAGAACACTCGTTTTGAGCCTGATCATCTCGATGTATTCTGCCTCGGTTACATCATCGCGTTGCTCAAAAATCCATGTCATATTGCTGCCCTTCGCCAATCTCTAAAGCCGTTTCCGTAAACACTTTCAGCACTGATGCCAAATGCTTTGCAGGGACATTGTGCAATACGTTCATAAGCCAACACCAACATCGAATCGCCGCTTAAGATGGCCGCATTGGCATTCCATTTGCAATGGACCGTAGGCTTTCCACGCCGCATTTCGGCATGATCCATCAAATCATCGTGCAACAAGGTGTAGTTATGATAGGGTCTCTATGCCACAAGCGGGCATCAAAACTTGCTCGTAATCCTCGCCATACAGCCCATAACCCAGCAACATCAACACGGGTCTGATGCGCTTTCCGCCCATGGATAACACATATTTCACGGGTGCATAAAGCTCGGAAGGTTTGCGCTCATAGGGGCAAATGGTCAATGAATTGATTTACCTTCGTTAAAAGTTCTGCTGCATTCATCTTATAACTTAAAGTTTATGGGTATCGCAAAAAGCGTGCGACACGGTTTATTTTTCTCTAATCCCGGTTTCCATTTCGGCATCAAACGCACCACACGCAATGCCTCTTGGTCGAGCAAAGGATCGACACTATGCTCCACCTTCGCTCCCGAAATGCTACCATCTTTATTGATAATAAACGACACCACCACCTTACCTTCGATGTGTTGTCGCTGCGCCATCAGTGGATAACGCAGATTGCTTGTAATCCATTTCATAAAGGCAACCATGCCCCCAGGATATTCAGGAAGCTGCTCAACAATGCGGAAATGTAGTGGGTTGTCGTCTTCATTCACCGCCACAGGCGATTGTGCGGCGGTGTTCTCACCCCCATCCTGTTCGTTGATACGAGTGGCTTGTCCGCCTATGCCCTGTGTCATATCGCCATTATTCGGACTAATTTTCTGTGCTATGGTGGTAGCATGATCTACCGCTTTCACCCTTTCGGTCACCGCATGGACTGCCGATGCAGGAGCAACAGCTATCATATCGTGCGTATCCATCGCAGGCATCATCTCCACATCCTGGCTCATGTCGTCGGTAATCGTGCTCTCCTCGCCATCAGAAGTAGAAGAGGTGGTCCACTCCAGCCCCACATAAAGCAAAGAAAGTGCCAACACCAGTCCTAACAAGAACCCGGTTAATCGGCGATGCTCCAAATCTGCTTGATATGATTTTTTTATATCCACACGCGTTACTATAGTTCTCTTTCTACCCCTATTCGAGATAGGTGCTATCATCCTCTCGTTGTGACATGTCACCAAACGCTATGCTTTTAATGTGGAAAGACTACCATTTTGTACTACAATCTCTACCACTTTACGCTGCAATAGCTATGCTTTTTTTGTAAGCTTGCCACACCTTGTCGCGACAAGTCTGCTACATCTTGTTTGTAAGCACCATTTCAAAGGTTTGCCAAAACAACGCTATGCGCGATTTTCCGGCCTACACCCTCGCAGCCTTTTGCACCATGAGGAATGACATTACCACGCAAAAGTAATGTTTATATTTGGAAAAATCAGTATCTTTGCCGAATAATTAGGAATTTTAAATGAAAGTCATTGTCATCCTGTTCATGCTCTTTGGCATGGTCGGTGCAACCTTTGCGCAAACCCATCAAACGACGTATCGTTTCTTGGCGCTGCCAGTTTCTGCGCATGCTGCAGCGCTCGGAGGCGACAACATCAGTCTGATAGAGAGCGATGAGACATTGATTTTTAATAATCCTGCCCTGCTTTCGTGCGTAGGAACCAACACATTGAACTTCAATTTGATGAACTATGCACAAGGAAGCAACATGCTCAGTGCCGCCTTTAACAGGGTTGTGGAAGAGCGAATGTCATGGGCTGTCTCGGCACAATACATGCATTACGGAGAAATGCAACGCGTCAATGCGCAGCATGTGACGCAAGGCACGTTTCAAAGCCAACGACGTCAGTTTGGCGGGTTACCTGTCTTACATGCTCACCGACAAGCTCGCCGGCGGCATAACAGCCAAGTTGATCACGTCCTATATCGGTGACTATCATTCCATTGCTGTGGGTGTGGACTTAGGTTTGAATTATTTTGACGATGCGCACAACCTGTCTTTATCGGCTGTGGCAAAGAATTTAGGAGGCCAACTCAAAGCCTATGATGAAACGAAAGAGCCCATGCCTTTCGACCTTCAAGTGGGACTCACCAAACGATTTGGCACCTCTCCTTTTCGCATCTCGGCCACACTCATCGACCTCACCCACTGGAATGAACGATTACTAAACCATGCTGTGACAGGATTAGACGTCATTCTATCAAAGAATGTGTGGGTGGGTGCGGGCTATAGCTTCCGCCGTGCTCACGAGATGCACCTGCAATCAACCAGCGATGACAGCAGCAGTTTTGGCGCAGGATTAAGCTTTGGCGCAGGTTTATACCTCGACCAGTTCAGCATCAACCTGTCGTATGGCAAATATCACGTGAGCAATCACGCTATTCATATAAATGTATCTTATTGTTTATGAAGAAAATTATTATTGCAATTGATGGTTTTTCATCGTGCGGAAAGAGCACCATGGCCAAGGCGTTAGCGCGCAAATTAGGCTATATCTATGTCGACACGGGCGCGATGTATCGTGCGGTCACGCTCTATGCCATGCGCCATCAGCTCATCAACGAGACGGGAACGGTGGACGAAACCGCATTGGCAAAACACATGAAAGCCATTCACATCAGCTTCAAAATAAATGAAACCACGGGGCGCCCCGACACCTATTTAAATAATGAATGCGTAGAGAACGACATTCGAACCTTAGCCGTTAGTCAGCAAGTGAGCCATATTGCATCCATCGATTTCGTGCGCGAAGCGTTGGTAAAGCAGCAGCAGGCCATGGGCAAAATGAAAGGTATTGTGATGGATGGTCGCGACATCGGCACCACCGTTTTCCCACAAGCCGAGCTAAAAATTTTCGTAACAGCATCGGCAGAGGTGCGTGCTCAACGCCGCTTTGATGAACTGAAAGCCAAAGGAATGCCCGCCGATTTCAATGCCATATTAAAGAATGTGGAGGAGCGCGATTATATAGACAGCCACCGCGAAGTGAGCCCTTTGCGGCAAGCAGACGATGCATTGGTGCTCGACAACAGCCACATGAGCATTGAAGCGCAAAACAAATGGCTGTTGGAGCAAGTGGAAAAGGTTGTTGGAACGATGGATTGCACACCCGCATAAACAGCGTATGTACATGAAACGACGATACATTTTTCTGCACCATAGCACTTCTTCTTTTGTGCGTTAACGGCCTTAGCCGGCATCACGCGCACAGAGAAAAATAGCCTATCCGGGTGGGAAATGTTATTTGTTTCGGGTGACCTTGAAAGATAAGAACACACCTGCAAACCTCAGAAGCAACCCTGCTTTATTTCTATCGAAGCGTGCTCTTGAGCGCCGAAGGCAACAGCATTTGCCCATCGACTCCACCGATTGGCCCATCAATGCGAAATATCTGGCTGCGGTGCGCGCTCTGAAATCGGTGCAAGTGGTGGGGAAAAGCAAATGGAACAACACGCTCTTGGTGAAATGTAACGACGTGGGAAAAGCCTATAAATTGTCGCAGCTTCCATTTGTAAAGAGTATCCTTCAGGTGTTTTTCTTCGCCCGATTCCATCAACACCAGCGAACGCACAAACTTCAGGAAAGAATTCAATCGTTGGGACACGCTGTCTTCTACCGACCCCTATGGCTTAGGGAAAGCACAGATTGCAGCACTCAACGGCACATTGTTGCACAAGATAGGCTATCGAGGACACGGCAAAATGATTGCGGTGTTGGACGCCGGATTCATGAATGTTGATCGCATTCCCTGCCTGCAACAAATCAAGATTGCCGCTCAACACGATTGCGTCTTCCCGCCCTCGAAAAACATCTTTGCCGAGAGCGACCACGGCACGATGGTGCTTTCAACCATGGCTATGGATGCCAATGGCATCTTTATTGGCACCGCACCCGAAGCCTCTTATGCCCTTATTCGCTGTGAAGACAGGCAGTCGGAGAGCCTTGCCGAGGAAGACTTTTGGGCCGAAGCGGTGGAATATGCCGACTCGATTGGCGCAGACATCATCAACTCATCGTTGGGCTATCACGACTTCGATGACGCCTCAACCAATCACAAATACAGCGACATGGACGGCGAAAAGACCCTCATTTCACATACGGCTTCGATGATTGTGAACAAAGGAATGATACTCGTTAACAGTGCTGGAAACGACGGAATGGGCACGTGGAAAAAGATTAATTTCCCCGGCGATGCCAAGCATATCCTCACCGTTGGTGCCATCATGCCATCGGGTGTGAATGCCGCTTTCAGTGCGATTGGTCCCACGGAAGATGGGCGCGTGAAACCCGACGTGATGGCTTATGGCAGTCCAACGACAGTGGTTTCGGGGCGCGGAACCATTATTGACGAGATGGGGACATCGTTCTCATCGCCCTTAGTTGCAGGGCTGATGGCTTGTTTGTGGCAAGCCCTTCCCCAAAAAACGGCGCGTGAATTAATCGATTTAGTGATTGCCAACAGCAGCAACTTTGCACAGCCCAACAACATTTATGGCTATGGCATTCCCAATTTTTGGAACGCTTATAACAACGCAAAAACCATGAAGACTGTCACCCTTTTTGAACTCAACAACCTCGTCAGAGAGGTGATTTCATCCACGCTTTCGGAAGAATATTGGGTTGAAGCCGAGCTTTCTGAGGTGCACGAAGTGCGCGGCCATTGCTACATGGAGCTGATACAAAAAGAGCTGTTTAGCAACACACCCGTGGCCAAGGCGTCGGCAAAATGCTGGAAGAACAAATGGACCTTGCTGCGCGAGAAGTTTGAAAAGGTGACGCGAGAGGGGCTCAAACCGGGCATGAAAGTGTTGCTCAAGGTCTATGCCGACTTCCACGAAGCCTATGGTTTTGCGTGGATTGTGACCGACATCAATCCCGAATTTACGATGGGCGACATGGCTCGCAAACGGCAAGAGATTATCGACACGCTCAAAAGGGAGGGCGTTTTCGAACTGCAAAAAGAGCTTGTCTTGCCCCAGTTTGCACAACGCATCGCGGTCATCTCGAGCGAGCATGCGGCGGGCTATGGCGACTTTTGCCACCAGCTGGCCGACAATCCGCAGCAACTGAAGTTCTACACGCGCCTGTTCCCAGCGGTGATGCAAGGCGAAGGTGTGGAGGAAAGCGTCATCGCCGCGCTCAACAGCATCAACGAAAACATCGAAAAGTTCGACGCAGTGGTCATCATTCGTGGGGGCGGAGCAACGAGCGATTTAAGCGGTTTCGACACCCTTCGGCTGGCCGAGAATGTGGCCAACTTCCCCATTCCCATCATCACCGGCATCGGACACGACAGAGATGAGTCGATTGTTGACATGGTGGCCCACACGAAAGTGAAGACGCCCACGGCCGCAGCAGCCTTGCTCATCGACCACCTGAACCTCGTTTTAGAACGCCTTTTAGACGCACAAGCCGAACTGATTGCCGCCGTGCGCCACCGAAACGAGTTGGAACAAGCACGCATAGTGCGCATGAGCGAGAAAAATTCCGGTACTCTTTTCGTTGGTGAAAACGCGCCAAGAACAGCGCATTGAGCGCCATCTTGCCAACATCACAACTGCACTCAACGACAAGCTCTCACGCGAGCATCACCGGCTATCGCTCATCGAAAGCCAGCTCGCCCCCACCCTCTCGCAGCAGCTGACAGAGAAAACTATCGGCTGCAACTGCTGCAACAGCGGCTCGAAGCACTCAACCCGCAACGCCTGTTGCAACGCGGTTACAGCATAACGCTCTGCAAGGGAAAAGTGGTGAAGGATGCTCAGCAACTGAAAGCTGGCGATGAGATTGAAACCAAATTAGCAAACGGAAAAAAATAACATCGATTATACAATAAAAATTATGGCTAAAGAAGAATTAAAAATATGAAGAGGCAATGGCCACTTTAGAACAGATTGTTGCACGCATGGAAAACAATGAGCTCGATCTCGACACGATGAGCGAACAACTGAAAAAGGCGCAACGCCTCATTAAACTGTGCAAAGACAAGCTCACGAAGACCGACCAGGAAATTCGGAAGATTCTCAACGAATAGCGGGCACAACGCGGCCGGGAAAGGTGGAGGTGCGCCCAGCTTTTGCATGCCCCATTGCAAATAAAGGCTCGAAACAGACGCCTTTTTGAGGTGCGCACCCCAAAAAAACATCAAGAAAAAAATTTTTTTTCGCGTTGGAACGACCCTCCGAACCAATGAGAAATTTTATTTTCGCGTTGAAACGACCCTCCGAACCAACGAAAAAAATTTTTATTTTCGCATTGGAACGACCCTCAGGACAACGAAAAAAATTTATTTTCGCGTTGGAACGACCCTCAGGACCAATGAGAAATTTTTATTTTCGCGTTGGAACGACCCTCAGGACCAATGAAAAAAATTTATTTTCGCGTTGGAACGACCCTCAGGCCAATGAAAAAAATTTATTTTCGCGTTGATTGTAAGCCCGAGAACATCAAATTTCGTGGTCTCCTGTTGTGAAATGTAGCAAGGGCAGCTTGCAGAGAACAGGATAAATGTGCGTGGGCACAAGGGGCTTCCGCCACAATAAAGAGCCTATTGCTCACGGCTTTCAGAAGATGGACTTGCCATCGAAATAATACGCAAAATAGTTGCAAAAGAGAGGCTTTATTCGTAATTTTGCGCGAACATCAAAGTAAAATCATTAAAACATAAAAAGCAATGGAAGACTTAGATTGGTCTAAATTAGGATTTGGCTATCGCCCAACGAGCTACAACGTGCGTTGCTATTATCGCGATGGAAAATGGGGAGAGATTGAGGTTTGCTCCGACGAATATATTAAATTGCACATGGCAGCAACTGCACTTCACTACGGACAAGAGGCTTTTGAGGGTTTGAAAGCCTATCGTTGTCCCGATGGGAAGGTGCGCCTCTTCCGCGTTGAAGAGAATGCTGCACGCCTGCAACGGACGGCCGATGCCACACTGATGCCGCAGGTGCCCACCGAATTGTTTGTGGAAATGGCACGCAAGGTGGTGCGTCTCAACCAACAGCATATCCCGACATATGAGAGTGGTGCAACGCTTTATCTGCGTCCTTTGCTCATCGGTGTCAGTCCACAGGTGGGCGTTCATCCCGCTAAGGATTATCTGTTTCTCATCTTCGTCACGCCCGTTGGCCCCTATTTCAAAGGAGGTTTCTCGGCCAACCCCTATGTCATCATTCGCGACTACGACCGTGCAGCACCCTTAGGCATGGGCACGTTCAAGGTGGGTGGCAACTATGCAGCCAGCATGCGCGCCAATGCCATTGCCCACAGTAAAAGGCTATGCCAGCGAATTTTATTTGGATTCAAAAGAAAAAGAAATATGTGGATGAGTGTGGTGCAGCCAACTTCTTTGGCATTAAGAACAACACTTATATCACACCCAAAAGCACCTCTATCCTGCCATCCATCACCAACAAGAGCTTGATGCAGATTGCAGAGGATTTAGGCATGAAGGTGGAACATCGCCCCTGTGCCCGAAGAAGAGTTGGAAAGCTTTGAGGAAGCGGGCGCATGTGGCACGGCAGCTGTGATTTCACCCATCTCCCATTTAGACGATTTAGACACCGGCAAGGTGTACACCTTCGGCGAGAAACCTGGTCCATGGTCGACCAAGCTCTATGAAACTTTGCGCGGTATTCAATATGGAACGGTGGAAGACCGTCACGGCTGGACATCGGTTGTGATTGAATAACGCTTGCCCATGAAGGAACTGAACGAGGCGTGCATGCCATCGTTGTAAAAAAGGCCCCTCCCAATACCACAAATATTGAGAGGGGCTTTGCTCTATTTTTGATTTATTATTTATCTTTGCACACAAAACAAAAATATGGGAAAAGGGAAGTTAGAAAAGTTCAGAGAGATGGAAACCTTTGCCAATGTGTTTCAATATCCTTTCTCGGTGGTCGATGAGGTGCCATTTGATATGAAAGGAAAATGGCATGAGCAATATTTTAAAAACAACCACCCTATCGTGTTGGAATTGGGTTGTGGAAAAGGTGAATACACAGTGGAGTTGGCAAAACGCTACCCCGAGATGAACTTCATTGGCGTAGATATTAAGGGTGCACGCATGTGGACAGGAGCCAAACAAGCATTAGAAGCTCAGTTGCCCAACGTGGCCTTCCTGCGCACCAATATTGAAATCATCGACCGATTCTTTGCACAAGATGAGGTGAGCGAAATATGGCTAACCTTCAGCGACCCACAAATGAAGAACCCCCACAAGCGCCTTAGCAGCACGTTTTTCATGGAGAAATACCGCCATTTTTTAAAAGACGGCGGAATTGTACATCTCAAAACCGATTCCAACTTTCTCTACACCTACACCGAAGCCATGGCAAAGACAAACCATTTGCCCCTGCTCTTCACAACAACCGATTTGTATCACACCGAAGGTTTTAGATGCTGAAACACAAAAAATCCTTTCTATCCAAACCTATTACGAGGCCATGTGGATAGAACGAGGACTCAACATTCGCTACCTCAAGTTTCAACTTTTGCATGCGATAAGCCTGCACGAGCCCGACATAGAAATACCCTTAGATGAATATAGAAGTTACCATCGCCCCAAACGTAGTAGCTTGCAAACAAGCAAATAATTCAGACAAATTGTTGCAAGGCTCAAGATTTAGTACTACCTTTGCGCCACGGTAAACCTTCAAAACCGCTTTTTTTCTTCAATAATTTATTTTGGGTGGCAACACCCATGATAGATAAAATCCGTTCAGTAATGAATGGAGGTTTGTTTTAATTAGTCGTTTGTGTGAGAGTTTGTGAAAACAATCACATATAAAAATCTTAAAAAGTTGAGTTATAAAGAAGCGCATGCTCGTGAGAACATGCGCTTTTGTTTTTTTCAACGAAGTACCCTCTATCATCTCAAAAAAATTATCATTACTTTTGCAACCATAAAACATTCAACGATAACAAAAGTATAAATAACAACGTAAAGAGATGACAACATTATATCCAAAACTTATCACAGATGCCTTGGCAACAGTGATTTATCCTGGAACAAAGAAAAAAACCTCGTGGAGAGTGAGATGCTCATCACTGACGATATTCATATCAACGGGCAGCACGTCGCCTTTTACCCTGCTATTCCCACGCGATACAGATCCATTTCTTAAATCCACGCTAAAAGCTGCCGAAGCAGCCATCCACTATCACATTGGGAAGGAAATTCAAGTGGAGATACACACCGAATTTAAATCTCAACCGAGGCCAGAAGTGGGCAAAGCATTGCCCGAAGTGAAGAATATCATCGCGGTGAGTTCGGGAAAAGGTGGCGTGGGCAAAAGCACGGTCTCTGCTAACCTGGCTATTGCCCTGGCTAAGTTGGGCTATAAGGTAGGCTTGTTAGACACCGATATCTTTGGTCCGAGCATGCCGAAAATGTTTGGTGTTGAAGACGAACATCCTTATATGATTGAAAAAAAGATGGACGCCAACTGATTGAACCCGTTGAGAAATATGGTGTAAAACTGCTCAGCATCGGCTTCTTTGTTGACCCCGATACCGCTACACTTTGGCGCGGTGGTATGGCCACATCTGCACTCAAACAACTCATCATGGATGCCGATTGGGGTGCACTCGACTACTTTATTCTTGACACACCTCCTGGCACAAGCGACATTCATCTCACCTTGCTCCAGACGTTAGCCATCACGGGTGCTGTCATCGTGAGCACACCACAGCAAGTAGCTTTAGCTGATGCACGCAAAGGAATCGATATGTATACCAACGACAAGGTGAATGTCCCCATCCTCGGTTTAGTAGAGAATATGGCCTATTTTACGCCAGCTGAATTGCCCAATAACAAATATTACATCTTTGGAAAAGATGGCGCCAAAGACTTAGCCCAATCCATGAGTCTGCCATTGTTAGCACAAATCCCCCTCGTACAGAGTATCCGCGAGGGAGGAGATGATGGCCAACCAGCAGCAACAAAAACCGATAGTATCACAGGACAAGCTTTTCTGGGTTTAGCACAATCGGTCGTTACAGTGGTCAATCGGCGTAATAAAGAGCAGGCTCCAACAAAGATTGTTAGCGTAGAATAGCTATCTGTACACAACTATCCATAGCAAAGGGATTGCTTGCAAGCAATCCCTTTTTCATGCCATATTTGTACATCATCGCACCATGATAGCCCAGATAAAGTTTATTCGGCTTCCGCTAAGCCGTAAATCAGTCTGTTAAAGTCTTTTTAATGCCCGTTTAAGCTGATCAAGCCTTGTAATAGAACATACAAAAGAAGGATGCACCCTTGCAGGCACATCCTTATGTATTCATTTAACTTGATAGATTACTTTTTGTTGTAGGTAGTAGTAGCTTTGGAAATCTTAATCTATTTCTGACGCAAAGGTAAGTAAAAAAATTGATTTAAATCAAATTTTTAGCACTTTTCTTTTACATTTTTACGGACTCCTTTACATTTTATAAAATAAACACTATGGTATCATCCTCCCATGAGACATTCTTACAGACAACGATGCGGCATTTCGATTTTTTTATACACAGAACACCTCTTTTTATCAGGCTATTTTTCGTAAATTTGCATTCAATTATCGAATGAAAGAACAGGCATGAAAGAATTTGTTATTTCAGAAGTTAAAGCCGAAAAGTGCTATTTTGGTGGGTTTGATTACCGAAGCACAAAAATGAAGCCAAGACAAAGGAATATCTCGACGAATTGGAGTTTCTCGCTGATACTGCAGGCGCTGTAACGGTGAAACGATTCACGCAAAAGGTGAATGGTCCGAGCGCAGTGACTTATGTGAGGCAAAGGTAAGCTCGAAGAAATCAAAGCATACATTGAGCAATGCGAAGACAACGAGGAACCTATCGGAATGGTTATCTTCGACGACGAACTCTCGGCGAAACAGATGCGCAACATCGAGAACGAGCTGAAAGTGAAGATACTCGACCGCACATCGCTCATTTTTAGACATTTTTTTGCAATGCGTGCACAGACAGCCAACGCCAAAACTCAGGTAGAATTAGCGCAATATCGTTATATGTTACCGCGATTGCAACGACTCTGGACGCATTTAGAGCGGCAAGGCGGTGGTTCTGGTTCGGGCGGAGGGAAAGGTTCTGTGGGACTGCGTGGTCCAGGCGAAACCCAGTTAGAAATGGACCGCCGCATCATTTTGCAGCGCATTACCTTGCTGAAACAGCGCCTGCAAGAGATTGACAAGCAGAAAACCACCGCAGCGAAAGAACCGCGGACGCATGATTCGCGTCGCTCTCGTGGGGTATACCAACGTGGGCAAAAGCACCATCATGAATCTGCTGTCGAAAAGCGAAGTTTTTGCCGAGAACAAGCTCTTTGCCACCCTTGACACCACCGTGCGCAAGGTAGTTGTAGACAATCTCCCCTTTCTCTTGGCCGACACGGTGGGATTTATCCGCAAACTACCTACGGACTTGGTCGACTCTTTCAAAAAGCACGTTGGATGAAGTGCGTGAAGCCGACCTGCTGGTGCACGTTGTGGACATTTCGCACCCCGACTTTTGAAGAACAAATCCGCGTTGTGGACAATACGCTCAAGGAACTCGGCTGCAGCGACAAGCCTTCGATGATTATCTTCAACAAAATCGACAATTATCACTGGATTGAGAAAGAAAACGACGATCTCACGCCAGCCACGAAAGAAAAACATCCCATTAGAAGAGCTGGAACGCACATGGATGGCGCGTCTCAACGACAATTGCCTCTTCATCAGTGCAAAAAGACAAGTGCAACATTGAAACATTCCGCAAGACACTCTACACCCGCGTGCGTGAATTGCATGTACAGAAATATCCTTACAACGATTTCCTCTATCCTGAAGTGGAATAACCCGAAACACGACAGAACATGAGACAACTAACCAACGAAGAGATCCGTATTCTTGAGGATCAAAGCTGTTGGGCCGAAGACTGGACGAATATCCACGTGAGCGAGGATTTTAAGCCCAATTACATGCATCGCGTGATGCTCTACGGCGAAATCCACATCGGTGACTTCGAGAAAAAAACATCGAGGTGAGCCGCGGTTTCTTCAAACACACCGGCATCAACAACGCAACACTGCGCAACGTGACCATTGGCGACAACTGTTTGATTGAAAACATCGGCAACTACATCAATAACTACACGATAGGCGACGATTGCTACATCAGCAACGTCAGTGCCATGGAGACAACCGAGGGAGCCACCTATGGCGAGGGCAATCTCATCTCGGTACTCAACGAAGTGGGCGACGGCAACGTCATTCTCTTCAGCGACTTGAACAGCCAGCTGGCAGCCTTCATGGTGAAGCACTTCAACGACCGCGCACTCAAGGATTCGCTGCGTCGCCTCATCAATGAAGACATTGCCCGCCATCGTTCCGACCAAGCCTACATCGGTAATCACGTGAAAATTGTCAATACACGCGACATCAACAACACCATTGTTCACGACGACTGCGAAATCAACGGAGCCTCACGGTTAAGCGACTGCACCATCCTGAGCACGCCCATTGCCAACGTGTACATCGGCACGGGCGTCATCTGCGAGAACACTATCATCAGTGAAGGCAGCAGCATCACCAACAGCGTGAAGATGCAAGACTGTTTTGTGGGCGAATCGTGCCACATCAGCAATGGTTTCACCGCGTCAACGAGCATTTTCTTTGCCAACGCCTACATGAGCAATGGTGAAGCGTGCGCGGCGTTCTGTGGCCCGTTCAGTTCCAGCCATCACAAGAGCAGCCTGCTCATTGGCGGACAATTCTCATTCTATAATGCGGGGAGCGCCACCAATTTCAGCAATCACGCTTACAAGATGGGGCCGATGCACTATGGAACGCTCGAACGCGGCACGAAAACAGCCAGCGGAGCCTACATTCTCATGCCTGCCCACATCGGAACGTTCTCGGTGTGCTTCGGCAAGCTGATGTATCACCCCGACACGCGCAGCCTGCCCTTTTCCTACCTCGTTGCCTATGGTGACACGATGTATCTTTCGCCAGGCCGCAACATCACCACAGTGGGTTTATACCGCGACATTCGAAAATGGCCGAAACGCGACGTGCGCATGCCCGGAACCCACAAAAGCATCGTTAACTTCGACTGGTTATCGCCGTTCTCCGTGGGCGAGATCCTGCAAGGCAAAGAAATCCTCGAAAAACTGCGCGAGGCCAGCGGTACCGACGTGGCATCCTACACCTATCATAATTATGTCATCCATGCCAGCTCGTTAAACAAGGGAATCAAGTACTACGACATTGCACTGCGCATTTACATGGGCGCCGTGCTCAAGCGGGTTTATAAACAACATGGTACTTGCACAAAACCCACCACGCCTGTCGGGAACGGCACATGGAACGACCTGAGCGGGCTGTTGCTGCCCGATACCGAGGAGCAACGCCTCTGCCACGACCTCAAACAGGGAAATATCGAGACGATTCAAGACCTCATCAGCCTGTTCGAGGAAATACATAGTCGTTACCGCGACTACCAATGGACGTGGACCTATCACATGATATGTAATTACTACCACGTCGACGAAATTACCGAAACCACAGCCGAACAAATCAGAAACGATTATGTGCAGGCGCGTCGCGCATGGATTGCCGAGATTCGCAAGGATGCCGAGAAAGAATATGCTATGGGAGACGTAGAACCGCACGTGTTCGACGATTTTATCAACAGTTTAGATCAAGAAATCAATTTTGAAAACTAAAAATATGATGCGTTTAAGAACCATTTTCATGTCGATAGCGTTGTGCACGCTTGCAACGCTCTCGGCCAAGGAGTATTCCTTCATTACCGTGAAGGGAGATGCTATGCAAACCCGTATTTACACCCTTAACAACGGGTTAAAAGTCTACATGAGTGTCAACAAGGAGCGTCCACGCTTGCAAGCCAACATTGTGGTGCGCACCGGGTCGCGTAACGACCCGGCAGAGACCACGGGCTTGGCTCACTACCTCGAACACCTCATGTTTAAAGGCACGCAACGCTTTGGCACAACCGATTACGCCAAGGAGAAGCCCTATTTAGATGAAATCGAGCGCCGTTACGAGCAGTATCGAACGCTGACAGACCCCGTTCTGCGCAGAACCGCCTATCACCAGATCGATTCCATCTCGCAACTGGCCGCGCAATACAACATACCCAACGAATACGACAAGCTCATGTCGAGTATCGGGTCGGAAGGAACCAACGCCTACACGAGCAACGACGTTACCTGCTATGTAGAGAACATTCCATCCAATGAAATTGACAATTGGGCACGCATACAAGCCGATCGCTTCCAAAATATGGTCATTCGCGGGTTTCACACGGAGCTGGAAGCCGTCTATGAAGAGAAAAAAACATATCCATGGCAAGCGACGGATCGAAAGAATATGCAGCGTTATGGAAGCTACTCACGCCGACTCACCCCTATGGAACGCAAACCACCATCGGAGAACAGGAGCATCTGAAAAATCCATCCATTGTCAACATCAAGAATTACTTCCATCGCTACTATGTGCCCAATAACGTAGCCATTGTTTTGGCGGGCGACTTCAATCCCGACGAAACCATTGCCATCATCGACAAATATTTTGGTCAGTGGAAGCCGTCAACCAACCTCACTCGTCCAGAATTTCCCGTGCAGCCCAAGATCACGGCGCAACGCGACACCACCGTCGTGGGCCAGGACGCTGAAAACCTGATGATGGCCTGGAGATTCAAAGGCGACAACGATATGCAGAGCGACACGCTCGACATCGTGCGCCGCATGCTCTATAACGGGCAGGCAGGCCTCATCGACGTTAATTTGCTGCAGAAAATGAAGGTGCAAGACGTCGGAATCGATGTCGACGGGCTGCATGACTACTCGGCATTCATCATCGAAGCCTCGCCCCTGCACGGTCAAACCTTGCAACAGGTCAAAAAACTGCTGCTCGAGCAAGTTGACAAGTTGGCACAAGGACAATTCAGCGATAAACTGCTGCCTGCCGTCATGGCCAATAAGAAACTGCGCTATTTCGAAGGATTACAAAACAATCGCACGCGTGCCAGCTACATGGTCGACGCGTTTGTCAACGATAAACGCTGGGAAGACGTGGCGCTGCAGATTCAACGACAGGAGAAGTTCACAAAACAAGACATACAGCGCTTTGTTGCACAGCATTTCGGCAGCAACAACCTCGTTTGCGTCTATAAAGAGCAGGGAGTGGACAGCACACTGAAAAAAATCGAAAAACCCATCATCACACCCATCCCGGCCAACCGCGAATATGAAAGTGCACTGCTGAAAAGCATCCGACTGAGCAAAACCACACCGATACAGCCTGTGTTCATCGACTACAACAAGGAGCTGTCGCTGGGCAAGAAGGTTAACGGCATGCCGCTCATCTATAAACGCAATCCCAACGACGGACTCTTCGTGCTTTCCTTCTATTATGACTTTGGCACAACCGCTGACAAGCGCTACAGAGACGCGGCTGACTATTTAGACTACATTGGCACGCAGAACATGACCGTTTCGCAGCTGAAACAAGCCTTCTACAACCTCGCATGCCAATACAACGTCAATGTCAGCGCAAATAAAATCAGCGTAACCCTCGCCGGACTCAGTGAAAACATGCCACGCGCCCTGCAGCTCTTAGAACAGGTGTGGCACAAGGCGAAAGCCGACAAAAATTCGTGGAGCAGCTACTGTGACATGGTGGCAAAGAGCAGAACCGACCAAAAACAGAGCCAAAAAGCCAACTTCTCGGCCCTGTGGGACTACGCTCGCTACGGTGCCTACAACCCAACGCGCAACATTTGCAGCGACAAGCAGTTGCGCGCCACGAATCCGCAAGAAATGGTGCAACTCATCACCAATCTCACCCGCATGCCCCACAGCGTGCTCTACTACGGGCCACTTTCCGAGCAGCAACTCATCAACATCGTGCAGCGCGAGCACAAAGTCGGAAAGACAATGCTCAAAAAACCCGTCAACAAGGACTATCAACTGCTGAAAACGCCACAAAACGAAGTGCTCCTCGCACCTTTCAAGGCGAAAAACATCTATTTGAGACAATTCCACAACGAAGGCAACCAGTGGAACGTCAACAAACGACCCGTCGAGATGTTGTTCAACCAGTATTTTGGCGGAGGAATGAATTCCATCGTCTTTCAAGAGCTGAGAGAGACGCGAGGACTGGCCTACAACGCCGGTGCCAACTATGTAGTGCCCGACACGAAGGGAAAAGATGAATATTTCTACACGCACATCATCTCGCAAAACGACAAAATGAACGATTGCCTGCGCGTGTTCAACGATATCGTCAACAACATGCCCGAAAACGAGGCGGCATTCGACTTGGCTAAGCAAAGCCTCATCAAGTCTATACAGAGTGACCGCACAACACGCTATGGCGTCATCACAAGCTACCTCAGACTCAAGCAGCTCGGACTGAGCAACGATTATATGCAGCAGGTTTACAACGCGCTGCCCAAAATCACGCTGAAAGACGTGGCGAACTTCGCCCGCCTGAACATTGCCAACAAAACCTACCGCTACACTGTGCTGGGCGACGAAAAAGAGCTCGACATGAAGGCGTTAGAGAAGATTGCACCCGTGAAACGACTCTCTACCGAGGAGATTTTTGGCTATTAAAACCTCAACCCATCAAAAAAGGCTGTTTCCAACGCAGGAAACAGCCTTTTTTGATTTCACCTATCTTATATATAGGCTGAACACAGCCGTGGCTGACGCGCACCAACGAGCACTTGGCAAAAACACGGCCAGCCCGACACGTGCCATGTCGACCACTGACAACCGCAATAACGGCAGCTGCTCTCCCACCCCATGACAAGCCTCGCTCGCACGGCACAAATCGAAAACATAACATTTTTTTGAAAAAAATACGCTTTTTGTTTGCACCTATCCAGAAATATGCTATCTTTGCAAAGTGCCGCCTAACAATCTGCAAATAACTGCATCACGACGTAGCACAAACCAAAAAACCAAAAAATAACGAGCCGAAGCTTTTGAAAAAAGACGAAGCCCAACCTAAAAAAATAATAAAAATGATACTAACAAGCTATTCCCAAGCCCATGAAAGGTTGTTCCGAAAAAGAATTGGTCGAAACACACCTCGACATGACGCAATTTTGAGCGAAAATGCACAATCCCACCTCGGTACAATGCAGTTTTGGGGTGAAAATGCACAATCCCACCTCGGTACAATGCAATTTCGGGGTGAAAATGCACAATCCCACCTCGGTACAATGCAGTTTCGGGGTGGAAATGCACAATCCCACCTCGGTACAATGCAGTTTCAGGGTGAAAATGCACAATCCCACCTCGGTACAATGCAGTTTCGGGTCGGAAATGCACAATCCCACCTCGGTACTCTGCAGTTTCAGGGTGAAAATGCACAATCCCACCTCGGTACAATGCAGTTTCGCAAAAATCAAGTACTACACCAAATAGTAACTATTTCATTTTAAAATAAACCAGCACGGTGCAGGTCGGCACAAGTGCATAAAAAGTAACCCTGACAATCTCTGGCGACCTACAGGTTGTTAAATATTATTTTCATGACATGAAAGCAAATACTTTCTACAGAAGAAAGCTCCACAACTTGGAGCACTTCCAGTACGCAGCAACAGTGTTGAAAAATGGCGCAAGAAGCCAACGTTGAAAAAGCTCACCGCCACGCTGCCGCCCCTTTCCGCAGCCGTTACAGCTGAGGATGAAGTGAATAATGCGCAGCGCAAAGTGAATGATTCTGATGAACTCAAAGCGCTGCACAAAGAACGTGAGCGTGCTTTTCGGTCGCTGACCACAAAAAAATCGAAGACGCTAAGTTAAGCGACGAAAAAGCCGAAGAAGCTGCAGGTAAACGCTTGGATTTGATTTTAAAACGCTATCCCAAGCCTTCCAAGAACAATTACGACAAAGAATCGGCCCGACTAAGCAATTTAATCACCGATTTTAAGTCGGCCGAGGCCACGCCCGACGCTACCAAGTTGGGATTGGCTAAAGCCATCACGCGCGTGGAGACTACCAACAAGGCATTCGTCGACGCCTACTACGTTCACTTCAAAAAGCAGTCGACACTTGAGAAACGCAATGTGCGCGAGCTGCGTAAAGTCACAGACGAGGCTATCGACAAGGTGTTGTGGCGTGCACAGGGTGTGTACGAGTCAGAAGGAACCGAAGCCTTAGCAACTTTCATTCAGCTCTACAACGCCTACATCGCTGACAAGCAAAAAAATGATTGAACGTCGTGAGAACGCCAACTTGGCGGAGTCGGGACAAAAGGAAAAGGAGCAGCGCGCACTGCTCGAGTCAATGTTCGAGGCGTTAAGCAAAGAACTCAGCGTGGCAGCCGAAAAACTCCACTATACTGGTAAGAACGTAGGCACGCGCAACACAAAAATGCTACGAACTGAAGATTGACGACCGCGAAAAAACCATTTGGGTGAAAAATTTCGCGCAATAAATTGGTTGTCGTGCCCGAATCAGAGCTGCCAAAACCCAAAAAAACAATGGCAGCAACAAGCATAACACCAACGATGACAACAAACCCCAAAGTGGCAACCATGGTGAAGTCGAGATAACGCCAAAAAGCATAGCCGGGCAGCGAGAGATGCGGCAGCGTTCAGGGCAGAAAACCTCGTAGCCATGGCCTTCCACCACATCACATCGCAACAAGAATGCCTATGCTGCGCAAAACCACAAGAGATAGCGCAATGCAACTTTGTAACAGCAATATTTGGGCGAGCATCGGCTCGCCCAAATGCTTTTTAGAGAAGAACCAAAAAGCCAACAATACCGCCACAAACCAATGCTGCACATTCCAACCTCGGTACACTGCAGCCACCCACTTTTTCAGCCCTGTAACAAGATGACAACAGCGCGCCACGGCCGTGCCTATCTTTTGCGCCAAATTAAACTACAAAACGAAACACATTTCACCATTTTTTTGTAACTTTGCCTGCATTAAGAATGTATAGCTAACAAAAAAACATTATGGCAAAGACAGTGGATTTCAAGTATGCACCCATGTTCCAACTGGGTGAAGACCATACTGAATACCGTCTCCTCACGAAAGAGGGGGTATCGACCAGCGAATTTGAGGGCAAGACAATTGTAAAGGTGTCAAAGGAAGCGCTGACCCTTTTGGCGCAGCAAGCTTTCCATGACGTGGAGTTTGCATTGCGCAGATCGCACAATGAACAGGTGGCAAGCATCCTGCACGACCCTGAAGCGTCAGAAAACGACAAGTACGTGGCATTGCAGTTCCTGCGCAACGCAGAAACGGCCGTGAAAGGTGTGTTACCCTTCTGTCAGGACACGGGCACAGCCATTATTCACGGAGAAAAAGGTCAGCAAGTGTGGACCGGCTTTGAAGATGAAGAGGCACTCTCGCGCGGCGTCTATAACACGTTTACAGAAGACAATTTGCGCTATTCCCAGAACGCGCCGCTCAATATGTACGACGAAGTGAACACAAAATGCAATCTTCCCGCGCAGATCGACATCGAAGCCACTGAGGGAGCCGAGTACCGCTTTGTTATGGTTGCAAAAGGAGGCGGTTCTGCCAATAAAACCTACTTCTATCCTATGACCAAGGCAACCATACAGAATGAAGGCACGTTACTGCCCTTCTTGGTTGAAAAAAATGAAGAGTCTCGGCACGGCAGCCTGCCCGCCCTATCATATCTGCTTTGTCATTGGTGGAACTTCGGCAGAAAAGAACTTGCTCACCGTGAAACTGGGTTCAATCAAGTACTACGACGGGCTGCCCACAACAGGTGATGAGACGGGACGTGCTTTCCGCGACATTAATTTGGAAAACAAGTTGCTTGAAGAGGCTCACAAGATTGGGCTTGGCGCGCAATTCGGCGGTAAAGCGTTCGCCCACGACGTACGTGTCATTCGCCTGCCGCGTCACGGTGCAAGCTGCCCCATCGGTATGGGTGTAAGCTGTTCAGCCGACAGAAACATCAAAGCCAAGATCAATGCCGATGGTATATGGATTGAAAAAATGGATATGAACCCCTCTGACCTCATTCCAGAGGAATATCGGAAGCCTGGCGAGGGCGCTAAAGGGGTGGAAATTGACTTAGATAAGGGCATGGATGCCGTGCGCGCAGAGCTTACAAAGTATCCCGTGAGCACGCGCGTCAGTCTCAAAGGCACCATCATCGTGGCACGCGACATTGCACACGCGAAACTCAAAGCACGTTTGGATGCCGGAGAAGATTTGCCGCAGTACATCAAAGATTATCCTGTGCTTTATGCTGGTCCTGCCAAAACCCCAGAAGGATATGCGTGTGGTTCGATGGGGCCAACCACTGCCAACCGCATGGATCCGTATGTTGACGAGTTTCAAGAGCATGGCGGCTCATTGGTTATGATTGCAAAAGGCAATCGAACACAAGTTGTAACCGATGCTTGTCAGAAACACGGCGGTTTCTACTTGGGCACCATCGGTGGTGTTGCTGCTGTGCTCTCGCAGAGCAGTATCAAGAGCATTGAATGCGTGGAATACCCAGAATTGGGCATGGAGGCCGTGTGGAAAAATACGCGTTGAAGACTTCCCTGCATTTATCTTGGTCGATGATAAAGGTCACGACTTCTTCAAGGAGCTAAAAACCTTGGACAGGTTGCGACTGCAAGAAATAAAGCAGACAAAAAAAGGAGCCGTGGGCACAACAAACCCACGCTCCTTGCGCTTATAACGCAACAATAAACGGCTCGCAGAGCCACGCGCAACACAATGCGCAACATTTCATCTCAATAGGTAGACTTTTTTAAGAAATCCCGGGTGCGGACAACACCTTCACGATACTCGCAAAGAAATAACTTGTAGAGAACAAACCACTTGAATGCAGAATACACGTTGTCGCAACCCAATAATTGTAACGCAAAAGAAAAAATTGCATGGCAAAGAAAAGAAAAGCGCATACATCGTACGCTTCTTTCAAAGAGGTAACCGACATGCTGCTCGAGCTACATGAAACAGCTCCTAACGACTACTCAGTAACGCAGAACTACAGCGTTTTTATCAATAGTCCAGCCTTTTTTAAACATTTTCTCGGCAAACGGATGCCTGTAAGAGCCGATTGTGCACGCGTAGCGGTGGTGCGAGAAGGATGGTTCTCGCCAACAATCAACGGACACACTTATCACTGCAAAGCTGGCGAATTATTGTTCGTAAACTGGGGAGCAGTCATTGAAGACGACCAGTTTAGCGACGATCTCTCCATGGATGGGTATATGCTCACCGAGGAATTTGTAAACTTGATGTTTGGCGGCAATTTACCACCTATCTTCAAAAGCACCACGCTCTGTTTTAAGGCGGCTCTCACAAAGGAAGAGTACAACACGTTCTATAAAGTCTTGCAAGCACTGCTCACTGTCAAAGCGCTCGGCCCACACACCGAAACCACCACGACAAACGCGTTGTTTGTGGCCATCAACCTCTTTACCCAAAAACTTTATGAAAGCGACATTCTGCAGCCCAGTGTACAATGGTCGCGCAACAAAAAACTCACCGAGGCCTTCACACAACTCGTGAATGTTCACGCCAAAACGCAACATTCTATCGGTTTCTATGCCAAACAGCTCTGTGTTTCGGCGCACCATCTCAGTATGGTCGTGAGAAAAGAGACGGGCAGCACGGCCAAAGAATGGATTGATCGTGCCACGGTAACCGCTATTCAAGTGGAACTAAAAATACAGTGAGAAAAACGCTGGAACAGATTTCGCATGACTTTTCCTTCCCCTCACTCAGCACTTTCTGCAAATTCTTTAAACGTAACACGGGGACAACGGCCTTCACCTATCGTGCAGAATAAAGCACATGCCATAACAGGACTGCCTGGCATCTATTTAGCCCATTACTGAAAAAAAGATAGGCAAAAATTGCAGCATTGGCACGAAGTAGCTACCTTTGCGAAGAAATTCATTCCATAGATGAACTTCTTCGGGGTGCTACCGCCGCTGCGGATGCTGAGATTAGACCCATGGAACCTGAAACAGGTAATGCTGGCGAAGGGATAAAACAAAAATTTCCACGCGTTTTCTTCATCAACACTGCGTTGCGTTGTTAAAAGCAAAAGTACTCCAATGAATTCATCATTGGCAGAACAGAACGTATTACTTTTTAACAACAATTATCGCATGAAATCATTATCTTTCGCATCGCTCTGCGTCGCTTTGCTGACAATGACGGTAGAAACAAAGGGCGAGAAGCTCGACACACTCAAAACCTATGAATTGCAAAACGTGCAAGTGACAGCCACACGTGCGCAGCACAACACCCCCATGACATTTAGCAATCTCACCCAACAGGAGCTTGAAAAACACAATCATGGGCAGGATATTCCGTCGTTGCTGAGCTTTATGCCCAGCGTAACTTTCACGTCGGATGCGGGCAACGGCATTGGATACACGGCACTAAAGGTGCGCGGAACCGATCCGTCGCGTATCAACTTCACAGCCAACGGAATTCCCTTTAAACGATGCCGAAAGCTCACAAGTGTTCTTCGTGAACATGGGCGACTTCATCAGTAACGTCAAAGACTTGCAGATTCAACGCGGTGTCGGCACTTCAACCAATGGTAGTGCGGCCTTCGGAGCCACGGTAAATCTGCAAACCGACGCACCATCGCTGAAACCATTCGTGACGCTCTCGACCGCAGCTGGTAGTTACGCCTCTCACAAAGAAACACTCCTTTTCGGTTCGGGACTTCTGCAAAATCACTGGAGTTTCAACGTGCGTCTGTCGAATATCGGCAGCCACGGCTACATCGACCGTGCAACATCAAGTCTTAACTCCTATTTTCTGCAAGGCGCTTACAGCAGTCGTAGTACCTTGGTAAAATGGCTTTACGTTCAACGGAACGGAACGTACGTACATGGCATGGGACTACGCTTCCTTAGCACAAATGGCACAATATGGACGCCGCTACAATCCAGCAGGCGAATACACTGACGTAAATGGGCAAAAAAACAATATTATCCCAACCAAACCGACAACTATCATCAGCAGAACTATCAACTTATTTGGAATCAACTCTCTCTACTGCCTTCAACTTCAACATCGCGCTCCATTACACTGCTGGTAATGGCTTTTTACGAACAATATAAGGCGCAACAGAAGCTGAAGAAATATGGATTTCCACCCACTTCGCCCATTGCCGACCCTCATTCGCCGCAAGCACTTAAGCAATGACTTCTATGGATGGGTGTATGCACTCAACTATCAACGTGCGCATTGGAGTGCCACTTTGGGCGGCGCCAACAACCGATATAGCGGTCGACATTTCGGTAAAATCCTCGCCATTATCAATGTGCCCGTGCCTTATTCCCCACTACAAGAATACTATCGCAACAAAGCTGAGAAGACCGAGAATAGTATTTATGCAAAAAGCAACGTGCAGCTAATGAAAGGACTTAGCATCTACGCCGACCTACAATATCGCAACATCAACTATCGTTTACAAGACCCCAACGACAACCCCACAACAACTACCAATGCACCTTGGCGCTACAACGAGCACTATCACTTCTTCAACCCCAAGGCCGGTCTGTTTTTTCAGCCTGCAGAAGCACACGCATTCTATCTTTCTTGGGCCGTGAGCCATCGAGAACCCACACGCAACGACTTTGAAGGAACGCTCCGCCAGCTGCCGCGTGCAGAGCGCATGACCGACTGGGAAGCAGGCTACAAATTGTCTTTACAACACTTCAACATGGGCGTCAACCTTTATTCCATGCACTACAAAGACCAGTTTGTGCTCACAGGCGAAATCAATTCCACTGGCGAAATGATTCACCGCAACGTGGGAACATCCTATCGGGAGGGCATAGAATGGCAGGCATCGTGGCAACCGCTCAACTGGTTTAAATGGCAAGCCAACGCGACATTCAGCCGTAACCGCGCCAAAGACTGGATGGTAGAGAGCAATGCTGGGCGACCACTGCGCTTTGGAACTACCCATTTAAGCTTTTCTCCCAGTACGTTGGCCAACCAAATCATTACCTTTACACATCGAGGATTTGAGGCGATGATACGCAACCAATTTGTCAGTCGACAACACATGACCAACGATAATAACACGAATCTGATGTTGCCAAGCTATTTTTCTGACACATTTGGATGCCAACTACAGTTTCCATCTGCCGTCCATTCGCCGTATCACAGCGGGCATCACCATCTACAATCTCTTCAACAAAAAAATATTTCTCCAATGGCTATGCTAACGCTGAATATGACAATATGGGGCGCGAAGTCTCCTCTTCAGCAGTTTACTCAGCACAAGCTACAGCACATTTCATGACGTATTTAACGATTACTTTATAACCCATGACACAGTTTCTCACACAACATGGGCTCGACTTGCTCACCACGATTCTCGGCATCATCTATCTCGTTTTAGAATATCGTGCCAGCACCTGGCTGTGGATTGTGGGCATCATCATGCCGCTACTCGATGTGTGGCTCTATGCCACACATGGGCTTTATGGCGATGCCGGCATGGCAGTCTACTATACTTTGGCGGCCATCTACGGGCTCGTCGTGTGAAATTTGGACGCAAGCGCGGACAAGCGGCGCACCAACCGATGCCCATCACCCACATAAAACGGCGTCACTACTTGCCACTTTGCGCATTCTTCTTGTTGGCATGGGGCATCACTTATTGGCTCTTGCGCACACAAACCAATTCCACAGTCCCCACATTAGATGCCTTCACCAACGCACTTAGTTTCATCGGGCTATGGGCATTGGCACGCAAATACATCGAGCAATGGTGGGCATGGCTCATCGTCGATTTCATCAGCACCTATCTATATCTCACTAAAGGCATCCCCTTCAAGGCTGGGCTCTACGCACTCTACACCATCATGGCCATTGCTGGTTACTATAAATGGAAACGAATGATGCAACAACAACATGACACACTATCCTAAAATAACGCCCGAAACGCTCTTCGATGCCGTCGTCGTAGCCAACGGAGCCTTTCCCAAACACGAGACATTGCTACGCATTTTGCACCGCACACCGCATGTGATTGCTTGCGATGGTGCCGCCGAAACGCTCTTAAATGCGGGCTTCACAGCTCAGCAAATAACTGTGATTGGTGATGGAGACAGTCTGGCACCAAGGCTCAAACGCCAATTACATTTCATCTCTATCAGCGAACAAGATGACAACGATCTCACCAAAGCCACACGCTATGTGTGCACACAATATAAGCAAACACGGCCGCAACTGACCGCCAACCGCCGTCTTCGCATTGCTTATCTCGGTGCAACGGGCAAACGCGAAGACCACACATTGGGCAACATCGCCCTCATGGTGCATTACTATAACCATTTCAACGTACAACCCTTCATGCTCACCGATGAGGGAATTTTTCATTGCAGCCCGTGGCGATTGTTCTTTCGATGTCACCCCAGGACAACAAATAAGTATCTTCAACTTTGGCTGTCAACAATTAGAATGTCAAGGATTACGCTGGCCCATCTACCCTTTCGAGACACTCTGGCAAGGCACTTTAAACGAAGCAGTGCACTCCGTCGTGCAGATAAAAAGCCGATAATAGCTATCTCATATACATTACATGGGCATTTTATTGAGATTTAACGAAATTTGAAACTTACAAACTTGCACAACAAAAGAAAATATAGTACCTTTGCCTTATAAATCATTATATAGACTACTATCATTTAGAGTTACACACGTTACTGAGACCAAATTCGTGAGAAAGATATTCGTAACGCATGGTTAAGACTATTTAGTTTGATTATATGGGAATGCTGGAATCGTGAGATTCTGGCATTTTTTTATGTCCTAAAAATGGTTGGCTAAAATGACAAAGACGATCAATATTGACATACGATAGCCACACATACTCCGTCCAGCAAAGCCAGAAACATTCAATACCCTATCCATAAACGCATACCATTCCAACCTTTTTAGAAGAAGCTTTAATACCTTCTACCATAGGAACTTTACGTTCTTGGCTGCGGTTTCGTATACCATTAGCAATTGTACTGCATATAACCATTCCTATTTGCGGAATCGTAATGTATTGATTGCGTCATTCTTCTTTGCCTTATATCCTCCAAACTTAACCGTTAATGAAACACCAAGCTTACGATAGCAACCAAAGTGCATATTCACGTATTGCCCTTTGAAATCAATTCGAGGATTGATAGAAGAAGTCTCTAATAGATCATTACAGAAAACATGCAAAACAGCTTGCTTCTTCCAGAATTGCCAACGAAGCCCAATATCTATATTCCCAGAGCCGGGTAAATCGTAGATGGCTTGATGCGCCCTACTGCGTAGCATCCCATCAACAGTCAGTGACAAATCAGGTTTGGTACTAAGTGTAATCACATTACTCATTTGAGCCATTCCAAACAGGATAGCCCTATCAAACGGTATATCATAAAAGTCATCGCACTTCTCATGCATCCAAACCCCAGTTAATGTTAATCGGGCGTCTAACCACGAACCGAATCGATGAGGAATGACTGCCTGCATGAAAGCTTGTTGTTGATAATGAAGGTTCACATACCTGAAAGTTTTAGCCAAACGGTCCGAACGTTGATAAGGGGTCTGTATAAAATAGTCGTCAACATAGTTGAACCCTGCCACAAAATGATATTTATTTTTCAGTATCCATACCAAATTTGTTTGGTATGATTTGGCCGGCTTTAGATAGGGGTTTCCTGTAATCTCATCATACCCACCATTACTATACACCGTAAAATTATTCATTGCCCAATACTCAGGATAGGTTCGATTTGTGGAGAAACCCATAACCCATATATTGCTTGGGGTGTGAACGTATGTCATGTTCAGTGTGGGATATATGTTCCATTGATGCCATTGTGGTGAATGATAGTATTCCGCTGCTAATGAAGCATCCAAGATAAACTTATTGTTCCAGCTTTTCCCTACCCCCGTATAAACGTTGATGATGTCTTCTCTTTGACGCAAATAGCCCACTCCTGCCCGGTTACGATAAGATTGTAGACTGTGGTTAAGAGACTGTTTGTACCAAACACCGTAATTCAAGTTCCAGCTATTCCTTAATTGATGCTCCTCAGATAAGTAATAACGCCATACATTTACACGTTGGTCGTTGTCTGCAAAGAAGTTAAAATTACCAGCAGGCGTAACGCTTTGCAGATCTTGTTGCTCGGGATCATGATAATAGGTGGTTTCAAGACCTGCTTTTAAGCCAAAGGGTGTTTGATAGTCTAACCTGATGTTATGTAGCCATATACGACGTGTAGAAAAGGTTCTGCCAACGATATTGCCCACATAGTCACTATAGATATCACGATGATTGTAATTTGCCTGATAGGCCAATGATAAGCGATGTTCTTTTGCAAAGTCATATTCTACACTTACACGGTAGTCGTGTCCAAACTGTTTGACAAGCTGTTCTTGATGATTTTCTATCTCATATATTGAGCCATCGTTGAGCCTGTGCAGCGATTTTTCATCTGTAACCTTAAATGCGCTACCATGACTATGGAGATACATGGCATCCAAGGTAAGTTTTCCTCTATGGTAAAGAACTGCTGCTCGCTCACCAAACATGGCATGATGTTTCTGATTATAGGCTGCATTCAATTCACCTTGCAAAGGCACTTCTGATGGTGTTCCTTCTTTCAATCGAAGGTTAATCAGTGCCCCACGGACTTGTGATTTCGCCGGAGCAGCATACATCACATCAGCCTTTTCGAGTCGATCAGCCGGCACACTCTTTAGTAGTTGCGCCATCTGTTCTGGCGTCAACGACATCACTTTCCCATTTAGAGCAATCGTTACACTTCGATTGGCCAGTTGATACTCGCCATTTCTCTCCGTAATGCCAGGCAATTCTTTGATTGCATCAAATACGTTGTCCACACCTTTCTTCTCAATAATGCGAGGCAAATCATAGGTTATAGCACTGCCATGAACAACAGCCAATGGTCTTTCACCTTTAACCATCACTTCAGGAAGGCTTCTTATAACACTGTCAACGCTGATAGAGTCTATTGCATTTTGAGCCGATGCCTGCTGAAAATACAGAAATGTTATCAGCATTGCAAGCAAAAACACATTTCTTCTCATTAGCTATCTTCTTTATATTCTAAAATATCTCCGGGAGTACAGTCCAAAGCTTTACAAATAGCATCAAGCGTAACCAGCCTAATAGCCTTTGCTTTCCCTGTTTTTTTAAGATAGAGAGGTTGGCAGTTGTAATGCCAACGATATGAGATAATTCGTCTAATGAAATTTTTCGTTTAGCCATCATGACATCTAAATTTACTATAATCATACAGACACAACTTATATCGTTAGTTCATTTTCTTCTGTGACACTGACTGCCACTTCATACATGAGTGTCATTACAAGAAATAATAATGGAGAAATAATCATTCCACTGCTAAATTGAATCTCCCGCAGACCAAAAAGTATTTCAATATTTAAAGAGAAAAAAATTCAAAGAAGAAATCAGCAATCGTGATGCCCCATAAAAGTTTAGTATGCTGTCGGTTGAATACCTTTTTATATCCAATTTGCCAAGGCAGCTAATCATAAACTTTGAAGAAAGGGATATCAAGATAATCGTAGAAAGCGAATAGCATATTAATTCCACCCATTGTATGGTAAGCACCTTTGGAACAGACGACCATGCTATGGGACGGATTTGTGTACCTAAACCAATATTGATATGAATGGCATTCGTCCAACGTAAGAGTTGAAAAAGGAAAAGCAAAAACCATCCTACCAAAAATATAAGTACCATACGGCAAACGATACTGATCGCCTTCTTTCTTGAATTACAACATATTTTCATTGCTCAAAAACTACACATTTGTTAATTAATAGGATGCCACAAAGATAAAGAAAAACATATTAAATTACATAATATTTTTATCGAAAAACGATATATTTAATATGATTTGGCTAAAAACTGGCCGCTTATCGCAACGCAGCGCTATGCCTTTAACCTCCTATCGGCCATTAGAACCTGTTCAGATTTTATTTGATGGTTGGGCAGATTGGCTGCCATATTTCTAAAGGCATAGCGGGCTACGTCAAAAGAAAACGGCAAACAAGGTGCCAACCAGCAAATAAAAGACGAATAAAGTGCACCATATTGCCGAGCAAAATAGTGCACTTTATTGTATTATCTGTGCTATATTATAACGTAATATAGCACACTTCCGTTTTCAAAGTACGTTCAGAGCAGAAACAACTTACCGCTGATGAAGCTGAATACCCACATCGCTAATGCCAGGAAGCATCTCACGTTTCATGTAATGGCGCACATAAACCACCAAACTATCACCCGCCTTCACCTCCACATCATGCAATCGTTGTTGATATTGGAAATAGCTAATGCCTCCCGTCCCTTGTCGTCTACCTCGCCGATCAACTAAACTACACGTCACCGTGTCGCGGCTAATGGCCATGGAAGGATAGAGCATGCGGTCGACAACAAGGGTCAACGTTGTGAAAGGATAGTTGCCTGTAACCCGCAACCCCAAATCAAGTGCGTAGCGACCAGCCTGCTGAAAACGCGGAATATCATTGAATTTCAAAGAGTCATTGCGTTCCCAGCCACTCAACACCGTATGCTGATAACGATCGTACACACGACCTTCAGAACAAGCAACACACAGCATCGCAACGCTAAACAGCCAACCTATCCACCTCTTTTGCATCACGATTCAGCAGGTTTCTCAGAGGTATTGCTCACATTTCCCGCATTTTCACCGCGCTGAGAGACACGATTACGCCCTGCAGGTCCACCATTATCCGCCGATTTTCCACGATGTGCTGTTGACGATTCACCATCAACAGAGGCCGAGACTGCGGGCGTCTCGCCTTTTTGCGTAGTGCCTTTTCCGGGTCGTCCCTCACCATTGCGCTGTCCTCTACGTTTATTTTTCTTGCGCTTTGCCTTGTCAAAACGATTAATATCGCCTTCCAACAAGTCCTTTGATTTCTTGGTTTCAACCACAGCTTCATCACTCGTCAGTGACAAAGGTTTCTCACCTTGCTTATTCAATTCGATGATGGTCAACGCGCGCGCCGCACTAATGGTTTCTAAGTTGACAGCCATCTTCTTATCCGTTGAATAAGTAATCGTACCCGCTAAAATATCGGTCTTAAACTGATAATAGTCGTTATCAGCCGTTTGCAACACAGCATCTCTCGGTGGCATACGTTTGCTGGCCTCCACATAGTCGTCCACTTCATAGTTTAAACAACACTTTAACTTGGCACACATACCTGCCAATTTCTGTGGATTGAGCGAGATATCTTGAAAGCGAGCCGCATTAGTGCTGACACTTACAAAGTTCTTCATCCACGTTGCACAGCACAGTTCTCGACCACAAGGGCCTGTACCACCAATGCGCCCAGCCTCTTGTCGCGCACCAATCTGCTTCATTTCTATGCGCACATGAAATGCCGATGCAAGGTCTTTAATGAGCTGTCGGAAGTCAACACGCTCATCTGCAATATAATAAAAGATAGCTTTATTGCCATCACCCTGGTATTCCACATCACCAATTTTCATTTGCAAACCCAACTTTTTGGCTATCTGTCGGCTTTCAATCATGGTGGCATGTTCGCGCGCTTTCGCCTCTTTATATTTCTCAATATCTACAGGTTTGGCCAACCGATAGATGCGCTTGATCTCGTCAGACGATTTTAAATTGGCTTTCTTCAGTTGCAATTTCACCAACGACCCCGTGAGGGTTACAGTGCCAATATCGTGTCCTGGGCTGGCCTCAACGGCTACAACATCACCCTTTTTCAGGTCAAGTTTGCTCACATTGTGGTAGTAACCCTTACGCGTATTCTTAAACTGCACCTCCACTAAATCGGTGCTTTCATCGTTGCCTGGCACATCAGCCAACCAGTCATAGCTATTGAGTTGATGGTCTTGTCGGCCGCAACCACGATGGCATAAACCACGATCACAGCCCGAGGCAACCTTGAATTTCATATTTTTTTGAAGTCCATTATCTTCTATTTCTTAATCAATAATACTATCATTTGAAGAGCCAACTCAAAGAAAAACAATCTTTGCATTGGCATTCTGTCCTATATCTTGTCGCGCCGTTTGCAGCAACTCACTAATGGGAATAACATTTGCTTCGTTAATAAATCGAGCAAACTTTTTGCGAAAAACTCTTCCTCCTCACGCGTCATATAACATAATGAAGGCTCGCCAAAGTTATACATAAAATTCTCGCGGACCAAACGTAAACAATAATCCAACAAGCGGCGTTGCTTCTCACGTCCATAGGTGGCTACAATCTCACTCCAACGCTTTAACTCCTTCACATTGCGTTGATAGGCCAAGCGCATGAGCATTTTAAACATGTCAAGGAACTGCACATTCTCGCTGTTGACATCTAAACTCTCAAGGGCTTTAAGCCAATTGCCATTGGCTATGCGCGCAATGCGCTGTGCATCCTCGGGCAATAGTGCACGCCGTTCCATTAAAGCGGTCACCATATCGCTATCGTCTATGCGCTTCATATCCATGCGCTGCGCACGACTTTTGATGGTGTCGAGCAATAATTCGGGCTCTTCACACACCAAAATAAAAACCGTCTGATGGGGTGGTTCCTCCAATAATTTTAGCAATTTATTAGCACATTCCACATTCATGCGCTCGGGAAGCCAAATAATACTCACCTTATAGCCTCCTTGACTCGACTTCAACAAGAGCTTTTTAGCCAATACATCACTCTCACCTGCACCAATAAGTGCTTGCTGATTAGTGGCTCCCATGGCCGTTAACCAGGACTCAAGTGTGAAATAAGGTGAAGCAGAAAGCATCGTTTTCCATTCGCCAATGAAATCATCACTCACGGCTTTATGGTCGGAAGATGCACCCGAAGGCTTGATGACTGGGAATGAAAAAATGTAGGTCAGGGATGGCTATATTGATGCAACATGGCTTCGGCATTGCGGATGGAAGCCTCATCAGTAAGTAGAGACTTACCCTCGTTTCGCTCGCCCAACAGATAGGAAGCGAAAGCCAAAGCCACAGCCATCTTTCCACAACCTGCAGGACCACACAGCATCAATGTGTTTGGAACACGCTGGTGTTGCGCCATATCGCAAAGGCGATGGATAATTTCCTGTTGGCCGATGACTGCTGAAAATTGCATATTATACAAGTTGTTTTGCGATTTCGTACACACTCTCTACCGCCGAAACCGTGTAGAAATGAATATTGGGAACACCTGCTGCATAGAGTTCTTTACATTGTTCTACCCCCCAAGCGATGCCCAACTCCTTAGCATCTTCATCGGTCTTGCATTTCAACACCTCATGTGCTAAGACTTCAGGCAAGTCACAATGGAAGGTTTTCGGTACAACCGTGAGCTGAGAAAGACGTGCAAAGGGCTTAATACCAGGAATGATAGGGAGGGTAATCCCTTGTGCACGCGCCTGCTCTACGAAAGCAAAAAACTTGCTATTGTCATAAAAAAGCTGGGTAACAGCATATTGAGCACCGGCCTCTTGCTTGGCTTTCAGATACTGAAGATCAAGCGCTATGTTGGGGGCTTCATCATGCTTTTCAGGATAAGCCGCTACACCATAAGCGAAAGGATGCCCAGGATGCTTCATCCATGTGCCATCAAGAAACTGGCCATTATTGAAGCGATTGACTTGCGAAATGAGCTCGGTGGTGTGGCTATATCCCCAGAAACGGGGGTAAACACACGGTCGTCTTTTGCCTTATCCCCCCGAAGTAGCAAGAGATTTTCAATGCCTAAGAACTGCAAATCGAGCAATTCATATTCTATTTGCTCCGCCGTTGCCCCACTACAAATGATATGTGGAACAACAGGCAGTTGGTATTTATTTTGAATAGCAGCAGCAATGGCTATCGTTCCAGGGCGACGACGCACACGATTACGTTCAAATTGCCCATTTTCTAACGCACGATAAACATACTCACTGTGATGGGTTGTGATGTTTACATAAAGTGGATGGAGCGTATTCAAACGATCAATGGTGGCAAAAAGATTTGCCGTACCATTACCTTTCAAGGGCGGAAGTACCTCAAAAGAAAAGTTATTGTGACCTTTATGCTGTTGAATGATGTCAATTACGTTCATACTTGCGATGCAATAGTGCTGCAAACTCCCATGCACAAGCCTACCCTTTTGCGCATAAGTCCTAATAAAAAGCTTATTGATGACTGAGAACTTTGCGCTACAAAGTTACGAAAAAAAAGGGAAAATCCCGATATAATCCCGTATTTAGCATGAGAAAAGGCTATGCGTTTGCACAACACATAGCCTCTAATTACTTTACTTTGTCGCCTCAAAGGCTCACTCATAGGGCTTCAATGCCTTCAAAATAGCACAGGCTCATAAGGCAAATGAAATACATCGGCTACCGCTTTAAACGTCACTTTGCCCTCTACAATATTCAAACCTTGATAGAGTGCCGCATCCGTCTGGCACGCTTTGCGCCATCCTTTATCGGCCAATGCCACCACATAACGTAAGGTAGCGTTGGTTAAAGCAATGGTAGATGTGTGAGGAACGGCACCGGGAATGTTGGCCACACAATAGTGAAGAATGCCGTCAACCATATACGTTGGTTCGGAATGGCTTGTAGGATGCGAGGTTTCAAAGCAGCCTCCTTGATCAATAGCCACATCAACCAACACCGACCCTGGCTGCAAAAGTTTCAGCATGTCACGCGAAATAAGCTTAGGGAGCCTTATCGCCTGGCACCAAAACGGAGCCGATGACCACATCGGTGTGGGGCAACTCATGCTGAATATTGTAGGCCGAAGAATAGAGCGTATGCACATTCTTGGGCAATGTGATGCTCAAATCGTGCAACCGTTGTAAATTAATATCAGTGATAACCACTTCGCATCCCATGCCCGAAGCCATGCGAGCGGCAGCCTCTCCCACGGTGCCTGCACCCAAAACCAACACACGGGCAGGCGAAACGCCTGGCACACCACTGATGAGTTTGCCATTGCCACCTTTGGTTGTCTGCAAATAATAGGCACCATTCAATGCGGCCATACGCCCCGCAACCTCACTCATCGGAATTAAAAAGTGGTAAGGAATAATCGGCCTTTTTGCACCGTCTCATAGGGCAATGCAAACCGAACCGCTGCGCAACATGGCTTCGGTGAGTTCACGTTCGCAGGCAAAATGAAAGTAAGTGAAGACCACTTGCCCCCTGCCGTATGAGCGGATATTCTGCAGCAACTGGCTCTTTCACCTTCACAATCATGTCGGCAATGGCATACACACCTTCGATTGTTGGCAACACCTTCGCACCGGCTTTACGATAGCTTTCATCAGGGAAACCACTCTTCTCACCTGCTGATTGCTGCACATACACTTCATGACCACGAGCTGTAAGGTCATAAACACCAGCGGGAGTCATGCCCACTCTGCTCTCATTGTTTTTCAACTCTTTGGGAATACCAATTTTTCATAGTTCCTGTTTTTTTTAGTTATTGTTTATGAATTGATGATAATGCAACAAAGATAGCAAATTATTTCATTGCTTGTTATCCCACAAACTATATGATATGAAAAAAATTAGGTCAACACATTCTTATAACCTAACAAATGCCAACGCTTCCAGCACAAAAAGTGAAAAGGTTATACAAAAAACAGCACCAATAACTCATCAAAGAGTTACCTGTGCTGTGTACTTTTTAAAAAAACTATCTATGGTTTTTTTAAATCCGATTAAAAAAACGTAAGCAATGCCTACACTCAACACCGCACGATCGTAATCGCTGGTAAATTGGTAGTAAGTCTCTGCATTAAGATGGAGGTTATCGGTAAGGTTATACTGCAAACCACCGCCAAGATTGAAACCAACTTGCGTCTTAGACGGTGAAGCCCAACCATCATAATCAAAAATCATAACCCACAACAGAGAGACCACCAAGAGGATAAAGCTTAAACTTATCGGTAATGTGGAAGAGATAATGCAGGTTAAGATTCACATCCCAACTCGAAACATAATCATTCTTAGGATAGAAATTCACAGTTGCTTCAGGACGAAAATGATCGTTAATGTTGTAGCGTGCGAATGCACCAATTCCGAAATGTGGTCTATCTGTACCATAATTCAACTTACCACCAACTTCCCATGTCTTACTCTCTGCTGAAGCACCAAGGCTCAAAAGAGCCAACACTGCTGTTACAAATAAATGTTTCATTGTTCTTATTATTTTGTTGTTATCACTCTATTGCTATTGCATTGTTTATATACTGCTCGGCAGCCTATCTTACTTTATCTTATCCAATCCTATTGCCATTGATAACTCCACGTATACTATCATATTACTTTCTACAGTTTTACCACGACAATAGCGCCGCAAAGGTAAGATATTTTTAGCTGAAATAACGAGATTAACTACTTATTTTTTTAGCACACAAAAGAATGAATCACTGGAAAAAAACACTTAGCAACGGCACTATTTCATCATTACTATTACCTATCTTCATAACGCTCTTTTCCCGTGCTTTTAATGCCTGTCACAACGATTTCTCGACTGAATATCTATATAAAATCATTTCCAAATTCTATATATTTGATTAAGACTATCACCGCATGTACTTCCATACGGCCTCTAACCCTTTATATAAGGAGCAGTAACAGCAATTAAATTGGCTATACTATGCACAATAATACAATACCTTATATCATTCGTTTTTAAGATAAAACACACAAAGTACAGCTCCCATAATGAGCGTATCTATACGAAGATTGTCTTGACTTACATGCAACAAAAAGAACAAAACAGCACTAACCAACACAATAAAAAAATAGATTTGGCCTGCGCACGTTTCATCATCTCTGCAACCCATTTCCTAAACAAAAGCTCTTCTGCTATAGGGCCTAAAATGACCGTTACTGGAATATAAAGATAAAAAAATACAGGTCCACATGGTGAAACACATTACCAACTTTAAACACATTTGCTGCAATACCCCACACGACACCAAGAGCTAAAGATAGCAATAAATGATTTAAATTAAAACGACTTGTGCTGCCCCATAGGCTCAAATGCTCTCGCTTATTCTCTATGAACAATGCTATCAAAAATAATGATTGAACCTAACAGGGTCGTCATCAATAGAGGGAAAAGCGTATCTGCATAGCTATCAGATGATGCGAAATAAACTGTCGCAGGCATAATGATAAGCAGCATAGCCAGCATGGTAATCACAAAAAAGGCAAGCATCTTTCTTGCGCACTGGATGGGCGTATAAGGAATATTCATTTGATAAATATTTTGTAAAAATTTAATCATTCGTTTCCTAAACGAATAGCATGCAAGACAAAAAGCCTCGCATGCTATAAAAAGAAGTGTTAGAACATCTCGTAAATTGCTATGGCTAAATGCCCCAAAGTCTGAAAGACAGAGCCTCCACAGCCTGCACGCATACATGATCTTGCCCAACGTTCTTGGCGTGCAGACATTCTACCTGAAATTTCTATCATTTCACTTTTTGAAAGACTTTGCATAAAAGTCACATCTTTTTTATTCATATTTTTCTTCGTTTTAAATTGTTAAACATATTATTTGTATCAGTTTCCGGATTCCTCTACAAAAATAATATTCCCTAAGCCCACATACGGAAGGGGTGTAAGAGTGCTTCAATAAGTTGCCTTACTCCAACTCTTAAACTTCCCCCATATATCTCAGTCTCTTCACTATGAGAGAGAGGTGAGTAGGATACGCTTGCTAAATTTTTTTCATTCTTAATGATTTATTAAATTTATAACTAAATTAATTTGTATTGGTTTCCGGATTCCTTTACGACTACAAAGTTAACAACTCTCCGTGCACAAACATTGCATTAGAAGAAAAAAATCTCTAAAGAATACGTCACTTTTTACAATTAATCGTTACATTCTACAAAAAAAGATACAAGTGGAGTTCGAAGCTATTTGATATACTATACCGAAATATCATGTGGTTAAATACAACTTAGCAAGTTCACGTTCAACTTCTTCGGACGAATATCCAGAATAATTAGCGACTATTTCTCCACGATGAATATAAAAAAATATCATCACAAATGTCTATTAACGCAGGAATAATATGCGAAGATACAATAATACATTTTTTTCTTTTCTTCATCTTGATTATCCATTGTTTTAATAAAATTGACCCAACTAAGTCAAGTCCATTGAAGGGCTCGTCCATTATAACAATATCATTATCTTGAAGTAATAGTGCCATTATCATCAACTTTTTTTCATTCCCAAGGAGTAATTACTTGCATATTTTTTTCTAAAGGCAGTGAAAAATTTCTCGTTCACTTCTGAAAATCCTTTTGTTTATTAATAGGCAACTTCTTTGCTTTTTAAGCAAAATTCAAGGTACTCCATACCTGTAACAAAAGAATAGAAAAAAGGAGTATCATTTAAATAACCCACTTTCAAAGAATTCTCAATACTTATATTTCCATGATAACTTTCCAAGCCCATCACACATCTAAACAACGTACTCTTACCTGCACCATTCTCACCCATAATGCCATACACTCTACCATTAGTGAACGCGCAACTGATTTCCTTTAAAACATATTTATTATCAAATTTCTTTGAAAGATGGTCTATTTTAATCATCATCATATCTTTTTAAAAAAAGGAACTTACTTTGAAAGCTAACACACCAGTAATCAACGAAGATAAAATAGTGAGAACAGGAACCACAGTTGATAGCATAAAGATAAAAACCAGTACAAAATATACTATTAACATCAACAACTCATTTTTGCTGCAAATTAATCTGAGTAGACTCAATTGGAGAAAAGAACAAAGCACTATTCAGATAGCAAAAAAATACAATTTGTTAGTTGTCCCCATGTTGAATGAACGAAGAAAAGACATAATAGCATTGGTAACATAATAATCCCTCCATTCCCAAAAGCATATATGCCTTTTAATCGAAAGAAGTGTGTTAAGCTAACATAATTAAGTAGATACTGATCTACCACTTTTTATACTCAGCAACATTCCTATAATGGATGCCACGGAAAAATTTGCAACCAAAAACAAGATTTGCATTAGAGATATAAACACCTATAACAGATATAGCAACTATAACAAGATAAAATGGGAGGAATATTCTCCCCATACGTTGGTACTCATAGCTACCATAACATAAAAAGGGAAATGTTGGAATTTGTAAAGAGATAGGCCTCTTCGGTAATAAAGAGAGCAGAATACTTAATACTATCACGAGCATACCCCATACCCACTGATGCTGCACCGCTAATATACCAACGAAAGGCAATGACAGAAGAAGATATTCTGTCATATAAAGGAGAACGAACTTCCTACCGAAATATGTTTGCAAAAAAGCTTTATCTGCACGCGACAAATGCCACGTAAGCCCTATAGACAAATAGAGAAGTAACGTGTAATATCCTGGTGCTTCTCTTGTTATCAAAAGAAATAAAAATAATATTAATAACAATATTACAACAGAAAATATGCCTAATCTTCGAAAAAGCCGAAGCAATGATTTACATCGAGTAGAAAAATACAATTGCAACATTTCCCATTAACTACAGAATCTAACACTAATCGTGCATTACAGTTATCAACAATCTCCGCAAATTAAATTGCGAATAAAAGATAACGCCATTTAGCACATCGCACATCTTCAATATTTCTTTTCAGGATTTTACGATAACTCCTCCTATTTTTTTCGTCTAAAAAAATTAGTAAATAAAAATTTATTATACACAAAGATTTGGCTACAAACCTCATCTCGCAAAACAAAGATACTATATTTCATCTAAAAACAACCTTGATTAGTAATCTATTTACGCTTGTTTGTTTTTTTAACTCTACGCAATACACCCTGTAATTTATAACTATTCACAGATGCTGTTGCTATAAAGAGAGGAAGCACTTTTATTCATCCTAATAATATAGACGCAAAGATTAAATATGAGAGTTATCGTGTTGGTTTATCAACTACATCGCTATTTCTACACAACATAACTCAAAAGCAGCTTCCTTCAAGCATCAGCAACCATCTTTCTGCACCGACATCACCGCATAAAGAGCACCTTTAACCCTCATTAACGCTTCTCATAGCACAAATGTTACCCTTTCAATTTTAGTCGAGACCTTACCTTTTGCACGCAAATATTACAAAAAAACATTAAAGGATAATATGACAGAGAATCAAATGTTTTGTTTCCAATGTCAGGAAACAGCTAAGGGTACAGGATGCACCGTTCAGGGTGTTTGTGGCAAGAAAGCCGAAACCAATTTGTGGCAAGATTTGCTGCTTAGCATCGTGCGTGGCGTAGGAACCATTGCCCATGAAATTGGTAAAGTGGACAACACCATATATAATAAGGTGGAAAAATTCATTCCCGATGCCTTGTTTTCAACCATCACCAACGCCAATTTCGACGATGCAGCCATCTTGCAACGCGTAGATACGGGCTTATGGTTGAAGGCCGATTTGCTGAAAAAGGCTGAAGAACTCCACATCCAGTTACCGCAATGGAACGAAGTAACTTGGGGTGGTGAGAAAGCCGAATATGCCGAAGAAGGGAAGCGTGAGGGCGTATTGCGCACCGAAAACGAAGACATTCGTTCGTTGAAAAGAGCTCACCGTGTTGGGCTTAAAGGGCATGGCTGCCTATTATGAGCATGCAGCCCACTTGGGCAAACATCAAATAGAGATTATCGCTTTCATGTGAAAAGCGTCGCATCTTGTGACCAACCCCGACGCATCGGCCGACGAACTGTTGGCTTGTGTGATGGAAACAGGTAAGTTTGGTGTTGATGCTATGGCACTGCTTGATGCCGCAAACACTGGCGCTTACGGCAATCCCGAGCTCACAAAGGTAAACATTGGCGTGGGCAAAAAAATCCCGGTATCTTAATCAGTGGCCACGACTTGAAGGACATTGAGCAACTGCTTGAGCAAACAGAAGGTACGGGAGTGGATGTTTATACCCACGGCGAAATGCTGCCCGCACACTATTATCCACAGCTCAAAAAATACAAACACCTCGTGGGTAACTATGGCAACGCATGGTGGAAGCAAAAAGAAGAGTTCGAAACCTTCAACGGTCCCATCGTGTTTACCACCAACTGTATTGTGCCTCCCACACCGAAAGCCTCTTATAAAGATCGCGTGTTTACCACCAACTCGGCGGGTTTCCCGGGCTGGAAGCATATTCAGGCCGATGCCAACGGACGCAAAGATTTCTCTGAAGTCATTGCCTTAGCCAAACAATGCAAGGCTCCAACAGCCATCGAACAAGGCGAAATCGTGGGCGGTTTTGCCCATGCACAGGTGTTTGCGTTAGCCGATCAGGTGGTAGAAGCCGTGAAATCGGGTGCCATTCGCAAATTTGTGGTGATGAGTGGCTGCGATGGTCGCATGAAGAGCCGCAACTATTACGAAGAGTTTGCTGCACAACTTCCGAAAGATACCGTTATCCTTACGAGCGGATGTGCAAAGTTTAAATACAACAAACTCAACCTCGGCGACATCAATGGCATCCCTCGTGTGCTCGACGCAGGGCAGTGCAACGACTCCTATTCGTGGGCAGTTGTGGCTTTGAAGCTGAAAGAAATATTCGGAGCCAACGACATTAACGACCTGCCTATCGCCTTTAACATTGCATGGTATGAGCAGAAAGCCGTCATCGTGTTGCTCGCTTTGCTCTATCTTGGCATCAAAAACATCCACATCGGGCCCACGCTTCCTGCGTTTGTTTCGCCGGGTGTATTGAAAGTTTTGGTTGAAAACTTCGGCTTAGGTGGCATCACCACGGTTGAAGAAGATTTGAAAACCATGGTTGGATAATTTGAAAAATTCTCCCATCAAAAAAATCGCATCGGGCATTATGCTCGATGCGATTTCGTTTATATATAATATGTAAAGGCTTGCCGTGCAGCGCCAACGCCGCACCCTTTTTATTTTAATAAATGCGCCTTTATCTGCTCTTCAAACTGCTGTTTGTTCATTGCTCCCACTTGCATCTGGGGCTTTCCGTCTTTCGGAATGAATAGCAATGAGGGAATACTGCGTATGCCAAACAAGGCAGCTAATTCCTCTTCTTGATCAACATCCACCTTGTAGAAATCAATCTTCCCAGCATATTCCTTAGCCAACTCCTCCACAATGGGCGCGGTAGCCTTACAAGGTCCACACCAAGTGGCAAAGAAATCAATCACTACAGGACGCTCACCTTGAAACACCCAATCATTAGGATGCTTCTCATAGTCCATAATATTCTGCTTAAATAATGCGGCTGTTAAATTCTGTACACCCATATTCTTCTCCTTTTCTTGTTTAATATTCTGTTCTTGTTGCGCGGCTTTCGCTGGCTGCGACTTATTTTGTGCGCAGGCCATAAGCCCAAAAGAGGCTATTGTGAAAGCCCAAATCGTTACTCTTTTCATCTTATCTTACGTTTAATGTTGCTCCTTTCTTTGCGTAATACCAAGTTTATGTTTGCAAAGATAGACTTTATTCCCATGTGCAACAAGCTTTTGATGGAATAATAAATCTATGAAACCATAGACAGAACCTTATATCACTTTACCGAAGCCCCACTCCCTCTTGCCCCTACACACCATGAACAGGCATCACATACCACCACCACTTCTCAACTTCTTCCCTACTACTTTTGCCATATTCTTCCTCTCCCTCACCAACTAAAAAGCAATGCTTTTTGTAAAGCAATCTCACCCATTTTATCCAACAATCTCTATCATTTTCTCAGCTAATCACGTTGCTTTTTAGTATGCATCAGGGAGACATGATGCGGCGCAACCGACCAACAAGTTCTTCCCATATTCCCTTTCCATATTCCGCACCCTGCCGAAAATTTGCTATAAAAGAATCCTACTTTTGAAAGGATAGTGAATGATAAGTGCTGCAAAAATCGATTCGGCCTATTGACATTCTCAGGAAATTACAATCCTAAGGACCTTATACCTTTTATACCCCATTTATTTATACTTATTTCAAACTATGTCCAGCCTATTCCCCACTTTTTGTGTAACTTTGCGATAAGAAAAAGCCGTTCAAAAACCATTTTGACAAATTAAAAAAAGTTTTTCGATGCAGAAGAAATATACGCAAACAGACCAAGTAATAGAAGCAATGCGCTGTCAAGGTGGCTATGCAACATTAGCCTGCCTTTATCAGGTAGTAAATACTTCTTCATGGGGAACAAAGACACCCCAAGAATCAATTCGCCGCATTGTGCAGAAGTCAGCTGCCTTTTCCGTATAGAACCTGGACTATGGGCATTAGAAGAATGTCGCGAGAAAGTACTCATAAAATTCTCTTTACAGGAGAGAACAGCTGAAAATCTTGAAATTTTCACACATGGCTATTATCAAGGATTGATTACAGAAATCGGCCACATGCGTCATTATTTGACCTATGTTCCAGCACAAGACCAACACAGAATGTTTATTGACAAACCTCTCATAGAAGTTTGCGATACTATCCAGTTGCCTGCATTTTCCTATCCTTATCTCATCAATCGTGCAAGAACCGTAGATGCTATTTGGTTTAATGGCCGCGGAATGCCCGACAGCATGTTTGAAGTAGAACACTCTACCGACATTCAAAATTCGATTACTAAGTTCTGCGATTTACAAGATTTTAATTGCCGCTTTTTTATCGTAGCAGCAGAAAGTCGCTACGAACAATTTAAAAAGATTGTTAACCGAACAGCCTTTAAGGATATTAAAAATAGGGTGAGTTTTTCCTCTTACGAGGCAATCGTGAAACAGTATAATGCCCTATGTATCTTGAATGCGACGCAAAATGGCATATAAACAGGCTTTTGATCTTTTCTGATCACAAAATTTAAACTATGATCTAATGCCGACTTTGTACGTTCTTTTCGAGACCTTTGCTCCGAAATGAAGTACAAAACAGATATTCAAGACAAGATTGTAGCTGTACAACCGATAGCTGTACAGAAAAAAATAGTATCTCCCCATCGAGAATCAGATACAACACAGGTGGTTTTGAAAGTCCACTTAAAAAACAAAAAAATGTCAAAGAACAAACAGAGACTACAATTCTTTCCTCTTTCTACTCTTCTCCCACTTCAGACTTTCTCCTTGCGCATGGTGACTGTTTTCAGTTGCTCAAGGCATTCGATTTCAAGTTTGATATGATCTTTGCCGACCCACCTTACTTCCTATCGAATGGTGGAATATCGCTACAAAATGGCAAGGTGGTGTGTGTAGATAAAGGAGAATGGGATAAGGGAAAGAGTCCGATGGAGCTTTTTTCGTTTAATTATGAATGGCTGAAACTATGTCGAGCAAAACTAAACGACCATGGCACAATTTGGATTAGTGGTACCTATCACAACATTTTTTCCGTGGCTAATGCCCTAACTGCCTTAGACTATAAAATTCTGAATGTGATTACTTGGCAGAAAACCAATCCGCCAGCCAACATCTCTTGCCGCTTCTTTACCTACTCAACTGAATTTGTGATTTGGGCCAGGAAACAGAAAAAGGTACCGCATACCTATAATTATGACCTGATGAAGCAACTCAATGGAGGCAAACAGATGACCGATGTGTGGCGCATGCCCGCTATCGGTATTTGGGAAAAGACATGCGGAAAGCACCCCACACAAAAGCCTTTGCGCCTCTTAGTACGTACCATATTGGCTTCAACGTGTATTGGCGACTGGATTTTAGACCCCTTTTGTGGGAGCGCAACCACTGGGATTGCGGCAAACTTGTGTGGCAGACGCTTCGCAGGCGTTGAGCAAGAGGAAGTATTTTTGCCAATTAAGTAAGGCACGACGCGAGGCACTCTTGCAGCAAGAAGAAAGGGAAAAAGTTGATGCGGCATATTGAAGATTTACAGTGCTTGGGAACACAAACGATGGTGAACGATGAACTCCTGTGCTATGGCAAACGGCCATTTTAATCTCACGCTGCCCACTGAAACGCGTACAAGCGATAGAAACAACAAAGAAATAGGAAATAGCGTGAATGAATATTGATTCAAAAATCTATGAGGAAGTAGCAGCAATTACCCCTTAGGCTGTAAGATGGGTAATCAAAACCTTGATGCCAATAGCAATGAGAATGATACCTCCCAACAAAAGCAGGCTTGAGCTTTCGCTCGATAGATGCGCCAAAATGTGTACCTAATTTCATACCCAAAAGGGTTAGAACGAAAGTTACTACGCCTATGAGTAACAGCGGTTGGGTGAGTGTTGTGACATGGCGGTAGCCCATACAAGCGAAAGAAATGCCGATAGCTAAAGCGTCGATACTGGTGGCTACGGCCAAAACAAGTTGATTTTTAAGCTCGCAAGGATTCATTTTTCGCTGTTCCTCGGGCAAATAGGCATCACGAATCATGCGCACACCTAAGAAGGATAACAGGCCAAAAGCTATCCAATGGTCGAAGGCTTCCACATAATGGGCAAAAGAATTGATAGCCAACCACCCCAAAAGGGGCATCGCCATTTGGAACAAACCAAAAAAGAAAGCCATAGAAAAAGTGGTCGACCATTGAAATTTCTTAATGATGATACCACTGGCCATGGCCATCGTAAAGCAGTCCATCGCTACTGCAATGGCCAAAAGGGACATGTCTATGAACGACATTCTATTTTATTTTGAACTATATTGTTTGGAAAATTCATACTCTCTCACTTCCCCTCTTGACAGGGTTCGACAACAATCGTGCGGAAATAATCTTTCAAAACTCCCTTCGCACGGTCTTGGCTATCGGCACAAAGCACTATGACACGACGTCCATCGGGCAAGGATGGACCTTCACACATGCCTTCATAATTGGCAAAATCAATATCGCCTAACCGCAGCCATGTGCGCCATCCCACCACAAATTGCTTTCTCGGGTTACCCGGTTTGATGCGAAACAGCTTATTCATCACCCAGCTATTGAGAAACAAAGGGCGAATATATACCTCGCGTTCTAACACCAATAAGGTGCCATCAGAAAGGGCTGCCAACTCGGAAACGCCATAGGCATGACGCAAATCGGTTTTAGAGGGGGTCCTCTAAAGGTGCGTCAATTAAATAGGAATATTGCTTCTCTTCGTCAAGATGCATATTGAATTGCTTCAGTCGCAGCAACAAACCATTATCGGTAACGAGCGGCGATTCGTTGATGGTGAAGAGCTTTTGGCGCACACCATCATAGGTGAGACTTTCGATTCCACGATTTACTCGTGCATACCGGCGATAGTCTTCAACCATTGTCTTACGCACAACAAGATGCTTTTCTTGGTCATAATCTATGATTTCAGCCGAGGCTTCGTTCCCTATATAAAGATGATGCCGCACCGAATCATAGGCGATGGCCTCCTCATCTTGATTGATTCCAGGGAGTTCGGTAAAACCTTGATTGCTGATTTGCATGATTTCCCCTTTCGTATTGAGCGTAATTCGAAAGGTATAAAATCCAGCTCGACCGCCTTTGTCACTCACAACGGCATATAAATCGTTGCCCAAATAGGCCAGGCCACTATAATTTCCAGGGGGAATTGTCTTAAAAGCATGCTGAGGTAACAGGGTAGCTTTTAAGGAATCGGTTAGCTGCGCGCCGACCATGTCGCCACTTTTCCCTTGCCCAATCATCAATATCGACAATTGAAAAAGGATGACCGCTACTAAAAAAAGTCGTCTTAATTGAATCATTCGCATTAATGTTTTTTTGTAAAAAGTAGCATGATATCCTATCCTGAAAAAAAGCTACTTCTGAGTTCAAAAAGATTTCGTGCAAAGATAATAAAAATAATCTTCTTGCGTTATTTAAAAAGGTTCAATAAAATTTAATCCTACAAAAGGGTTGAAAGAGACCCGAAAATATCCTGTATGTTCTTGAGCATTTCACTCTTTAAGAGATTTGCTTTTGTGTTAAAAAAATAAAAAAATCGCACACAAGAAAAATTGCACTTTATAATAATAATGTGTACCTTTGCACGCATTTTGCAAGAGACTTCATTGGCAAAAGATTGTTTTTCAAGACTTAAGATTATAGAACAAGCATAATGAGACAGCTAAAAATTCAGAAAAGTATTACAAACCGCTCGAGTGAAGCGTTGGATAAATACCTCGTTGAAATTGGACGTGCCCCTTTAATTTCTATTGATGAAGAGATTGAATTGGCACAGAAAAAATTAAAAAAAGGTGGACGTGAAGGCGAACGGGCTAAAGAAAAATTGGTGACCGCTAATCTGCGTTTTGTGGTGTCAGTTGCAAAACAATATCAGCATCAGGGGCTATCATTAACCGATCTTATCGATGAAGGTAACATAGGACTGGTGAAGGCTGCCGAAAAGTTTGATGAGACACGTGGCTTTAAATTCATTTCATATGCCGTTTGGTGGATACGCCAAAGCATCCTCCAAGCTATTGCTGAACAGAGCCGCATTGTGCGTTTGCCTTTAAATCAAGTAGGGTCGCTGAACAAAATTAATCGCGAAATCAACAAGTTTGAGCAGGAAAATCAGCGCAAGCCATCTTTGTCGGAGCTCTCACACGCCACAAAAATCGATGAAGAGAAGATTGATCAGAGCCTCATGGCCGATAGTCATCACGTGAGTATTGATGCTCCTTTCCAGGAAGGTGAAGACAACAGTATGGTTGATGTGATGGCCAGTGGGGAGGATAGTCGTACGGACCGACAGGTAGACCATGAGTCTATGGCTCTTGAATTAGAGTCAGTGTTACGCAAAGTGCTCAAAGACCGCGAGATAACCATTATTCGCGAGTGCTTTGGTATCAGCTGTCACGAGAAAGGTTTGGAAGAGATTGGTGACCAACTGGGGCTTACTCGTGAACGCGTTCGCCAGATAAGAGAAAAGAGTATTGCAAAACTTCGCGATAGCGGTTACGCAAAAAAATTTTTAATGAAATATTTGGGCTAAGCGTCACAAAAGACACTGCGTGGCGCAGAAAGCGAGGGGTGTCGTCCTCGCTTTTTTTATGTATCATAAAATAATGGTGATGCAATAAGGATAGAAGAACGATTGCTATCCTACCTCTTGCTAACATAAATTTGAGCAATATCATACAATGACAACAGAAGGAAAAAACACATTTCAAGTGGTAGATGAGGGATTTACCTTTGCGAGAAGCAGTGGCCGAGGCTAAGAAATGCTTGCAATGTAAGGTGCCACTTTGCCGAAAAAGGTTGCCCCATAGAGAACGATATTCCCCAATTTATCCATGCCTTGACAATGGGAAATTTAGGAGATGCCATGCGAATTATTAATGAGAAGAGCAACCTTCCTGCCATCTGTGGACGTGTTTGTCCACACGAAAAAGCAATGTCAAGGGCATTGTGTGCTCAACAAAAAGAATGAACCCATCCAAATAGGTAAGATAGAACAGTTCATAGCAGACTTCGATACAGAGATGAATCTCACGCGAGAACCGCTACCACAAAAGAGTCGTGGCAAGATAGCTGTGATTGGTTCGGGGCCTGCAGGGCTCACTATAGCAGGTGATTTAGCACGCATTGGCTTTTAATGTAACGATTTACGAGGAACAAAATGAGCCCGGAGGCGTATTGATGTATGGTATTCCCGAATATCGTTTGCCTAAGAAAGTAGTTCGAGCTGAAATAGAAAAGATTGCCGCCTTGGGGGTAAACTTCAAATGCAACACCCTTATTGGTGAGGGAGACAACAATATCGATGGTCTTTTTGAACAAGGATTTGATGCCATTTTTATTGGAACAGGAACAGCAGTACCACAAAATATGGATACAACCCCTGGAGCAACGTTGCGCGGTGTGAGCCAAAGTACGTATTTCTTACACAATGTAAACAGCTTTAACGAGGGCGCAATCAGCCGCAATGCCGTTCCCCTTAGGAAAGGAGAACGCGTAGCTGTCATCGGAGGTGGTAATGTTGCCATGGACACTGCACGCACAGCTATTCGCTTAGGTGCAGATGTTACGGTGCTTTATCGTCGCACAGAGGCTGAAATGCCTGCTATAAAGGCAGAATATGAGCAAGCTATTGCCGAGGGTGTGAAGTTTGAATGGCAAACGACAGTTACTGAGTTTATTGCAGGTTCGAATGGACGTTTGGCGGCATGTAGACTGAAAACGCCTGCAGGAGAAGAGGAAAAACCTTTTGACCGTGTGTTTTTAGCTATCGGAAGCAAGCCTGCAAATCGCATCATTCGCAGCACAGCTGGCATAGAAGTGGATGAAAAAGGCTATATTAAAGTGGTAGATCGCCCCATGGGGATGACCACTCGGCGTGGTGTTTTTCGCTGGAGGCGATGTGGTACATCGTCCACAAACGGTGGTACTGGCCATGAAAGCGGCTAAAGATGTGGCACAAGGTATCGCACAATATGTAGATGCCATCAAACTTCTTGAGGTTGCTAAAAAAGTTGAAGAGGAGCGAGATGCAGCTAAATAAAACACAATTTTTTAAATGTTTCCGAAGGTCTGTCAGCTTATTTTAGTACCTTTGCGAGTAAATATGTGAACTTTTTGAATAAAAATAATGGCTGAAGCAAGAAAAAAATAAAGACAGCATTGATATCGGTCTTCCATAAAAGATGGCTTAGAGGAATTGTTGGCTAAGCTGCATGAAGAGGGCGTAAAATTCCTTTCAACAGGTGGAACCCAGCAGTTTATTGAGTCGTTAGGTTATGCTTGTCAAACGGTAGAAAGCATCACAAGTTACCCGTCTATCTTGGGAGGTCGCGTAAAAACGCTGCATCCAAAGATATTCGGAGGCATTTTAGGTCGTAGAGATTTAGCCGAAGATCAGGCACAAATGGCACAATATGAAATACCTGCTATCGACTTAGTAGTAGTGGATTTGTACCCATTTGAGCAGACAGTAGCATCAGGAGCAAGCGACGATGACATCATAGAAAAGATTGATATCGGCGGTATTTCCTTGATTCGAGCAGCTGCAAAGAACTATAAAGATGTCGTTATCGTGCCCAGTAAAGCCGAATACGGCATGCTTTTGCACTTGCTTCAGCAACAGGGTGCCGAGACAACAATCGAAGAACGCCGCGAATTTGCAGCGCGTGCATTTGCCGTTAGCAGTCATTATGACACCGCTATCCATCAATGGTTTGTAAAATAATTAAGCACATTATATGGGATTTTTTTCTTTTATCCAAGAAATAGCAATGGATCTTGGCACCGCCAACACCATCATTACGAGTGATGATAAGATTGTGGTTGACGAGCCTTCTGTCGTTGCTCTCGATCGTCGTACAGACAAAATGATTGCTGTTGGGTCGCAAGCAAAGATGATGTATGAAAAAGACTCACGACAATATTCGCACCATAAGACCCTTGAGAAATGGTGTTATTGCCGACTTTACTGCCTGTGAACAAATGATGCGAGGGCTCATTAGAATGGTTCATTCTGGCCGTCGTTTGTGGTCTCCTTCATTACGAATGGTAATCGGAGTTCCATCGGGTTCTACCGAAGTTGAGTTGCGTGCGGTCCGCGATAGTGCAGAACATGCCAATGGACGTGACGTGTACTTAATCTTCGAACCTATGGCTGCAGCTATCGGTATCGGTATTGATGTCGAAGCACCCGAGGGCAATATGATTGTTGATATCGGCGGTGGTAGCACCGAAATTGCAGTGATTTCTTTAGGAGGTATTGTGAGTAACAACTCCATTCGCACCGCTGGTGACGACCTAACTGCCGATATTCAGGAGTATATGAGCCGTCAACACAACGTGAAGGTGAGCGAAAGAATGGCCGAGCGTATTAAGATTCATGTCGGTTCTGCATTGACAGATTTAGGCGAAGAAGGACCAGAAGACTTCGTTGTGCATGGTCCTAACCGCATAACGGCATTGCCAATGGAGGTTCCTGTATGCTACCAAGAGATTGCACATTGCTTAGATAAGACCATCTCGAAGATTGAAAATGCTGTACTTTCAGCATTGGAGAACACCCCACCTGAGCTCTATGCCGACATTGTTCGCAATGGTATCTATCTTACAGGCGGTGGAGCTTTGTTGCGAGGCTTAGACAAACGTTTGACAGACAAGATTAATATTCCTTTCCACATCGCCGACGATCCCTTGCATAGCGTAGCAAGAGGTGCAGGAATTGCCTTAAAAAATGTGGAACGTTTCTCTTTCTTGATGCGTTAATCAATAAGGCAGGTGTTGGTAGTTTCTTTAAGTTCGACTGCTAACACTTGTTGCTTTATACAGGATATACATGCATAACCTCTTAAACTTTCTTTCGAAATACAGCTATTGGTTTCTATTTTTAGTCTTAGAAGCCATCAGTTTTGTGTTGCTATTCCAATTCAATAGCTACCAAGGTAGCGTTTGGTTCACTTCAGCCAACGCTGTCTCAGGAAAGTTTTATGAGCAAAGTGCCAAGGTAAAATCCTATTTCCAATTAGCAACAATCAATGAAGAGTTGACGCAAGAGAACCTTTATTTAGCTCACAGACTACAAGCTTTTAAATGCACAAAAAAGAAGATTCTATTGCCGATTCATTGGCACATGCAAGTGCATTATTACAACGCTTAGCCCCCTATAAACTTATCCCTGCGAAGATTGTCCACGCTTCTTTGAACAAACGCGATAACCTTTTAACGATTGATAAAGGTGCACGCGATGGTATAAAACGCGATATGGGTGTCGTTTGTGGTACAGGGGTTGTAGGCATTGTCTATCTCACCTCCGAACACTATGCTGTGGTTATTCCCGTGCTCAGTTCACAATCCAGCATCAGTTGTGTGATTGAAAATCGAGGCTATTTTGGCTATTTACATTGGACTGGTGGTGATATCAGTCGGGCTTTTGTTGATGATATTCCACGTCATGCCCACTTCAAACTCTACGAAAACGTGGTTACCAGTGGCTACTCTTCAGTGTTCCCAGCAGGTATTCCTGTAGGAAAAATCTTGCATGTATATAACTCTCCCGACCAAATGTCTTATCGCTTGCAGCTTCAACTATCGACAAACTTTGGCACACTTCGTGATGTCTTCGTTGTAGATAATAGTGCTTTTGCAGAACAAATGGATATTCTCCGTGCAGCAGAAGACTCAATGCGAGTTAAAAATGGTGGAGAGAAATAATGACCATTGTTAGAGAATTTTGCGTATGAATCTACAAATAGTAAGAGAAATCGCCATCTTTTTTTCATACTGATGTTAGGGCAAGTGCTGGTATTCAATCATATCCATTTGTTCAACTTAGCAACCCCATTACTTTACATTTATGTAGTATTGCGCTTTCCACGTGGTATATCTCGTAGCTTAGCTCTGCTATTTAGCTTCGTGATGGGCGCCATCATGGATATCTTTTCCAATACACCTGGCGTAACCATGGCTTCGCTCACGTTGCTGGGTCTCATCCAACCTCAGCTATTATTGCTGTTTATTCAACGCGATAATACAGATGAATTTATACCTTCGATAGCAACTTTAGGTACGGCACGCTTTATTTATTACACCTTGATGATGGTGCTTATTTATTGCTTATGCTTTTTCACGCTCGAAAGTTTCAATTTCTTTAATTGGCTACAATGGATAGAGAATGTGGGGGGAAGCATGGCAATCACGTCGGTTCTCATTATCACCATTGAAATGTTTCGATCGAGATAACAAGAGCACAACACCCCAAAGCACCCATCAAAAAAGATATTCAACTTTTAAATTTCATTTAGGTTCAGTTTGCATTCGTGAAGGATTTCAATTTAGATAATCGTCGTTTCGTCATTGGTGGTATAGCCTTAACTATCGTGTTCATCTATATCATCCGCCTTTTCACGATTCAATTGTTAAGTGATGACTTTAAGAAAAACGCCGATAGTAACGCCTTCTTGAAGAAAATAGACTATCCCTCACGCGGTGCCATCTATGATAGAAACGGGAAGTTGATGGTCTATAACCAACCGTCCTATGACATTATGGTGGTCATGAACGAAGCGAAGAACCGCCTTGATACCTTGGATTTCTGCAACACCTTAGGCATAACAAAAAGCCTATTTCATCAAGCGCATGGATGATATTAAGGATAGAAACAAAAATCCTGGCTATAGTCGGTTCACTGAACAGCTCTTCATGCCCCAACTCTCCGACAAAGAATTTAGTGTCTTCCGTGAGAAGATGTTCCGCTTTCCAGGCTTCTACGTGCAACGAAGAAGTGTGCGACAATACACCTATCCCTATGCCGCTCACGTCTTAGGGTGATGTGGGTGAGGTCTCACCATCTAACATAGAAGAAGATAATTACTATCAGCCAGGCGATTATATCGGCAAACTGGGTGTAGAACGCTATTATGAAAAGGAGCTCAGAGGCGAAAAGGGCATTAAGATTATGCTGCGCGATGCACACGGAAGAATACAAGGAAGCTATCAAAATGGCAAGTTCGATCACCAGCCTGTTGCTGGAAAAAAATCTCACATTAAGCCTCGATATTCCCTTACAAGCATTAGCTGAAAGGCTCTTAGAAGGAAAGATTGGAAGCATTGTTGCCATCGAACCTTCTACCGGAGAGGTGTTGGCTATGGCCTCATCGCCCACCTATGACCCAAGAACATTAGTCGGAAGAAACCGCAGTAAAGCTCATGTTGCCCTCTCACGTAACGTGTGGAAGCCACTGCTCAACCGCTCTATCATGGGACAATATCCGCCGGGGTCGACCTTCAAAACCACACAGGCACTCACCTATCTCAGCGAAGGCATCATCCATCCCACCACGATGTTCACTTGCCATCATGGCTTTTTATTATCGCGGTCTGCACGTAGGTTGCCACGGACATGCCTCACCTTTAAACTTAATCGAGGCCATCAGCACGTCGTGTAACGCCTATTTCTGCTGGGGACTCTACTACATGATGGGCAACCGGCGCAAATATCCCAACGTAGATGCGGCGATGAATCGCTGGCGCGACTACATGGTTAGCATGGGATTTGGCTACAAATTGGGCGTCGATCTGCCGGGAGAGAAGCGCGGTCTCATCCCCAATGCCTCGTTTTACGATCGTGCTTATCACAATTCTTGGAACGGATTGACCGTTATTAGCATCTCCATTGGCCAAGGAGAAGTCAACCTCACCCCCCTACAGATTGCCAACCTTGGCGCAACCATTGCCAATCGCGGCTATTTCTACGTGCCCCATGTGGTGAGAAAAGTGCAAGGTTTGCCTTTAGACACCCTCTACACACGCCGTCATGTCACCATGGCTAAGCCACGAGCCTATCAAACTGTGGTAGCAGGCATGCGCTCTTCGGCACTCCGGGGCACCTGCAAAGCCTTGGGACATCTACCCTTTGACATTTGCGGAAAGACGGGAACCGCACAGAACAGAGGACAAGACCACTCCGTTTTCATGGGTTTTGCTCCCATGAATCAGCCTAAGATAGCCATTGCCGTGTATGTGGAAAATGGTGGTTTTGGTGCCGATTTTGCCGTGCCCATTGCCGGAGTGCTTTTCGAACAATATCTAACCGGGAAATTATCTCCATCGGCTCAACGCATGGCCGATGCTTTACAACATCGCAGAATAGCTTATGGTTCGCACAACAGATAGACAAACCAGTGTGTTACGTGCCATCGATTGGTGGACAGTCGTCATCTATATTGCGCTACTCATCTTCGGATGGATAAGCGTTTGTGGTGCCAGCTACACCTATGGCGACACCGATATTTTCAGCCTTTCCACCCGTTCGGGCATGCAGATTGTGTGGATAGGCACCTCTTTATTCTTAGGCTTGGTGCTGCTTTTTGCTGGACGATCGCTTCTATGACACCTTTGCCTACGTCATCTATGCAGCGCTTCTGCTCCTCCTTTTCCTCACCATTTTCAATCCACACGAGATAAAAGGCTCGCGTTCGTGGCTCGTTTTAGGTCCTTTGCGCTTGCAACCTGCCGAATTTGCAAAGTTTGCCACGGCCTTAGCCATAGCAAAACTCATGGGCGGATATAACTTTAACATCCAACGATGGAAAGATTTTGCGGCGGCCTGCGGAGTAGTTCTGCTCCCCATGCTCTTCATCATAGCCCAAAAAGAAACGGGGTCGGCCTTGGTCTATCTCTCGTTCTTCCTGATGTTCTACCGCGAAGGCATGCCCGGCAGCATCCTGTTCACCGGCGTGGCCATGGTGATTTATTTTGTGGTGGGCATCAAATTCGAACATGTGACGCTATTTCAAACACCGACTTCGATGGGAGTTTTCATTGTACTTTTATTGGTACAAATCTTCTCATCGATTATGGTGAGGGTGTATTGTCGGCAGAAAAAAGCGATGTGGCTCATGTTAAGTGCGAGCTTAGGCGTCACCTCACTGTTCCTTTTATGCTCGAATTATGTCATCCATTTCGATATTGTTTGGGTGCAACTCAGCCTCGCACTGGTCATGGTAGGCTATTTGCTTTATGCCTGGTTGCGCACACGTCTCAACAACTATCTCTTCATTGCGGCCTTCGCTCTTGGCTCACTCACCTTTTTTTATTCGGCCGACTACGTGCTCAACCACGTGCTTGAGCCCCACCAACGCGTGCGCATCAACGTGCTCTTAGGCTTAGACGAAGACCTGAATGGTGCCGGCTACAATGTGCATCAGAGCGAGATTGCCATTGGGTCGGGCGGCCTTCAGGGTAAAGGCTTTTGAATGGCACACAAACCAAGTTGAAATTTGTGCCCGAACAAGATACCGATTTCATCTTTTGTACTGTGGGCGAAGAAGAAGGTTTCTTTGGTTCGGCGGGTGTGTTGATACTCTTTTTGTTGCTCATTCTGCGGCTTATCCACTTAGCCGAGCGACAACCTTTTGGCTTTGGACGCATCTATGGTTACTGCGTGTTGAGCATTTTCCTCTTCCATGTATTTATCAATGTGGGCATGGTGTTAGGCTTAACGCCCGTCATCGGCATTCCCCTGCCCTTCTTTAGCTATGGGGGTTCGTCGTTATGGGGCTTCACCTTTTTGCTTTTCATCTTCCTACGCATTGATGCCGGGCGCAACTTAGTGCACAACCACGCGCTTTAACAGCCTCGTTTAAATGGTGTTTTTCGTATGAACCATCAAGCATTCACCACACTTTTAGCTGCCCACGACATTCGCCCGACAGCCAACCGGTTGCTCATTGCGGCCACGTTAGCGAATGCTGCTTCGCCCCTTTCGATGAAAGAGATAGAGCAACAAATTCAATCCATCGACAAATCGAGCATTTCGCGCACACTCAATCTTTTCTATGCACACCATCTTGTGCACGCATTAGACGATGGAACGGGCAGTGTGAAATATGAACTTTGCCATGCAAAGCATGCCGACAACGACGAAGATGCACATGTTCATTTCTTTTGTGAGCAGTGTCACCGCACTTTTTGCCTGCGCGAAACGCCCTTACCCACGCTCACCTTGCCGGCCGATTACCTTGTTCAACAAGTGCAACTCATCGTGAAAGGCATTTGTCCTGCTTGTCAAACAAAAGGAAAAACGCGTTTATAGCTTGACGTTAGAGATGTCGACCAAATGGTTGACTATCGCATAAATGGTGAGTCCGGCAGGCGAATGGATTTGCAATTTCCGTGCAATGTTGCGGCGGTGCGTAATCACCGTGTTCACCGAAATGCAGAGCTCGTCGGCAATTTCTTTATTGCTCAAGCCTTTCACGATACCAATAATAATTTCTCTTTCGCGGTCACTCAGCTTCTCTTCAGCAGGCATTGTGGGATTGAGCATATTGGCAATGTTCAGCGAAACACCTTGTTGACTGAGGTTTTTCTCCAACTGTCGAATGGCAGGCATAAAGATTTTGTCTTCGACATCCGAGTGTTGATTGAGCCAGGCCTCACTGTTGTAAATGTCATAGAGCGTGGCAGTGAGCAGGTTGTTGTGTAATTCGTCCGACGGCAGATATTTAATAATGATGCTCTTCAGTTCGGAAAGACGCTGCTCCACCTGGCGATGGTGCTGCGAAAAGGTGTTGACATCGTAATTGTTCATCACTACCCCCTTCAACAACTGCTCTACATAGGGAAACACCGTCTTCTCTTCATAGCGCATGTGCTTAATGATTTCATGCGCATTCTCGTCGTAAAGCTTCAATATAAACTGTGCCAAGCTGTCGTTTTCGTCCAACGCTTCGGCTAGCTCTTTGCGCATGAAGGGCAACTGAAACTCAATGTAATAGGCATGCGAGGCCTTGAGATATTTGAGCAAAGTGGGCACAGAGATGTTCTCGGCCTCATCCTTTCGATAATAACCATTAATGGCAAGATTGACAATAGCCAAGAACGTATAGGTGTCAACGTCCTCGCTTTCGCACACCTCTTGCACGGTTTTATCGCCGAAACCCAAACTAATGCCAAAGCCACCGAGACTTTGTAAGATGTCGCAATTATCACGGATGATATCAATCATCTTATCTTCGGGCTCATATATCTTCTGATTTTTTTCATAATGTATCGCCGTTATTTTTTTAGTGCTGCAAATATAGTAAAAAAATCATAATTTCAGGTGCTTTTTGACGAAGATAATTGCATATAAGAGCACATTTTTTTGTATTAATCCGCATACTTTTTTTGCAGCTTTCAAGGCCTCTGCAACGCCCCTTTCCGCAACAATATTGCTTCACGCTTCACAAAAAGATGTCCACCATAACGACGTAAACAAGGCCATATTGGTGAAGAATGTAGTCCACTTTATCAGGTAAAATGATAGAGATTGCCGTGCAATAGGGCTGGTTTTTATTACATCCTTTCGCCGACATCAAAAAAAGAGGCGGGAAAAACATCGACAATAGCATTTATAAAAAAATAAAATGATGATAGTTCAAACAAAGTAACTATATTTGCAGTCGTACAGTTCGGTTTGACAATGCACACGCTCTGCACCATTCATGGGAAAGAGGAAAAATTGACTGTCCTTGAAAGGGATTTATTCATTGGATAGCTCTATGAAGAGATTTTGGAAAAATATAATGTTTAATTAAAAACAAAATGATGAGAAACTATATTTTACATGCGTTTTTAACTTGCTTCGTCTTGACTTCTTGTCAGATTTCGGGACCGACATCAGGTTATACGCATTTGTCAAAGAGAGAACAAGAAAAGGTTATCCATTACAAAGGCAACATCGATAGTATATCCGACTACGCGAATGTATATGCTGTAACCGTAGAACAGGTAAAGGAATATGTTCTAACACATAAGAAAGTGATTGTGTATGATTATACTCCGTTTTGTAAATCTCCTTTTTGTACTTCTCCAACAGCCTTAACCAAACGATATAAGGCTAAGGGAATTGACGTACTGGTCATATCGAATATTTATGATGACATATTTAAGTCCGTTAACAAAGAATTCCCTATGCTGATGATAGATACAAAGGAATATAAGACAAAATGGAGGGGAAAATATATCGACTCCTTTTATTTTGCCTTAACAGGTTTGACCCTCAAAGAGGTAAATTATGCGTTTTACTATTATTTTCGCAACGGAACTTATGTAAAAAGTTTCAAAGACCCCAAAGAGATAGAAAAAGAGATAGAATAGACAAGCGGGCTTATTGAAAAAAAGAAGCAATAGGCCGTAAGAGCAGAATATAGGTTCATTATAACGTTGTCTATTAGCGGTAGCGCGCGTTGGCATCGTTAGTTTTGTTTTCTATGTGTTCGTTTATACACTAACTAACCAATGTGATTATAGTTAGAAGAATAATTCAAACGAACGCAAGCACCATTTGAGTCATCATTTGGTGCTTTTTCTTTTATTCTCTTGCAAATCTCAAAGCAAAGAACTATATTTGCAATCAGAACGAATTAAATAAGAGGATAGACTATGGATATCAATCATACAGCGACAGATACTTTTTCTTTGGAGATACCCAAAGCTGATAGTTCGTTATTGAAGTCACTCGTCAAACGTATGGGGTGGACGGTGCATAAGACCACAGTGAAGCGCACCGCCTACGAACAAGCACTTGAAGACAAAGAGCAAGGGCGCATCAACGAATATACCAATGCTGATGAGCTGTTTACCAAAAATGGGCATCTGATGGCCTACAAATTACGAACTACACACCAGTTTGAAAAAAAGACCTCAAGCGGTGCAAGAAACGCGGGTTACCAATGGATAAGTTCAAAGAAGTAATCAAAGAATTAGTGGCCAATGGTAAAGTTCCTGCCAGTTTTAAACCACATTTATTACATGGTAACAGAAATGGACAGTGGGAGTGTCATATACAACCAGATTGGTTGCTTATATGGGAACAAAATAATACAGAGTTGACTTTACTCATGTTGGACACAGGTTCACACGCTGATTTATTTGGAAAAAAACAAAAACGATAATACCAAGTGATTAATCATTTGTTTTTTTATCCTATGGTATTTTTTTATCCAAATTAGCTAATAAGCAGGAGAACGGAGTCGATTTCAAAGTATATAAAGACTACAAAAGGAGCAAATCTGACATGGATTTGCTCCTTTTATAAGGATGAGAAAGGCGTGGAGGCCTACCTTTGTTCAACAAAAAGTTTAAATGGGCGTGGTGATAATGAAGGTGCGGATGACCCAATAGCTCACGATTCCGGCCAAATAGCCCACGAAAGCAATCCAGGTGATGCGCTTCATATACCAGCCAAAGGTGATTTTCTCCAAGCCCATGACAACTACTCCGGCTGCACTTCCGATGATTAAGATGCTACCGCCCACACCGGCACAGTAGGCAAGGAGTTGCCAAAAGATGCCGTCAACAGCCATGTCGCCAGAAGGCGCGATGGGATACATACCCATACATCCGGCTACTAAAGGCACGTTGTCAACGATGCTTGAGAGCACACCGATGATGCCCGTCACCATATAATGGTTGTTATCGAAGGCGGTGTTGAGTGTTCCGCCAAGCGAAGTGAGCACGCCAATCTCCTCTAAACAAGCCACAGCCATGAGGATTCCGAGGAAGAACAAGATGGTGCTCATATCGATGCGGCTCAGCAAATTGGTCACTCTTTTTTGGAAAGTCATGCCCGCATGATGGCGATGCAACTGGCGATAGAACACTTCGGTGATGGTCCAAAGCATTCCTAAGACGAACAAAATGCCGACAAATGGTGGCAGATGAGTGATGGATTTAAACACGGGAACGAACATTAATCCGCCCACACCGATGGCAAAAAAATAACTTTTTCTTTGCAAGCTGTTGAACTCGAGCATCTCGCCGGCACGCACATCATAAACAGCGGCTTCCTCGCTCCCCAGCTCGCCCTTTAGCTGATATTGCAAGATGAGCGTGGGGACAATGAGCGAGATGAGCGATGGAACAAAAATCTCGCTGATAACCCCTAAGGCTGTGATGGAGCCTTTGTTCCACAGCATGATGGTGGTGACATCGCCGATGGGTGAGAAAGCACCGCCCGAATTGGCAGCGATAATCACCAACGAAGCATAGATGAGTCGGTCTTTTTTGTCGAACACCAACTTGCGCAAAAATCATAACCATCACGATGGAAGTGGTGAGGTTGTCGAGGATGGCCGACAGGAAAAAGGTCATAAAGGCTATTTTTCCACAACAACGAACGCTTGCTCTTGGTGCTGATACGCGACTGCACCCAGTTGAAGCCTCCGTTCTGATCGACAATCTCGACAATCGTCATGGCTCCCATAAGAAAGAACAACGTGGTGCTGGTGCCGCCGAGATGATGCTCGATGATGGTACTCACTTGATTGGCCAAGTCGTGGCCATTGAAGCCTGAAAGATAGCTCTCGGGGCTGCACATGAAGAGCGTCCAACAGCCCACAAACATCAATAAAGCGACGGCCGCCTTGTTTACTTTCGTGACACTCTCAAGGGCTATAAACAGATAGCCCACGACAAAGACCACGATAATTGCAATAGTTAAAGATGTCATCTTTTATTAAAAATCTTTTGTTTAACATTGTTTACTATTTGTAGCGGGGCAAAGGTAGTAAAAAATATTACCACCCATGATAATCTCAAATTAAAACACTAACTTTGTGGCATGAATTCACAGGAAAATGGCAACATCGCTATGAGCGAAAACATCATTATCGCCGATGCTGATTATGTTGATTCTGTAGCTTTTAATCTCATTGTTAATTTTGAACGCATGCTCAACCGTGCCCTTCCCAAAGCCGACTTTGCACAATGGGTCGTTTGCGTGGCCTTGGATGGCGGCGTGCGCGAAGGGAAAAAAACGATGTGCAAGTGGTGCTAGTTCACGACAAGCAACGGGAAGAAATGGCGCATTTCGAACCGGGAAACTTCAGCCACACCCTCAACGCAAAGGCTTTCAACGACGCTCACTTGGGCGAATTCACGGTGACGAGCGTGGCCACAGACGACACCATCAGCAAAGAAAGATATTTCGAAGAGGTGATGGAAACGCTGTTGCACCACAACGAGGTGAAGCGCGTAATGCTTATTCCTGACAGCGAAACGGGAACGGCTTATGACCGCTTGCGCCAGTTGTTGCAACACGCTGACGACGACACAAAGCGCATAACCCTGTTTGCCATGGAACCCATGCCGGGCGGAAACTTTCGCCAAGAGCTGTTGGGCTATTCGCTGATGAGCGCATTGGGCATAAAAAGCAGACGAAATAAACCAAAAGATATGAGCAGAATTTTTGATGATTGGTGCTGGCGGAGTGGCTACCGTTGCAGCATTTAAAATGGCACAAAAACACGGATGTGTTCTCGGAACTGATGATTGCCAGCCATCACAAAGAGAAATGCGACCGACTCGTGGAAGCCATTCACGACAAGGGATACACCATGCCAATTGAAACGGCTGAGGTGGATGCCGACAACGTGGAACAACTAAAAACATTGTTCAAAAGCTATCTACCCGACTTGGTCGTCAACCTGGCTTTTGCCCTATCAAGACCTCACCATCATGGAGGCTTGCTTGGCATGCGGATGCAACTACTTGGACACGGCCAACTACGAACCCAAAGACGAAGCCCACTTTGAATACTCCTGGCAATGGGCCTACAAAGAAAAAGTTCGAGCAGGCAGGCCTCACCGCCATTTTAGGATGCGGTTTCGACCCAGGCGTTTCGGGCATCTACACAGCCTATGCCGCAAAACATTACTTCGACGAAATTCATCAATTAGATATCGTCGATTGCAATGCAGGCAACCACCACAAGGCTTTTGCAACGAACTTCAATCCCGAAATCAACATTCGCGAAATCACACAAAAGGGACTTTATTACAAGGATGGACAGTGGATTGAAACCGAACCGCTGGCCGTGCACCGCGACATTACCTACCCCAACATCGGCCCACGCGACAGCTATCTCATGCACCACGAGGAGTTGGAGTCGCTGGTGAAAAACTATCCCACCATCAAACAGGCGCGCTTCTGGATGACCTTCGGAAAGCAATACCTCAACTATTTGGACGTCATTCAGCAGATTGGCATGGCACGCATCGACGCCATCAGCTACGAAGCACCACTGACCGACGACCCCGCGAAGACGGCCAAGGTGAACATCGTGCCGCTGCAATTCCTCAAAAGCCGTGCTGCCCAACCCACAAGACCTGGGCGAGAACTACGACGGCGAAACCTCCATCGGCTGTCGCATTCGCGGCGTGAAAGACGGCAAGGAGCACACCTACTACGTCTACAACAACTGCAAACACCAAGATGCCTACCAAGAAACGGGCATGCAGGGGCGTCAGCTACACCACGGGTGTGCCCGCCATGATTGGCGCCATGATGCTGGTACAAGGCATTTGGAAGCGGCCTGGCGTGTGGAATGTAGAGGAATTCGACCCCGACCCATTCATGGAACAACTCAACATCCACGGCCTGCCTTGGAACGAGGAGTTCGACATCGACTTAGAAGTATAGGCCAGCAACACCCCACGCCTACCCATTTTATCACCAATTAAATTAAACATTTTTATGGCAAAAGAAACAGAAAGCAACCCGCAGAACGACAAGTTAAAAGCCCTGCAGGCTGCCATGTCGAAGATAGAAAAAGACTTTGGAAAAGGAGCCATCATGCGCATGGGCGACAAGCAAATTGAAGATGTTGAGGTGATTCCCACCGGAAGCATTGCACTCAACGTGGCTCTGGGCATCGGAGGTTATCCGCGCGGACGAATCATAGAAATCTATGGTCCAGAGTCATCAGGTAAAACAACCCTCGCCCTTCACGCCATCGCAGAGGTGCAAAAGAAAGGTGGAATCGCCGCTTTCATCGATGCCGAGCACGCCTTCGACAGCACCTACGCTGCCAAGTTGGGCGTTGATGTGGACAACCTGTGGGTGAGCCAGCCCGACAACGGCGAACAAGCCTTGCAGATTGTCGACGAACTGACACGCTCGAGCGCTGTAGATATCCTCGTCATCGACTCGGTGGCAGCCCTCACTCCTAAAAAAAGAAATCGAAGGAGACATGGGCGAAAACGTGGTGGGACTACAAGCAAGGCTCATGAGCCAAGCGCTGAGAAAGCTCACATCAACGGTGAGCAAAAACCAATACCTGCTGCATCTTCCTCAACCAGCTGCGCGAGAAAATCGGAATCAGCTTTGGCAATCCCGAAACAACAACTGGCGGTAACGCACTGAAGTTCTACAGCAGCGTGCGCCTCGACATTCGCAAAGGCTCACCCGTTAAGGATGGCGACACCGTATTGGGCTACATCACAAAAGTGAAAGTGGCCAAAAACAAGCTGGCTCCCCCATTCCGACGCGCCGAGTTTGAAATGACCTTCGGCGAAGGAATCAGCAAAACGGGCGAACTTGTAGACCTCGGCGTCGAATACGATATCATCAAAAAGAGCGGAAGCTGGTACAGCTACAACGGCTCTAAATTGGCACAAGGGCGCGACGCAACGAAAACATTGTTGCATGACAACCCCGAACTTTGCGAAGAATTAGACATGCTCATCACACAAGCTATCGAAAACAAAAAAGAATAGCACGCCCAACGGCACGCCACATGTAGGCTTTTTGCAAGCTCATCGCCTCGTTCCCCTCTCAGCACAAACGCTCGAAACAAACTTCAGCACGCTGAGAACCACCAGGAAAAAGCCAAGAGAAGCAAAAAGCCTACATTGCGTTTGCCCCTTTCCGTCGCTGCCATCACCACTCGAAAAACCATTAAAAACCAACAAAAACGCGCTACAATAAAATGGAATGAACATAAAAAAATATCTTGCAACAGATTTGCAGGTGAACTGTAAAGACCATGTGAAAATGCATAACATTTGCAGGTAAGCTGCAAAAATATTACATATCCACTTCACCATTGCAGGATAACGGCAAATAGACAACAAATCAATATTTCGTTTGCAGTACATCTGTAAAAAGCCATGTTAAAATACAAAAATCAATGCAGGTAAACTGCTAAAGCTACTCAAAAATGAAAAATTATTTGCAGGAAAAACTGCAAAAATAAAAACCAAATTATAACATATTTGCAGATAAACTGCAAGCTTCTTTCATAAGAAAAAAAGGTATCTTTGCAAAGAGCAAATGCTCAAAACAAAAAAACCCAAAGGGACAATCGATTTAATAACACTTTAAATTCGAAATCAATATGAAGAAAAATAATGGGGATTGACCTTATCAGAGTGAACAACGGCGCACATCAAATGTTTATGGAGAACGTTGCCAAGGTTTTGGCTGAATATCAACAGGCCATAACGGCGCATCCAAAAACAAAAAAACGCTCACAGAAGCGTTTGGAAAAACTGCTGCAACAAGAGAAAACTTGCATGGGACTGAGCCGCACAAGTCTGCGCACAGCACAGATAGCCGAGGCCGACCACGATCGCGACATCATCTTCACAGGCTTTAAAGCCATTGTGAAAGCATATATGAAGGGCTTTAATGGGAGGCCAAAGCAGCCGCGAAAAAATCATCTGGAACGAGATTGCAGGCTACAGAATCAACAACAGAATGCAGCTCGAACAGCAGACGGGGATGCTCTACAGCCTGCTGAAAAAGGTGCCAAACACAGCACGCTGAGCAAATCAAAATGCTGCAACTGACGCGCTATGTGGCGCAGCTCGACGAAGCCAACAACAAGGTGAGCCAACTGCTCAACTTGCGTTTGGATGAACAAAAAAATGGATTGCCAAAGGGGCATTGCGCGCCACACGGCGACAGATAGATGCGCAATATCGCCTCATCGTGGAAGCCATCAACGCACGCATGTTTCTCAACGACGATGAAAGCGTGGCGCCCATCGCCGACTTTATCAACGAGATGGTGCGTCGTTACAAGCGCGAAATCATCCCGCATAGCAAGAACAAGAAGGGCAACGAAGCAGACAATGCGAGCAATGGGCAAACCAAGAGCCCCGAGGAAGGAGATGATGCTGCTGGAAACACGCCAGAGAGTCCGACAACGGAGGCATAAAAATCCGCAAGATGCTTGCGCGTCCTGCGGAATAATTTAAAATACACACCGATATGTGTGTAAAAAGTAATAAAAAGTCTTCAACTACTGTTGTTGCGCTCCTGCTGCTGGCGCGTCTAATCCAAGTGCAGCACGCGCATTTTTTTATCATTGGGATCGAGCTTGATGAGCTGCTCATAATAGGGTTTAGCCGTCTCGAGATCGTTCTTCGTCACCCAATAATAATAGCCCAAATTGGCCAAAGCCGACTTATAAGTGGCATCGTCATCCGACTGGCGATCGGTCTTTGCAGCAAGCAAATCGACAGCCTTTTTGAAGAATTCGGCGCCCTTTTCGTCGTCAGCTGCTTTGGAAGCCTGCATACCAGCCATGTTATAAACCCACGCAGCAATGCTCGGCCACTTGGTAGCCATCTGCTCATAAATGCTGTAAGCCTTGTCTAAGCTCGCCTGCTTCGTGGCACCTCCCTTCTCGGCCTTCTGCGCATAGATGTTAGCCAAACGCGCATAGTCGGAAGGCGTAGAGTTCTGGTTGCTGGCCATATACTTCTCGGTATATTCCAAAGCCTTATCCTCCTGCCCCATTTCGGTGTAGGTGTCGGCAATATACTGATAGGGTTTGAAATCGGTTTTGTTCAGCTCAAACGCCTTTTCATACTGTGCAATAGCGGCGTCATATTGTTTTTGTCCCTTCAAAGCCAAACCATAATAAATGTAGTCGCGCGAACTCTTCTCCACAGAATCGGTGCTCAACACCACCTTGGCATAGCCATCCGCCTCGTCAAATTTCTGCAAATCAACGGCGCTCCACAGGGCTACACGATCGAAAGTGATGTTCTTGGGGAACTTTTGAACACCCAATTTCGACACCTCCAAGGCACTTTCCTTGTGGTTGCTCATGTAGGCCGATACGGCATAGCCAACAAGATAGAACTCGGCGAGGTTGGCCTTGTCGGTCTTTGCGAAATATTCGTAAGCCTTTTCGTAATTGCCCGCCAGATAGAAATTGTTGCCAGCTTCGGCATCAATGGGGAAATCGGGGCAGTTTTGCTTCAGCATATTCAATGCACGCTCGCTCTCTTCGGGGCTGCGTTTGCGATAAACATTGGCATAGCGCATGTAACCTTGTGGATTTTTGGGATCCATCGTCATCGACTGCTCATACCACATGGCAGCATTTCCACCATCGTCTTTCATCGCAGCTACGTCGCCTAAAAGGATGTAGGCATCCCCATAGTTCTTGTTCTTAGCCAACACATCATTTGCTATATTAGTTGCTTCGTCAAACTGCTTATTGAGCAATAACAACTCACCCAAAGCAACCAATGCCTTTGGGTCTTTCTTGAAAGTCTTCTGATAATCTTTCGTTAAGTTCTTTAATGCCTTAGCATCCATGCTGGCATTGCTCTTCAACGCCTGCTCGATGGGCTGCAACATCACTGAATAACTACTCGTTTGTGCCATTGCGGGCATCGATAAACTCATTGATAATAAGCCCACGGCCATATACCTTGTTATCTTCATAGTCATAATTCTTTTTTGTTCAACAAAACTCTCCAATTAAACGCTATATAGAAAAGTGGTTAAAAAGGGAGAGACTCCTAACCGATTATTTCTTGATATTGACTGACTTTATTGTGATATCACCTCTGTAAGGCAACAAACCCGTCTTGAAGAGAATCAACTGCCCCTTGGGACTGGTAATAAATGTTGCAAACGTCCACGGCAAAGCACGCATCGGGTCGACCACATTGGCATATAACGTGCGCACAAAGGGATAACGACCATCTAACAGATAAGCCTGATAGGGTTTCCAACTATTCTCGGGCGTAGCCTTATCCTTAATGGATACAGACATGACATGAATATTCTTTTTAAATGTGGTATTGGTGGAATCGCGTCGGTCGTTCAACCAATTCGAACCAATAATACCGATAGCATTGATATTTTTATCGACATAATCTATCACCGCCTTACTATTCTTTGCCGCAACGATATTGTCTGCGGTGAGAGGTTTTCCACCCATAATCGAGTCGATAACATAATGCAAGGTTGCTGAAGCTTTATTGTCGAAAACAACTTCAATACCGCCGCGTTTCGAGTGAGGATAAACATCACTCCATTGTTTCGCTTGTCCAGATAGCACGCGCTTAATATCGTTCACCGTGATACAAGTATCGGAATTATGGCGATTAACAATAAAAAGCTAAACCATCATATCCAATCGTAAAGACCTCTGGAACAAGGTTCTTCGTCTTGAAATAGGCAATTTCTCTTGGTGTAAGTCCTCGTGAAGTGAAAAACAAACAAGTCTTGAGGTCTTGCAACATCTTGAAACCTGTAATATCATCTGCATAAATAGGTTTCAGATGTGCTTCAGGAAATTGAAACTCAAACTGCTGACGTTCTTCCTCAATGAAAGGACTAAAACTTTCGTCAGAGACGAATGTAATCGTCCCCTGACGTCGGAGTATCCGTCCTATTGTTCTTTGTGCCCTTGTTCCAACAGGAAGTTAAGAGCACGAAAGACGACAATAGTCCGAGTAGAATATAAGAATTTTTTTCTTATTCATTTAATTATTGTTGCAATCTGAAGACCACGGGAACATTAAACTTCACGCGTACAGCAGAACCATTTTGCTTACCTGGTGTCCAGCGAGGCATGCTGCTTACAACGCGAGCAGCTTCCTTATCCAAAGATGGATCGACAGAACGTGCTACCTTAACATCAGTGATAGAACCATCACGTTCTACAACGAATGAAATGGTTACACGACCTTGGATACCATTCTCTTGTGCGACAACAGGATACTTTACATGAGAATTCAAGTACTGAAGCAATGCAGCCTGCCCACCAGGGAATGAAGGCATCACTTCTACGACGTCGAATACTTTCTGTGTAACCTCTTCTTTTGGTGCTGGAGGAGGTGTAGCAACAGCGATATCATTACGCACAGCTTCGATTGTACGGTCTTTTTGCACCCTCATGGGTTTCTGTACCTACAGCAATCTTCGCATCCAATCGATCCATCTGCTTCATCTGGTTAGACTCTTTTACAAGTTCATCCTTCTTGATGACAGGTGCAACGAATTTTTTTGCGTTTCGCGCGCTACAGGAATCTCCTTCTTCGGCTCAACCTTTGGCTTCACCTGTTCCTGTTTCTTATCTTCTTGCTTCTTAGCTTCTTTCTGAAGTTGTGCCAACTGCATCGCTTCCATATAGGCTTGTTGCTGCTCAGCATTCTTCTGTTCAATTACTTTCCATGCAAGAAAACCACCAACGAGAGCTGCAGCAATAATTAAGATAACAAGTGCCTTGATGTTACGACCAGAAGTTCCTTTACGGAGCTTATATGCACCGTAGTCTTGGTTCTTGCCGGCAAACACCAAATCGACCCATTTGGGATCGTATAAATCTATTTTTTTGCCATTTGTTTCTTTCTTTTTAAATTGTTTCTTTACTTCATTGATTACTGCTTAACAGCACGCAGCTTCAACAAGTGTAAGTCGTCGCTGTTGAGCTTATCAATAACGTAAGTACCAATACTTAAAATCTGCATTTCGTCGAGTGCATCTACCATGTTCTTATAAGAAGCATTGTCTGTGGGTTTAATGATGATGGTCAAAGTTGGAACCTTCCCATCTTTCAAGTCACCCGCCTTCAGCTTACTTAATTCCTTCTGGTAGACAGAATCAGGATACATTTGAGGATTTTCAGCCTTCTTTGCATTCAATTCTTTTACAGCCAGTTCAATACGTCTTACAGGTTTGATACCCGTTGCTGTAGCATGATCTCTCAGCACCGTGCGAATACCATCATTACCCCATGTTGTTTCTTTCAGCCATGCAGGATTATTATATTGGGGTTCACCCTCGCCATAATAAATCTTGTTATCAGCTGCAACATAGATTGTGATCGCTTCTGAAGCTTTTGCCTCTGCCTGTTGATCTTTTTGAACATTATCATTACTCGGCATCGTAAGCTCCATGGTCTGGGGTTTACTCAGAGATGTTGCTAACATGAAGAAAGTAATCAACAACATGAGCATATCAACCATCGGCGTAAAGTCTACGCGAGCGTTGGACTTCTTCTGTTTTCCTCCGCCTTGTTCTACAATTTCTGCCATTGATTAGTCCTCCTGTTTTTTAAGCTGAGTGATCATATAGTAATGGCTCTCGTCCATATCTTGGAGTTCACTCATTACACGTTTCACTGTCTTATACGGTGTACTTGCATCTGCCTTCAAAGCAATCTTGATATCGTCATCCACTGTACGAGCGGCATTCACCCATTGCTGGAACTCACTCATACCTCCTTTAATACTATCCAATGGAATACCCTTCAATGGAAGAGTCTTCATACGAATAGAAACAGGAGCTGCCAAATAACTGCTGAGGTCACTCATTGGAACACCAAATTGATCTTCAGCCTTGAATGCTTTGATTTGTGCAGGATTCAAACTCACGCCGAAATTCTCAGTCATCTTGTCGAGTACCTGTACCATTTCGTCTGGATTATCCATACTCATGAATACCTGTCCCTCGCCAGTTGGCTTTCCTGATGCATCTTTTTCAGGATTGATAAATATTGTCAAAACGCCCTTTTCTGGAACCTTAATCTCAGAAACCGACCCTGGAGTGTTTACTTTCACAGGCTCATTCTTTACGAAAGTAGAGGTGAGCATGAAGAAAGTGAGCAGCAAGGTCATAACGTCTGACATAGGCGTCATATCAATCCATACATCACTTTTCTTAATTTTTACTTTACCCATAGCGATAAAATTTTTAAAGGGTTAGCAAAAAAATTAAGCCTCGTCTGCGTGGTTAGCTTCGTATGTCTGAGCGATTGAGTAACCTACTTCGTCGAGTGCGTATGTCAACTTATCAACCTTATTGGTGAAATAGTTGTAAGAAATAACGGCGCACCATGATGTTAAAATACCAAATGCTGTATTGATCAAGGCCTCAGAAATACCTGCAGAAAGAGCAGTTGAGTCTACATTACCTGAAGACAAAGCCGAGAATGACTTGATCATACCCGTTACAGTACCAAGAAGACCGGTCAAAGTACCCAATGTTACGATGGTAGCAATGATAGGAAGGTTCATGGTCAAAGTTGGCATTTCAAGCTGAGTAGCCTCCTCGTGTGCCTGCTGAATCTTTGCAACCTTCTGTGATTTCTTCAAGCTTGCGTTTGCACCAGATTCCATATTCTTATATGCATTCAAAGAAGCATATACAACGTTTGCTACAGAACCTTTTTGCTTATCGCACAACTGACGTGCCTTATCAAAGTCGTTTGCATTCAAAGCTGCTTTGATATTCAAAACGAATTTTGCCAAAGAACCTGTACCAAAAGCGGTCTTCATAGCCAAAACGCGTTCAATAGTCATTGCCAACACGGTCAATAACAAAGAGTGGATCACAGGAACGATGAAACCACCTTTAAAGATAGTACCCCAAACGTCTGCGGGATGACCTTCAAGGTTACCGCCTTGGAAGTGCATGGGGTTACCAAACCAAGTGTAGAACAATGTGAAAGCGATTGCTGCGCAAACGACGATAATCCAGAATGCGCCTCTTACTCCCTGAAAGCCTTGACCCTTCTTAGGGTTGGCTGCTTGTTGTGTAGTTGCCATAATTTGAAAAAAATTTAATCTTTTTGTTAGTATAATAATATCAATAATTCTTCCACACTTAATTCTTTAGTCGCGCTTACCAAAGGGATACAACGCGCCCTTTTTACCTCGCAAAGATAGCAATTTATGCATAACTACTGCGCGAATTAAGAAGTTTTAACGAGAGTTCTGTTTAAAAACAGCCGCTCTGGTAATGAATTCTTTATAAAGCTTTGCCATTACTTCAATTTCATTAATGCGGCAGCTATTCGCCGAACGGCCTCCGTGATTTGCGCCTCATTCGTCGCATAACTCATTCTAAAGCAAGCAGGATCGCCAAAGGCATCACCAGAAACAGTTGCTACATGCGCCTCTTCTAAGAGATATAAAGCCAAATCTGTAGCATTGTTGATTACTCGCTCACCATCACTTTTTCCAAAGAAAGCGCTGCATTTGGGGAACACATAAAAAGCCCCTTCTGGCTTATTTACCTCTAATCCAGGAATCTCCCGCAACAAACCTACTATCAAATCACGCCGTTTCTCAAAAAGCCTTACGCATCTCTTCCACACACTCTTGCCCTTGTGTATATGCTACTTCAGCTGCCTTTTGGCTCACCGAACAAGCTCCACTGGTATATTGTCCTTGCAACTTATTACACCCTTTCACAATCCATTCGGGTGCAGCAATATAACCGATGCGCCAACCTGTCATGGCATAAGCCTTCGAAACACCATTCACCACAATCGTGCGGTCACGCATTCCTTTCACTGCTGCCATACTTGCATGCCCACCGATATAATTAATATGTTCGTAAATTTCGTCAGAAACCACATACAAATTCTCGTGCCGTAGCACTACCTCTGCTAAGGCCTCCAACTCCTTTTTCGAATAAACACTCCCCGTAGGATTGCAAGGTGAACATAAAATCAGCATGCGTGTTTTGGGTGTAATCGCAGCTTCCAACTGCTCAGGTGTCATCTTAAAATCATGTTCAAACCCTGCTTCAACAAACACTGGCACACCATCTGCAAGCTTCACCATCTGTGGATAGCTCACCCAATAAGGCGCAGGTATCACCACTTCATCACCTTCATTCACCAAAGCCAGCACCACATTGCACACACTCTGCTTGGCACCATTGCTCACCAGCACCTCTTCCACACGGTAATCTAAACCATTCTCACGCTTCAATTTATCGACAATAGCTTGCCGAAGCGAGAGATAGCCTGGCACTGGCGAATACTTCGAATAGTTTTTCAGCAATGGCTGTGCTGCTGCTGCTTTGATATGCTCGGGGGTATTGAAGTCTGGTTCCCCCACACTCATGTTGATAACATCAATTCCTTGCGCCTTCATTTCTCCACTTTTCTGCGACATCGCAAGTGTTGCCGAGGGTGCAAGACGATTTAAACGTTCTGATAAATGTCCCATAGCTTTATCCGTTAGGTTATGTATCTGCACACAAAAGTAATGATTTTTCTCTATGTGCACGAAACATCCCCACTACTTTTTTTAAAAAAATCTTTGGATTTCCATATCCAACCTGCCGCATAGAAACCTTGAATGTGGAAAGTTTCCACTTTCCACATTCAATCTATATTGCTTCAATTATAAATGAAGCTCATGCCCCATACGATCCCGTTTCGTCTCTAAATACCTCTTATCATAAGGATTAGGGGTGATTTCTATCGGCACATTCTCAACGATTTCCAAGCCATAGGCCTCCAAACCCACACGCTTCGTGGGGTTATTGGTGAGCAAACGCATTTTGCTCACACCCAAATGACGCAACATCTGCGCCCCGCAACCATAATCACGCTCGTCAGGTTTAAAGCCTAAATGCACATTAGCATCCACCGTATCGTAGCCTTGTTCCTGCAACTTATAAGCTGCCATCTTATTCATGAGTCCTATCCCACGCCCTTCTTGCTGCATGTAAATCACCACACCTTGTCCTTCTTGCTCAATCATTTCTAATGATTTATGCAACTGTTCGCCGCAATCACAACGCTTGCTGCCCAAGATGTCGCCCGTCGCACACGACGAATGCACACGCACCAACACGGCATCTCCAGGCTTCCATTCACCTTTAATAACGGCCATGTGCTCGACACCATTGCTTTTCTGACGGAAAGGAACCAAACGGAAATGCCCGTAAATGGTGGGAAGATCCACCTCTTCGCCCACCTCAATCGTCGATTCTTTCTTTAAACGATAGGCAATGAGGTCCTTTATCGTGATGATTTTCATGTTCCAAGCCTTCGCCTTCTCTATCAGCTGGGGCATACGCGCCATCGTTCCGTCCTCATTCATAATCTCCATCAAGGCACCAACGGGATAAAGTCCAGCCAATTTGCACAAGTCTACAGCGGCTTCTGTGTGTCCACTGCGACGCAACACGCCATTATCTTGTGCATACAAGGGATTGATATGCCCTGGACGACCAAAGGTTTGAGGAGTCGAAGTGGGGTCAGCTAAAGCACGAATCGTTGCCGCTCTATCGTGAGTCGACACACCTGTCGTGCAACCTTCTAACTTATCTACTGTGATGGTGAAGGGCGTTCCCAACATTGATGTATTATCGGCCACCTGATGAGGCAAATCTAACTCCTCTGCTCTCGACAACGTAACGGGCGCACATAGCACACCTCTTGCATGCTTCAACATAAAGTTTACATCGTCGGGCGTTATCTTTTCGGCCGCGATAATCAAATCACCTTCGTTCTCACGATCTTCATCATCTACTACAATAACGAACTTTCCTTGGCGAAAATCGTCAAGCGCGTCTTCAATATTACTTAATTTAAAATCCTCCATATAATTTTTTTCTTTTTGTTGCAATTTATCTCTTCGTCACAGCCTCAAGCTCCCCACTTACACCTTATTATATATAGGAGACATGCACGCTATGCAGGAAAATTCTTTTTAATCAGTGTCACAATACTATGATTGGTCTGCTCTATCGTTCGCAGATCTCGCCACAAGCGCACCCTGAACATCCACATCCTTAGATAGAAAAATACACCTAAAGGCAAAACAATTCCCGACACCATATTGAGCCATCTGCGCTCGAAAGGCCGCGTATGTGCCTTCGTTGCCAACACAGGATAGTTGTTCAAAGCCTTAATGATATAGGTGTCACGCGTGTTCGACAAATCGGCAATCACCTCTTCCAACCGCTCACTTAATTGCTCTATAGCATGATCAGGACGATACTTAAAGAACACTTTCACTGGATTGGGCAAGTGCTGCAAATGGTGCACCGCTACATAAGTACGGATATCTTCATTCATTGCTTGCAGCAACTTCACATCTTCTTCGTAACGTGGTTCATCAATAATCACCTCCTTGGCAAACACATGCCGCTTCACACGCAAGCCTAAAAGCTTTTGGAAGAATTCGCGATAGGCATCAAAATTAAATACCATCGAATCATTCGAGGCCTTGTAAGTCACAAAGATTGCCAAGGGTGTGAGCACCCCAGGCGCCAACGATTTACCAAACCACACCGTCCAAATGCCGCCACGTGCCATGCGATAGCCCGTATTCTCGAGCACATAATACACGATAAACACCAACACCGAGACAATCACAGGAATACCCAATCCGCCTTTTTCGAATAATCGCTCCCAATGGTGCCCCAATAAAAAGAAGATTAAACACGACAATGCCACCGTAAACTTACTAATCATCTCAATCTCATGTTGCCGTATTAACAAATCACCATCACTCGTGAGCATACTCTTAAAAATCCAAATCCGAGATGGCATTTTGCACCCTCGATTGTGCCATTCCCACTACCTGTTGCTGTTGCGCCAATGGCAAATGGGCAAAGGTTGAGTCGATATTAAACCGTGCATTGTAGGCCGCTTTCACCGCCCTCAGCGAGTCCTTCTTGTCTATGGGCGGCGCATAATACAATGAGCGTTGTGCATCTTTGTAATATTGTTGCCCTATGCTGTCATAGGTATGTTTCAGCGAATCCATGTCATGTGACAACTGTGCCAAGCCCTTTCCACGTGCATTATTGGCCAATCCTGCGGCATCGGTCATGTTGAAATCACCATCAAAATCCAACAGTATACGCTTTGCCGTAAACGTTTCACGCCGATAAGGCACAGCCGTATTATTGCCAAAGGCATCATTTTGCATGTTCTCAAACCATTCACCACTCCACAAACTCAACTGCAAATGCTTCTTGTCGGCCGTTGATTGCAACATGCCCGAGTCGGCTAAGATAATCGCTTGGTCTTCGTAACTGCCCGTCATGCGATAAATCATGATGCCATAGAGTTTGCCCGTCTCCAAGTCCTTGTGCTGCACATACAGATTACTGTTGGGAATACCATCATAGAAAACGCCTTCAGGAATTTCCAATTCAGGACTTTTTTGCTTCATCGAAATCAGTAATTGTGCCAGCTTGTTGTTGGCCTCCGGACCGATATTGTTTTGAAAAAAACAAACGATATGCCACTGATAACTATCGAGATAACGATGAGCGATCGAAACGACTGCATCAAGGAAATGCCGGCAGCTTTGATGGCTGTAAGCTCACTGCTCTCGCCCAAATTACCAAAGGTGATGAGTGACGAAAGCAAGATGGCCAACGGCAACGCTTGCGGAACCAACATCAAACCCATATACCAAAAAGAACTGTGCCATAATCTCCATGGACAGTCCTTTACCGATTAAATCGTCGATATAACGCCAAAGGAATTGCATCATCAGCACAAACTGGCAGATGAAGAAAGTGCCCAAAAAGAGCAAACCAAACTGCTTGGCTATGAATATATCTAATTTTTTAATCCGAATCATGAAAACATTCCTCTGCGAAAAAGCAACGCAAGCGCCCTTTCCCGTGTTGCAAATTTAGCATAAAAAAGTGAAACAGCCTGTGTTTTTGGCTTTTTTATGAAACACAGAGAGCATACTCAAACAAGCCATCGCATCCCTTGCTGCCTCACAAAGATGCCCTTCGCAACCCAAAAGCACTTTTCCTCCGCCTTCTTTTCACCACCCACGTTCCTCTTTCCACTATCCCCCGCCCCACTCTCTCTGACACCTGCCCGACACACTATTCAGCCGTTACAAAGTAAAACCGTGCATTTTACGTCGCAAAATAATTATTAAAATACAACTAATTGAAAATAAATAAGTTATCTTGCTAAGGCAACTAAACAGGTAACGATTTGGAAACGAGCGAGCTACTTGGCTTCGCTGTTTTCTGCCAAACAAAGAACGCTTGTTATTCTGTTTGCAAAGATAATACTTTGTTATCAAATAACAAGCGTTTTTTTGCGCGAAAAGATATAAAAGAATGAATGCCTCACAAGTATATTCTGTCTTGCGATATACGTGAGAGGGCTTATTGTAATAACTGTTGTCTTTAATGATGGTGCATGCAGTTGCTAACTTTTTCTTAAACAGGGAATAGATCTAAATCCAATTGTCTGTTTTTGGGAAGAGCAAAGACTCCAATAATTAAATATGGGTCGGGAGCCCTTTTATGCCACTCGTATGAAGTACCTAAAAACAGATAAATATCTTTTTTAGCCATGTCCTCATATTTCTGAATAACTTTCTGAACCGCATTTTCTTCACTTTTATCTTTCCGAATGCAGTTTCTATATAAAGCTCCGATTTCCCAATCCTCAATCATGAGGGTACGCTTTATTCCATCTTCTGTAACAAACTCGTAACTGAACTTATAAGGTATCTTCTCTGCAAATAGAAAAGAATCCGTCATATCCCGCTTATTTTCAAAGATGTTCATTTGAAGTAAATTCGCCTGATATTTCGCTTTGAGTTTCGACAATTTATCGTCATACTTTTCCATGCTCTTGCCATCGTCTTTTTTTCTCAGATCACAACATACCACACGGTTCACATGTGTAGGTTTTAATACGGCTAAAGAAATTTTGTTCTGTGTTGTCAAGGCAAGAAGTTCACTCATATTTGTGAAAACCGTCTTGTTTTTCAGAACCCATTGAAGTCTTAAATTCCAATCTATCCCTTTGCTGCTTTTACCAAGAATATTCGGGTCGATTTTAAGCGTATCAATATTATAGATATGGTAGCTTTCAGGCCTGCTGTCCTGAGTCCTTTTCTCCACATCAACCTCTATCCATTGCCATTTGTGATACCGAGGCACATCGTTATCTGCATAAATCACCCGGTAGGGAATCGGGAAAATCCTTATCCAAGATCCATCCTCACGAAACCCTGCTGTGCATACCGTTTCAATGTGTTTTTCCGATAGAGAAGGATAAGTCATTACAGATACTAATATCCGCATAATCATAGCAAAATTTCTTGAAAATCATAAGTTACATTCGGTAATTCCATCAAGGCCTTTGCCACTCGTGTACGGTGACATTGCCTTGGATCTTTCTCAAAACAAGTGAGACAGACTCTTTTTTTTCCTCGTCTAAGACAGAACGCACATATAATAATGCACCCCAATTCTGTTTTAATGAGGTTTTGCTCATATTCTTCAAACAGACGGTCGTAGTCCTCTTGAGTATTTAGTGCTTTTCTGTTTTCAGACTCTATGCCTAACGCAGGTACATGTATGTATTTTATTCCTATGCCCTCACAGGCTTTTTGCAGAATGCCCTTGGAAAAACCATATTTCATGCTGAACGCATTTTTCCTTACATCGCATAAGACCCTAATATCATTGCAAATGAGTTGCTTCAAATACTTTTCAAGGGTAAATCCTTCATAGCCAATGGTCATCAGTACCGAAGAACTGTGTTTGTATCGCTCCCTGCATTCCCTGACTTTACCCATTTCTTCTTTCGTCAACAAGTACTGGGCTATTGTACTGTTGATTGCCGTAAATGGGTTCGTTCGGTATGTATAGGCAATCAGCTCATTCTGTGACATATTGCCGTATAATTTGCAAACTTCATGAATAGCCTGAGTATCAAACATATCCAAATCCCCGATAAAATGAGTTTCATACAAGGGATGATACAAGCTGTCTTTTTCTTTCTATTTTTTTCTATATCCAAATACCCCTGCTTGGATAAAAGCCAATAAATCCTGATTGGCCTGAAAAGAGAAACAACCGTATTTATAGGGAACAAAATCAAAAGGCTTTCTCACCAACCTGCTTTCGTGTAAAAAGGAAGAGATATTTCTGCATACTCTTTGCAGAAACATCTTTTCCAAGAGCTTCAAGCAATGCCAAAATAATTTTCCTTCTATAATACATAACTTGTATATTCTTGGGCAAAGTTACAATTTATTCTTAATAAAGCCAACGATATTGGTAATTTTTTTAATGTATATCTATCATAACATTTAATAGTTCGATAAGCATACATCGCAACCTTTGGAAAGTAAGGCTTGATAAGCCGACTGAACAGACAACAGCAAACTCTCCAACCTGCCGTTTATCTCTACTGCCTCACGACTCTTGCCGTCCACTCTACTCTCACGGGGATTCCACAACTCTGGATTGCAGGAGAGTTTACAACTGAACTGGGCAACATTCCTTCCAAGTGTGATACGTCCCATAATCGGAGCCTTGCCCGACTTGTCAAGACCGCTCTTTTTGAGGTAGAGCAACACCTTCATTTTCTCTTGTTTCATACGCTTTAATTTTTTTATGGGCAAAGTTACCCGAATTAAAGCGTTCCTCACTTATGCAGAAAACTGCCGACCATAGCAAAAGCCACACGAGCGAAAATAATTCAGTTACCGAACATTACTCCATCGTTACCTATGACGAAATCGGGTAACGCTCTGGTAACCGAACTTCTGCCTAAATCTGCATATTCCTGCCCTTTTAGAAAAAGGTACTTCTATGCAAATCGTTCCGTTTCTCCCTCATTATCAGTTAGTTTACATCAACTTCGATTTCTCTTCATTTTCGTTGATTAGTTACATCATAATATGCACCATTTCATCGCATGATTCCGCATAGATTATCCACTAATCTCTATACGTTTGCAAAAAGGTACACCCCACAACACCTGCATGGCGCATTCCTTTTATTCTCCCATCCATGTAAATCATGCAACAATCGCAGACTGAACGGGAAACAGATGATGACCCTATAGCATAAAAACTCAAAATAAAAATCACATGAAAATTTTGCATATCCAAAACTTTATACTACCTTTGCACCCGCAATTAGGCAAGAACCTAAATGTGATGGCGGGATAGCTCAGCTGGTTAGAGCGTCGGATTCATAATCCGGAGGTCGTGGGTTCGGGTCCCACCCCCGCTACATTCAACGTCAAGGAGTTACGGTTTCACCGCAACTCCTTTTTCTTTTATCGGGGAAAGCAATGAAAAATGAAGAGGATTTGTAAAGTCCTTCATCCACCATTTTGGGGCGTATTCATCTGCATACCATACAAATCCAAACCAAGATTAAATAGCATCGCAAAGGCTTACGCCGTTCGGAAATTCTTGTTTTCTCGTTCTTTCCCTACAACAACTTCTCTATGATATCCCAATAGCGCAATACGAGATTGTAGTTATAAACTTTAGGGTGGAACGAATCGCGCACCTGTTTCCAAAGGATTGATGCAACTTTCAGTTTATTAGTGAAGACTGCATTCCGTGAATCTGCACAAAAATCCTTCAAAAACTGATTCCATTGACAAGAACTATGATCATAATGAGCATAAGAAGAACATCCATTATAGATATCCAACATATCTTGAAGCGTAAATGAATGGTCATGCTCACGTTTTACTTTCCGCCATGCAGTTGCCATATCTGCTGTGAACTTGAAATGGGCTTTGCCGGTATAATCAGAGAACAGCTTTCGGAAAGAAGCATTCAATGCAAAACCACAATCCAGTAAAGGAGTTGCTAAAGAGATTTGATGGAGAGGAACTTTTATGGCATTCGGTTCACTTTCTTTGCCTGTTCGATGTGCTATCAAATTTCCATTGAAGTATTCTTTTATATAGGAATTCAGTTCTTGTTTCGTTCCCACATATTCTATCCCCAACTGCTTGCATATATCCGACAAATCTTTCCGATACCAATAATATCGACTAAACACCTCAAAAGAGCGGATAGACTTCAATTCTATATGATTTTTCTTTACCATATTTCTAAACTTTAATGGACACAACCCAGTGCATCTTCACAGTTCACGCAAATTCAAGAATCAAGAAAACGAAATTTAAAAAGCGCATACAAGGTGGATTCTTTAAGTTCGTCGGCGGTAATATGGAAATAATATTTTCCATAGAGATGGGCAAAACGGTCATAAATCGTCGAACGGTCATGATGAATGCAGACATAGACGCGCTCATTGAAATCGAGCACATTGGAATATAGAAAAAGCCATTGTGCTACTGTTTTTAATAGTTTCCCATACTTTCGACAGAGTGAATCAGTGTCTGTTTCCGGCTGAAAAAATTGAAAGTTGAAACCATTGTAATATGTGGATAATGTCACAGAAGGCATGTTGCGCTCATCTTGTTCTGCGGTTTCAATCGCCCAACTTTCTTCCAATTCATAAGATTTAAAATGTTTCGTAAGTGAGTCTATCTGCGGAAAGAGCCGCCTGATGGTTTCAGGATTATTCTTTCGTACCGCTATACATACTTGTTCAAGGACATCTGTTAAACTACCGGCAGCGACATCGGCATTCCTTATGGAGTATTGTGCGCCATCTTGCATATCGAAGAGGAAGCAGGTTTTTAAAAAGCCCAGCCGCTTACGAACAAGATATGTGGACGAAAATACTGCGAAACGCAATAACGATGAAACCTTTATTTGACAAAGACTGTCATCATCAATGGTGTACACCTGCTTGAAATCTTTGAGAGCCAGCTTCTTTTTCCTTTGTCCCAAGTGGCTTCCCTTGATAACTTGTAAGGCATATAATTCTTTTTGCCCATCCACCACAATATATTGTTGCGAAGCGTCGGGATTAAAAAGTGCTTTCAAGCGTGAGGCATACAGCTCATAATCCTGTTTATCACATGGAGAAAGGCGCACTTGTGCCAATGCCGGAGTCGCCATAAGAAGGAGGAGATATAGCCAATATTTCATTCGTTTTTACGATTTGTTTTTACGATGCTACCATGCTGACGTGCTTGTTTAACACGTGTTCGGGAAAAAGAGTGCCAATTTATTCCGACCTAAATTCAGATATACTTGCACCTGCTTTACAGCACAAAGATAAAGAAAAGGTGCATAACAGCAAAAAAACAAAAGGATTATGCTCCCTACTGCATTAGAATTAGTTAAGAAAGATGCAATGCGGTTAGGCCCGTTCGCCTATTGATTTGCAGCAATATGCTTCAAGACTTTTGGAAGCAAACAGCCTTACAGGCTCATCATTGCAACAACAGAAGAAAGAAAATGCAGCTTCGTTGACCTACAGCTATGGGGGAAAGATAAGAATATACTCCTGGCAGGAATGCGCTCAACTACCACTAAATTCACTTCATCAAGCTATAATATTCCTTAAAATATGGCATTCGAAAGAATATAAAACCAACTATTATTTGTAATTTTGCGTTATCAAAACCAAGGGTTTTATAGAAGTTTTCAGACATAAGATTGTAGATAACGCCGTTCGATGGAATGGTAATGGTAATGATTTCCAATAGCAATTATATAGTATAAGATTAGGTATGAAGATTAAAAAAATTATTTGTATGTAGCCACACTTGCAGTAGCGCTTACCGCTTGTGGTGGCGGTGGTGGAATGCCCAACTTTGGCAATAACGAATTCCCTGTAGAGACGATTGGTTCGAATAGCGCTTCGCTTCAATCGACTTATCCCGCAACAATTCGTGGTATCCAAGACGTAGAGGTGCGGCCAAAGGTATCGGGTTTCATCACCAACGTCTATGTTCATGAGGGACAAGCGGTATCGGCTGGTCAGTTGTTGTTTACCATTGACAGCGAAACCTATCGTGCAGCGGTGCGTCAAGCGCAAGCCGGTGTGAACACGGCTACGGCACAATTGAACACAGCACGCTTGACTTACGAGAACAATAAAAAGTTGTTCGACAAGAAAGTGATTGGACAATATGAGCTTTCTACGGCGCAAAACGCGTTCACAACCGCACAAGCTGCCTTAGCACAAGCACAAGCTGCGCTGGCATCGGCTAAGGAAACGTTGAGCTGGTGCCAAGTAAAAAGTCCGTCAGCAGGTGTGGTTGGAAGCCTACCTTATAAGAAAGGAGCTTTGGTAAGCCCCTCTTCTGTAGATGCCTTGACGACCGTTTCGGACATCAAAACGATTGAAGTGTTCTTCTCTATGGCCGAAAGAAATATCTTAGACATGACGAAAGCGGCAGGTAACGTGACTGCTGCACTGAAGGATTTGCCTGCAGTGAAGTTGCAGTTGGCCGACGGAACAATTTACAATCACCCTGGAAAGGTGGTGAAGATGAGTGGCGTTATCAACGCATCTACCGGCGCTTATTCGCTTATAGCACACTTCGATAACCCCGAAAAGTTGCTGAAGAGTGGCGGTTCGGGTACGATTATCATTCCACGTACCAGCCAAAATGCGATTGTTATTCCACAAGAAGCTGCTACATCGGTGCAGAATAAGTTGTTTGTTTACAAAGTAGGTGCAGACAATAAAGTGAAATACACTGAGATAAAAGTAAACCCACAAAACGATGGGAACACCTATATTGTAACCGATGGCTTGGCTGTTGGCGACCGTATTGTGCTGAAAGGCTTGACCAAGCTAAGTGACAACATGCAGATTAAGCCCATCAGTTTGGCGCAATATAACAAGAGTATAGACGACGCTGCAAAGTTAGGGTGAGAAGCAAAGCTCCGCAGGTGGCTTCGTAAAAACGATGCAAGGTAAATAAAAAAGGAAAAGCTTATGACTTTTACAAACTTCATTAAGCGCCCAGTACTCTCGACGGTTATCTCGGTATTCTTCGTGCTATTGGGTGCTATCGGCTTGGTTTCGCTGCCTATTGAGCAGTATCCTGACATTGCACCGCCAACCATTTCGGTGATGACTTCGTACACCGGAGCTGATGCTCAGACGGTATTAAACTCTGTTGTCACACCTTTAGAGGAGAGTATCAATGGTGTTGAGAACATGACTTATATGTCATCGACGGCAACAAACTCGGGTATGGCGATGATAACGGTATATTTTAAGCAAGGAACGAATGCCGACATGGCAGCTGTTAACGTACAGAACCGCGTACAACAGGCACAGGCTTTGCTCCCAGCTGAGGTGACACGCGTGGGTGTTACGGTATCGAAACGCCAGTCGTCCAACGTGATTATGTATTCGTTGACAACGGAGGATAGTCGTTATGACGGCCAGTTCTTGACCAACTATAACAACATTAACATCGTTCCACTGTTGAAACGTATCAAAGGTGTGGGCGATGTTCATACTCCAGGTATGGAAACCTATTCGATGAGAATATGGCTCCAGCCAGACAAGATGAAGCAATATGGCCTCATTCCTTCAGACATTTCGGGGGTATTGGCCGAGCAAAATATCGAAGCTGCACCAGGTTCTTTGGGCGAAAATGGTTCGGTTGCCTATGAATATGCACTGCGCTATAAGGGTCGTTTGAAGCAAGCTTCTGAATTTGAGAATATCCTTATCACCAGTTCTTCGACTGGACAGACCCTGCGTTTGAAGGATGTTGCCAAGATAGAGCTCGGTTCATTGATGTATAATGTGAGCTTGATTAACAACGGACATCCTGCAGTTATGGGTATGGTTAACCAGATTGCAGGTTCGAATGCTACCGACATTGCACGCGATGTGAAGGCAGCTTTGAAAGAGGCCAGCCAGACTTTCCCTCCAGGAATGGAATATACGATTGAGCAAGATACCACAGAATTCCTCTTTGCTTCTATCGAAGAGGTGGTTACAACCTTGTTCATTACGTTGGCATTGGTATTCATTGTGGTATATATCTTCCTGCAAGATATGCGCTCAACGCTCATTCCTTTGATTGCCGTTCCTGTGGCTTTGATTGGAACTTTCTTCTTCCTTTGGGTGTTTGGCTTCTCGATTAACTTGCTGGTATTGTCGGCTTTGCTTCTGGCTATCGCCATTGTGGTGGATGATGCCATTGTGGTTGTGGAGGCCGTTCACGCTAAATTAGACCAAGGTTATGGCAATGCTTTGACGGCATCTATTGATGCCATGAACGAAATCTCGGGTGCAATCATCTCCATTACCCTTGTGATGGCCGCCGTATTCGTGCCAGTTTCATTCTTAGGTGGTACCTCAGGAACCTTCTATCGCGAGTTTGGTGTGACGATGGCACTATCAATTGTCATCTCAGCTTTGAATGCATTGACACTTTCTCCTGCCCTATGTGCCATCTTGTTGAAGCCACATGACCAAGAGAAAGATGCGCATAACAATAGCTTCGTGAGCCGTTTCCATAGCAATTTCAACCGCGCCTTCGACAAAAACAACCAACAAATACAAGAATATTGTAACCAAAAATCATTGGTAAAAAAATGGTTGGTTGCGGCTGCAGTTGCAATAGGATTTGTCGCATTAGGCATTACAATGGCCACCACAAAGACAGGCCTTGTGCCCGATGAAGACACAGGAACTTTGTTTGTGATGATATCGGCTAATCCAGGAACGAGCCAAGAACGGACACGTGAAATCGTGAAAGAAGTAGACAAGATGTTAGCAACTAACCCGGCTATTCAACGTCGAGAGGGCATCGTAGGCTACAACTTCATCGCTGGACAAGGTTCAGACCAAGCCACCTTTATCATCAAACTCAAGCCCTTTGAAGAGCGTTCGGGCGGTTTCTTTGCACGCATCAAGCATGCTATTACACAGGGAGACCCCATGGCTTTAATCGTAAATCCCTTGGAAGCCAACTCGGTTCTGGGCATGATTTATAAGCAAACGGCAACCATTAAGGATGCTCAAATCTTGGCTTTTGGTCCACCTATGGTACCAGGTTTCTCCATGCAGAATGGTATTACCATGACGATGGAAGATAAAACGGGTGGTGACTTGAATAAATTCTTCAAAATAACGCAAGACTTTATCCAAGAGTTGAGCAAACGACCCGAGATACAAACGGCGATGACCACCTACAATCCTAACTATCCTCAGTATATGGTTGATGTGGATGTTGCTAAGACAAAACAGGCTGGAATATCACCAACCGTAGTGCTTTCTACGCTGCAAGGCTACTTAGGAGGTATGTATGCATCCAACTTTAATGCCTATGGTAAGCTTTTCCGCGTGATGATTCAAGCTGCCCCCAACGATCGTTTGCGCCCAGAACAATTGAGTAATATCTATGTTCGCACAGCAAATGGGCAGATGTCTCCCGTGTCAGAGTTCTGCACTTTAAAAACGTGTTTATGGGCCATCAAATATTGCTCGTTTTAATTTGTTCACAGCTATCAATGTAAGTGTAACGCCCAATACGAAATATTCTTCAGGACAAGCGATGCAAGCCATTGCTGAAGTAGCCAAGAACACCCTACCTGCTGGGTATGGATATGAGTATTCTGGCTTGACACGTTCTGAGGCAGAGAGCAGCAACACCACCGCTATCGTGTTCGTTTTGTGTCTGCTTTTCGTTTATTTGATTTTGAGTGCACAGTATGAAAGCTACATTCTTCCGTTAGCAGTAGTGCTGTCTATCCCCTTTGGATTGGCGGGTGCATTCATCTTTACACAGCTTTTTGGTCACTCTAATGACATCTATATGCAGATTTCGCTCATCATGTTGATTGGTCTTTTGGCTAAGAATGCCATCTTGATTGTAGAGTTTGCATTGGAAAGACGCCGCACAGGTATGGCCATTCGCTATAGTGCCATCCTCGGAGCTGCAGCTCGTTTGCGCCCAATCCTCATGACTTCATTGGCCATGGTCATTGGTTTGCTACCATTGATGTTTGCCAGTGGCGTGGGAAAGAATGGTAACCAGACCCTTGGTGCAGCAGCAGTTGGCGGTATGTTGATTGGTACACTCTGCCAGGTATTCATCGTTCCGGCACTCTTTGTCATCTTCCAATGGTTGCAAGAAAAGCTCAGTCCGCTGAAGTTTGAAGACGATCATAACGCAGAAGCCGAGGCTGAACTCAAGCAATATGCACGCACATTTGGTGTGAAGATTACGGATAAAAACAAATAAGCATCGTATGAAAAAGATATATAATCACATGATACTTCTGGCGCTTGCAACCGTCTCACTGACGGGTTGCAAAGCCCTTTATGGGAAATATGAGCGCCCAGAACTCAAAAACAAGCGGCTTAATTCGCGATATTACATCCGATCGCGACACCTTAGCCGCAACAGATACCTCGAGCTTTGCCAACATTCCTTGGCGCAGTGTCTTTACGGATCCGCAGCTACAAAAAGCTCATTGAGCAAGGACTAAGCCACAATACCAACTTGCTTAACGCTGCGTTGAATGTGCAAATGGCTGAAGCTCAGCTCCAAGCAGCTAAGCTTTCGTTTCTCCCTTCAGTAGCATTTACCCCACAAGGAACACTCTCTTCATGGGATGGAAACAAAGCAAATAAGATTTATAGCCTACCGATTCAGGCCAGCTGGAACGTTGACTTGTTTGGCAATTTGCTTTCATCGAAACGCTCTGCACAAGTAGCTTTGCTGCAAAGCAAAGACTATCAAGTGTCTGTGCAAACGAAACTCATTGCCAATATCGCCAATATGTACTACACGCTCCTCATGCTTGACAAACAATTGAGCATTGTAACAGACATGGAGAAACTCACAAAAGACACTTGGGATATCATGGTGTTACAGAAGGATGCAGTAGCAGGTGTGCGTTCAACAGCTGTGCAACGTGCCGAATCAAGCTATTATTCGGTGCTCACACAGAAAACAGATATCAAACGACAGATACGTGAAACGGAGAACGCACTATCGCTACTCTTAGGCCAACAGGCACAGACCATTGCACGAGGTTCGCTTGATCAGCAGACGCTCCCTGCGAAATTCTCTACGGGGATAGGCCTACAGCTGCTCAAGAATCGCGCAGATGTACATGCCGCAGAAATGACTTTGGCACAATGTTTCTACAATATCCAGACGGCACGTAGTCGCTTCTACCCCGCACTTAATATCAGTGCATCAGGTGCTTTCACCAACAGTGGCGGCATGGGTATCGTTAATCCTGGTAAATGGCTGCTCACTGCCATCGGCTCTTTGACGCAACCTATTTTCCAAAATGGCAAGCTCATTGCCGGATTAAAGGTGGCTAAAGCACAATATGAGCAAGCTTATAACAACTGGCAGAATAGTGTTTTGACTGCAGGAAATGAGGTGAGCAATGCCCTTATTCAATATAATTCGGCTGAGGAGAAATCAAAAATCGAAGCCAAACAAATTGAAGTGCTCAAACAAAATGTTGATGACACGCGCGAGTTAATGGCAAGTGCAGGTAGCACTTATCTCGAAGTGATCACCGCAGAGAGCAGTTTACTCAACGTGCAGCTCACAAAGATTGCCGATGACTTTAGTAAAATGCAAGCCGTTGTCAACCTGTATAGCGCTTTAGGCGGTGGCGCAAAATAGGTCATCAGACAGCATCTATCCCATAATATTTCACATTAAACAATTAAAAATATGGCAAGTGAAATTAGTCCCAAAGCAGAAATTGCCACTAATGTAAAGATTGGTGACAACTGCAAAATATATCCCTTCGCTTACATCGAAGAAGATGTTGTCATTGGTGACAACTGCATTATCTATCCCTTCACCAGTGTTCTTACAGGCACGCGCATGGGAAATAACAACCAAGTATTCCAAGGTTCGGTGCTCGGAGCTATTCCACAAGACTTTAATTACAATGGAGCAAAAACCGAGCTCATCATTGGCAACGACAACATCATTCGTGAAAACGTAGTCATCAACCGCGCAACTTACGAAGGTGGACAGACAGTCATAGGCAACAACAACTTCCTTATGGAGGGCAGCCACATCTCTCACGATACCAAAGTGGGTGACTATTGTGTCTTCGGATATGGCAGTAAGATTGCTGGCGACTGCGTCATTGGCGACTATGTAGTGCTCAGTAGCAGTGTGATTGAAAAATGCAAAGACACGCGTAGGGAGCTATGCGATGGTACAAGCTGGCACAACCTTTTCAAAAGATGTGCCACCTTATATTATAGCAGGAGGCAATCCTGTGCAATATACGGGTACAAACAAGGTCATCATGGAGCAAGTACATTTCGACCCCAAGGTGCAAAAACACATCGCAAATGCCTATCGTTTGCTCTTCCATGGGCAAACAAGTGTTTTTCGATGCCGTGCGACAAATTGAAGAACAGGTGCCCGATGGCCCCTGAGATTCGTGCACTCATTGCCTTTATAAAGACAACAACTATAGGAATTATTAGCAAATTATAATCATACCTATATCAGTGATACATCATCACACATGGGAGGAATTTCCGAGAGGGGATTCCTCCATTTTCATCTTATCACAGGTGAGTACACACCATCCTCTTTGTCAAAGGCTATCATAACAACAGCAAACGCATGCTTTGCGCACACCATTCCGACGCAGTTCATCACCCTATTCCGTGTTTATGGGTAGTGATACGACCCTCATCGGCACGCAAAAACAGGGTTTTAAAAAAACTAAAATGCGACAAAAAAATAACAAAATCGGTCAAAATGCTAAAAAAAGAAACGACTTTTTGATAAGTGCAGTATTAGCTTTTATCCATATCTTTGCAACGAAAAGAAAAGATTAGTTTTTTTTAGTGGTTAATTTAGTTTTAGTAAGTATTGATAAGGCTTGTCGCGATGACAAGCCTTATTTTTTTATATCTTTGCAGACAAAAAGAAACGCAAAATGAAACAATTCTTGATTATATGCCTGCTTACGATAGGCTTCATGTCGGTAACTGCAGAGACTTATATGCCACGAAACAGCGTGCGCTACGTGCGCCATCATGCCGTATACACCAATGAGAAAGGCGAAATGAACGTAGTGGATATTAACTTAGAATGGCCTGAATGGCTCGATTTCAATCTGCAAAGGCCCTTGAAACAAAGGCTCAATCAATTGCTATGGTATAGTTCTCTCGAAGACCTGACAAGCAACATGCAGGCCGAACTTCAAAACTATGGACACCGTCTCACACAGCAACTCGACAGCCTTCCCGACGACAGCAAGTTCTGTTATGCCACCTATCGCCTCACAAAGTTGGGCTTTTCAGAAGGCCGTTATATCTCTTTTCTCGTCGAGAAGCACATTGTTCCTGCAGCTTCATCTTCGCAAAAGGCCTGCCATCATTTAGCCGTACTCACTTACGACCTGCAACAGCAACACCTATTCAATGGCGAAGAACTATTCAAAAGTGCGGCTATCCTGAACGACGATTACAACGCCTATGTCTTTGGGAACGCCCTGACTGCCGGAATCCAGCAACCCCTTGATGGTGAGATTGCAGCACAAGTGATACTCGGGCCAGCTCCCATCAACGACGAAGTGATGCAGTTTTTCATCGGTCAAGATAGCACCCATCTCGTGGCATCCGTGCTTCCTACAATGCCCTGGAAGCACTTTCTCACCAAACCTTTCAAAGCATTATTAAAAGAAAAAAAGCGCTCCCTGTGAGCTATGACTCGCCTATTCCCATGCAAATCCCATGGGCAAACGACACCACCATCTGTCAAAATCCCGACACACCCGCTACCTTTTCCGCTCAAGGCCAATTGCTATCAGACTATATTACAGCGCATCTTTCACTTCCAAAAAGCCACAGAATACGAGGGACTTTCAAAAACAAGGCGTGGTGTGCTTTATCGTGGAAAATGATGGCACATTAAGCCAATGTGTGATGCAACAAACCCTATCTCCCTCGGCCGATCGTGCCCTTGTTGACGTATTGTTTGCAATGCCGCACTGGAAACCCGCAACACAATCTGGCAGAAAGGTACGCAGCACGGTGCAACTTCCCATCAAACTCAAATAATTTGTTATGATTTATAAGTGATTGATGTGATTTTTTTATCGAAATTGATATAAATCAATTTCATTAACATCTAAACACGATATTTCATATTTATAAACGGCTTTCAATTTAAAAGGAACTATGCAAAAAGAGGCTTCTCCATCGCTATAGGATGTAGTACCATGCAAGCCAAGTATAATTCCGCCTTTCCTCTTCTTCCATTACATTTCAATGCTTTTTTTAAAATCATAAGAAAAAAAGCACAAAAAAACAACACTTTTTAAATTGAAAGCACCACACAAATTTCAACTCATTTTTTTAGGATAAAATTATCTGCAAAAATAGTGTTAAGAATTAGCACAACTATAATGGTTTTTCTCTATATTTGCAACAGAAAAAAATACTCTAACCTAAAAAGAATTACAATTATGAAACAAGGATTATTAATCGCCGCTCTGGCGTTTTTTTCTCAGTTGTTAGCTATGCGCGTAAGCACGTTTCAGATAATGCTACTGTCGTAGCCGACACCATTTATTATGCAGCCGATAAGTCACGTGTGCAAAACTGTGAACAAGCTGAGTATTATCGCCTACTGATGAAACAGAACAAAGGCATTGGAAAGATTGATGTTTTCCAAGACTTCTATATGAATGGTCAGTTGAAAGCAGAAGGTGAATATAGTTTTATTGACTTAGGAAACGATGCAAACTCCATTCTTAATGGTGAGGTTACAACCTATTATCAGAATGGAAAAGAGAAATGGCATGGTAAATATGTCAATGGAAAACGCAATGGATATTTCACACTTCATTTGCGTGAAGGTGGCATTGCTGTGGTACAATTTAAAAGATGGAAAGTCAATGCATGACCATTTTATGGTAACATTGCCTGATGGTGCAATGGAAAAACGCCCCATAAAGGAATTAAAAGCATTGATGTAGAAAGATATTTTTTTCTCATGAATTAGATATGTTTAAGTCTCAATTGAAACATCTCTAAACTAAAAGTGCTCGCTTCGTGAGAAGTGAGCACTCTTAGTTTTCACCACATGATAGGCACTTGCCTGTTCATTATCCATGAAGCGACAAACCAAAGGCCACTAAATGAGCAAACTTATCTACGCGATATTATAGCGCAAACAAGCCCACTTTGCACAACAATTACAATGCTTTTATAAGACAATTGCTATTGTTTCTTTAAACCATAAAAAAAGACTTGTAGCGTGTATCTACAAGTCTTTAAGTGAGTCATCTAATATTTCGTTCAATGGTAGCATTACAAAATCTCGCTCATACATGTGAGGATGCGGAATAATCAAGTCCGATTCATTGACATGCGCATCATCATACAGCAGGATATCAATGTCAATTACCCGATCGGCATAGTGTCCCTGCTCACTCTTTTGCGTCCGCCCCATCTGCCTTTCAATCTGCTTTGTTGCAGCTAATAGCTGCAAAGGCGATAGTGAGGTGGCCATACAGACACAGAGATTGAGAAACATATGAGACGATTCAAAGCCCCATGGTGTGGTTTCGTGCACAGAAGAGCGACGCAAAAGCTTCCCCACTTGCTCCTGAAGTAACAGCAATGCCCGCTCAAGATTATCTTCTCGGGAACCTAAATTGGTGCCCAAACTCAAATAAATGGTATGCACAAACGCCACCTCTAATCATTCAGGATGAGCAAAGCATCGCCGTAACAGCCAAACTTATAGCCATGCTCTACAGCCAAACGATAACACTCCATCACAGCATCATATCCACCAAATGCAGCCGTTTCCATCAACAATGTTGACAAAGGATGATAGAAATTGGCCACCATTGCATTGGATAGACCGAAATCATAAGGAGGAAAGATAAACTTATTCGTCCACCCATCATACTCTTTCAGCATGCCATCGGTACCAACTGCAGTTTCTGTAGCTTTCACAACGCTGGTACCCACAGCGAGAACACGTTTCCCTGCACGCTTTGCCTCATTCACTATCTGGCAAGCCTCAGCATGAATCAGCATTTGTTCTGAGTCCATCTTATGCTTGGTTAAGTCCTCAACTTCGATAGGATTGAAAGTCCCTAAGCCGCAATGCAACGTGATAAAAGCATGGTGAATGCCCCTGATTTCCATCCGCTTCATCAGTTCACGGCTGAAATGAAGGCCTGTAGCAGGTGCCGTTACCGCACCTTCTGCCTGGGCAAAAACAGTTTGGAATTGTTCTAAATCCTCGGCAGTTGCGTGATGATCGTCACGATGATCGATGACATAGCGTGGTAAAGGTGCCTCACCTAATGAATAGAGCTCGCGTTTAAACTCCTCATGATCGCAATCATAAAGAAAACGCAAGGTGCGCCCACGACTGGTGGTGTTATCGATAACCTCGGCGACCATGGAGCCCGTATCATCAAAAAAAGAGTTTGTTACCAATACGGATTTTGCGAGCAGGCTCAACCAAAACATCCCATAAACGCATTTCAGCATTGAGTTCACGCAGCAAAAAAACACTTCTATTTTTGGCATCGGTTTTTTTCCTTTGTTCCATAGAGACGCGCAGGAAAAAAACCTTTGTATCATTGAAGATAAAGGTATCGCCTTCATCAAAATAGTCTAAAAGATTGCGGAAGTCCAAAATAATCTCCTTCAATAGGTTTCCCATCTGCATCCTTGTGAAAAAGTTCGATTTCACCAGACTTAGTATGCAAAACCATCAAACGACATTCATCGCGTCGCGTTACATGGAAACGCTCAACACTACCATCTTCGTTTTTAAACTCCCGCGTGAAGCTATGGGGATAGAGCGCAATGAGCTCTTGGGGTAAATTGAATTTGAATTGCGATAACTTCATATATCTCGTTTCTTTAAGTTTCTTTTTCGCCTAACCAAGCCAAAAATATTTTTCGTAATCAAGGCAGGGTATCAACCGTAAATGCGCCCACACGCGTGCGTCTCAATTCTGTCAAATAGGCACCACTTTGCAACGCTCTGCCCAAATCGCGCGCCAAAGCACGAATATAAGTTCCTTTTCCACACACAACACGGAGCTGCAATCGCATGCGCTCGGCATCGAAATGCAGCACTTCTATCTGCTCTATATGCACTTGTTTGGGTTTCAATTGCACGGATTCGCCTGAACGACGCAGGTCATAAGCACGCTCACCTTTCACCTTTACAGCACTATAAGTGGGCGGAGTTTGAAGGATATCACCCACAAACTGAGCCAACTTTTTCATCAATTAGGGGCACGTGTAATATGAGCTGTCGCAAATGTTTCGTTAACTTCATGCTCCATATCATAGCTTGCTGTTGTCGCCCCTAACTGCAAGGTAGCCACATATTCTTTCGTTTGTCCTTGAAATTCTTCTATGCGTTTGGTGGCCTTTCCTGTACAAAGAATGAGCACACCTGTAGCCAATGGGTCTAAAGTCCCTGCATGGCCTATCTTCACTTTGTAGCCCAATGCCCGAGAAAGCACATAGCGTACATGGGCTAAAAGCCCCAAAAACTCGATACCCGATAGGGCTTATCTATTGCAAAAAAATCTCGCCAGCTTTGAAATCCATCAGTCAACCATTGTCAAAGAATGCCCTGTGGCTAAGAGCACAAGGATTACAAAACCGACGATAATTCGATACCAACCAAAGGCTTTAAAACCATATTTCGTCAAGAAAGCTACAAACCATTTCATGGCAAAGATAGCTACGAGAAATGCAATGATGCAGCCCAAAAGCAACAGCTTTATATTGGTAGTTGTGGCCCAATTGGTACCCTCTTCAAACATTTCTACCAAATCTAATAATGTCGCACCGGCCATCGTTGGAACCGCTAAGAAGAATGAAAACTCAGCAGCCCGCTTGCGCGTTAGCCCCTGTTGCATACCACCTACGATGGTAGACATGCTGCGACTCATACCTGGAATGACCGACAAACACTGGAAACAGCCAATTTTAAAGGCACGTTTCCAATTCACATCTTCCGTCTTATCCGTCGTGTTGAACAGCCTATCGCAGAACAACATGAACACACCTCCTAATACTAAGGTGATAGCTACAACGGCAACACTATCTAAAAGCCAATCTAAAAGCCCACTTTTTTTAGCCAACAAGCCCACTACAACAGCTGGAAAAACGCCAACTATCAGCAGCCCATAGAACTTCAACTTTGCTTGAAACTCTTCCTTTGTGCGCATTTGAAAGAACCTTTTCCAATACAAACACACCACAGACAGGATGGCTCCAAACTGAATAATAAAGGTGAATGCATGCACAAAGGGGTCACCTTTAGGCACACCTAAGAGATTTTGGGTGATAATCATGTGCCCTGTTGACGAGACAGGAAGGAATTCCGTCAGCCCTTCTACAATGGCAATGATAATGGTTTGAATGAAATCCATAAGCCTTATTCGTCTTGTTTCGTCTTAGGCTTATGCATAATCGCATAAATAATAGAAATAAATCCGAGAAAAACAAACTACAGGTGCCACCTTTATGCGCAGGGGACTAAAGATATTTTTCATCGAAAGTTGTCTCGGTAGAACCGCCACCACTCATCAAAATAAAGCCTAATATCACCACACACATGCCTACAGCCAATAATATAAAATTGACCTTATCAAAGGCAAAATTCTTCTTATCCATTTTATTTAACTATTGTATTTGCAGTCGAATCACATACATATAAGGCCATTGCTTGGACTGCGTTTACTAATCATCATATCTTATAAAGCTCGCTGGCCTTCATCTTTAAGAACTTCGTTACTGAGAGGTTAGCACAAATACCCGTAATGACTATACCAAAAAAAGAACACCGAAACAATCGTTATGGCAATCACTTCGGGCGTAATAACCAACAGAACATCAGGTTCAGAACAATACAAAGCATACACACACGCGCCCAAAACGCCCACTGCAATCAACGCAGCTATCACACCAACAGCAATAGCACGACATACAAAGGGACGACGAATGAAGCTCCAAGAAGCACCAACCAATTTCATAATATGGATGGAGAACCGTCGGGAATAAATGTCTAAACGCGTAGAACTATTAATGAGTGAGAATGAAACAAATGTGAGTAGTGCGGCTAACACCAAAAAGTACAACACTAAACTTTTGTAGTTTTTGGTTCACACTTTCTACCAAGCCACGCTCATAACTCACCTTCCCCACCTTAGGATAGCGCTGTAACTTTTTAGTTATCCACGCTAAAGAATCATTATTTGCATAATCACCTTTCAATCGAATCTCTATGGAACTCAAGAAAGGGTTCATGCCAATAAACTCCGAAGGATCAGTGCCCATGGCACGCTTTTGCTCTTCTAAAGCCTGCTCTTTACTAATAAAATTTACTTTTGTTATATAAGGATAGTGTCGCAACTTTGCACAAACTTGCTGTGCTTCTGAATGCGTTACATCATCCTGAAACGTCATTGTAACTACCAAATTCTCTTTTACATACGTCGACATATTGCGTGCTGCAAACACTGAAAGCACAACCATTCCTAACAAAATCAGCACCATCGCTGTGCTGATACATAGGGTCACAACCTGTAATCCATAACGATTTCCTGACCTTTTATAACGTTGTCTCATCTATGAAAAGTATATACCACACCTAATATCTTGCAAAGGTAATGTAAAAAATAGCGGAGAACAATTGTTTAACGTCCCTTAACGTGATTTTTATCCTAAATCTTTTAAATCCGAAAAATGGCTGAGATAGATTATGTATCTTTGTGCTTGCTATGAGTACAATTATATACCCCGCCCCTATTTTCGGTCCTGTTCACAGCCGACGTTTAGGCATTTCATTAGGCATAAACCTGATGCCTGCAGATGGAAAAATTTGCACCTTTGACTGTATTTATTGCGAATGCGGATTTAACCAAAGTCACATCCCATCACAACGCAGACCCACCCGCGAGGAGGTAAAACAGAAATTAGAGTGTAAACTTCAAGAGATGGCTCAACAAAAGCAATATCCCGACGTACTCACCTTTGCAGGAAATGGTGAGCCAACCGCACACCCCAAGTTCAAAGAGATTATTCTTGACACCCGGATGTTGCGTGACCAATACTGTCCAGAAGCAAAGATTAGCGTGCTCAGCAATAGCACATTCATCCATCATCCCAATGTGTTCGAGGCACTGATGCTCGTAGATAACAACATTCTAAAGTTAGATACTATCGATGAAAACTATATCCAGCGTGTCGATCGCCCTACAGGATTGCGTTACAAGGTAGAAGATGTTATCGAAGACATGAAACGCTTCAAAGGACATATTATCATTCAAACAATGTTCTTAAAAGGGAAAGATATGCATGGAAACGATGTAAACAACCTCTCAGACCATTACGTTTTACCCTGGTTAGCGGCCGTCAAAAGCCATACAACCCCAATCAGTTATGATTTATACAATTGATAGAGAAACTCCCGACCACACGCTCTTCAAGGCTACACCACAAGAACTTGATGCCATAAAAGAGCGCGTTATCACAGCAGGAATCTCTTGTTCGGCCTCTTATTAAGATTCAATCACAACCCTATTAAACATATAAAAAGGCGAAAGTTGTTACAACTTCCGCCTTTTATAAATACTTAAACAATTATAATATCCGTTCTAAAAAAATTTTCTTATTCAGCTAATTTATTCTCAGAACCCAATACGTCAGTAATCTTATGTTTATACATATCAATCATGTAGTTGCGTGCAACTTTACCATATTGACGTGGGTCAAAGTAGTCTGGATGCTCAGCCAATGTTTCACGAACACCTGCTGTATAAGCCAAACGTGAGTCTGAATCGATATTAATCTTGCATACTGCGCTCTTAGAAGCCTTACGAAGTTGCTCTTCAGGGATACCCACAGCATTAGGCAATTTACCACCGAACTTATTGATGATATCAACATATTCCTGAGGAACTGAAGATGAACCATGCAATACAATGGGGAAACCAGGAAGCTTTTTCTCAATCTCTGCCAATACATCGAATGCCAATGGAGGAGGAACTAAACGACCTGTTTTCGGGTCACGTGTGCATTGTTCTGGAGTAAACTTATATGCACCATGCGAAGTACCGATAGAAATAGCCAATGAATCACAACCTGTACGCGTAGCAAAGTCTACTACTTCTTCAGGCTTTGTATAGTGAGAAACCTCAGCAACTACTTCGTCTTCAACACCTGCTAACACACCTAATTCAGCCTCAACAGTAACATCAAACTGATGAGCATATTCTACAACCTTCTTTGTTAAAGCAATATTTTTCTTCGTAAGGAAGTGCAGAACCATCAATCATTACAGATGAGAAGCCCATATCTACACAATTCTTACACAGCTCAAAGCTATCGCCGTGATCCAAATGAAGGGCGATTTCAGGATGTGCGCAGCCCAATTCTTTTGCAAACTCAACAGCACCTTCTGCCATATAACGTAGAAGAGTTGCATTTGCATAGTTACGAGCGCCTTTAGAAACCTGAAGGATAACGGGCGACTTTAATTCTGAAGATGCGGGTGATAATTGCTTGAAGCTGTTCCAAGTTGTTGAAATTAAATGCAGGGATTGCATAACCACCTTTGATAGCTCTTTTGAACATCTCGCGCGTATTCACGAGACCCAATTCCTTATAACTTACTGCCATAATTATGATTTTTTTATTTAAATAAATGAATGTTCTAAATGAATTGTTATCTCCTTTTTATAAGTACTGCAAATTTAACATATTCTTTTGAGAGTGCAAAATGTTACTCTTGTTTTTTTACTTTTCGAAAGCTTAAAAAGTTTAAAGTCCATGAGTTTATGTTTCTTAGGTTACGAGATTGCCATCTATACATAACAAAGCCTGTTTAATCAAGACATGGTTTCATGGAATTTCCGCAACAATTCTGACGCAAATAACAATACTACGAAATAGCCAAAGAAAGGAATTATAAATGGTGTTATCAAGTTAGATGTATCGGCGATAATGCCCATCAATAAGAAGCCACACCCACCTATTGGCGTCATCATCAACAAAAGATGCAGCACTCTTTTTAAGATTTCCCAATCCATTCAACGCCAAAGAAAAAATCGTTGGGAACATGATGGCTTCAAATAAATAATTGGAGATGAGTGCCACCATGCTCACTTTTCCTAAGCCAAGCAACACCACTATCATACAAGTAACGCTACCTGCTGCACAAATGAGCAACAAAAATCTCAGCTCGGATATACTGCATCAACCAGCTTCCAACAAAGCGTCCCACCATAAAGAATCCCAGAGCTATTGTTAAAACGACACTGGCTGTATTATCATCCATATAGCCTTCACCCGTCATAAAATTAATAAAATAGCTATTAATTGATATCTCGGACACTTCATAAGCCAACAGAGCAAACAAGCCAAATACAAATAATGGGTGATAACGAAAGAGTTTCATGATGCGTGTCCCTTTCACTTCATCATCGTTTGACTCAGCATGTTTCATCTCAGGAAGATGCACACGCGAGAAGACGAATGCTATAAGGAGCACTAAAATACCTAAGATAGTATAGGGCACCACGACTTCTCTTTCACCAATAGGTGCACCAAAAAGGAATTGTCCCACAATAAATGTGGCAAACAAACTACCTAAGCCATTGAAAGATTGCGAAAAATTTAATCGACTTGTAGCTGTTTCCTTTGCACCAAGCTCTGTCACATAAGGATTGGCTGAGGTTTCTAAAAACACTAAACCACACCCTATGATAAATAAAGCGATGAGGAATGTGTTGAAAGAATGGAGAGCGGAAAGCGGAATAAACAATAGTGATCCAAAACCAAACAACAGCAAACCCAACACCACTCCCAACCGATAGCCATGACGATTGATAAACCATCCTGCAGGTATGGCCGTGATAAAATAACCTAAATACGTTGTCACTTGTATGAAGGATGACTGTGTGATACTAATATCTAACGTGTTTTGGAAATGTTTATTCAGCAAATCTAATATCGCTCGTGCGAAACCCCATAGAAAAAACAATGAAGTGATGAGCACGAAAGGTACAAAATATTGGCGATTGGTTAGTGTTGTTTTCTTCATGTAAAATAACTCATTGCTTAACAAAAACACCCATGTGTTTCATGTATAAAAAAAGATGTACAGTCCCATTTACGATGCCTAAAGATGGGAATATCTACCGGGTAGGTTATTCATTTCACACACCAACCCGGCAGAATACTGCTATACTATTTCTCGGTTTCGATTACTTTCCATATCCCGGCAGCACAGCACGCACCAATAAATGGCCCAACAATAAAAAAATCCAAAGATGCTGCAATGCACTGCCACCAGCATAAAATGCAGGCGCAATACTACGTGCAGGATTTACAGATGTACCCGTATAACGAATACAAGCCAGATGGATTAAAATCAAACTTAGACCAATAGCTAAGCCCGCAAAATTATTTGTCGCACCATTAGTCTTTGAAGTTGCGCCTAAAACGACCAATACAAATACGCACGTAAAAATAATCTCTGCCAAAAGACCTCCAACAACTGTTACGCCAGCATCTTGCAAATCATTGGCACCAGTACCTATTAGTCCTGCATTTTGCGTGAGCAAATAAAGTAAGGTTGAACCGATAAATGCCCCCACAACCTGTGCTACCATATAGCCAACAGCATCTTTTCCTGACATTTTTCCAGAAAGAAACACACCCAAAGTGATGGCTGGATTGATGTGACAACCAGAAATTCCGCCTATAGTATAGGCCATAGCCACTACTGATAGGGCCAAAAGCCATCGCCGTACCAATTACTGTTGCAGGCTCAGCATAATTACAACTGAGGGCTTACAGCTACACCACAGCCCATCAAAACAAGCACCATCGTGCCAAACATTTCTGCTAAATACTTTTTTTCATAAATCTCTAATTTATTTACGCTTAAAAAAATATACTTCGCTGCAAATTTAAGACAAATACAGAATAAACGCAAATTTAATACAAAGTTTTATGCTCCAATAATCAACCTATTCCTCAAAAAAATCTTTTAATTACTTCATTTGATACTCTTTCCATCCCAAAAAGAAAGTTTCTCATTTGTAAATGAAATGCAAAAGAAAAAAAGCTATGCTTTTTGCATCATAAAGTGATAGCGATTATCGTGCAATCTGCACCACTTTACCAGGCAAAAGCATAGCTTTTAATGTATCATTTATGGCATTTTAGCAACCAATTAGTTAGGAAGGTTGCCAAACAACATCATTGCAAAGGCTCTACCTCAAACTGGATAGCACTACCCGTAGCCGCATCATAGCGAATATGCGTCGTGAATTTCTTGCCAAAGAGTTCGCTACTGATGGCTTCTGTTCGTCCAAACTGTGCCGCAGGAGTTTCAAGTTGCGTCAACAAGACATTTCCATCATAGAGCAAGAGTTTCACTTTTCCAGGTAAATTCACATACACCCCAATATCTTCTTTGCTTTTCTTTGCATCCACAGGTTGCTGAAGTGTTGCCACTTGGTGTAAGTCTTGCACGTGAACCATGAGTGGTTGTCCTTCCACAAGATTAGCATCTAAGATGCCCGCATGGTCGGAAAAACGACACAAGGTGTGGCGCATTACATTGGGTTGTGGCACAAAAGAGAGTACCACTTCAGCAGTATCTCGCACCGTTGTACCTTTAAACTCCTGTAACAAGGCTTGCTCCTGACGATTCAAGTTATCCGTCATCAGTCGCAACTGCTCGCCATCTTTCGGCATAAAAATCAGCTTCTCCACGCATGAGCTGATTGCGACTATCTCGAATTTCATAAATGTCAGATGCGATGAGAGCCGCCATTTTTTTCCTTTTTGAGCCAGCTGAAAGAATGTCAGCATTCATAAAATCGCGTGGATTTAAAGGAGATGCTTTCGGAGCCGAAACAAAAGGTGTGGGTAACGCAGGTTCCTTACCTGTAGCATTAATAGCCAACAAAATGCCTGCAGGATTGCGATCAACCCGTATGATACTATGCTTTTTATCCAACAAAACCGTGTGCTGCTTCGTTGTATCGGCAATGCCTACAGGCAACATCTTCGCTTGCACGATGCGATAAGTGGTCGAAGGTTCGAAACCTACCTGCTGTAATTTGAGGTATTTTTCACCATAGGCCACCAAATCACCTGGCGTATAAACCATTTTTTCTACCAGCAAACGCACCTGTATAGCCGTTTTAGGCAGACAATAAGTCACGCCTTCTGCTACATTTTGTGCATGCCCCACAACCCATAGAAGGCACAGCCATAAACTCCATATTTTTTTCATATTATAATAATTTCTATTCACGAATACGTAGAAAAGCTTTAGGCAAATAGGTTATAATATCCGAAGCCAAAAGACTTTCTTCGCCCAAATCACGCACGGCTAAATCACCCGCCAAACCATGAAGATACATTCCTACAAGGCAAGCATCTTTGGGATTATAACCTTGTGCTAATAAACCTGTTATGATACCTAACAACACATCACCACTACCTGCTGTAGCCATGCCGGAATTTCCTGTAGGATTAAAGAACACTTTCCCTTCGGGTGTGCACAAAGCTGAGTAGTGACCCTTGAGTAGAACATAGCCATGTATACGCTCTGCCAAGCGAGTTGCCTTTAAAAGACGGTCGTAGCAACCATTTGAGGCAATCCCTTCTAAGCGGTCAAACTCTGCCGAATGAGGGGTAAAAATCATCCCTTCGGGGAGCTGTTGCATCCAAGCACGATGATTGCCCAAGATATTTAGGGCATCAGCGTCTAACACCATGGGACATTGTGTGCGCCGAATTTGAGCAATGAGAGCGATAGCTGTTGTCTCATTCTTACCTAATCCAGGTCCCATACCGACAGCCTCAAAGTCATCGGTTTCTACAGGTTCTGAGAAAATTGTTTCTTCTTTATCCATCTGCAACACCGCCTCTGGAATACTGGTTTGCATAATTCCATAATTACGTTTAGGGGTATGCACGATAACTTTTCCTACTCCCGATCGCAAACAAGCTCGCGTTGCCAACACAGCTGCACCTGCCATACCATAACATCCCGCAATCAAAAGGGGCTGTGCCCATATCACCTTTATGCGCAAAAGGAGAACGCTGGCGCAAACGACTACGTACATCTTGCTCTTCAAGCAACTGATACTGTGCTATGGTCTCTTGAACATAAGTGGGAGAAAGTCGGATATCCAACACCCGAACCTCGCCTAAATAGGGCTGACTATCAGCCAAGAGCATACTCAGTTTCAATTGTTGCAAGGTAAAAGTATAGTCTGCTTGTATAATATTCTGCCACACATTGTAGGTATTATCTTCGGCCATCAAGCCTGAAGGCAAATCAATACTTACTACTTTTGAAGGACTTTGATTGATATATTTTACCAAAGAAGCGAAGCCTCCCGATAAAGGTTTATTTAAACCACTACCAAACAAACCATCAACGACTACCATATCAGCTGTCAATTTGGGTGGTTCGAAATCAACAACTACTTCATGAAAATCTTTTAATCTTTTGCTATCGAGTGCCCGTTGTTTATTCTTTTCGCAATCTTCTGTAAGATGGTTGTGAATATTGAAGACATAAACGCTAACTACATAATCACTCATAGCCAACATTCTTGCCACTGCAAAGCGCATCGCCACCATTGTTTCCTGGTCCTGCAAATACAACAAATGGTGTTTTGTTGGTCCATGTTTGCATGATGTTATAAGTAATAGCTTTAGCGGCTCGCTCCATTAATTCAATCGATTCAATAGGCTCATGGGCGATGGTATAGTTGTCGAGCTCACGGATTTGAGCACTGTTGAATATCTTCATACTAATCGTTATAGTTGCTGCAAAAAAATACAAAAATTAATGCTAATTGGTAGAGAGCGTTTCCTATATTTTTAGTAAATTTGCAACAAATTAATTCTATTCTCACCTATGAGTATCATCAAAATCAAGGACTTAACGTTTAAGACGTTTATTCCTGAGAAAGAGATTTTTGCAATGTGTAAAAAAACCGTTGCAGAGAAGATTAATCATGACATGGCTGACAAGAATCCTCTATTCCTGGCTGTGCTCAATGGTTCTTTTTGTCTTTGCTGCCGACTTATTACGCAATATAACCATTCCTTGTGAAGTTTCTTTTGTAAAGTTAGCGTCCTACCAAGGCACCATTTCTACAGGAGAAGTGAAAGAAGTGATAGGACTAAATGAAGACATAACTGGGCGTACTGTGGTGATTGTTGAAGATATTGTAGATACAGGATACACGATGAAACGAATGTTAGAAACCTTAGGAACGCGCAATCCTGAATCACTACATATCTGCACATTACTCTTGAAACCCGAAAAGTTACAAGTGCCACTCAATATTGAATATGCCGCAATGGAAATCCCTAATGATTTCATTGTGGGCTATGGTTTAGACTATGACCAGCAAGGTCGCCAGCTTCGCGACATCTATACTGTGGTTGAACCATAGAGAACGGAAAAAAATTATTTTGTATCAATTATAAAATCATAATGAAGAATATTGTTATTTTTGGCGCTCCAGGTGCAGGAAAAGGCACACAGAGTGACAAGATGATTGAGAAGTATGGCTTTGGCCATATCTCTACAGGTGATGTGCTACGCAACGAGATTAAGAACGGAACAGCACTTGGAAAAAAACGGCAAAGGGATATATTGACAATGGGCAATTAATTCCAGATGAGCTAATGGTTGATATCTTAGCACATGTTTTATGATAGCTTTGGAAGCGATCATAAGGGTGTTATATTTGATGGTTTCCACGCACAACACCTCAGGCTGGAAGCACTGAAAAAGATGCTTCAAGAGCGAGGTCACAAGATAGCTGCAATGATTGAGCTCTCCGTTCCAGAAGAAGAATTGATGGCACGCTTAATTAATCGTGGCAAAGAGAGCGGCAGAAGCGATGACAATGAGGAGACCATTAAAAAACGTTTGAATGTGTACCACACCCAAACGGCACCTTTAATTGACTGGTACAAAAAGGAAGGTGTGCACCATCATGTAGAGGGTTTAGGAACCGTGGATGATATTTTTGCGCGCATTGTCAACGAGATAGACCAACTTTCTGAATAAAATCAATCTGCAAAGCATAGCATGGCTGACTCCAATTTTGTCGACTACGTTAAGATTTATTGTCGCTCTGGTAAGGGCGGACGAGGCTCTATGCACCTCCGTCACGTGAAATATCAGCCCAATGGTGGGCCAGATGGCGGGGATGGAGGTAATGGAGGCAGCATCTATCTGCGGGGTAATCACAATTATTGGACACTACTCCATCTGAAATACCAGCGCCATATCTATGCTGAACATGGCGGAAATGGTGGACGAGACAAGTGCCATGGCACCAATGGAAAAAGATGTCTACATTGATGTTCCATGCGGTACGGTGGTCTATAATGCTGAAACTGGCAAATATATTTGTGATGTAACCTACGACAAGCAAGAAGTACTTCTGCTCAAAGGTGGACGCGGAGGCTTGGGAAACTTTCAGTTTCGCACATCAACTAACCAAGCTCCTCGCTACGCACAACCAGGAGAACCCATGGAAGAGTTGACGATTATCATGGAGCTTAAGCTGCTGGCTGACGTCGGATTGGTGGGCTTTCCCAATGCAGGAAAAATCAACATTGCTCTCAACTTTGTCGAGCGCTCGTCCCAAAATCGCCAACTATCCTTTCACCACCTTAGAGCCTTCATTAGGCATTGTGGCCTATCACGACCACAAATCATTCGTGATGGCCGACATTCCTGGCATCATAGAAGGTGCCAGTTCGGGTAAAGGTTTAGGACTTCGCTTCTTGCGTCACATCGAACGTAATTCGCTTTTGCTCTTCATGGTGCCAGGAGATACGGATGACATCAAACACGAATACGAGGTACTGCTCAACGAATTGCGGCAATTTAACCCCGATATGCTTGACAAACATCGTGTGTTGGCTGTCACAAAAAGTGATCTCTTGGACGAGGAACTCATTGAGATGCTTCGCGAAACGCTCCCCAAAGACCTCCCCATAGTATTCATTTCATCGGTAACAGGCTTAGGATTAAGTGAACTAAAAGATGTGTTGTGGCGCGAACTTAATAGCGAAAGTAACAAGTTACAAGAAATTACTTCTGAAGATACTTTGGTGCATCGCGATAAAGACATGCGCATCTTTGCAGAAGAAATTCAAGCCGAAGGCGCAGACTTCGACGACATCGAATTTGTTGACGAAGATGATATTGAGGACTTAGACGACTTTGAATATGAAGTAGAGGAAGGAGAATGAGGCCACAATTACATACATACGACATAGCAAAAGGTGTCTTTGCTTTTAGCTCTTTGCGTAAGGGCGGTGTAAGCAAAGACACCTTTTGTGCGTTCAATATTAATGAATATTGTGGAGACTCGTTAGAACATACAACACAAAAACAAACAGCTTTTTGGCGGACATCTTGGGCATTCCCTCGCAAAACATCCTCATTCCACACCAGGTACATGGTACAGAAGTTGCCCATGTTGATTTGGAGATGCTGGCACAACCTGCAGAGAAACGTCAAGAATATTTAGAAGGTGTCGATGCGATTATCACGCAAGAACGTGGCATCTGCATTGGTGTTTCTACAGCCGATTGCATTCCTATCCTACTTTATGACGCAAAGAATCAGGCCATTGCAGCCATCCATGCAGGATGGAGAGGAACTGTTGCGCGCATTGTTGAGCAGACAATCCATGCCATGACCCAGGCCTTTGACACCCAGCCTCAACATCTCTATGGTGCCATTGGCCCAGGAATATCGCTCGAAGCGTTTGAAGTGGGCGACGAAGTGTATGAGGCTTTTCAACAAGCAGCATTCGATATGCCGGCTATAGCATGCCAAAAAGCGAAATGGCATATTGACCTTCCGCGATGCAATCAACTGCAACTCATCGAGAAAGGTGTTCCCTCACAGCACATTATCATGAGCCACATCTGCACCTATCAGCAATCAGAAGACTATTTTTCTGCACGAAAATTGGGAATACATTCGGGGCGCATTTACTCGGGTATCATGCTACAACCCCTTCATTGTTAATCAACTAACCATTCTAAATACTTTAAACTTATGAAGAAAAAATAAAAAGCTCTATTATGCTGTTGTTCGTTTTGCATGCTATGCACAGCCTTTATGCCTGCAAAAGATAAATTTACAGCAGCTGAACAGCAACAAATAAGTATTGCAACTCCAGGTCTCTTCGCTCGTTCAAACACCTTCCAAATCAATTTAGGTAGCATGGGGAAGAACGATTTTTTTCATTTCCTCTTCCTGTTGGGAAAGCAACGCTTGCTGATGACAACCAAACACTTGAAATCACAACGAAAGAAGGAGACGTTGTGAAAGCCATGTTTAATGGCACTGTGCGACTTGCAAAAAAATAATGGGCAATAATGGTAATACCATCGTCATTCGTCATGACAACGGACTTGAAACCGTGTATGCAAACAATGCACAAAACCTTGTTAAAGTAGGAGACAAGGTGCAGGCTGGGCAAAGTATTGCCATCGTAGGGACAGATAACACATCGTCTAAGCCAAAGAATAAAGGCCTATGCCGCTTCTCTATCATGATTAATGGTGGTAAGATTAAACCTGATGTTGTAGTGGAGATTTATGGGCACAAGTTAAGAAAAAAGACACTTGTGTGCACCAAAAACGGGAAATATGTAGATGTAGCGCTTGCAGAGACAAAGAATAAACCAGAGAAAGAGGACAAGATTGATGAGGAAAATCCATTCAGCAACCGAGAGTCTTTCAAATGGAATCTCTCCTATTTAGAAAAAGAGGAGTGGGCTTATCCGCTCCCGGGAAGTCATGTCATTAGCCCTTATGGCGGGGCTCGCCACCATTCAGGTGTTGACATCAAGACCATTCCCAATGATAAAATTTTGGCAGCCTTTGATGGTGTTGTCGTTAGGAGCAGTCCTTTTTCGGGCTATGGCAATTGCATTCGCATCAAACACAAATATGGTTTTGAAACCCTTTATAGCCATCAGTCTAAGAATTTGGTGAAAGTGGGCGACAAAGTAAAGGCAGGACAAGTGATTGGTTTAACGGGAAGAACAGGAAGAGCCACAACAGAACATCTGCATTTTGAACTCTTCTTCCAAGGACGTAGACTCAACCCTGCCGTTATTTTCGACCACACTAACAAGGCCTTACAGCAAGTAACGCTCACATTAAGCAAGAATGGCAATGTGAAATCAACGAAGAATTACTATGCTAATAAATAGGATTTGCAAATAAACAAGTTCACTATACAATCGCTATCATACTGGATTTCTTTCGTTAGATAAACACTATACAACCTCAAAGAAACCAATAAACAGCATTCTAACGGGCAGTAAGCATTCTAAGAACACGTGCTATCATGATTGATGACACGTGTTCTTATTTTCTAAATGTCATTGTTGACCTATTTTTTTGAAGCAATACAAGCACGCACAACTCCAACTCTCCTCTTCATGATGCACACTGTCCCATCGTTAGAAGTGCTGAAAAAAACACAAAACTTACACTTTAAAATGGGAAAGGAAAACCCGCAGAGCGTTGCACAAAACAACGCTCTTGTGCATGAAAACAGGTATTTGAATGTTAAGGCTATTTAAATAATATCCTAAAATAGTAGTATTTTTAGAGCAATAGAAATACCTTTGCGAAGATTTCTATTAATAATTTTTAAAGATGAATAAATTAAAATTCGTTTTTCATAAGCACTGCAATGGTGTTGTCGCAACAAACCTTTGCAGGCGGGTTATTAACCAACACCAATCAAAAATGCAGCCTTTGACCGCATGCTGAGCAGAGACGCAGCCATTGGCATCGATGGTGTTTATGCTAACCCCGCAGGCGTGGCTTTCTTGTCACCGGGTTGGCACTTGTCGTTCAACTGGCAGCTGGCCTTTCAAAGCCGAACGATTAAGAATTCTTATCCCCTTTTCGCACGCAACCAGCAAAAATCCTTCTACGGAAAGAACCTTCGAAGGCAAGGCTTTTTGCTCCCGTTATTCCTTCAATTCAAGCGGCATACAACTGGAACAAGTTTTCTTTCCAGGCGATGTTTGGCGTAACAGGGGGCGGTGGAAAATGCACTTTCGATAATGGTTTAGGTTCTTTCGAGAAGGTTGTTGGCGAAACTGCACAAGGAGTTAATCTGTTGGCACAAGCTTTAGACCATGCGACAGGCAATGTGTTGGGGCTGTCTTCGGCCAATAAGTTTGGTAACCAAGGGACCTATGCTTTTTGAAAGCTACATGCGTGGCCGCCAATATTACTATAGTTTGTCGCTCGGTGCAGCCTATCGCATCACTCCAGAGCTCAGCGCTTTTGCAGGCGTTCGTGGCATTTACGCCATGAGTAACTATTATGGTTACGTGCGAAACATCAAGGTTGGAAGGGTGCCACTTTACACCATGCTTGACAGAACCAAACCTTCTTCGGCCGACATTCAATTGAACTGCGACCAAACGGGGATTGGTTTTACCCCCATCATCGGCGTTGATTACAAAGTAGGCAAATGGAATTTTTGCTGCGAAATATGAGTTTAAGACGCGCATACGTCTAAAGAACGAGTCGGTAAATCAATTACCCAGCATTGGAAACCTGCCTACCACCTTGGGCGCTATGCTCATTACGGAGGCACATTACACGCCTGCTCAAGCACAAGCGCTTCTCACCAATCCTGCAATTTCAGGCGGTATGCAATTACTCAAACAGCAGTTCGACAACAAAATGGATGAAGCAATCGGTGAGTTTACCGATGGGAAGACCATTGCAAATGACATTCCCGCCTATTTAGCGTTGGGCGTTGGCTACACACCTACCGACCGTTTAAAGCTCAATGTGGGTTTCCATTTCTTCGACGACAAGCACGCTACGAGCTACGGACACCGCGAAAAGAAATTGAAACGCGGCACACTTGAATACAATGCAGGTGCGGAATACCAAGTTAATCAGCGCTTAACCGTGAGTGCAGGTTGGCAAAACACGAGCTACGGCCTGACGAAAGAATACATGGACGACAAGTCGTTTGTAGCCAATTCTAACTCGGTTGGCGCGGGCGTTTGCTTGCATTTGAGCGAGAAGATGAACCTCAACTTGGGTTATTTCCACACCTTCTACGGCCATGTGAATGGTGATGCCGGCAACTATAAGGCCGACTTCACGCGCAATAACAACGTGTTTGCGGCGGGATTAGATATTAATTTCTAAGTAATTCGATAGCAATTATCGCATAATTCGATATTGATTACTCTCTAAAAATGGCCGCTTTTTACAGCGGGTCAATATCATAATAAATGTGCAGGGCAGCGTAATGTTTGTCCTGCATCATTTGTTTTTGCACCCACCGCAGCGCTTCACGCACCTTTTTGGAGTCGAGATTTCGCTCTAACTTAATCACAATTTTGCGGATGTGCATTGTCTTCACGCGCGCCACAGCAGGCTTATCGGGGCCTAAAATGCGCGTGCCGAAGAGCTGTTTCAGTCGGCTTCCCATCTCCACCGCAGCCGTTTCAACCACTTCGTTCTTGTTGTGTTTCAAGAAGACATACACCAACTGGTAGAATGGAGGATAATGAAACAGCGCACGTTCTTCCAACAGGTCGTGGCTGAAGTGGTTGAAATCATGGGCTACCACTTGCTGAATCAGCGGCAGTTCGGGCATCTTCGTTTTGCAAAATCACACGCCCCTGCCGACCCTTTCTCCCCGCGCGTCCGCTCACTTGTGCCATCATCGTGAAGGCATGCTCATAGGCACGGAAGTCGGGATAGTTCAACATCGTGTCGGCATCCAAGATGCCCACCACCTGCACATGGTCGAAATCAAGTCCTTTACTAATCATTTGCGTGCCGATAAGGATATTCGTTTTTGCCCTGCGAAAAAAATCGCTAATCAACCGCTCATAGGCGTTCTTCGTGCGCGTAGTGTCTAAATCCATCCGCGCGATTTTAGCCTGTGGGAACAGCTTTTGAATGGCATCTTCAATCTTTTCGGTGCCATAACCTTGCGTGGTGAGCTGTTCGCTGCCACATTCAGGGCAATGGGTTGGCACCGTATAGGTGAAGCCACAATAATGACAAGTGAGCTGATTGAGCTGTTTATGATAGGTGAGCGAGACATCGCAGTTAGCACATTTGGGCACCCATCCGCAATCCTTACATGTGAGCATCGGCGCAAATCCGCGGCGATTTTGAAACAAAAATCACCTGATTTCCTTCGGCCAACGTCTCATCGATGGCTTGCAACAATTGCGGCGAGAAGAGCCCTTTCATGATTTTTTTCGGCGCCGCAAATCCTTCACATCCACCACCTCAATCTGCGGCAGTTGAATGTCTTGATAGCGCGTTGCCAGCCTGACGAGCCCATATTTCCCACTGATGGCGTTGTTATAGCTCTCCATCGAGGGCGTAGCTGTGCCCAAAAGCGTCTTCGCCCCATACTGATGGGCCAAGATAATGGCCGCACTCCGCGCATGATAGCGTGGCGCAGGATCTTGCTGTTTAAAGCTCGTCTCGTGTTCTTCGTCGACAATCACCAAGCCCAACCGCTGAAAAAGGCAGGGAACACTGCGCTGCGTGCACCAATCACAATGTCATAGGGCGCGGCTGAAAGCTGTTTGTTCCATATCTCAACCCGCTCGGCATCGCTATATTTCGAATGATAAATGCCGAGGCGCTGACCAAAAACAGCCTTCAAACGGTTGGTGATTTGCACGGTCAAGGCGATTTCGGGCAAGAGATAAAGCACCTGCTTCCCCTCCTTAATGGCTTGCTCGATGAGATGAATATACAGCTCTGTTTTGCCGCTCGAGGTTACACCATGCAGCAGCGTCACGTTTTTCGTTTGAAACGTTTCCTTGATTTCGTCGTAGGCTTTTTGCTGCGCCGCGTTGAGCGAATGCAGCGGAGCCGTCGCCGTTGTCGCGCTGTTCAGTCGTCCCACCTCCCTGCTTATAAAGGGCAAGAAAGCCGCGATCAACCAGCGCTTTGAGCGTGGCCATGCTGCAATGCGTCACATTCAGCAGCTCATCGCGCGTGATGGGCGTGACGGAAGGCTGCGGCATGGCGGCTGAAAGCCTATCCCAATGCGACAACGAAAGATAGGCCATCATCACCTTTTTGTTGCTGCGTGGCGCGTGCCAACGCATTCAGTGCAAAGTGCAACGCCTGCTCGTTTTGAAACGCAGGAGCCAGCGCAACATAGGTCTCCATTTTTGGGTTTGTAGCCCTCTTCCATCTTCATGCCCGAGGGAAGCGCGGCCTTATAGATGTCGCCCAAAGGCGAAAGATAGTAGTCGGCCATCCAATTCCACAAGCGAATCTGCTGGCTCAGGAGCACAGGCTGCGCATCGAGCACCTCGAGAATGGGCTTCAATTCATAGTCGGGCTTCACATCCGTGAGATGCCACACGATGCCAATGTGGTGCTTCGTCTTACCAAAAGGCACCAACACGCGCATGCCGCAAGCCACCTGCTGCGCCCATTCTTCGGGCAACGAATAGGGTGAAAAAGGCCATCTAAAGGCAGGGGAAGAACAACTTCTACATATTTCATTGCCGAGCAAAGGTAGTAAAAAATATAAAAAGGTGGCACTATGCAGCAAACGAAAATTTTGTATCGTCGCAGTCCCGAAATCGCTGTTTGCTGCCACAGGAGCAACGATTAGGCACCACGCATTTCTGTCCCCCGATGGTGTGTGGGCGCAATAGAAATCGTTAATGCGCGGCGAAAGAACACCTTGACGGAGGCTTTGCTATGGACTTTCACCCCAAAAAAGTGTGCGGCGTAGGGTACGCCGCACACCTTTTGAGCCAGTTCTATGCGGCGTAGGGTACGCCGCACACTATTTTGGTCAGTTCTTCGCGGCGTAGGGTACGCCGCACACTTTTTGAGCCAGTTCTTTGCGGCGTAGGGTACGCTGCACACTTTTTGGGCCAGTTCTTCGCGGCGTAGGGTACGCCGCACACCTTTTGGTCAGTTCTTCGCGGCGTAGGGTACGCCGCACACTTTTGGGTCGGTTCTATGCGGCGTAGGGTACGCCGCATAGGTTTTGTGTTGAGCGGGCTGTGGTGCACGTGTCTACTCCACCAACCCCATGGCTTTGGCCTTTTTCATGAGCAAGGCCATGAGTGGTTCGCGCTCGTTGGGCACCTTATTGTCGAGCACGGCATCCTTCAGAGTTTGTTTTAATTGCCCCACTTCGCGGCACGGACCGAGATGAAACAGCTCCATAATTTCGTTGCCATCGATACAAGGCTGCAACAAACGCTTGTAGTCGCGCTCCTGCAGGTCGGCCAACTTTTGGCGCACAAGGCGGAAATTGTCTAAGAACCGCTGCTTCTTCACGCGGTTTTTGCTTGTGATGTCGGCCTCGCACAACATCATCAGGTCGTTGATGTCGTCGCCCGCATCGTTCAGCAAGCGGCGCACCGCGCTATCGGTCACCTCCTCGTTGGCAATCGTGATGGGGCGCATGTGCAGGTCGACCATCTTTTGCACATATTTCATTTTTGCTGTCCATAGGCAGTTTCATGCGCCGAAAGATGGAGGGAATCATCTTCGCTCCCACGAAATTGTGGTTGTGAAAGGTCCAGCCGGCCACGTTGTCCCAGCGCTTGCAACGGGGTTTCCCGATGTCGTGGAAGAGTGCCGCCCAGCGCAACCACAGTTGCGTTTCGCCTGTGATTCCGGCCGTTTGCTGCGCCTTGGCCAGATTGTCTACCACCTCAAGGGTGTGATAAAAATTGTTTTTGTGGGCACGCCCATTGCGCGTTTCCACAATGTCTAACGCCGTGAGCTCGGGGATGATGCGCTGCAACAGGCCGCAACGATAAAGGTCGATGAAACCTTTGCTGGGCATAGCCGTGAGCATGATTTTATGGAGTTCGCCCACGATGCGCTCGCCACTGATGATGCTGATGCGATCGGCATTGCGCGTGAGGGCGTCGAAAGTTTCGTCGTCGATGAAGAAATTGAGCTGTGCCGCAAAACGCACGCAGCGCAACATGCGCAATGGGTCGTCGGAGAAAGTGATGTCGGGGTCGAGCGGTGTGCGGATGAGGCCATCCTCCAAATCATATAAACCATCGAAAGGATCGACAAGTTCGCCGAAATGAGACGCGTTCAAACACACGGCCAAGGCGTTGATGGTGAAATCTCTGCGGTTCTGATCGTCTTCCAACGTGCCATCTTCCACATGCGGTTTGCGCGAATCGTGGCTGTAGCTCTCCTTGCGTGCACCCACAAATTCCACTTCCATGTCACGATATTTCACTTGCGCTGTGCCAAAGTTTTTAAACACGCTGAGGTAGGCTTTCTTGCCCAACGCCTGCTTCAACGCATTGGCCACCTGTATGCCACTGCCCACGACCACCACGTCGATGTCGTTGGAAGGGCGCTCTAAAAAATAGGTCGCGCACATAGCCGCCAACCACATAACAAGGCATGCCCAGGCGGTCGGCTGCGGCTGAAATTTGGTGAAATATATCCTGATTGAGTAGTGCTGCTAAATCGTTCTTCGTGAGATTTCTCATTCCTATTTTTTCTCTTAACGTGCTTTAAATTGCCTACAAAGTTACTAAAAAGCGAGGGCAAAGTGGGCGTTTCCCCTCATTTTTTATACTTTTGCAGCCATGAAGAATTGTTTTTTGTTGCTCATGCTCTGCACGCTGCTTTGCAGTTGCGCCGAGACGCAGGAGGATAAAGCTGCTGCATTGATGTCGGAAATTCAACAACTTTATGATAAGGGACATTATCGTGCCACGTTGGACTCGATTATGGCCTTGCGCAAAGACTATCCCGAAGCGGTGAAAGCACGAAAGGCGGCACTCAAAATCTGGCAGAACGCCTCGTTGCACATGGCGCAAAGTGATGTGGCAACCACCGACTCTACGCTGCAAGCCACGTTAGCCACGTTGCAAACCGCACAAGACTTGCGCACGAAGAATCTGCTACGCGTGCGTTGCGACTCGCTCAAAGCACGCTATGAGGCGATGTGTGGCGTGGTACGCATGATACACTATCGGCAGCAACACCCCTAAACAGGCATCCGAAAGCCTAAAATTTGGCTATTTCAGCATAAAACAGTAACTTTTGCAAGCCTAAGAAATAGCATCAATGAACAAAAAGCAAAACCGAGGAACAATTCAAGGATGTGCTTCACGAATGTCGTGAACTTTTTGCCAAAAAGCTACATGATTATGGCGCTTCTTGGCGCATTCTACGCCCATCCTCGCTCACCGATCAATTATATATCAAAGCCAAACGCATTCGTTCCATTGAAATCAAGCACGAAGCTTTGGTTGATGAGGGCATCCGACCCGAGTTTATTGGGCTGATTAACTATGGCATCATCGGGCTCATTCAATTACAAAAAAAGGATTTGCTGACACTATCGATCTCACACCCGAAGCAGCTTTAGAAGCCTATGACGCACAGGCCGAAACTGCTTTTCAACTGATGAAAAGAAAGAACCACGACTACGATGAAGCGTGGCGCGAGATGCGCATCAGCAGCTACACAGATTTGATTTTAACTAAGCTACAACGCATCAAGGAGATTGAAAACCTTGGCGGTGCGACCTTAGTCTCTGAAGGCATCGATGCCAACTATATGGACATCATCAACTATGCTGTTTTTCGGTGTAGTGAAACTCAACGAAGCAACTTAAGCAACAATCAGTGTGAGGCAACAGCTCTTAAAATGGCTCATCCAGGTTAGCCGATTTATATTGGCGCTCGTTTTCATCTTCTCGGGCTATGTGAAAGCCATCGACCCGATGGGAACGCAATATAAATTGCAGGACTATGTGGGTGCACTCCATCTAACGGCAGTGGTGCCCCAATTGCTGTTATTGGGCACATCGGTGGCGTTATCTGCCTTGGAATTTACCTTGGGCATTTTACTTCTGTTTGCTATCCGACGACGCCAAACTTCACGACTAACCCTTATCTTCATGGTGATTATGACGCTGGTGACATTGGGATTGGCACTCAGCAACACCGTGAAAGATTGCGGTTGCTTTTTGGCGATGCTATCCATCTCACCAACACAGAAACGTTGCTCAAAAACATTGTGTTGCTGGCTTGCAGTGCCGCCGTGGCCTGGAAACCACTCTACATGACACGCTTTGTGCGCAAAAACACCCAATGGATTATTATCAACTATACCTTAGTATTCACACTCATCAACAGCCTTTGGAGTCTGTATTATTTGCCACAGTTTGATTTCGTCCCTATCACATCGGTGTGAACATACCCCAAGCAATGGAAATTCCTGCAGGAGCACCTCAACCCCAATATGAAGCAACGTTTGTCTTGAGCAAGAATGGTCAGCAAAAGACCTTCACGCTGGACAACTACCCCGACTCCACCTGGACATTCATCGATAGCAAAACAACTCTTGTGAAGGCTGGTTACATTCCGCCGATTCACGATTTCGCAATAGAAGATTTGCGCACTGGCGATGATCTCACCGCTAAAATCCTGCAACGCAAGGGTTACACCTTCTTGCTCATCGCGCCCCATTTAGAAACGGCAGACGACAGCAACTTTGGCGATATCGACCAGCTCTACGAATATGCACAGCAACAGCGCATACCTTTCTATGGTTTAACGGCCAGCACTGATAAGGCCATTCGCAGATGGATTGACCTCACTGGAGCCGAATACCCATTCTTCTCCACCGACGAGACGGCCTTAAAGACCATTATTCGCAGCAACCCAGGCTTGCTGTTGCTACACAATGGCACCATCATCAACAAATGGAGTCACAACGATTTACCCACCAGCAACGACCTTTCGCGTCTCATCGCACAGGCCACCTGGGCCAAGATGCCCCAAGACTCGGTGCCAAGGAAAAATCATTGTTATCGTACTTTGGTTCGTCCTCCCACTGTTTTTTTGCTCACTTTGGCCGATCGATTCTGGGCATGGAGCCAATGGGTGCGCCTGAAAGAAAAAAAGAATAAAGACAATTTATATCAACTCTTTAATAAAAATAAACAATATGAGAAAGAAAAATGGTAGCAGGTAACTGGAAAAATGAACCTCAACCTGCAAGATGGAGTTGCATTGGCAACCAACGTAAAGGACTCTTTGGCTAATGACAAACCCCACTGCGACGTAGTGGTTTGCACACCTTTCATCCATTTGGCCAGTGTGGCACAAGTGCTCAAAGGTAGTGTGGTTGGCTTAGGCGCTGAGAATTGTGCAGACAAAGAGAAAGGTGCTTACACAGGCGAAGTATCTGCCGAAATGGTGAAGAGCACCGGCGCACAATATGTCATTCTCGGCCACTCTGAGCGTCGCCAATACTATGGCGAGACCGCAGAAATCTTGAAAGAGAAAGTGCTCCTGGCCTTGAAGAATGGTTTGAAAGTCATCTTCTGCTGCGGCGAAACTTTGGAAGAGCGCGAGGCCAACCGCCAGAACGCAGTGGTAAAGGCCGAGCTCGAAGGCAGCGTGTTCAATCTCTCTGCCGAAGAGTGGAAGAACATTGTTTTGGCCTACGAACCCATTTGGGCCATCGGAACAGGTAAAACAGCCACATCTGACCAAGCTGAAGAGATGTTAGCCTACATCCGTTCTATCGTAGCAGAGATGTATGGCCAAGCTGCAGCCGAAGAAACCACTATCCTTTATGGCGGCAGCTGCAACGCATCGAATGCCAGCGAGCTCTTCGCTAAACCCAACATCGATGGCGGTTTGATTGGCGGTGCTTCACTAAAAGCCCGTTGATTTCAAAGCCATTATCGACGCTTGGAAGAAGTAAAATACTATCATTATCGTAGGAAAGCACCCTCGTGTGCCTTCCTACGATTTCCACTTTTGTCACGTGTCTCTCTTCCCGCAAAGAGAAACAAGTTACAAAACAAAAATGCACCATCGCATAAAAGGATGGTTAGCAAATGAAGTTGTGCTTTGTGCACGCAATAATAGATTTTGATTGAGGATAAGATGAAAAAATTAGCTTGTATTCTATGGTTAACGCTCTGTGCTACACTTTCGCTCTCAGCACAAACGTTCCTCGACCACATCAAGAAACGTGAGGCAGGAATGGGTGTCGTAACAGTTACGCAAAGCAAAGATATCGATGAGATTGTGAATGGACGCCCCACCACAAAGGTCACGACACAACCACAAGAGAAGAAAGAAAACCCACCAAAAATCAGTAAGCACAACGCAATCACAAGAGAGAAAAGAAGCTGCAACAAAAAGCTGTAGGCACAACGCAAAGGCCTGAAAAGGATAAAAAAAGAGACAAGGCCTACAACCAATCATGCGACCGACAAAGATTCGGCCAAACAAGTGCGTCCAAAAGAAACAACAGAGAAAAAGCCCAACGAACAACGCGAAACTACGGAGCAAAAGCGTACAGATTCGACAACAAAAACGCCCGAATCCGAAGAAGAAGAAGCACCCATTGTGGACATGCGCAAAAAGGTGATGCGCGGAAGCCGCAAGATTGTGGGCTATCGTGTGCAGGCGTTCTCGGGCGGAAATTCGCGTATCGACCGACAAAAAGGCCGAGCAAGCCAGCATCGTTATCAAAACAAAATATCCAGAAGAGCCTGTCTATGTGCATTTTTTTATTCGCCCCACTGGATATGCCGTGTGGGCAACTATCGCACGTTCGAAGAAGCAAATAGCATGTTACAAAAGGTGAAAAGCTCTGGGCTATCGGCAAGCCAACATCGTGAAAGGAAAAAAATCACTGTGCAAGATTAAGCATTGGACACAGCCACCCATTGCACCATGCTCAGCAAGCCTCAACATAAAAAAAGTAAAGTAAATGAATCCTGAAAACGAATTTCGAGAAGGTTTAACCGACCTTGCAACCCATTATAAAAGCATTCTCACCCTACTGGGTGAAGACCCACAACGCGAAGGCTTAGAGAAGACTCCCATGCGTGTGGCCAAAGCAATGCAAGTGCTGACACGCGGCTACACGCAAGATCCGCAACAGGTGTTGACCGATGCGCTGTTCCAAGAAGACTACAACCAGATGGTCATCGTGAAGGATATTGACGTGTTTTCCCTCTGCGAGCACCATTTACTTCCCTTCTATGGCAAATGTCATGTAGCCTATATTCCCAATGGTTACATCACAGGATTGAGCAAGATTGCACGTGTGGTTGACATCTTTAGTCACCGTTTACAAGTGCAGGAACGCCTAACACAACAAATTAAGAAATGTATTCAAGCTACATTGCGACCGCAAGGTGTGATGGTTGTGATTGAAGCCAAACACATGTGTATGCAGATGCGCGGTGTAGAAAAACAAAATTCCATCACCACAACAAGCGACTTCAGCGGCGTATTCAACGACCTCAACACCCGACAAGAGTTCATGAGCCTGCTACGTGGCGAATCGAAACGCATTTAAATGCTATCCGATGTACAGATTATTCACCCTTTAAACAACAAAAAAAATGAAATTTATATCCTGGAACGTCAACGGACTTCGTGCCTGCGTGGGCAAAGATTTCGAACAGCAATTCAAGGCCTTAGATGCCGATTTTTTTCTGCCTGCAAGAAACAAAGATGCAAGCAGGACAGCTCGATTTACAGTTCCCTGGCTACCAATCGTTTTGGAACTACGCCGAGAAAAAAAGGGCTACAGCGGAACGGCTATCTACGCCAAAAAGGCGCCATTGGCTGTTAACTATGGCATCGGAATCGACGAACACGACCACGAAGGACGAGTCATTACATTAGAATATGACTCATTTTTTCTCGTCACCGTCTACACACCTAATTCTCAAGATGAGTTGCGCCGATTAAACTATCGTATGCAATGGGAAGATGATTTCCAGGCCTATCTACACCAGTTAGACAAGCAGAAACCTGTTATCGTTTGTGGAGACATGAACGTTGCCCACGAGGAAATTGATCTCAAAAATCCAAAAACCAATCGTCGCAATGCTGGATTTACAGATGAAGAGCGTGCTAAAATGACACAACTGCTCAACCATGGCTTCATTGACACGTTCAGAACGCTCTACCCCGAGCAACAAACCTACAGCTGGTGGAGCTACCGTTTCCGTGCAAGAGAAAAGAATACTGGGTGGCGCATAGATTATTTCCTCATCTCAGAACGTCTGCGCCAGCAGCTCATCGATGCCAAGATTCATACCGATATCATGGGTAGTGACCACTGTCCTGTGGAGGTTGACTTAGATTTATAAATGCAACAGCATCGCCTTTTTGCTGAGGCTAAAAAGAAAAATCCCTGCAACACATCATGCGCTGCAGGGATTTATTATAAATTAAAAACTTAAACTTACTTACGTAAACCAAGCTTCTTAACGATTGCACGATAGCGCTCAATGTCACGCTTGTACAAATAGTCGAGCAACGCACGACGCTTACCAACCAACATCGTCAACGAACGAGTCGTTACATTGTCTTTGTGGTTTGCTTTTACATGCTCGGTTAAGTGCTTAATGCGATAGGTGAAGAGGGCGATTTGGCTTTCAGCAGAACCAGTATCGGTTGTCGACTTACCATACTCGTTGAAAATCTCTTCCTTTTTTGCTTTGTCTAAATACATTGCTTTAAAATTGATTAATGTTGTTGCATCATTTACATCTTTCACATGCCATGCTGTCTTAATCACAACAGCTACACGCTCAAATGCTTCGGCTTTTTCCGAAATGCGCAGCAAAGGTAGCAATAAAAGTTTAGAATGCTCTCATAGAAATGCCACCAATCCTTATCCATAACCTTTTTTTAACAGCTCAAAAGCCATTTTGTTATCCTACTTTTTTTCGTACTTTTGCAAGCACACAAAAAAGATATGAGTCTGCAAAGGGGTAGAAAAACAACGTACGAAAGAACTGCTTTATCATCTGAAACGATGGAGCATTTGGCTGCGCCGGGCGAAATATTCACGCGGATTTGGCGTGCAGTCGCCATCAGCCTATCAGTTTATTCGCTATGTCCTCACTGAACATTATCCTTACTATGCTTATGCTACCCTACGACATCGTCACCACAACGAAGGACATGCCGTGCAAAAACGCGGCCGATTATTTTTCAGATTGGCTAACTACTTGCAGGCGAAGCAATGGTTTCATGCAGGGCGACAAGGCTGATGTTTATGCCAATTATGTGAACGAAGGTTGCAGCAAAACACAGTTTTTACCATTAGATGAAGCCCAGCTGCCAACAACATTTTCAGTAGCAAGCCTTCCACTTACGCAGCATAATCTCACCCTTTGCCAAGCACTCATCAAGCGTTCGCAAGCCCAGTCCATGCTGATTTTTATTGGATATCCACACCAAGCGCGAGACGTTGGAGGCATGGAAAGCACTCATCCAACAACCGCAAGTCGTGCGCAGCTACGATTTATACGATTGTGGCATCGTCTTGTTTGATACTTCAAAACCCAAACACCATTATATAATTAATTTCTAACCACATCACCTACCCTGGCAAAACGATAAAGATGGACTAACAAATACAACGCAACTAACGAGCACAAAAAAAGCGTACCACTCAGAAGTAGTACGCCTCTCCAATTCTTTACTTAATGGAATTCCTTATTCCGGAAGGCTGATTGCCTCGTTTGGACAAACAGAAGCGCAAGTGCCACACTCGGTGCACATATCAGGATTGATAGAATAGATGTCGCCTTCAGAGATTGCTCCTACTGGACATTCGTCAATACAAGTACCACAAGCGATACAATCATTTCCAATTACGTAAGCCATAATAATCTTAAATTTATGTGTTCAAATAACGTTTTTGTAATATGTATTAGGCAATCTGTGCCTTAATGCGATGCAAAAGTAGAGATTTTTCATGAGAAATACCTACTTTTTAGGTATAGTTTTTAAATTATTTAAGGTTTCTTCAAGTCATCTACTCATCACTAATGAGTATCATCTATCACAGCGCAGACATGTGAAGTTTCCGTTTTTTTAAGAATACAACGAATTCTATATGAAAAAAAAATCGTAATTTAGCCGCCATAAAAAGCATGCAAAACCGCTTAGAACGAAAATAAAATGCCTTGCAGGCAATTTTTTTCTTTCTACAAGTGAGTAGCAAACAAAGCAATAATTATTCTCAAAAATAGTAATGGACGAAAATCAGACAATTGACAACGATCGGATATTGAAAATCAATATCGAGGAGGAAATGAAGTCCTCTTACATTGACTATTCAATGTCGGTCATCGTGGCGCGCGCACTTCCTGATGTGCGTGACGGCTTTAAACCCGTTCACCGCCGCATTCTTTATGGTATGCTGGGTATTGGAAATACCAGCGATAAACCTTATAAGAAATGTGCACGCGTTGTGGGTGAAGTGCTTGGTAAATATCACCCTCACGGCGACTCATCTGTGTATGGTGCGTTGGTGCGTATGGGACAAGACTGGAACATGCGCTATACATTAGTCGATGGGCAAGGAAACTTTGGCTCGATTGACGGTGACTCCCCTGCAGCCATGCGTTACACCGAGTGCCGACTGAGCAAGATGGGTGAGCATATCATGGACGACTTAGAGAAAGACACTGTCGACATGACCAACAACTTCGATGACACGTTGGTTGAACCGAGTGTAATGCCTACAAAGATTCCTAATCTGTTGGTAAATGGTGGCAATGGTATTGCCGTGGGAATGGCCACAAATATGCCTACTCATAACCTTGGTGAAGTCATTGATGGTTGCTGTGCTTATATTGATAACCCCGACATAACGTTGGACGGATTGATGCAACATATCAAAGCACCCGACTTCCCTACAGGAGCTTATATATACGGTATTCAAGGTGTACGCCAGGCTTATGAAACAGGACGTGGGCGTATTGTAATGCGTGCAAAAGCCGAGATTGAAAGTGGTGAGAGCCATGATAAGATTGTTATCACCGAGATTCCGTACGGCGTAAACAAGCAAGCGCTGATTGAATACATCGCTGAATTGGTGAAAGAGGGAAAGATTGACGGTATCAGCAACGCCAATGATGAGTCGGGACGACAAGGTATGCGCATCGTGATTGATGTAAAACGTGATGCCAATGCGAATGTCATTCTGAACAAATTATTCAAAATGACGGCACTGCAAAGTTCATTCTCGGTGAACTGCATCGCCTTGGTAAAAGGACGTCCACGCCTACTCAGCTTAAAAGAATGTGTGAAATATTTCGTTGAGCACCGGCATGACGTGACCATCCGTCGCACGAAATACGACTTAAAAAAAGCGCAAGAGCGTGCCCACATCTTAGAAGGTCTGATCATTGCCTGCGACAACATCGACGAGGTGGTGCACATTATCCGGGCCAGCAAAAACACCGACCGATGCACAACGCAATTTGGAACAACGCTTCGAATTAGATGAACTACAAAGTAAAGCCATCGTCGATATGCGCTTGAGCCAACTCACTGGTCTGCGCATGGATCAGTTGCATGCTGAATATGAAGAATTAGAACGGCAGATTGCTTACTTGCAACAGATTTTGGATGATCCAGAATTGTGCAAGAAGGTGATGAAGGATGAGCTCAACGAGGTAAAAGAAAAATATGGCGATGTGCGCCGCACGGAGATTAAATATTCGAGTGAAGAGTTCAATCCCGAGGACTTCTACCCCAATGATCCCGTTGTTATCACAGTGAGCCACATGGGCTACATCAAGCGCACACCACTGAGTGAGTTCCGCGAACAAGCACGGGGTGGTGTAGGAGCAAAGGCTGCTCGCCATCGCGAACAAGATTTCACGGAGTTCATTTACCCTGCAACAATGCACCAAACAATGCTCTTTTTCACGAAAAAAGGACGTTGTTACTGGCTCAAATGCTATGAGATTCCCGAGGGCGATCGCAATAGTAAGGGACGTGCCATTCAAAATATGCTCAACATAGAGAGCGATGATGCCATCAATGCCATCTTGCGTTTGAAGGGACTCAACGACGAACAATTCAATAACTCGCACTATGTTATCTTCGCTACCAAGAATGGAACAGTGAAGAAAACATCGTTAGAGGCCTATAGTCGGCCGCGCGCCAATGGCGTAATTGCCATCAACATCGTCGAAGGCGACGAGGTAGTGGATGTCCGTCTGACCAATGGTGAGAACGAGTTGATTATGGCCAACCGCAATGGTCGTGCCGTTCGCTTCAACGAAAGCACTATCCGCACTATGGGACGCACGGCAACAGGTGTGCGTGGCATGCGCTTAGATGGTGGCGATGACGAGGTAATTGGGATGATAACCGTTAATGATGCAAGCACAGAGACCGTGATGGTGGTGAGCGAACAGGGCTATGGTAAACGTAGTTTGGTTGAAGACTACCGTGTAACCAACCGTGGCGGAAAGGGCGTGAAGACGCTTGCTGTGACCGATAAAACAGGGCGTTTGGTGAGCATCAAGAACGTGACCGACGAAAATGACCTGATGATCGTCAACAAGAGTGGTGTTGTCATTCGCTTAGCTTTAGCCGAAGTGCGCGTCATGGGACGTGCTACACAAGGCGTGCGCCTCATCAACCTCGCTAAAAAGAACGATGTCATTGCCAGCGTCTGCAAGGTAATGAGTTCTGAGTTAGAAGCAACGGTTGAGGAAGAAAGCCGCACACAGTGGGCCAATAAAGCTGAAGAAATTCGAAAAAGACACGCAACGCAATGCCGATGACTTCGAGAATGAGGCATCACTTACCGACGATGATGAGACAAATGAAGATTCGTAAAAAAATTAAAATAATATTTGGATATGAAAAAAATTAATGATGGTAGCGTTGATGTTCTTAGGGTACATCCGCTGCATTTGCTGCTGACAGCGAAGCGTTGAAAGCTATTTTAAAAGCCAAAACCTACAATGAAGCAGCCGAGTTAGTAAAAAAACAAATTTAGGGACAATTAGCCAACGATGCAGAAAAGGCAAAAAGCCTATAATAAGCTCGTTGAATTGGCTTTGGACAAGGTGAACAAAGAGCAAGCCATTATGACATCAAACCAAATGGCAAAGCAATTTGGTCAGGGTAAGGAGTCGGCCTACGATACTTTAGGCTTCAACCAAGCGCTCTACGATGCTTTTGACAACGCTATTCGTTGCAACGAATTTGATCAAAAGCCCAATGAAAAGGGAAAGATCAAGCCGCGCTTTGAGAGCAACAACGCCAACCGTTTATATGGTTTGCGTCCCAATCTCATCAATGCAGGTCAATTAGCCGGGCAAAACAATCAGCAGGCTGACGCGCTGAAGTATTTTGGTATGTATGTAGAAAGCGCAACCAATCCACTGTTTAACGGTGTCGACAAGAGCAAAACACCTGACACCTATTTAGGTGAAGTGGCACGTGTTGCAGGCGTTTATGCTTTCCAAAACAAAGATTATCAACTGGCCGATAAGTATGTTGATGTGGCTATGCAAGACACTGCAGCCTATAAAGATGCATTGAACTTGAAGCTTTATATCATGCAGCAGGGCTTAAAGACGCACGAAGATTCCGTTCAGTACGTGAATAAGCTCAAGACTTTGTATGAGAAAGATAGCAACAACGACCAAATTTTCTCAACATTGGTGACCATGTGTGGCAGCTTGAAGATGGCAACCGAACAAAATAAACTGTTGAACGACAAGCTAGCATCCGACCCATCAAACGCATTGGCATGGGCATTGAAAGGTCAAATCTTTATGAACGAGAACAAACCGAAAGAAGCTATTGATTGCTTTAAGAAGTCTGTTGCGAAAGATGACAAGAACCCTATTGTGCTCACTTATTTAGGTTTCTGCCTCAATGCACAAGCTGGTTCTATCAATGGTAATAAAACTGAGCAAACCAATCTCTATAAAGAGAGTGAAGGATTCTTAGAGAAGGCACGCGCATTAGACCCCAATCGTGAGAAGGCGAACTGGAGTTATCCGCTCTATGCCGTTTACTATAGTCTCTATGGTGCTACAGATAGCCGCACGAAAGAAATGGAATCGCTGAACAAGTAAACCCTTGCCAGCGATAAGTAGAGGATGTGTCAGAACGACTTTTTGGCACATCCTCCACACTTTTAATCGATCAACACACGATATTTTTTCTTATGAAACGTTTTCTCATCCTTTTTATAATGGTTTGCTGCACCGCACTTCTATCACAAGGCCATGCACAAACGCCAAAACGTGATGCCAAGAGGCTTCATAAAGAAATAGGTCTGCGTCTGCAAACACTTGCAGAACATAAGAGCGACTCGGCGACATATTATCAACAAGTGCAAGAACTGCTACAAACAGCTCTCACTTGTGACTCGTTAGATGCGCTGCCCGATAGCAAAGGTCGCGTACATTTAGACTACACAAAAGAAAATAGTACACGACTATCGCCGTTGCTCCCTACCCTCATTGATGGGGCTCTTTACCATTATCGCCATGGCAATACAACACAGGCTCTCGCCACATTCTTGTTCTATCAGCATTGTCTCAACCATCCCATGTTTCATGAAAAAGATAACCACGAAGGCATTGCCGCCTATTATTCCAGTTTGCTTTTTTTATGGAAAAAGACAACTTCAGAGAGGCCGAACACTATGCTGACATTGCACTCCAATATCCCAATTATGCAAAGAATGCTGCAGAGATTAAAAATCAATTGCATGAAGAATAGCCTTCATTCGCCAACCGATACGCTACGCTACGTTTCTGCTTTAACTGCACTTCACGATATAGACCCAGGAAATGCTGTTTATTTTTAAAATGCTCATTGACCACCATTCTGCACAACCCGATAGTGTGGCGTTGCACAACTTTGCAGCCGACGAACTGAAAAAGGCACGCGCGTAACAAGCAAGTATGGATGCTCAATGGTGAGTTAGCGATGAAGGCTAAACAATGGGAAAAAGCCATTTATTATTTTTAAAGAGGCCGAAAAAAACGAGATAAGGCCTATGTGCAAGCCATTTATGATGTTGCCATTTGTTATGCCTCATGGGCACAAGAACTCACCGATAGTTTAAACCAGCAACGCAAACGACTGCGCAAAAAAAGATGCACTCATCGTAAAAGGCTACTATCAACAAGCACGCCAATGGTTGCTCAAAACCTCACATCTTGATGAGAAGCAAAGCATAGTCGAATGGAAACGCGTGTTGGATGAAGTAAATAAAGTATTAGGATTACATTGATGAAAAAATTATTTATCGGCTTGTTGCTCTGCATTCCTTTGTGTATGCAGGCCAATAAGAAAACCATTTCGTTGGCACGTGATTACATACGAAGTGGAAAAAAATTTAGAGAAAGCCGAAGGGCTTTTTGCACGAAATATTAAAAGATTCGATTTATCGGGGTAACGACAAGATTTGGAAAAATGCTCTTCGATGCACAGCAAAAACAATACGAGCAGTTCAACGAGAAGCTCTATTTACAACAAAGCATCGATACTGCAGCATTCTTTCAAGTGGCTCATCGCATGTTTAACACACTCGAAGGACTTGACTCTGTCGAACAGGTACCTACTGCAAATGGGAAGATTAAAATGAAATACCGGGAACAGAGCGCCGCCATCCTCAATCAAGTTCGTCCCAACCTCTTCAATGGTGGACTCTTTTTTGCCCGCAACCAAAACTACCAACAAGCCTATACCCTGCTTGATAGCTACATCAGCTGCGCCAGAAAACCACTCTTTAAAGACTATCATTATGCCGAAAAGGATGCCAACCTGCCCGTCGCTGCCTATTGGTCGGTCTATTGTGGATATAAAATGCACGACGCAGCGGCCACGCTTCGCTATGCAACTTTGGCTGAAAAAGACCAAACGCATGCGGACAACTTGCTGCAATATTTAACTGAGACTTATTGGCAACAACGCGATACCACACGCTATCTGCAAATTCTGCGCAAAGGTTTTCAATCCTACCCCCACAATCCTTTTTATTTTTCGCACTTGGTGGAGTACTATCATACACTGGGTGATGATGCAACGGCACTGGACTATTGTAATCGGGCACTGCAAACAATGCCTAACAACGTGCGCTATCGCCTCACGAAAAGTTCGTTGCTGCTCAACATGGGACGCTATCAGGAATGCCTGCAACTCAGCAAAAAGCTCATCGCTGAAAACGACACGTTAGCCGATGCACAGCTCTATGCAGGCTTAGCCATATTCAATCAAACCATCATCTTGGACAAATCGCAGAAATATAACGCCAAGCAACGTGCCCAAATCCTTGAGCTCTATCGTGAGGCACGGCCCTATTTGGAGCGCTATCGCCAGCTCAAACCCGATCAAAAGAAACAATGGGCACTGCCGCTCTACACGATTTACATGAACCTCAACATGGAGAAAGAATTCATTGAAATGGAGAAACTGTTATGACGATTGAAGCGCTTACCCAAAAACTGCATCTCACGCTCAACGCCATGCAAACGACAGTGTGCAATGAGCTGTTGGAACACACGGACAACCTGATGGTGCTCTCGCCTACAGGGTCGGGCAAAACGCTGGCTTATCTCTTGCCGCTCACCCAACTGTTGGATGCGCAAAGTAACCAAGTGCAGGCAGTGGTGGTGGTGCCCGGACGCGAACTGGTACTGCAATCGGCCACAGTGCTCAAAGACATGGGCTGCGGATTGCGAGGCATGGCCTGCTATGGAGGGCGTGCAACGATGGACGAACACCGCAAGTTGCGTGAGGTGCAACCACAAATTGTTTTTGCCACACCAGGCCGTTTGAACGACCACTTGCAGAAAGGCAATATCGACACGCATGCCATTCGCTACCTCTTTATCGACGAGTTTGACAAATGTTTGGAGATGGGTTTCCACGACGAGATGCAACAGCTCATAGGATTGCTGCCTAAAGCCATTCGCTCTGTACTGCTATCTGCCACACCTGCCGAGGAATTGGGCAGTCAAACGCTCGTGACCCGCTTCTTCAAAGTGCTGAACTTCCTGCCCGAAGATGAGCAAGTGTCGCAGCGTGTGACCATCTATCGCGTGCAAAGTGAGGAAAAAGACAAACTACCCACGTTGCGCCAACTGCTGTTATCGTTTCAGGGTGCAAGCACCATCGTGTTTCTCAACTATCGCGATGCCGTCGAACGTGTGGCCACTTATCTGCGCGAACAGGGCTTTGTGGTGAGCCATTTCCATGGCGGTATGGAGCAACGTCAGCGCGAAGATGCCCTCTATCGCTTCTCTAATGGCAGTGCCTCTATCCTGGTGAGCACCGATTTAGCAGCACGCGGCTTGGATATTCCCAATATTGCCAACATCGTGCACTATCATTTGCCCGAGACAGAAGACGGTTATGTGCATCGCGTGGGGCGCACGGCACGCTGGGATAAGCACGGAAAAGCCTTTTTCATTCTTCACGGGCAAGAGCAAATTCCCGCTTATGTGGATGCCGATGTGGCCGATTTTGCGCTGTCCCAAGTGCTACCTGAACCCACACAGCCGCGCTTCCAGACACTTTACATTGGCAAAGGTCGTCGCGACAAACTCAGCAAGACCGACATTGTGGGGTTCCTTTGCAAGAAAGGTGGGCTGAAAGGCGATGATATTGGCCGCATCGATGTGCGCGACCGCTACACTTATGTTGCTGTGGCTCGCACGAAAGCAAAACAAGTGGTGCAACGCACACAAGGCGAAAAGATTAAAGGCCTTCGCACGGTTATTGAGGACAACATATTTTCCCAGTAAATTCACGCTTGAAAGCAGTTACTATATTTAGATACATCCACATAGAAACCGATGGGAAATGAGCTTCCACACTTAATCAGAGCCTAAAAATCGGTAGAGATTTTTGCAGCTAACTGTTTCAGAAGTTCCAGGAGTTATGTCAATTCGCAGCTATTTCGAATCATGTTTTCACACACTTTGATGAAACTACAAACGCTTTTCGTTGTTCTATGCAGTTGCTTTTGCGGGCTGTTGACGACGCAAGCTGCAACGGACGACTACTATTTCAAGCGCCTTTCGATTGAGCATGGTCTCTCACATGCCACCGTCAACACCATTCTGCGCGACCATCGCGGTCGGTTGTGGGTGGGCACAGCACTTGGGCTAAATGCGGTGGATCGCGGCAATATCAAAAGATATTTCTATCCGTCAGTAGAGCAGCCTTCATCGCAAGTTGGTGCCGTCATGGGGTTATACGAAGGGCGCGACCACCTACTTTGGGCGCTCACTAACCGCGGGCTCTACTGTTATAACGCAGCGGACGATGCCTTCTCGGAAAAAATCAGCCGTCCTATCTGCGCAGTGGGCGAAGTGAACGGAGGCCTGCTCTTTGGTGGCTATTCAGCGCTCTATCGCTGGGACTACGCCACACATACGCTCACACGCCTGCCATTTCTGGAAGCAAGGGCTTCCTAAAGGCGACTATCTCATCACGTTTTTGCAGCAGATTGATTATAACACCCTACTCGTGGGCACCGAGAGCAACGGCATCTACACCTATTCGCTACGCGACAGCCGACTGCATCCGCTCATCGTCAAAGGCGAGATGGTGCTCAGCGCCATATTTTGGGACCGCAATCGGCGCGAATTGTGGTGCTCGCTCTACGACCAGGGCTTGTTTCGTTATAACCGGTGGGGGCGGTTACTCGCCCATTACGACACCAGCAACAGCGCACTGGCCAACAACATAGTACTCACCATTCAGCAACACCATGGCCGACTGTGGGTGGGTACCGATGGCGGTGGCATCTCGGTGATTGACTCGCGAGAAAAACACCTTTACGACCATTCGGCATATTCCCGGCGACGCCCATTCGCTGCCTGTCAACTCCATCAAAACGCTCTACGAAGATACCTACGGCAACCTGTGGGCAGGTACGGTGCGCGACGGGCTGTTTGCCTTCAAGGAAACCCACATCCGCACCTATACCGATGCCACCTTGGGTAGCACCAACGGTCTGAGCGACCGCGTGGTGATTAGCCTTTTCGGCGATGCCGACGGCCGACTTTGGGTGGGCACCGATGGCGGAGGCCTCAACGAATTAAACCCTTCCACAGGCGTTTTCACCCACCATCTGAACACCTATAACGATAAAATTGTCTCCATCACCAACCTTTCGCCCACCGATTTGCTCGTTTCGCGCTACGGTCACGGGCTGGCGGTTTATCATACACAGCGCCGCACCTATAGCCCATTCCCCATTGTTGATGCGCATGTGAACGACGAAGAATGCCGATCGGGCTTTGTGCCCACAGCCTATCGCATTTCTCCACAGACCATTCTGATTTTGGCACGCAACGTTTATTTCTACGAAACTGCCCATCACCGCTTCACAAAGTTGCATTTCGCCCGCGGCACGATGCCTCGGATGTCGCTACAAATGATGCTTGCCGACGGGATTACGCTATTGGCCAAGGACAACTGTCTCTATCGCCTTGACGTGCAGGGCAACATCCGCTTGTTGGTGACTTTGCGAAACGATTTGCAAATCACAGCCGTATGCCGCAAGTCGGGCGCCGATCAGCTATGGATAGCTACCTCGGGCGGGCTCTACACGGGTTCGCTATCGCACCCGCAGAAAATTCACAAAGTGGCCGGAAATCTCTTCAGTCGCATTTCGGCCATGCAGTTTGACGACCGCGACCGCCTGTGGATTAACGCCTCAAACATGCTGTTTTCCTACGACACGCGCAACCACCGCTGCATGATTTGGGATGATGCCGACGGTTTTCTGCCCAATGACATACTCACACACACCATGGCGCTACCCTCCTCGCCCTATCTCTACATGGGCGGCATCAACGGTTTGGTAAAAATCGACAAGCGCATTTCGGCCGACACCCACGACCCGATGACCCTTTATCTGCAAGCCGTTGAATACAACGGGCGGCGCTATACGGCCGAAACCTTTCCGCGCGAGATTTCACAACATTTCAATTCGCTGCACATCCACGTCACTGTCAACGAGAACGATGTTTTCCGCCACGTGCTGTTCCGCTACCGGTTGCAGGGCGAGCAGCTCAACTCCGTCACCGAGTCCTACCGCGCAGAATTTGGCATTCCGTCGTTAGCGCCGGGCGACTACACCGTGAGTGTGGCCTGCATGACCAAGAGCGGCAGCTGGACGGCCGAGAAGCCGCTCGTTGCCTTTCGCGTGCTGCCGCCATGGTATCGTCGGCCGTGGTTTTTCATCTTCGTGTTGGCACTCCTGGCAGCCATAGGCACGTTGACGATGGGCGTGATTATTCGGCGTAACCGGCAGCGCATGAAATGGAAGATGGCACTCCATCAGCAGGCACTTCACGAGGATAAGATTGAGTTTCTCACCAACATCAGCCACGAGTTGCGCACGCCGCTGACGCTGATCATGCGCCACTCAAACGCTTGCTCATGGGCAGCGACGCGACCTTCACCCCCTCACAACGGCAACAGCTCGAACGCGTGTTTCGGCAGGCGGGCTACATGAAAAACATCATCAACTGGGTGTTGGAGTATGACAAAACCACCTCACCGCCCAATACGCTCACGCTCACCTTTGCCGACATCAACCATTTGTTGGAAGAGGTGGTAGACGACTTTGTGCAGGAGTTTGCCGAGAAGCGCGTGCGCTTAGTGATGGATTTGGATCGCACGCTGCGTCCGCTGGAAATGGACCGGGCGAAAAATCCGTGTTGTGGTGTCGAATTTACTGATGAATGCACTCAAATTCAGCCGCGAGGACACCGACGTGCGCCTATGCACATCGCTCAACGCGGGTTGGTTGCGTGTTCAGGGTTGAAGACCACGGCGTGGGCTTGGCTCATCTCGACCGCGAGCGGCTCTTCACGCGGTTCTATCAGGGGCGCATTCGCAAGTTGGGCAGTGGCATCGGCTTAGCCTATTGCCGCGAGATTGTTGAGCAACACGGGGGCAAGATTGCCGCCGAAGACAATCCCGGCGGCGGCACAATCATGTTTTTCACGCTGCCCTATCGGCAGGCTACGACGGCCGAAGTGCCCAACGCACAAGCCCCAAATGCTGCCGACCCCGCAAGCAGCGGTGCCACCCACATGCTCGATTTGTCGGCGTTCTCGGTGTTAGTGGTCGACGATAACACCGAGTTCTTAGACTTTCTGCAAACCGCCTTGCAGTCCCAGTTCCGCCGCGTGTTCCGCGCCCGCGATGGGCAAGCGGCACTGCACGTGTTGCGGCAACAACAGCCCGACCTCGTGGTGAGCGACGTGATGATGCCCGTGATGGACGGCTATCAGCTTTGCCAAACTATCAAAGAGGACATCGAAATCAGCCACATTCCCGTGGTGTTGCTCACGGCGAAGAGCGATGCCGAGAGTCAGAAGATTGGCTACAAGCTCGGCGCCGATGCCTACATTGCCAAACCGTTTGACGTAGAATTGCTCGTGTCGGTGATTGAAACGCAACTGCGCCGCCGCGAACTCTTCCGGCAGAAATATCAGCACGACCCATTGCCGCCGTCGCCCTGCCAAACCACCATCAGCAATGCCGACGAGCAGTTTATGCGCAAACTCCAGTCGGCGGTCAAGGCGGGCTATGCCGATGCGGCCTTCGATACGGCACAGGTGGCCGATGCCTTGGGCATGAGCCGCGCATCGCTCTACAACAAAATGAAGCAGCTGACAGGCTTGGGCGTCAGCGAGTTCATCAACCGCTATCGCATCCATGTGGCTTCGGCGTTGCTCAAAGAAACCGACAAGCCCGTGGCCGACATCGCTTTTGAAACGGGATTTGCCTCTGCGCGCTATTTCAGCACCGCCTTTAAGACTGCTACGGGGCAAACGCCCTCGGCCTTTCGCCAGCAACACCTTCAGAACGAGGCCGATACAAGGCATGGCTCCCCTCCCCCCGAGGCTGATTGGTAAGAATTCACGATGGATTTTTTACCTCGGAGCATCGCTCGTCAAAAAACGACGAGTTTTTCCTGCATATAGGAAGAAAAAGCACGTTAGTGGACGCGCATCTAATCCGTTCCCGAGAGGAAAATAGGCTTTGCACGCGGCGGAATGGGCGTTTCGCCACGCAGTTTTAGACAAAAATGGACTATGTTTAGACGATTTCGAACCCCGGTTTGCAGAATTTCTCCCTAACTTTGCAGTGGGTATTAAATTCCTAAAACCATTTGTTTTATCAATCTATCTTTACATCATCATGACATGAGAAAAAAATTATACTGTTATTGATCTCCATGATTTTTTTGCTGCTCGGTCTATGCGCAGCAGAAAAATCTCAGTGGAACCGTGAGCGATGCCGACAGTGGCGAGCCGCTCACCGGTGTTTCTGTGAAAATCAAGGGCACGAGCCAAGGCACCGTGACCGACATTAAAGGACAATACCGCATTGCCGTGGGTGCAGGCCAAACGCTGGAGTTTTCGTTCCTCGGCATGGCCACGCAGCAGGTGGTGGTGAAAGCATCGTCGGGCAGCAGGCTCGACATTGCGATGCGCCCCTGACCAGCTGGCGCTGGAAGATGTGGTTGTGGTGGGCTATGGCGTGACGAAGAAGCGCGATTTGGCCGGTGCCATCACCTCGTTGAAACCCGACAACATTCAGGCGGGCGTAGTAAGCGACATGTCGCAATTCCTTAAAGGGCGCGCCTCGGGCGTACAGGTGAGGCAGAACTCGCTGGAACCTGGCGGCAGCGTGTCGGTGAGGGTGCGCGGAGCCTCGTCGGTGAGCGCCGAGAACGAGCCACTTTATGTGATTGACGGTTTTCAAACCGACAACATGACGCAACTCAACGTCGACGACATCGAGTCGATTGAAATCCTCAAAGACGCCTCCACCACCGCCATTTATGGCGCGCGAGGTGCGAACGGCGTTATCCTGATCACCACCAAGAAGGGAAAGGCCGGCCAAGTGCATGTAGAATATTCCAACAGTTCGGCCGCCAAGTTGATGTATAACCCGTGGGATTTGCTCGATGCCGGCGAAACAATTGCGTTGGAACGGCGCTTGTATGAGCAAGACCCCACGATGACCAGCAGCCGGTGGACGGCCGAGCAGGCAAAGTTTCGCGGCCGCGGCACCGACTGGGTTAGAGAAACAACGCGCAACACCGTAACCAATTTGCAGCAATTGTCCGTTTCGGGCGGCAGCGATCGGCTCACAGGCTATGCGTCGGCCAACTATCTCACCGAGCCCGGCATTCTTCACAACACCGATTATCAACGATTTGGCGGACGCACCAACCTCGCTTTCAAACTCAACAACCGCATGCGGATGGGAGCAAACATCAACTTTGCACAGTCGAAAAAGAAATTCCTCGACATGGGCACCATCTCGTCGGATAAGAACATCATGTATCGCATCTTCAATCTCGAGCCTTGGAAAAACACCGAGGGCTACGATGTGTTTGGCGTGAAAGCGCGTCGGCCGGGTGTGTTCGACGAGATGAACGGTGCTTCGCTCAACCGCACCTTCACCACCATCTATGCTACAGTGTTTGCCGAGGCCGACATACTGCCCACGCTCACCATCAGCGGACGCTACACCTATGCTTACGACCATTTGAAGACGCAGAAATATTACGACCGATCGACCACCATCGGCCAGTCGTATGGCGGTCAGGCATTCATTGCGCACGAAGAGAATGCCAAGCATCAAATCGAAGGAGTTGTCACGTGGACGCCGAAATTGGGCACCCAACATGCGCTGAAACTCATTGGCGGCACCTCCACATTCATCAGAAAGGATGGGGCGACGAAATGCAGGCCTATGGTTTTTGCCTCGGATGTGTTTAGCTATCGCAACATCGGTGCTGCCGAACATTTGGATTGGATTGGCTCGGGCGAGTCGATGCTGGAAAAGCGTCGTTCTTCGGACGTGCCGAATATATCTTTGCCAGCAAATACATCGTCAATGCTTCGCTGCGATCAGACGGCTCATCGGTCTTCGGTGCCGATTATCGTTGGGGTGTTTTTCCCTGCTGGCTCGCTGGCCTGGCATATTGGCGACGAACCCTTCATGGCCTTCGCAAAGCCGCTGTTCTCAAAAATTAAGTTGCGCACCAGCTATGGACTCAGCGGCAACGATGGCATTCGTTTTGGTCTTTCGCAGTATCAGTATGCCGTTCGTGATGTGCACATCAGTGGCAACGAAGCACAAAAGGGCATGTATCCGTCGAACCCCTACAACCACAAGCTGCGGTGGGAAACCACACGGCAATGGAATATCGGTGCAGACTTGCTGCTGCTCGACGGGAGAATTGAAGCCAGTTTGGATTATTACATCAAACGTACGAAAGACCTTTTGAGTCCCGATGCCATCCATCCGTCGGGCGGTTTCCCCAACTATACCAACCCCGACGGACGCCGCTTCGAATATACAGCGATGATGTTGAACGACGGCGAAATCGATAACCGCGGTTTCGAGCTGTCTGTTAAATCGACCAACATCAGCACCAAGAACTTCGTTTGGACCTCAATGTTCAACCTTTCGACCAACCGCAGCAAGGTGTTGAAGCTCAATAATGGGCAGGCGCGCTTCCAATATATTCGGCCACACGGCTCGTATGAAGAAAAAGAATACATCATTTTGAAGGAAAACGAACCCTTGAGCGCCATCTACGGCTATGTTTTCGAGGGTATCATTCAGCAGGGAGAGCACTATAAACCGCAACCAAACTCCGTGGCAGGCGACCCCAAGTTTAAAGATCTCAATCATGATGGCATCATTGACGAGCGCGATCGCAAGGTGCTCGGCACTGGTATTCCCAAAACAATCTTGGGCTTGCAAAACACGTTGACTTATAAAAAAACATCGATTTTTTTCCATGTTTTGGGAGGCCTCGTTAGGCGCAAAGATGCTTAATCTGACGCGCATCTATCTGGAAGATAACAACCGTATTCGGGAATCCATGGACCGATGGACGCAAGGTGGGCGCAACATGACCGATGCAAACGGTCACACGTATGCAACTGCCGGAAATCCTTCGACGTCGGTTCCACGTAAAGGCTACACACGAAAGGCAGAAGTGCAATACGGCTCGTATATCAATTCGCGCTTCGTCGAAAATGCCAACTATCTGAAGTTGCGCAATGTCGAGCTGGGTTACACCTTGAAAGGCAGTTCGTTGAAACTCAATTTCATCCAAACCATTCGCTTGTTCGTGGGTGCACAGAATCTCTTCACGATTACTAAATACAAAGGTTTCGATCCCGACATCAGCACCAATGGCAGCAGCGCTGTTGCGCAAGGGTTAGACCTTAACTCCTATCCAGCCTACCGAACCTTTAATTTCGGTGGCAAAATAACATTCTAATTATAAGATAATGAACATGACTTTTCAACATAAAATGGCAAAGTTTGCTTGGTCGGTTGTCGTGACAAGCAGTTTGTTTTGCCTGCAATTTAGATGAGAAATTAACCTCGGTGTACAATGCCGACAATGCCTATGTGACCGAGCAAAACGCACAAGAGGGTGTAAATGGGATTTATCGCTATCTCAAAGGAGGCACGCATCCCGCAACGTTCTATCTCAATGATGTGTCGACCGATGCAGCTTACAAGGCCGGATTGGACTACGAAATCATGAACGACAACAACCTTTCAGGCAACGTAGACGTTGCACGCGCCTACAATGGCAATTTTCAGATGATTGGTTGTGCCAACTCGGCCATTGACAACATCACCCCAATGGCAGAAAGTAAGTTTAAGGTTGCAACCCATAAAAAGGAACTTTTGGGCGAAGCCCACTTTATGCGGGCATTTGCCTACTATCAACTCACCAACGCTTTTTATCGCGTCCCGCTGATTACAAATGGCTTTTACGATGCCATTTCGTCGCCGGTATTGGCCTCTGTGGAGGAACTTGACGCACAGATGGAGCAGGATTGGTTGATTGCAGCCTCCTCTTTACCCGACACATGGGATAAGAAAAATGTGGGCGGCGAAGGTGGACGCCCCACTTCTGGCGCGGCTTACGGCTATCTAATGCGGTTGTATATGCGCAAAGCGGGTTATCTCCGCGAGCAGGGAAAAGATGCTACCGCAAATTGGAAGTTGGCATTGAATTATGCCAACCGTGTCATTGCAACGGGGCATTACGCGCTTCAGCCCACCATTTGGGATGTCTTCGACCCGACGTCTGAAAAGAGTTTGTATAACAATGAGATTATTTTTGCAGTACGTTCCAGCGAGCGAGTGCCTTCGGGAAGCTCGGACATCGCTTTGTATTTCACACCCTGGAGCTATAACTACGGATGGGATATTTTCAGCATACCCTTGGAACTGTATTGGAAATACGACCCGACCGATGAGCGTTTCTCCAAGCTCTTAGTGGGCGAATACACCGATGTGTATGATGCCAACAAGAAATATAAAGTACCGACACGTGCGCAGGTGGGAACGCTGAACAACGAGTTGAGCAGCCCGGTTGTGGTGGAATTGGCACAGGCTTACACCAACAAATATTTCTATGAAAAGGCAGGTACCTACAATTACAACACGCCCAACAATTTAATTCTTTTGCGCTATGCCGACGTGCTGTTGTGCAAGGCCGAGATTCTAAACGAACTGAATGGTGTCAATCAGACTTCCGTTGATTTGCTGAACCAAATCCGTGCGCGTGCTTTCGGCAACACAAGCCACAACTATTCCCTCACCGACTTCGCCACACCTGACGATTTCCGCTCGGCGCTTTGTGACGAACGCCTGCTCGAACTCAACAACGAGGGTTGCCGACGCATTGATTTAATTCGCATGGGACTGTGGAAAAATCGGATGGATGCCTATATGGATGCCATCAAAACCAAGGTTGAAACGAAAGAAAGAAACATGGGGTTGGCATCGGGTGCATTGCGTGCGGAGTGGTCTATTTACCCCAAGTTTTCCACAACGCCACTCAAACGCTTTGACAAGCGACGCTATTATCCCATTCCGAAAGTGTACAGCAGCAAATATCCCGACCTGTTGAACAACCGCAATTTTAAAGAAGAATAATTGTAATCCTCGTAAAGACTGAAACGTATGACAAATAATAAAATCAATCTTATTTTTATGGCTGCAATGCTGATACTGGCCGCATGCGACAGCGAAGGCAAGGACAGCCGCTTCACCGACAGTCAGATGAGCCACATAACGGCTCCCGAAATCGGAACATTGGCGAAAGATAAGCAGACGCTTTGGAACTTCGACACGATGAAAGATTGGGTGGTTGCCAATCAGGGAAACGACCCCGATAACCACGCTTCAATTGAAAACAATGCACAGTGCAAAGACGGCAAAGCGCTGAAAATATACACCAATGCCAACACGCAGCAGCGCAAGAAAGTGCATACCGTGCAGCAATATGGCTCAGGCCTCTATACCTGGCGCACGTATATCGCTGATTTGGGCGAAGTAGAACGCACGAGCATCGGCTCATGGTTGTGGCATGACGACAAGCACGAGCTCGACTTTGAAGTGGGTTCCGGCACGGCAGCCGAGCGAAATGCACTCGGATTGGCTTCCGATGAAGTGGTGGCTTACATCACGAGTCAGGATAATCCGTGGATGCAGCAAAAGGTGGGCATCAAGAAGAATGCCTGGCATGAATTTCAAATGGATGTGAAATTGGTTGATAAAAAAGTACTTTGTTACTTGGTTAATTGATGGAAATCCTTATGCAATTCAGCAGCTATCGTATGGCGAAGAGATACCTTTTTACATCTTTTGCAGCACCGAAAATCTGAAGTTTATTGGCGACACGTGGCCCTATCAAACCAACTATGGTCTATGGGACTATGTTTCCTACACACCCTATAGCTATTCGGCGGCCCCAGTTACGCCCGACAAACAGGTTGATCCGGTTGATCCGGCGCCTGAACCCGACGAGGGCGAGATTAAGAAATGGACCTTCGACACCATGCCCGAAGGCTGGAACGTTTGGACCAATGTAGGGGCTGATGGAGTAGGTTACTATGGTGTGAGCAACGGTCGCTTGGTGCTTTCCAACGACAGCTACTGCACAACGTCGAAGATTGAATTCTCTTCGCCAGTGGGCTTTGGCAAATACGTCTGGCGATTGCGCTTCCCCCATTTGGCAGGTGCTGAGAAATTCATGGCCGGCGGCACACTCTACACGGCCAATGAAGCCAATGGACTGCACAGATTGACCATCGTCGGATGGTATGGTCCTGATGCCGAGCGCACACGTTTGGGTGCTCAACCGGGCGATTTGCTGTTGCGCATCTATTCGGAAATTCCAGCTTTAGACCGATGTGTAAAGGTGTTGAAGCCTGACACCGACTATAAGTTGAGCATCGAATTGAAGAAAGTAAACGGCAAATATGTCATTGTCTATGCCATCGATGACGAAGTTATCCAGACGCTACCCACCAATTATGGCGCCGACTTGGTGAAATTCCTGCTCATCGCCTCCGCCGAATCCAATCGCGGTTGGATGCCCGGTAATCCGCTAACAGCAAAATATGCCGCCAAGTTTGATGAGATTGAATACACTGCTTATTAAGCCAACAGATGAAGAAAATTCTATTCTTCGCCATCAGTGCCGTGTGTCTGCTCACTGCCTGTCAGGGAGAAGACCACGGACGTGACGGCGATTCGACAACGGAAACATTTAGCGTGCAATTAAATACCGACAACACTTTTGCGCGCCGATGTAACCATCAACCTGCAAGCGCCAACGACCTATCACATTGAATATTGGGAGGTCGCCGACCCCACGACGCTGAAAAAGACGCAGCCGGCAGAGGCAAAAGGCCACGTGAAGCGCACACTCATCCTGCTGAAACCCCGCACGCAGTATGCCTGCCGCGTGGTCTATGCCAATGGCAAAGAGTCGCCTGTGCGCACCTTCACAACGCAATCGGCACCCGATGAAATTGCCCATGTAACGTTGCTGACCGACGATATGCCTCACGAGTTGCCCGGCTATCTGTTGGTTTACATGCGCAAATCGCCAGGCTTCGTCTATCTGCTCAACGCCAAGGGAGTCCCCGTATGGTATCAATCCATTCCCGAGGGCGTGTTAGTGGCCAACTTCGAACCGCGCACCCACCGGCTTTATATGATTACACAGCCCGTGCAAAACGATTTCAACGAAGCCTACACCGGGCGCATTTTCAAAGTAATCGATCTGTGGGGAAACACCGTTGTCGAGAAAAAGTTGTCCACATTGCCCGAAATGGCCGGCCGCAAAGCGCATCACGAATGCCGCCCGTTGCCCAACGGCGATGCCATTTTGGTGACCACAGTCGACCGCAAGTTCGATTTGCGCGCACAGGGTGGTTCGGCCAACGAAACCGTTACGGGAGACGGCTACGTCATCATCAACCTGAAAGGAAAGGTTGTCAGCCAGTGGGACTGCTTCGGAACGCTCAACCCTACAGCTGATCGCAGGGTCATGCGCACGAAGGAAGACTGGCTACACGCCAACTCCATCAACTACGATCGAGCGGGAAAAATACTACATGACCTTCAATCGTAGGAGCGAGTTGTGGAAGATAAACCCCGCAACCGGCCACGTGATTTATCGCTTGGGCAGCACGGGCAACGTAACGATGCCGGCCGAAGGCTATGCCGACGGCATGCATTGTGCCAATCCTTCTGCGCCCGACGATGTACTGGTGTTAGACAATGGACGCAACAATGCCCACGGTTCGCGGGCGTTGCGCTATGCGATAGACCCGGTGACGCAGCGCGCCCGGCTGTTGCTCAACTGCGAGGTTCCACGCCAATACAGCACGCCCAACCGCGGCGGTGCACAGCTCATCGACAACAATATGCTCGTGTTTGGCATGAGCGTGAAGAATTTAATTCTCTTCACCGATTGCGGTCGGCAAGCACGCATCTACCGCATTTTGTCGCTCTCCCATCTGCCTTACCGCGCAGAATATATCCCTTCAATTGAATATTAGTCCGCATTGCAGGCTATTCTGATAAAGACAGTCGTTCAGCATCTGCCGAACGACTGTCTTTATTAGCAATTCACAACAGTGCTATTGCTGAATAACTATTGCATTCTCGCACCGAGATAATCGATAGCGTAGCAATGTTGCCCTAATAAAGGCAGAACTTGCTACAATAAAAACAACAATCTTGCGTTAAAGATAGCAGATGAAGAGAAAACAGTTTCTGACTACCTGCCTCGCATTGGGCTTTGCACTCGGGCTACAAGCGCAACGCCGGACGGTGCAAAACAGACCCTATACCGATTTGCGCCCTTGGCATCTTGGCATTGCTGTGGGCACGCATGTGCAGGATGTGACATTGAAAAATGCGGGGCCACAACAGCTCACGGCGCCCGATGGTACCAACATTGCAGCCGACATTGCCGTCGACCAAGACCGCTGGGATGCTGGTTTTCAGGTGGGTGTGCTAGGCGAGGCGCGCCTGTCCGCCCATCTTCAGCTGCGCTTAACGCCTACCCTCTATTTCGGGTCACGCCATTTGGTGTTCCACAACCGCATGATGCCGACCCCAACGGGGCAGCCCACCGCGCAGCAACAAACGCTGAAAACAGTGTATGTGGCCGCACCCGTCGACCTCATCTTTTCCGCATCGCGCCTCAACAACCATCGTCCCTATGTGCTGGCAGGCCTTGCTCCGGCTTTAAATCTGAGTGGACGCGGTAACGATTATGTGCGCCTGAAACCCTACGATGTATTCTTCGCCGTGGGTTTAGGCTGCGATGCCTACCTGCCTTTCTTCAAAGTGAAGCCCGAACTCAAATTCATGTTCAGCCTGTTGGATGTGCTCGACCGCCAACGGGGCCGCACCTTGGAAGACCATCAGATGCTGCCTTATGTGAAGTCTGTGCGCTCGGCTCGCACACAACTCTTTGCCCTCACGTTTTTATTTCGAATGAGTGGACGAAGAATGGAGTACCAAAATCCCTCAACAATCTTCTTGCACGCGCCGTTTTGAACAGCAAACTAAAGCGATTATTAACCCACGAATTGGGCGGTTAATATTTCCTCGAGGATTTGTTAACCCACGAACTGTTGGATTAATTTCTCCCGTTGGTTTTATTAACCCATGAACTGGAGGGTCATTCCACGTATGGATTTGGACGCATAACATGAAGAAAGCGCCACAGATGGGCGATTTCTTGTTCATCTGCGACGCTGAAAGGGGGCAATAGTGAAAGACTTACTGCCAGCACACACACTATTTACATAGAAGGCTTGCATGATTGATGCTCGCCTTCTGCATTTATCTATTTACTTTTTGATACCAGTTTAGTGGGCAAACGCTACCGAATTGGCTTGAAATGTAGCTGCATTTTGCCCACAAAAATGGCGTTTTTACCATTGTGGTCAACGGGCACTTCGTGTCCATCCAAATCTTTTACATAGCGCAGCGTCGTGAAAAAGCTGTGCGAATGGCCGCCCAACACCAGATCGACACCACGCGTTTGGGCAAACACTTGTGGGTCGCCATCGCCCTCACGCAGCCAACCTAAATGCGAGATGCAAATGACAAGGTCGCACTTTTCACGCCCCTTGAGCAGCTTCACCATGTCGTTGGCCACACGCACGGGGTTGAGATATTTAATGGGCAGATAGTTTTTGGCCACCACCAGACCTTCCAAAGGCGGGTCGAGGGCAAAGACACCAATCTTCAATCCCTTGCGCTTGATGATGGTATAGGGGCTTGACCACGCCATCGAGCGGTGTGCCCGTGAAATCATAATTGGAGCAGAGAATGGGGAAATGTGCCATCTTGAAAATGCGCACCATGTTGTTAATGCCAAAGTCAAACTCGTGGTTGCCAATGGTTGCTGCATCATAGTGCATACGATTCATCAACCCTATTTCCACCTCACCTTTGAAAAGTGTGTAATAAGGCGAACCTTGTGAGAAGTCACCGCTATCGAAAAGTAGCAGGTCTTTGTCGGCCTTGCGCTCTTGTTGCAGCATACTTAGACGGCGCACGAAGCCGCCACGGCCGGCCCAAAGTGTGTCGGCCAGTTGCTCACTCAACGGCATAATGCAACTGTGGGTGTCGCTGGTGTGAAGAATGGTGAGCTGTTTTTGCGCCATCAGCGGCCATGCCATGCACAAAAGTACGGCGGCCATCACCGCACGCAATCTCGAAATGTGTAGATAGAATAATGTGTTCATTGTTTGCTAAGAAAAGGAAAAAAACTTATTTTTTTCAACCACGATGCGCCCTTCAACCTGGCTGTCCACCGACTCGCCCTGCGCCATTTTGTGGCGAAAATAATTGGTAATGATGAAACGGGTGTCGTTCTCTTGCGTCTTCGGCGAATTGAGATTTGTGCCCGATTTGAAAGCCGTGAGCTTGTCGTTGCCCTGTGCCAAATAGTCAATCGTGGCAACGCGATAGGGAGGCTTTGTCGTCGATGGGACGGCCGTTGAGTGCACAGCTCCGTAGCTTGCGGTCGTTGGTAAACACGAGCTTCACGCCCTTGCTCACCCCTTCGCCACCAGTGTAGGCCATTTCGGAAAAGAGTTCTTTCACCTTCTCGCCCGAAAGCGTCAGAAAACAGATTTTGTTTTCAAAGGGAGCGATGTCCACGATGTCGCCAAAAGTCACCTTGCCTTTCTTCAATGCCGCACGAATGCCGCCCATGTTATAGACCGCAAAGTCCACCTGCTCGTTGTAATCCTTCGCTGCCCAGCACATGATATCGGCCAGCAAATTGGAAAGATCGCTCTCAGGACGATGCACCGCCATGTCCTAGCAGCCTCACCCACCACGGGACTCATGATGCTATCTACCACATGTCGATAAGGTTGCAGAAAAAGCGTTGGCTTCAGGTTCGGGCGTGGCATCATAGCGCTTGTCAATAAGTATGCGACTGCGCGTCACGTCGGTCAGCACATAATGTTGCCGACACGAAGCCAAAAGTCAGCAGCAAGGGCGCCATCCATAAAAAAAGTTGTTTTTGCAATTCATACGTTCTGTTTTAGGCATACAAAGGTAGCGAATTTGCAGAAAAAAATGCGAAGTAATAGTGTTAAAAAAACAAAAACAAGTCTTCAACAACCATCTACCACGTTGTTTTTTTGTATCTTTGCACCGCTTTACAACGTAACCGCTGCTGACAGAAGAGTTGTACAACATGTTGCGTTGGGCAAGAAACAAATTTAATTTTATAAGTAAAAATGGATTTAATTAAAGTTGCTGAAGAAGCATTTGCAACCGGAAAACAGTTTCCAACCTTCGGTCCTGGTGACACCATCACTGTGGCTTACAAGATTATCGAGGGAACGAAAGAGCGCATTCAGCTTTATCGCGGTGTAGTGATTAAGATTTCAGGACATGGCGAAAAAGAAGCGCTTCACGGTGCGCAAGATGTCGGGAACGATTGGTGTAGAGCGTATTTTCCCACTTGAGTCACCCAACATCGATTCAATTGAAGTGAACAAGCGTGGTAAAGTTCGCCGTGCAAAGTTGTATTATCTTCGCGCACTCACGGGCAAGAAAGCTCGTATTGCCGAAAAGAGAAACAGCAAAACGGCAGCCGAATAAGCACCGCTCCTTTTTCACAAAGAAATAAAAAGAGGTGGAACACGTTTGCGTGTCTCACCTCTTTTTTATGTGCTATGTGGCCAACAGCCAGCCATTGCCGCAAGCATCGGCTGGAATCCTGCGTGCGCATACCACTTTTTGCGCCATTCATTCCTGCGGCGTTTCTTCGTCTAAGAATGTTTTTCGCAAACTTTCCCAATCCTGAAAGCCCGCAAAGAGTGCTAAACGATCTAAAAAAGCTGTTGAAGGTTTTTCATGCCCCGTTAAATAATTCCATAGCCGTTTCAGCGAACTCGCTGATAAATGCACGTGGCTATGGGCCAAAATTGTTGAGGCTCGTTCAAAATCTTTCTGAGGTTTTTGCATGCTCTACAAGTCTGCTTTCCCCATGGTGTAGCAGCTCATTCCATTTGCGTTTCATAACCTTTATTGAAATATAATCCTGTGGTGCAAAGGTAATCATATTTTTTTTATTAACTTTGCAAAAAAACAAAAAAATAAAGCCCCCCCAATGAAAGAATTAACGTTGAAGTATGGGTGCAACCCCAACCAAAAGCCTTCCAAGATTTTCATAGAAGAAGGTCAACTCCCCCTCGAAGTGCTCAACGGCCGCCCAGGCTACATCAACTTTTTAGATGCGCTCAATGCGTGGCAGTTGGTGAAAGAATTACAAGATGCCACAGGATGGCCTGCCGCAGCCAGCTTTAAACACGTCTCACCTGCCGGTGCTGCCATCGGTTTGCCACTCACCGACACGCTCAAGAAGATTTATTTTGTCGACGACTTCGACGAGCCCCTCTCCCCCATTGCCAGCGCTTATGCACGTGCACGCGGTGCCGATCGCATGTGTTCCTATGGCGATTTCGTGGCTTTGAGCACCACGTGCGACCTGCAAACAGCACTGCTCTTGAAGCGTGAAGTGAGCGATGGCGTGATTGCACCGTCCTACACACCCGAGGCTTTGGCCGTGTTGCGGGAGAAACGCAAAGGCACCTATAACGTCATTCAAATCGACCCCACCTATGTTCCAGCGCCCATTGAGCGCAAACAGGGTGTTCGGCATCACGTTCGAACAAGGTCGCAACGAGGTTAATCTGACCGACGACGCACTCTTCGCCGATGTGCCTACGCACAACAAAAACCTTTACACCCGAAACGAAACGCGACCTCATCATTGCACTTATCACTTTAAAAATACACGCAGAGCAACTCGGTTTGTTATGTAAAAGATGGGCAGGCTATCGGTATCGGAGCTGGCCAACAGAGTCGTATCCACTGCACCCGGTTAGCGGGTTCAAAGGCCGACACCTGGTGGCTCAGACAATGTCCAAAGGTGATGAACCTACCGTTTAAGGAGGGAATTCGCCGTGCCGACCGCGACAACACTATAGATGTTTACATCAGCGACGACCATGATGACGTGTTGCGCGACGGCGTTTGGCAACAGTTCTTCACCGAGAAGCCTGCCATTTTAACCCGCGAAGAGAAGCGTGACTGGATTGCACAAAAACACAAATGTGGCGCTCGGCAGCGATGCCTTCTTCCCCTTTGGCGACAACATTGAGCGTGCCCACAAGAGCGGTGTGCAATACATCGCACAGGCAGGAGGCTCCATCCGCGACGACAATGTCATCGAGACCTGCGACAAATATAACATCGCCATGGCCTTCACCCACGTGAGATTGTTCCACCATTAAATCACCCTTTATGAGCGATATTGACGAAATCATCGAAACCGGTTTGGTGTTTCGCGCAGCACCCAAAAGCGCAATCGGACAACAATAAGGTGAAAACCAAAGCCAAAAAAAGAAAAAAATATATCACGGGCGCGCACGGCTCGGGCAGCGCCAAACAAAAAGCTAAATACCGGGAACAGCGTGCCAAGCGCCACCGATAATCCAAACGCATGTCGTCCACGGACGACGTATGTTTTCTTCACATAATAGCCGTTCGTCTGCGGGCGAACGGCTATTTTTATCATTTTTCGTTGTTCGTCCATGGGCGAAAAAAAGCATTTTCCTAAAAACAAGCGTTCGTCCACGGGCGAACAAGTATTTTTATTAAAAACAAGCGTTCGTCCACCGTCGAACAAACATTTTCATCAAAAACAGACGTTCAGCGCCTGCCGAACAAGCACTTTTATTAAAAACAGACGTTCCGCACCTGCTGAACAAGCACTTTTATTAAAAAAACAAATGTTCAGCACTTGCTGAACAAGTAATTTTATTAAAAAAACGGGTGTTCAGCACTTGCTGAACACCCGTTTTTATGATTTATCGTCTGTCGCAAAGGTGCAACGACATGTGGTTTTACCTTAGAAATAATAAACCATGCCCACTTGCCATGCGCTGGCACGCCCCTTTTTCTTGCCCGAAATATCATTAAACACACTATTGGCTGCTGAATTAAATGTGACATCTCCAGTTTTGCCACACGCCACATTGTAGTTGGCATGCACCTGAAAATGCTTCAACAACATCACACCAAAGCCCATATTTACGCTGAAAGCCGACGTTTTTAAACGCCAGTTGGCAGCGTCGTCATAAAAGCTTTTGCTCTTGTCACCAATGTTGAGACCTATCTGTGGACCTGCAAAGAGAAAGACTGCTGCTGCATCGGCAACTCCTATCTCATAACGCAAATTCAGCGGAATAGCTATCTGTCGTTGCACCAAAGTAATGCCATCGTTCTCAGCATAGAGTTTGGCTTGGCGTTGATCGTAGATTGCAGCAATATCAAATCCCCATCCAGTAACGGGCGATGCCACACGCAATGTGGGACCAAAGAAGTATCCTTCTTGGTTTTCTTTCTTCAACACGCGGTTCTTGAGCCAGAAATTTGTCACGTTTAGACCGCCTTTAAATCCAAAAGAAACATCGGTTTGTGCCTGCATGCTGGTACTCATACCGAGTGCCAACAATGCCCATAAAATCATTTTCTTCATGAAATAATACTTTTTTTATATGTTGTGATTAAAAGTTGAGTGTTCATTTAATGCCGTTCTCGGCGCACCGAAACGCGTGCAGGCGTGGTGCCCGTTGCCTTTGACTTGCCCTGCGATGTAACCTTTTGGGCGCAGCAGTGGGCTTGTGCCCTGCTCGTTTTCGAATTGCTTTTGAGGTTTCTTTCTGCTCTGTAGCCATGCTATCCACTGCCTCTTTGCGTGCAGGGTCTCCCCATATCCGCGATTCAAAGGTCGCAATCTCCTGCTCTATGCGACGCTGCTCCTCTGTCAAAAGTGCTGTCGTTGCCCAACGATGAGTGCGGTTGTCCCAACAAATTGTCGGTCTTGTAAATCTTTCCACGATAGAGATGAAGCGTGAAAAAAGTCGGCTAAGCTCATCGTCTCGGCCTGGTTGAGCGCACTCGTTCTCACCCTTTGCTTCGCCAAAGCCGGTGCAACATCATCATAGCGCACCCAAAACAAGGGATAGCTCGTAGTGCCATGACCAAAATCATCGTCGCGTTCTAAGATGGGACACAGCGCCACCACCTTACGATGAAACGAAGCAGTGGTTTGATCGTAATAGGCACTCTCCTTGATATAATAGCGCTTCACCTCGGCCGAAGGGATGTCGCTGTTGTCGATATGCACGCCCTTGTCGGTCTTTTCGTAAAAAAATGTGGTGGTCGTCGAGGAACGTAAGTGGTTTAATGCGCGCATCGTCGGTAAAGTGTTCCTGCCCATCCAAACGATATTGATACACGTTCACACCGCCACGTGCCGGCCCCGCCATCATGAGTTTAAAAGAGCAAGGTGAAGAGGTTCATGTTGCCATCCTCAGGCACCACGGGATAAGCCAACCCCACATTGGCTGCATCATCCAATCGAAGCTCACGATAAACATCGCGCCGCCACACCACATCTTCACTCACTGGATTGGTCGTTGGGAACGTCAATTTTGCCCGCAACGTGAGGTTGTTGGCATTCGTTTTCTGCTTTTTTTCATTGCAGCCTCAGCCTGTCTTGCTGGTGGTTGTGCCCAACCTGCGGTGACCATCGTCAGCAACAAGGCCGACAACAAGTATTTTTTTCTATTCATCTTACTTCACTATAATTTCTAAAGCACCCTGCAACGTGCGCACCACCCCATCGGGTCCCACCGCACGAACATGGGTAATATAAAAACGCCGGTTGCGCGAAAGGCCTCGGAAGGTCTCACGCTGACGGTCGGAAAAAAATCGGCTCCTGCCGAAGCGATGGGCACGGCATTGCCCAAGGCATCGAAGAAAACGGTTTCAAAACCCAACACACGGAAGGGAATATCCAAGAGGCCATCGTCAATGGCTGCCTGCACACGTGTAGCCGAAAGGAGCGCACCTTTGGACAGACTGCCCCCCTTAAACCGATTGGTTCCAAGGCCGAGATAGGCCGTTGGGTCGGGTAATTTACGCACTTGGAAAGTCGTTGTGGGCAACAATCGTTGCTGTCCGTGGTCCATCGCCCGCACGGAAATGGTCACAGGCTGCCCCACAGCATGCGGCGTCAGCACATAATGGCCGTTGCCTTTTTGCCTGTAATCTGCCTCCCGTTGCCATCACTTGCACCGCATTGGTCGGCACGCCGGGCACACTGACACTCACGGGATTGGGATAACCGGCATACAACACATTCATCATGTCGGCGGCTACGGTCGCCGCATGAGGCGCAGGAACCACACGATAGGTTTGCGTAAACGGACGGCGAAGCCACTCTCCTTGGCGATTGCGCACGGCAATATAACCCGAGAAAGCGTGCTCGCCAAGACCCGATACCGTGAAAGCATATTGCCCATTGGGCGTGGTGAGCGGTCGACCCCCCACGACAATCTGCGGTCGCTGCGTCGTGTCAACCGCTGCCATCACGATAGAAGCCTTGAACGATTCGCCGGGATAGAGGGTGGTTTTCTCGGGAATGACACAGGCTTTCAGCTGATTCACGCGCACATCGTGCACATCGATATTCGCCACCAACGTATGCAACACCTCGCCTTCCGCGTAGCGCACGTCGCTTTGCAGCTTCGAAAGCTGTGTGACAGCAGCTGCTACAGGCATGTTTTCAAAACAATATTCCTGCCAATTCTTGCCCTGTCGGCGTGCCTGCTGTGGCACCGTTGTAGCCAAATTGCTGCTGATGATGCTGCGTTGTTGGGCATCATCGACCATCGTGAGCAACTGGTTTCGATATTGGTTGATAGCGTTGAAAAGTTCGTTTCCGCGACCTGTGCCCGGCGCAAGCATCACGATGTTGGCCGCTTCTACATTGTCTTTATGGCGAATAGCCGTCACATCGCCATTGCGACCATCGGCCTGTTGCACCAAAGCCACCTTCAAATCTTGCAGCAAATTGTAGAGCGAGTCGCTGGCCTCTTTCACCTGTTTGGCTTGTGCGAACCATGCCCTCACCTTTTCGGGCTGCTGATTTAAGGCTTTGGCAAAGTCGTTATAGAGCGCCACATTCTCGCGCGAAGCATTGGCTGTGGTGCGCCTTAATCCTGCATCCACCAACGAAAAGCCGTCCAACACCTCGGTAGAGACGTTGAGTGCCAACATGGCCAACAAGACGATATACATGAGGTTGATCGTCTTTTGGCGTGGTGAGATGAGCCGTTTGCGAATAGCCATTATGGGGTTTGTGTGGGTTGTGATGCGGCAGCGCGCATGTTAGTGGTCATCGCCTCTATCATGCGGGCATAGATACCATTCAACTGTTCGATATGTTGTGCTAGCAATTTGGTTTGCATCTGAATGTCATCGATGGTGCCCATCTGCTGACTGGCACTCTTCAACTGCATTTCATACACCTTAGTGATGCCTGTAAGTGTGCGGTTGAGATTGGTCATCTCTTCACTATCCTGCGTCAAACGCTGGCTTTGCTCGCCCACCTTTTTATATAATAACGTGAGCTGTTGCAACGCCTCCACATATTGTTGCTGCGCCTCGGCCATCCCTTCGGCCGCCGTTGCAGCTGGTACAATAGCTGCAGACAAAGGAGTTTGCACCCCTATGATTTGTTTCTTCGCTACAGCCGACGGAGCAACAGAGGCCGTGGCAGCGACAGACTGCGCTGCAGATGCCACTCCATTCGGCTTCGTCTCACCAATATGTGTGGAGAGTTCCATGCCATCCGTGGTCTTATCGAAAGGTCGATCGAAGGCCGAAAGGAAGAACACCACCACCTCGGTACCCATACCTAAGATGAGCATCACATCGGCTCCCGGCAGATGAATGAGCTTAAACAGCGCACCAAGCACCACAATCGCCGCACCCCAACTGTAGGCATAGTTCAGAAAAGTCTGCCCTGCCACGCTGTCCATCCACTTTTGCAGCCGATAGACCACATTGATTTTTGCTATATTTTGTCATCGCTTTTTCGTTTGATTACTACTGGGGGTATGGGCCAAACTGCGCACACAGCGGAATCCAATGTAGCAACGTGGCCGATTTTGATATTCCCAACTGCGCCACGCCGAACGAATGAAACTCTCGGGATCTTTCCACGATCCGCCGCGCACACTCTTCCTCTTCAACGCGTAAGGGTCTTCCTTTGCGGCTTGATAGGCCAACTGTGGATTCAAATCGTCCATGCCTTCAACTCCCGACTCGGTGTAAACGGTGCTCGTCCACTCGGCTACATTGCCTGCCATATCAAACAATCCGTTGGAGTTGGCACCATAGATGCCCACCTTGCTTGTGATGAGATTGCCATCTTCGGTGTAGTTTCCGCGGTCGGGTTTAAAGTTGGCATAGAAACAACCTCGCCCATTTTTCATCTCTTTATTCTCCCAAGGAAATTCATTTCCCTGCTTTCCTCGCGCCGCATATTCCCACTCGGCCTCGGTAGGCAGGCGGTAACGCTGCACATAACGCGCCTCCGAACCCAAACCTTTCAGCAGATAAGCTGTGCGCCAGGCACAGAAAGCGTTGGCCTGTTCCCACGTGACGCCCACCACAGGATAGTCGTTATAAGCGGGGTTGCTGAAGTAATTGCGCAGATACATCTCGTTGTCGGCATGCTTAAAATCGTTCACCCAGCACGTGGTGTCGGGATAAATGTTGACGATGTAGGTGTTCAAAAAGTCCCAAGGCCCTGTGCGAGGACGGTCGATGGTCTGCTGCACAATCTGCCCATTGTCATCGATATAGGCCGTATCCTTTGAAATCATCACCACCTCATCGGCAGGCTTCACATCGGTGTTAAACTGGCGTTCGGCAGGATTCATGCGGTTTTTGCGCAACGCCGCCGCCGTGTAATCATAGATTTCATAACGATAATTCATCTGCCGCCAGTCCAAAAGTTTCTCGCCCGTCACGGGATTGGTGACATAAAGACTTTCAAATGCCCGCTGCTCCTCTTCGTTAGGATGGCGTGGGAGTGGCTTCTTCCAATTGATTTGTGGCGCAATAGCGTTGCCGTCTTTATCTTCGGTTATCAGATAACTCTCGTCACCTCCGTAGGCTGGATCGGCCAAACGCGTGCGCAAAATGCTGTCGCGTACCCACATCACAAACTGCTTATATTTGGCGTTAGTCACCTCGGTTTCATCCATCCAAAAGCCATCTACCGAAATATCCTTCACCGGAGTGTTGCTGCCCCACAACGAGTCTTGTTGCGCAAGTCCCATGTGGAGGAAGCCTCTATCCACCTTCACCATGCCATAAGGTGCTGGTTCTGAAAAGGGTTTGCCTCCACCCACGCCCACGACTTCGCCGCCGCGGCCTGCCAACGACATTGACCTGCCGCCGAAACAGCTCATGAAAGCCATTGCGATGAAAAGCAAACACCCTGTTCGTATCGTTTTTATAATTCATATCCTTTATAATATTCTGATGCTCTGATGGCGGCCTCTGCGCTGCGAGCCCACATTAATTTCGGTTTGATAGCCCACAAAACAGCCATGCCGCCCCTCGCGCAAATTGCTGCCCGAGGTGTAATATTCGTAATGATAGCCCAACACCACGCCATGGAAAGTGCCCCCAACGAGGGGCGGTAACGGCATGTGTAGGACTGTAGGTCAGGCCGCCATAAACCTGTTTTTTGTCACGTTGATAAACCATGCGTGCGGTGACATCGGCACGAAATTTCTTTTGTGTGGCCTGCAAGAGCGTCGACGTTTTAAGCGTCAAATGGGGGTTGCGAAAGTGCACATCATAGCCGCCCACCAACGAATAAAGGGGCTTATGAGCCACCGCATAGGCGGGGGTAAGCTGCAACGTGGGCGCATTGAGCGCATGAATCGCAAATCCAGCAAACCACAATAGCTGTGCATAATACACACCAACACCCATCGTCATTGCATGTTCTGTTGCTTTTGACGTGGGCCAGACGGGGTTATGGGGCTGACTGAGGTCGAGCTTTTCGCCATCAAACGTTTCGGTCAGCAAGCCTATCTGTGCGCCTGCGGCCAGCGTCCCTTGCCCCAACGGAAAGTGATAAGCATATTGCGCCACCACCTGTTGCTGCGTGGAAAGGTCCAACTGGTGACGCATCCATTGCAACCCCACGCCATGTTGTTGGCGAGACAGCGGTAAAGGGGCATCGGCAGCCACATAGATAGTGCGTGGATGACGCTGCGCTCCTGCAAAACTCAAAGTCCCCTCGGCACGCAGATGCAACCACTTGTCTGCACCAACAGCCGCAGGGTTGACCACAGACTGCAAGTCGAAATAATGGATAGGCGCCTCGTTGAGTTGCGCCTTCAAGGGCATTCCACATGCCCAAGCCATCATGACCACTATGATTTTAAGCTGAAGTCTCACTTATTTATAACGTTTTGCCTGCACTTATATTGCCCTTTTAAAAAGCCCCTCACTTTCATGAAACACAGCATTGGCAGCAAGTTCTGTTTTAAAAGCGATGGTTTTGTGTAACAATGTAGCGCATTTTATGGCGCTATCTCGCACAGATTATGGTGCAATCACGCCCACTTTTGTTTGCCCTCGAGTAGCAACCAGCCAATCTCTTGTGCTACAACAGCTAACAAGCAACCATACAAATGCTGTTATTCATCACGGTTCCTCCGTACGAGAGCTGACATAATCCATGAGGATAAGAACAGACAAAGGCCGCTCTCAGTGCGCGACCTCTGTTGCTTCTACTCCTCATCGCCAACCGATGAAAGGAGCATTAATACTCATCATCATTCCAAAGGAAATCATCCTTCGAAGGGTAGTCTGGCCAAATATCTTCGATGCTTTCATAAACATCGCCCTCATCTTCTATCTCCTGCAAATTCTCTAATACTTCAAGTGGTGCCCCCGAACGAATGGCATAATCGATTAATTCGTCCTTTGTTGCAGGCCATGGCGCATCTTCTAACTTTGAAGCTAATTCAAGTGTCCAATACATAGGATTTCGATTTTTTTATTAGTTGTTACAATTTTTTTGGGTGCAAAAAAATAATCATTTATCTTGTATTGGCAAGAAAATGCACTTATTTTTTCTTTTCCTTAGCAATTTTGTTGTGCAAAGTTCCTTTGTAAATCCTAAAATAAAGGGGAAACACGAAGAATCACACCATGGGCTGCTTACCAACTATTCCCTACGCTATCGTGTTAAAAAGCATATACTCCAATAAAACGATTTGCCCACAAATAAGTCCTTCTTACTGAGTTAAAGTATTAAATGTTGTCGTAAACAAAGATTTCTTCGTACCTTCTTTTGCCAATCAAAAAAATAGGGTTGTATCGTTAGTTTTTAAACATTACAATAGAAAGCAAAAGAAAAGACTCCCCACAATCTCGGATAATATACAACCTTTTGCAAAGCCTTTTCTATTAATATAATTCATACTAAAAACTCCAAACTTAATCAAGAATCTAGTTGTGCACCTTTTGTTTGACAATGTACACTTAATCCTTATTGTAATGGAAGATACTCATGGAGTAGAAAGTAAGCGTGAAGCATAGTTCTTCCAAGTTGGGTCTTAATCCTTATTGTAATGGAAGATACTCATGGAGCTATTATGTTATGCTAATCATATAGATATAACCGTCTTAATCCTTATTGTAATGGAAGATACTCATGGAGTTATGAAAGATTTAAGATTAAACAAGCGTTACGGAGTTGTCTTAATCCTTATTGTAATGGAAGATACTCATGGAGCTGCAAGGTGTTTTTTTAAAAACCATCCATGTAACTTTAAAGTCTTAATCCTTATTGTAATGGAAGATACTCATGGAGTATAAGAAACGAATTAAACAAGCATTAGGATTATGAGCGTCTTAATCCTTATTGTAATGGAAGATACTCATGGAGCTTGATGAGTTCTGTCAGATCGGTAATTCCGGGTCTTAATCCTTATTGTAATGGAAGATACTCATGGAGCACTCAAAGAGGCTGGTGCCGAAGATGCCGACCTCTTTGGTCTTAATCCTTATTGTAATGGAAGATACTCATGGAGTAACAGAGTTAAGAACGTTGCTGAAAGCGCACAAGCGTATTAATCCTTATTATAATGGAAGATACTCATGGAGGCTAAGGTACTCAAAACTAAGAAGCTGGTAGCCAGTGAGTCTTAATCCTTATTATAATGGAAGATACTCATGGAGTCCTCGAGTGGGGGCCACGTTTGAAAGACAAATGGGTCTTAATCCTTATTATAATGGAAGATACTCATGGAGCAAAGCGAAAAGATTTGGAGTTATTGAAGCTGAAGGCCGTCTTAATCCTTATTATAATGGAAGATACTCATGGAGAGGCATTGCTCTCACAGAAGACTGAAGCACAAGTGTCTTAATCCTTATTATAATGGAAGATACTCATGGAGATAACCCAAAGTTAATGATTATCTTTGGGAAGCCTAAGGTCTTAATCCTTATTATAATGGAAGATACTCATGGAGTATGCCAACCCAATTCGTAAGGGTGACACCAACGCTCCGTCTTAATCCTTATTATAATGGAAGATACTCATGGAGCATGGCCCTTGTCAACCAATGGAAAGTGCTCTTCAAGGTCTTAATCCTTATTATAATGGAAGATACTCATGGAGGTTATGGAATTTAATGAACAGAAAACTACTAATTGGTGTCTTAATCCTTATTATAATGGAAGATACTCATGGAGCTCCTATAGCTACTAAAGTAGGGGAACTAATCAATGTCTTAATCCTTATTATAATGGAAGATACTCATGGAGCATGGCCCTTGTCAACCAATGGAAAGTGCTCTTCAAGGTCTTAATCCTTATTATAATGGAAGATACTCATGGAGGCTTTCAATTATCAACCAATAAAAACAATTAAGAATTGTCTTAATCCTTATTATAATGGAAGATACTCATGGAGTGTTGGCGTTCTTCATATTCACATTAAGAATTTGGTCTTAATCCTTATTATAATGGAAGATACTCATGGAGAGTATGTTTATAAACCAACATGGCCCTTGTCAACGTCTTAATCCTTATTATAATGGAAGATACTCATGGAGAGACAAATTGGTTAACTGAAGAAGTATCTTTGGCTAGTCTTAATCCTTATTATAATGGAAGATACTCATGGAGCTTTGCTGATGGCACTAAAAGCACTCTTATCTGAGAAGTCTTAATCCTTATTATAATGGAAGATACTCATGGAGGCAGCAACTCCTATGGAGAGTGCTATCCAAGGCAGGTCTTAATCCTTATTATAATGGAAGATACTCATGGAGTGCTGTCTTTCTTAGCTATCATAGCTAATAGAATAGTCTTAATCCTTATTATAATGGAAGATACTCATGGAGCAAATTTGCCAGCTCATGAAGCTTGGCGCAGTAGTAGTCTTAATCCTTATTATAATGGAAGATACTCATGGAGGTTTAACACTATTATCAATGATAATATTAAATTTAGTCTTAATCCTTATTATAATGGAAGATACTCATGGAGAGCTGGTAGCCAGTGACTTAGTGGTAAGACAATAGTCTTAATCCTTATTATAATGGAAGATACTCATGGAGCCAAGGGCGCTTGATGTTAGGATTTAAAGATGGGTCTTAATCCTTATTATAATGGAAGATACTCATGGAGACATGATAATCGGTCACGAACAGATAAAGTGGTCTTAATCCTTATTATAATGGAAGATACTCATGGAGCTGAATCCATGCAAATCGTGAACATCATCATCGTATGTCTTAATCCTTATTATAATGGAAGATACTCATGGAGAGTCAAGACACATATCTCCTTAAGAACTAAATAACTCCATGCATATAAGACATGCTAAAGCTTTATACTTTTAATAGAAATTAACTACTATAAAAAACGGGTGCAAAGGTAATACTTTTTTTAATCAGAATGTCAAAAGAACGCTGTGTTAAATGTTCTTTACCAAAAGAACATTGATTACACCATCAAAAGAAAAATCGTGTTATGTGACTTGATAATCACATCGAGATTAATATCTTCACCAATGATTTTTCATCGCGCGAAGCTGATCGGTAGAGACCGGGCATACGATGATACTATCGTGATTATTATAGAGCGATTGCACTTCGGCAAGATCGGTTTTAATTTGATCGTATACCGCTTTATCTAAATCAGCTAAGAATATCGAACGCTGAATGCGTATGCATCCCTTCCGTTCAAGATATTTAGCAACAAGATAGCGTACCTTGTTGCTTGCGATGTCATACATTACAAAGAACAACATATGGGTTATAGGTCTCATAGGGTTGTTTACCACTCCAAGCAGAAAATTGACTCGTTCACGTAGTGTGGCCAGGTCGTCAAGGGTGCCCACCATACGATTGACTTCAGGAGAATGACTCATACCTGCATGGCTGAGCTTTCGAAGCATTTCAATATACGAGAGAGGCTTTCGCATGGTGAATGGCTATTTACTGGTTGACGAACTGATGTACCAAGTCGGCGAGCGCCTCATTTAACTCATCATGTGTCCCTTGCCGCGGTGAAATAACCACGCTAAAGCCTCGTTTTTCCATAAAAGAGGTTTACTTCAGCATGCTTTTTGTCCAAGCTGTGCTCTAATTTTCTTAGCATACTGAATATTAATAATCTCAGTCACGATTATTCCTGTTTTTCTCGATAAAGCTCTTCAAATTGTCTACAATCTCATTCAACTGTTCGGGCACATAAGCTGCTCGCTTTTCGGGCTGTGAGCGTCCTTGGGGATTGAGTTGCTTTCGAATAGCTGCGATAATATCTGTATCGGGATCCTTCGGTTGTACCGGTTCTTCCTGCAGATCCGTCTTCTGTAGCTTTTCATGTTGTTCTTGCTCGCGCTTCATTTCGAACATTAAAGTAGGATTATGCTCATCAATATAGGACTTCAAATCTACGGGCAAACAGTTAGGATTGTAATAAGCCTCAGCATCAACGCTGATGAAACAGGCTCGTGCCACATCAGAAGTTTTTCCATCTATTACCTGCATGAGGTTATGGCGCATGGCAAATGTGACAGCAAATGCCTTGTAGAAAAATAGAATACAGCCCTACATCATAACAACGTTCTTTCAAACGAAACATTACTTTCAAACCATCTTCACTGGGCGAGGCAAAACACATCATCACCTGTGGATCGCTAATGATTTCATCGCGCAAAGCCTTTAAAGAAAGCTCTTTCGCTGAGAGATGATCGAAATCAAGCATAAACGATTCTGTATAGGCAAAGTTTTCCTTCCGTCGAAAGGGTGGATTAAATTGCCCACAGACAAAATAAGGCAATTTTCGTTTGAGCTGCGCATAACCATTTGCATCCATACTATAAACGATGCGCAACTGCTGTATCATGGTAGCAATTGCTGGTTTGGGATGTCGCAAACTGTTATAGAGATATTCCTCTTGCACCTTCTGCAACTTGTCTGCACTCGATTGTATATTGGTTCCAAATAGTAACATAACATGGAGTTGTTTGGTCTATCATCCGTTTATTTCTCCGTTGCTTTCGCTTTAAACAATTGTGCCAAAGCCTGCACTTCTAATGTGAGCAAGGTGAGTCGCGAACGTGTAACACCTTTCACTGTAATCACTTCATCCATATAGTCGTTGAGCGACTGAATGAGCACACGCCGTCCAAGTGCTTCCAACCAATAGGAGCCGTCTTCATGGACTGAATAGAATTCGTCGGTAATCACATTTTGCGCCAACAGTGTATAAACCACATAGTCAACCCAGATGCGATATATCTCAATCACATCATAAACCAACACCGGTCGATTATAATCATCGCGATGAAGCACACCAATATAGGGGTCAATGCCCGCTTTAATGAGCGCACCCTCTATGCGTCCATAGAGTACACCATAGCCATAATTAAGGAAAGCATTAACCACATCAAGGGCTGGATGCTGCGATCGATTGACAAAAACGCAAGGTCTCTGGTAGGAAAGCATTAATCGTAGAGAAATAAATGCGTGAGGCCTGCCCTTCCCAACCGCGCAACATCGGTGCAATATCATTCACAATATCGCCATCCAACGCACGTATCTTCGAACGATAATCCTCCAACCTCGAAATATTTTTTTATCGGTAGGCACATCGGGATGACTATCGGTATTGAAAAAGTAACATCAGCGCTTGTTGGTTTTCAATCTTCTTCAGTAACACATCTTTAATCCATTCCACAGCATCATGCGAATAGACAAAGTTAAGTTGCCCCTTGCGAATGGTAGATATACTACCATATTTAGGGACTCCAAATACGTCCAATCGGATTACCCGATCGATCCATAAACATCACTTCAATCTCGTGTTCGACGGCCAACATCACGGCATCACTTGTGATTTGCGCGCCCCGACTAATCTGTATGCTGTCTATCCCTACTACAGGCAAGCGCTGCTTCCTTCGCTTGTCGTGATGACAAACCCTTCATTATCACGATTGAGCGAAACGCCATAAGTATTGAGAATTAATTCCATTTATCTTTTGTTTTATACGATTAGAACTCATATCATTGCCTATCTTCACTATCATTTTCCATTAAGCAATAAAGAAAGCATCTACAACATGCAGCCGGTTGCTGGCACGTGTCACAGCAGTATAGAGCCATTGATAGGTGGCGTGCGTAGGATTAGTGGCTCAAATAGCGTGGAATGTCAAGATAAACATCTTCCCACTCTCCGCCTTGTGCCTTATGACACGTGATGGCATAGCCATAAACGGCTCGGAGAGCATTGAGGTATGGGTCATTCTTCATATAGTCTTTAAACTCTTGACTATTGGAGCTTATCTTTTTATCTTTCATTCGGCGATAGAAATCTATAAAGAGAGCCTTTTGTGATATTTGAGACAAATTGGTCATACCACTATAAAGGATGTCTTCTATCAATAACAAACTATAGGTTTGCTCAGTAACCATCTCGCACACTTCAACATGCAAGAAAGTGAGTTCTGCCTGACGAATACGATTACCTATAGACACCACTTTTACGAAATCACCATTCATAAGCCCTGTCGGCAGATTATTTTGCGTCACCAAAAGCAATTCCCCCACTTCTAAATTTCCTGAATGGAATCCTAAAGCTGGGCGAATCAGCTGTGATAACATCCCGCATGACCGATTGCTTCCGCAAATCAATGTTGTTGCGTTAAATCCCTTTTCTTTCACTTTACGAATATAAGCATCAATTAAACTGATTTGAGAAGGATGGATTTCTATATGTTGATAACCCCGCAACGGGAACTTAGCCCAGGTCACTCGCGCCGGCTTTTCATATAACATACGCACACGAGCAGCAGCCTGAATAATATCATTTGTATCTTCTTGACGGACGATTTCTTGGAGTCTTGCATGCGCAACCTTTACATGATGCACATTCTGCATATAAGTTTCTTCCAGAGCTGGAGAAAAATCCTGTAACATAGGAGGCAGCTGACAGGCATCACCGACAAAGATAAATCGCCCCTTAGCATCATAATTTAAAAAGGTCGGTGAGCACCTTTCCTGTTCCAAAGATGGCTTGTGTCGGATTTTTTTGTCTCGCACATCTGGCACCATCGAAGCCTCATCAACAATATAAATTCTTTGTTTGTAGTCTTCATTATCGGCTTTTAATGTTTCAAACTGCAGCAGAAGTTGTCCCGTAGTGTCAACACCTTTATGTTTATCAATCTCTTGAACCAGTCTTTCTATATCTTGATTAAATGCATCAAATGTATAAATACAACTATGAATCGTCTTTGCCTCACTACCAGCTTTATTACTAAGCACCTTGGCAGCACGCCCTGTTGAGGCTAGTAGCTCAAAGGGATGATTACCATTCGACAACCAGTTGATAAACATCTTCATCAATGTTGTCTTTCCTGTTCCTGCATATCCTGTAAGGATAAAGACCTTTTCTTGACCACTTTCTACAAAAGTTTTCAAACGATTTAAAGCCTCTCTCTGCGAAGGCGTCAACACCAACCTCTCATTTTCTTTTCCTGAATCAATCATATTCTGCACTATACAAAAGTAGGATTTAATAAACTCTAAATTGAACAAAGGCAAATTGCACAAGCTTTTCTGCCATCATTTAATTCTTCTACACATCGTTCTGAAGTTGAGGCTACGCAGCAAACCCCTCTATTCTTGAGTTGTCGCACCACATGATAACAGAAGGTTTGTTCCCCCATGATGTGCACGGTGAGTCCTTCTGAAGGGTAGTGTGCCAGAATATTCGTCACATAAGCAGTAGCCATCATTTGCACTACCTCGGCTGAAGCATGAGGTTCTATATGGGGAAATGCGATTTCTTCTAATTCCCCATACTGCTTTGCCGCCTCAAGCTGCTCGGCAGACCAGGTAGAGAAAGGGTGATTGGAGAGGTTAATGAACATCATTGTCCAGAATTAAAATATCATATACTTTTTGTATTCGCTCACCAATTAACTTAACTATTTTGTCTGCTTCCATTGGATTCTTCCGAAATCCAGAATGATTAAAATCATTACGTAAATTGGTAGCGACAAAAAAAGCTACTCGATAACGCATTAACAATAGGCAATTGAATTAATTCTTTTCACCTTATTTTTTTGCATCGTTGCCATCCCCATAATTTGGGAGTCGCCAAGTTTCTTCTTCTTGTTGCTTTTTTATTAAAAACCACATAGAATGCTATATTGACAAGCATCCGCTCTGTATCATTTTTCACTGAAAGCCCCGTCTGCTCACAAATTAAACTTACAATTGTCTCTTGTAAAATAGTAATGGCTTGTTGGTACATGCGATTATCATAACACCATCGTGCAGCATGGAGCCCATTAAGTGTATTTTTATCTACAGAGAAATTAGCAAAAGAAAGCTCTATCTTTTTAACAACGGGAATTAGAGGCGGTATAATCTCTGTTGTGAGTGCTTCTATTGATCGCTTTAATTGTGCCATATTATCGTTCTGTGTTATGGCCAACCCACGGCAAGTCTGAATATTATTCGTTATCGTTTGCAGCTCATTTGTCAAACTTTGGAGACTATTTGCCACCTCATCTTTTCCACATGTCTCAATAAAAATTGTACGTTTTGTGAGTTGCACAAGCTGGTCACAGTTTCCATTCCGTAAGAAATCTGCTGCAGCAAAGGTCCAATCTTGAAGTGCTGCTAAAGGCAGCAAATTAATAATAGGTGCCCCAATCTCGTTTCGTGCTTCATAATTTCCATATGATATATGTGCAATCCGAATATTCTTTAAGAACTTTGCATAATTACCAAGTACAAGAATCAACATAGGGAGATAGCGAAAAACTATGCGTTAAATCGAAATAGAGCTCGTCACCATCTTCGATTAAATCAAAGACCGTTTGAAAGATTTTCCACATCTCATTTTCGTTCATCCCACTCAAAATAGATATTCCTTCCACCTGAGCCGATAATCCCATCTGATTCAAAAATATGCTTCAAGCCCACATAAGGAACAGCGTTGTCCGTCTTAGGTTTAGCACGCGAAGTGACCTCCCAATTCACCTCTCGGGCTTTGTCTGTAAGCAAAATGCAGATTTTATCCTCTGTAGTCCAACTGCCTTTACAGTCGATTTGCTCCAGGGTGGCTTGCTGTATGAATCGTGTTTGAGATGATTTAAAATCATCTTGCACATAAACACAATTTTCATAAAAGCCTGCTCCGAGTACTGATATAAAGAGTTTTCTTGCCATATACTGAGTTATTTTATTGTTTTCCCCAACGCTTGAAGATTTTCTTTTAAGAGTCCTATCATACTTTGAGCACTCTTACTTGTTTCTAAAGTGTGAGCAAGGCTATTTCTTACTTTATTCATTTCCCGGAAAATTTGTGTCAGCTGATCATCTACTTTCCATGTACTTTTAGAACTTTTGAGTGCTTTCTTCGCCTCTTCTCGCACGTTATAATCCTCCCAATCCTTTCCATTTACATCACAAATGTAAGTAATCATACTTTCAATCAATGAAATATAAGCAGCAGTATAGTTATGGTGTTCGTACTGCCATTTTGCTAATTGTAGCTGGAAAACAGCATGCGATTTAATATTTCCAAATCGTGTAATGAAGGAATTTACAATAGGCGTAATGATGAGACTTGGAACTAAAGAGTTATATTTGATATTCCTAATAGACTTAAGACTATTCACTTCTTTTTGCAATAACCCTAAGTGATTCAGATTCATCAAATCGGAAAAGCGGCGTAAATGTTCACTAACACTTTTATTTTCACTTTCAACCAGGTCTGCAATCTGATAAGCATTCCCGAAGTTTTCAAAAGCATATGCGCCAGTAACCCACTTACTGATTTCAAGTATATTATTAAGTTCGGTTACGGGAGCATATTCCAATTCCCTCATAACCTCTAACATTCCATAATATACGTGTGAAATTTTTATCCGCTTGCGGCTGACCGTTTGCAAATAAATCAGCAGATTCATTAAAAGAATAGGAAGGGAACGAAAAGAATGTGTAATATCTACAATGAGCTCATCATCGGTTGCTAACACTTCTTCAAGCCCCAATACAATATTGATATTCTCTTTTATCTCTTCATCAGTAATACCATATTTGATAAGAACGATTTTGGCATTATCTCCTATAGCCTGTTCTATAAGTTCTCGATGAGGAATGTATAAGCCTGAAGTATGATTGGAATTGCTGCAATAATCTGAAATTTCATAATATGCATCTTCATCTATAGACTTGTTATTTTTCTCTGCAAAATACCGATACACTTCTTCCCACATCGAGTGTACTGTCCCTATCAATATGACTTTATCAATCTTACTATGTTCGGCAAGTGCTGCTGCGACGAAAGTATGTTCCTTTTCATCTCCATCCCTAAAATGGTATTTAGCCGTTTTGTATTCACGTTCATTACCTTCCGAAATATCCCCATTTTGAGGTCTTTTCATACTCCCTGTCCCTAAGAACGAAATAAGTATCTTTGGCATAAGCTTTATCCTTTAAAAATAATTCATGATGTTATTCTCGTTGACTTCAATTCCAAGAAGTTCTGAAGCTTTTCTTCCAACTAAACTTCTTCTTATCTGCTTTCTTTGCATGATTGTATGCTGCTGCCAATTGCGTCAAAAGCATCTTGCTGTTCAGATTCTGTAAGTGCATTTCTTCCATGATCATACTCTATACTCCATTTCTTCCATTTTCGTACATGAGTATCCCAATTACCATAAGATGATGCCGTTGCAAGATATTCAAGAATACCCCTTCCGAAAGTTTGTTTATCCTTGTCTTGTTCTAACATTTTCGTTAGTTCTTGCTTCCGACTTAAAAGTTCTTGTTTCAAAATGCTCAGGAAATCTTTCTTCTCGCTATCTTGCTCACTTTCAATATCCTCATCCAACCTTTTAATCATTTCATCAAACTTTGCTGTAGCTTCATGTTCAGGTGTACTTAGGAGAGATTCAAAACAAAGAGTATACAGTTCTTTTATTTTTCGATTTTCTGCATCTATCTTAGGCTGATTAATCTTTTTCCCAAGTTCGAATAAAGAGCTTGGCTTAACACTTCTGTTCAATATAACCTTTACCGGGGAAAGATATTCATGCTGGCCTTCCTTTTTAGAACCTCCTTTAGCTTCAACAAACTCATTCAACCCTCCCATATCCATAGACATATATTGAAACCATTTACCATCAACTTGACTGGTAGCAATCGTCAGTAAGGCTACTATTTGATCAGAACCTGGCCAATCAAAAAGTCCTCCTGTGAATGAATGCTTTGATAGATTCTTGGTAATGGCATATTCAAAACAAGCCATATAATCTTCTTTATTCTTAGCATCACCATCGCAATCGAAACCCGTTATCTCATAAGAGACCTTTCCAAATCCATAAGGTTTTGCCTGTCCTAAGCTATGATAACAATTAGGAGTATTGTGGAAAGTTAATGCAGACAACAAAGCACCAAGCTCCACAGGGCGAAGATTATGGAAGGTTATATTACAATGAAAAGTTGCCCCTCCTTTTATGGGATGAATAACTGTATTTAGTTTTTCTTTTTCCATAGCCTTACTCCAGGTAGATTTGCGAATATAATAGCGCTTCCATCCAGACAAATCTCCATCGTTATAAGTATCGTATTTCGCAGTAATACCATTCTGTCCTGACTGTTTGATATATATGGGATAATAAGATGCTTTGGGAGAATTTAAAACTAAGACCACATTGTCATCTTGTCGCGCGTCGGTTGAAAAAGCATGACTAAATTGTACTCTCCCTTTCAAACTCTTATCTTTTGATATATAGCCAAAAATACATTGTGCTAAATCAGGCGCACCGCTACGATGTGCATTGGGTAAGGTTTCATAAGGTGTCCTTTCATAAGGCAACTTATAAAGATAAGCCATACCAAAATCTTTTATTTTTGAATTTTCAACCCTAAAAAATACGGGCACACCTTGTTCACTTTCAATTTTTTCTCTGATTCTTTTCCAATCCTTAGCGTCTTGATAAATAAATTTATAATGCTCGAAGGTTTCTTTCGTAACCTCAAAAATCTTCTTTCCTTTTATTTCTTCATTATTCGCAAACACAAATTCATAGTATTTACCCTGCTGCTTACCAATTTCAGGATCATCGCGATCGGTCCATTTATCGGGCTGCCCTGTTAACACAATTGTCCCAGTTATATGACCATATTCTGATACAAACACTTGACGCGGATTATATTTAGTACAGTTTTTCTTCATCCTTTTCAAAAGATAAATTATTCAGTTTATCCTCTACATCTTTTTAAAAAGATGATACTTGAAAGTAGCAGTCTTAGGGTCATATTTATCAAATTCTTTATTTAAATCAAAGGTACTTTTACGTGAAAAATGACGCTCTAAAATATTATCCCTAAGATATTCATCTATATGCTTATGACTGATTCGATAAGGTTTTCCACAATTAATGATTTCATAGCCATCGCCCTTTCGCTTCAACCAACCACAAAGAATATGAAGCTGATTGCCCTTTATGGAGTAGAGTTCAGGATTATTCCACTCGCGTTGTGCAAATAAAGCATTATGGTCTACATCCATTTTTGAGAAACTCAATATCTCTAAAACATTGCGCACTTCACCTTTAATAGATGTTGCAGGAATAAAATATTGATTAGAAACATTTGAGAAACTCCTATATTCTGCAGTATTATTTTCTGCATCCATCTTTGTGTGTCCGTTACGAACAAACATAGGAGTATGATTCTTTATCTTTAGATGAATAACACCACTTATACCATCTGAGAAGGGTACATCGTGAGAAATCTGTTCCGCCCAATCTGGGAAATATACATTTTTGGATACAGGAACGAAATTAAAAGGTGATTTTATATAGGTCATAATTTACTCCTCCTTATCACTAAATCCAACAAACACTTCTTTTTCTACTTCCAATACCCCCATACCCAAACATTCATCATTTGGCTTTTCTTTCCAATAACGCAAGAACTTTGCCCACAACGTGGGAGAGCCGCTCATGCGTAAGGTGAGGTATTTGATGTGGTCTACATCCGGATGCTGTTCATCAGACGGTTCCACTTTATGCTGATATACAAGATATTGACCATCAACATATTTAATACTAAGTGAGACACCTGTGGCACGATGATACAAATAACCCTCTACAACAAAGGGATTTCGTAGGCTAAATAATTGTGCATCGACCACGGCCTCGGATTTAAATAATCGTGGTTCATGCTCATTGCTCATCCACAAATAGCCTTCATAAGGCAGTGTGAAATCAATATCATTTATCGTATGCATAAATTGTTTCTCCATCTTTCGTTAAACTTCCTATAAATGTTCCAAACCCTTTGTTCACTCCTCCGCCAAGGGGCAGGAAGCCTTTACAAAGGTCTATCAATGCTGCTTCAAAGGCGGGGATAACATGCTCTCCCTCCGTTTCTTGCTTGTGTAATAACAACTCCATATCAAAAGATTCACCTGAAGCATAGAGTACCTCTTCAGAAAAGAGGGCGCCATCGATCGCTCCACCTGTGAAACGATCGATTTTTAACATGATTCAACACCTTTGCCTCTGATGATTTCTTTTCGTTCTTTAATGAAATCTGAGAAAAGAATCCTACCACGGCGCTTATCCTTCCCTTCACTATTCCCTTCTGAACCAAACAGGATTTTCACAGCTTCTTTTGCCCTTACCACCATAGTCTTCAAGTTCTTCTATCGGCTTATTGTCAGCAAAAAAACCTTCTAACTTATTGTAATGATAGGCCGTACGATGCGCTAAAGCTCCTTTTACAGATGAAGCTGGAACAAGAACAACTTGTTCGCGCGTCACAACATGGGCATGGTCACCATCCCATTCAATCATCGGTTCGCGAACAAAGGTCATATCAGAACGCTCATCGCCAAAGCCTGAACCAAAGAACATAAAAATCAGTTGGCTGGAGATGCAACTGATAACGAATATAACTGTTTGATGAGAGCACTTGTGTTGGCACCTCTTCAAAGCCACTCCACAGCGGCGTTAGCGAGGACGACTTCTGGAGATAAAGTGCTAATTCCTCCAGCTTACTAAGGTCAAGTAGCTTTCGCCAAACCTTAATGACAGCTATTTGTCCAAACCCACTGCGGCTACCACTGCCGATACGGAAATCGTTTGTCTGGAGAATAGCTATCACTTTATCCATCAAATCGTCGCACTTTTCCTCACAAAGTAGCTCACATTCGAAGCAAAAACGTGTACCTTTTGGAACAATCTCCTCATCGAACTTTCCACCCTCTACGGCCGTACCTTGAGAATTGATGCGCACATGTTGGCGGATAGGGAGCTCACGGCACAATCGTGTGATGGCATCTTGTAGAGAACTTAATCCATCAATAGGCATTCCATCGGCTGAAAGGAGTTTCGCTTCTGTGATAATGAGACGCGAGCCTTCACCACCTTCCTTCTCTTGCCAGCCCATCTGCCTTTGCACTTCACCCTCAGGTAAAGCGTGACGAATGAGTCCTGCCAACGTTGTTCCTGGGATATAAGGCAGTCCATTCACATCTTTCGCTACGACAGAATCGGTTTTTATATTCTTATTTCCACTCCCAATGGCAAGCGGTGTCTTCAGCTCTAACACCACTCTTGCCAACTGTCTGAATCGATATTTTTGTTCCATACTTGCTTACTTTTTAAGATTTACAAATCTTTTGCCATCTCAGAGGCTAAATTGATAACGGCTTCTTGCAAATGGTCTTTGGGTGCTTTTTTTCCTCTAAAAAGCCGTTCAATGCCTGCAATCTTCCTCGTTGTTTCCAGTCATCGGACTTAACGCCATGCGTCACAAAGCCCTCAATCATTTTTCTAAGTGTCTTATCATCTTCATAAACCATGGCAAGGTTGCGAATGCTTCCCCACTGCGAAGCAAACGACCCGCGCTGGAAGAGATCCTTGTATTCCTCAACAAACTCGTTAACTGCTTTAATGATGTCATTCTGATTCTTCGCATGCGCTTTCTTCATTTGAAGGAAATCGATTAGCTGACTGTCTATTTTTCTTAGGCGTTTTCACCTCAGATTCTACCTTTTGCTCTGTAAAACAAAACGAAGAACGCCCATCGCTATTAGCTTGTAAGAACACAGGATTATAAACAATATGCCCAAAACCTTCGTTCTGATAAAAAGCCTACTGTGCTCGTCGCAGGCATCTTCTCTTTCGATTTTTACAAGGAATACGCTTCCCTTCTCTATACCGCAACAATCGGCGTCAAAGGCCTGACGCTGATAATTCCATGGTGCATACTGAAACGTACGCACTTGGGATAGGCTCCAATCGATGGTAGCATCATCTGTAAATCCTAAATCTTTTGCCGTTGGTTGAAAAGTGCTGTTGCCATTTTCATCGAAAAATATGAGCCGACTGTCTGCATATACCGCCACATAAGACTTGCCCTGAATTGAGATGGGCTGCGACAGTGTTGCCACGTCCTCATAAGGGCACAAAGAAATCTCTACCCAACCATATTGCGCGGAGCGAGAACGCCCCACATGATGTTGCCCACTCAAGGCTTTGATGATGCCATCCTTATAACAAATAGCATCGTCATCAAGCTCTACAGAAAAATACATCGCCAACCCTTTGCACAATGCTTCATAGCCAAACATCTGATTATCTTTGGCACGGCGCTGGTCGCTATCGTAGGCAGACTTGATGGTAAAGTCTTTGCCAATGAATACTTTTGTGGCAATATGCTCACTGTTAAACGTGTAAAAATCACTTCTACATTGTTTCAACTGCAACGCACGTGTTACTTCATCATCCTCTAAAAGATGATGCACATAACAAGCCTCTTCTATCTTTCTTCCCTTCGGGTAGAAGAAAGAAGCCGGGACTTTCAGCCCCCGTTTGCCATCACACGAAGGATGAGCATCGCCAAAACGAACATGCCCACTATGAAACAACATCCATGTTTCATCGTTCTCGATGAGATAAAGCTGTGCTGCGGTGATGCCTAAGAAATTGCTGCCAGGAATGAAATCAAGACATCTTCGTTTACCTTCTGTCGCTGGAGAATCGTTTAAAACCACGTCGGACAGTAACTCACATTTAAATTGTATCTTTTCCATAGCTTAATCTACTTTACTGATTTCACATCGCCCATAACCACGGTTGCGCCCCAATCCCATGCGCTTCACCCATTGGAAAGTTTGCAAAAGCACCTCAATATCGCATTCGTCAACATGCAACACCTGACCATAGACCACACAAGGGATGGTGGTTTCGACCTTCCGAAGCGAATGGTTCTTTTGCAATTCCGTTGGCATCAATAGCTGTCGAGGCGACCGGTTGATATAAATGTTCTGCAAGTTTTTGGGTAATAACAACGGCTTGTTCGTCTGCACTAAGCGACGCATTGGTGAATGACACAACACTACGACTGCCCAAGTTACCTTCACCGCCACTCAAACCGAAGAGCCGTTTGATGCTATCTTGCGGCACTTCTGTAAACTGCGAAAGCATCATAGCAGCCTCGCTGAGAAGCCCTTTGATGGTGCGGCCTGGCACATAGGGCAAGCCATTGCGATCTTTAATCACCAACTCATCGACATCAGCACCAGCAGCTAAGCCTGAACCACAATGCCAATTCGAATAGAATGTTATTTTTATATTTTACGTCGGTCATGATTTCTCTTCCTTTGTTTGTTGATTCATAATCGTGTGGAATGCTAAAAACATCATAAGCGGGGTAGGCAGTCTTATTATCGCTAATGCTACGCCCTATAGTTAGCTTTCCGATTAATTCGTGCTGACCTGCATTCAATGCCTTGAGCCGTTTCAATCGTTGTTGTGCTTTCGCTTCGTCTTCATGCATTAACGTCAGCCATTGCCTAATGCCTGTCTTGATACCTTCTGCATTATCAGCGTTCAGTTTTTGGCTCAACTGATCTAATTCATCTATGGTGAAATAGCCTGTTGGCACCTGTTGCTTTTCCAAATAATAAGGCCCGAAACAAAGTGAATTTTCTGAAGCTGTTGTCAGTTCACGATTCTTAATTTCTGCATACTTCATTACAAAAGAGTCTTGTACCTTATGGAACATCAAGCATGATGGAGGCAACGTTTCGTTCTGTTTCTTGGCATTATCCTTTGCCTCCTTACATAGCTGTTCTGCCAGTTCATAACCGTAATAAAAAGGATAAGACGAATTGATGAATGCAACACCCGCACATATCGTTAATCGTTGCAAACCAGTCTGTTCGAGAATAGTTCGCATTGTTCCTTCGCTTGTATATTTTTCAAATTGCTTCATAAAGGCCGTCACATAAAGAAGGGCTAAATCACCGCGAATAATCACCGTCATATCATCACCACCTAAGACGATAGGCCGAATAGGAATAACACCAGTCCAGCCGCCTTCGGGCTTTACTTCTTGGAAGGCTGCATTGGCCGCAGCAGTCGTTATACTGTCAAGTTCTTGAGAGAAAGCCTTAAACGTCTTCATCTGGCGCCCCACCTTTTGTACCACTTTGCCTAAGCCATTACCGTCTGCATGAATCACAGCAATCCAATCATTCTTATCTGTCAACGTTGAAACATCGAAAAGGAACAGACTTTTTTTATATCTAATTTCACTTCTTCGCCAAAGCTCTTTTGGCAGAGTGCTATCGTTTTATTATAATTTTTTTCTTGGCTAAAGTCGAAGCATCGTAGCACTCGCCATCCTTCACCTTTATAACTGGGAGCCCTGTATGTTTCGAACGCCACAAACCAAGTCGGCCAAGAGTTAAACTCATTTTAGGTTTGTTTCGCTGAATGCGCAATTGCTTTTCTAACGCATCAACTACTGCCATGAAATTATCATTTAACTCCACCACCGCTTGACTAAGAGTGATACCTGGTGCTGCAGCCATCACCGTTCGCGGGAAAAGGCGCACGACTTGTCGACAAAGCTCCTCATCATCAAAAATATACTTCACATTGCCTGCTGCTGCAATTACACTGTTTTCCTTCTTCCAGGCTTTACCAACCACCTGTTTAAAAAGGGTTGTGCAGATGTTTTCAACTAACTCGCTGGCACCAACAATATCTTTCAACTCATTGGTTTGAAAAATAAAGTGCTGGATTCCTTGTACGGAAGCTCCGTATAAAAATTTAGACATAGGCCATTAATATTGAATGTTGTTATTTTTTTCGTATCAGTAAACCTGCTCCAACGCTACTATGTCTTCCCAAACCTACATAATTAGGAAGTGGCACATTCGCCATGAAACTCACATCAAAACGCATCAGTTTCACCCCTTTATACGCAACAGGTGTCTTCTGCACATAATGCATAAGCTCAATATGAAGCGGGAAATCAATAAATACATCTAACCCCTTAAACAGGGATAGAATATTACCTGTGAGAATTCGCTCTAATAACTCAATACGTTCAACCATACGACTGATGGATAAAAAGTGCTCATAATTGGCTTCATTAAAGGGCAACCAATCATAAAGCTGATAAACGATTGGAACGATTGATCGGCTAACCTTAACATCTTCAGCCTTAATAGACTCTATTTGCAGTGCAATAGTACGTTTCCCCAATCGAATAGAAAAATCGGTTCCTGCAAAAAGTTCTTCCATTGCTGCAATCCCTTCACCTATAGCTACAATCGCAGCTTTTCCACCTATACACTTATATTGCACCAATGGATAGGCATAACGAAGACGTGGACCACAATGATTATGGAAAAGAATGTTATGCGATGGGACTGCTGCTATAACTGCCCCTCTGAATTTTGACAAATCAGTATATTGCAGTTCCGCATTCATTTGCAAAGTTAACGTTCGTATACTTGCCATCTTTATGTAGAATAATAGGCCGTTTAGAGCACATTTAAGATTTATAATGTCACAAATTTACATAAAAATTTACGAGTTAGACCTTGATATAAACAAAAATAATGTGAATATCCTAAATATTAATTAACATAGGTAGTGTCCTAAAAAGAACAGAATAGACATTGTCACTGCGACAGTGTGAAATAAGAAAAAACTCAAAACCATTTCCTCCAATTGGACGTGCTGGCAACCCCTCCGCCCGACCATTCCATCTCCGATTGAATGTGCTGCAATGGAGGAAAAGAGAGTACAATGCCGATGGAATAGGTTTCCACCACACTTCTCCACAGGGTAGGCTCAATGCGCTCGCCAACCCTGCGCTATCGAGAGTACAACCCCGATGGGGTTGAGGCAAACCATATGCGGCGCCCCTACCACATCACAAATGGCATGCGGCAATCTCCTCCGCCCAACTATCCCATCTGTTTGAATATGCTAGCAACCCCTCCGCCCGACCATTCCATTCGTTTCGGTGTGCCGGCAATGGATGAAAAACTACCGCAACGCGGTTTTACTCTCGATAGCCCTGGGTTGCCGACGATAGGAGGCTACCCTGGGTAACGATGCAAGCAAAAATGCTACCCCCTTGGGGGTTGTACTTTCTTTTCCTATGCCTCGTCCATTTCCCTGCAATAAATGGATTTATTCGTGAATGATATTCCTTTTATACAAATGAATTTAAAGAAAGTACAATGCCGATGGCATAGGTTTCCGCCCTGCAACAGCATCCAGGGTAGGCTCCTATCGTCGCCAACCCTGGCCTATCAAAAGTACAAGCCCTACAGGCTTGGAATGAGTAAATGGCATACAAACAAAAAAGCGTTCATTTGATTGCCCAAATGAACGCTTCGTGAAAAAAAGGCGGCTACCTACTCTCCCGCATTGCCCTATTTGACAAGGTGTACCATCGGACGAATTGGGGAGTAGAAGGTAAACAAAAAAAGCGTCCATTTGATTGCTCAAATGAACGCTTCGTAAGAAAAAAGGCAGCTACCTACTCTCCCGCATTGCCCTATTTGACAAGGTGTACCATCGGACGAATTGAGGGTAGAAGGTAAACAAAAAAAGCGTCCATTTGATTGCTCAAATGAACGCTTCGTAAGAAAAAAGGCAGCTACCTACTCTCCCGCATTGCCCTATTTGACAAGGTGTACCATCGGACGAATTGAGGAGTAGAAGGTAAACAAAAAAAGCGTCCATTTGATTGCTCAAATGAACGCTTCGTAAGAAAAAAGGCGGCTACCTACTCTCCCGCATTGCATTGCAGTACCATCGGCGCAAGTGGGCTTAACTTCTCTGTTCGGAATGGGAAGAGGTGGAACCCCACCGCAATAACCACCTGATAAAGGGGTTGACATGATTTACACAAGCTACAAACTGTGAGTTAAACCCTGTGGGGTTCGAACTTTTTTGCTTAAACAACTCAAAGTAGAAGCGAGGGAAGTGAAGAAAGTTTCGGGCAATTAGTAGTGCTCGGCTTTGACGTCGCCGTCTTTACACCTGCACCCTATCAACGTTGTCGTCTTCAACGACCCTCAATGGAGTTCTCATCTTGCGGCTGGCTTCGCACTTAGATGCTTTCAGCGCTTATCAATCCAGACTCAGATACCCAGCGGTGCGCCTGGCGGCACAACTGGTAAACCGGAGGTCTGTCCATCACGGTCCTCTCGTACTAGTGACGGCACCACGCAAAACTCCTGCGCCCACGATAGATAGAGACCGAACTGTCTCACGACGTTCTGAACCCAGCTCGCGTGCCACTTTTAATGGGCGAACAGCCCAACCCTTGGGACCTTCTCCAGCCCCAGGATGTGACGAGCCGACATCGAGGTGCCAAACCACCCCGTCGATATGAGCTCTTGGGGGATCGAGCCTGTTATCCCCGGGTACCTTTTTATCCTTTGAGCGACGGGTTTCCATACACATCCGCCGGATCGCTATGCCCTCAGTTTTCCTGCCTGCTCGGCATGTCTGCCTCCCAGTCAAGCGCCCTTATGCCATTGCACTCTATGAGGTCGGTTACCAATCGACCCGAGGGCACCTTTGGAAAGCCTCCGTTACGCTTTTTGGAGGCGACCACCCCAGTCAAACTACCCACCAAGCAGTGTCCCCGCATACCGCGGGTTAGACCTCAGACAGCCAAAGGGCCGTATTTCAAGGATGGCTCCACAAATGCTGGCGCACCTGCTTCATAGCCTCCGGCCTATCCTACACATCGGATGACCAAGGTCAATGCTAAGCTGTAGTAAAGGTTCACGGGGTCTTTTTCGTCCCATCGCGGGTAATCGGCATCTTCACCGATACTACAATTTCACTGAGCTCATGGTTGAGACAGCGTCCGGATCGTTACACCATTCGTGCAGGGTCGGAACTTACCCGACAAGGAATTTCGCTACCTTAGGGACCGTTATAGTTACGGCCGCCGTTTACTGGGGCTTCAATTCAATGCTTCCTACCGAAGTAGTGACATCTCCTCTTAACCTTCCAGCACCGGGCGGGTGTCAGGCTGTATACGTCATCTTTCGAGTTTGCACAGCCCTGTGTTTTTTTGTTAAACAGTTGCCTGGACCTATTCTCTGCGCCTCATATTGCTATGAGGGACCCCTTATCCCGAAGTTACGGGGTCAATTTGCCTAGTTCCTTAACCATGAATCTCTCAACGCCTTAGTATGTTCTACCCGTCTACCTGTGTCGGATTGCGGTACGGGTACCTTTAGAATATGCTTAGCGGATTTTCTTGGAAGTCTGATTACCTGCGCTATCTGCTGCTCCCGAAGAAGCTGCAGTACTTTTCAAGGTCGGCTCTCAGGGTGGATTTGCCTGCTCCGATCTACGCCTACACTCTTTAACGGGGATATCCGTCACCCCGCGGCAGTGTCACTACTACGTCTCCACATCGCTCCTAAAGGTAGTAACGGAATATTAACCGTTTCTGCCATCGCCCTCACCATTCGGCTGAGACTTAGGACCCGACTTACCCCGGGCTGATTGGCATTGCCCGGGAAACCTTAGACTTACGGCGAAGGGGAATCTCACCCCTTTTATCGTTACTTATACCTACATTTGCTTTTCCATGCGCTCCAGGATTAGTTATCTGCACCATTCTACGCACATGGAATGCTCCCCTACCGATACTTTTATCATTACTATCCCGCGCCTTCGGCATCTGCCTTATACCCGATTATTATCCATGCCCGGACCCTCGACTAGTGAGCTGTTACGCACTCTTTGAATGAATGGCTGCTTCAAGCCAACATCCTAGCTGTCATGGGGACCAGACTTCGTTAGACTAACTTAGACAGAATTTCGGGGCCTTAGACGGCGGTCTGGATTCTTCTCCTCTCGGGGACGGACCTTAGCACCCGCCCCCTTACTGCATGGCTGCGGTCCGTGAGCATTCGGAGTTCGTCAGGTCTCGATAGGGCGGTGAAGCCCTCTTGACCTATCGGTCGCTCTACCTCTCACGGAGATCGCCCACACGCGGCACCTAAATGCCTTTCGGGGAGTACGAGCTATCTCCAAGTTTGATTGGCCTTTCACTCCTACACTCAACTCATCCAGAAGCTTTTCAACGCTTATTGGTGCGGTCCTCCATTCCGTGTTACCGGAACTTCAACCTGGTCAAGTGTAAATCACTTGGTTTCGCGTCTACCCCTCTGACTTAAACGCCCTGTTCAGGCTCGCTTTCACTACGGCTGGGAGTATCTTTACTCTTAACCTTGCCAGAGATGGTAACTCGTAGGTTCATTATGCAAAAGGCACGCCGTCACTGCATAAAAGCAGCTCCGACCGCTTGTAGGCGTATGGTTTCAGGAACTTTTTCACTCTTCTTATCGAAGTGCTTTTCACCTTTCCTTCACAGTACTGGTTCACTATCGGTCTCACAGGAGTATTTAGCCTTACCGGATGGTCCCGGCTGATTCACGCAGAATTACTCGTGCTCCGCGCTACTCAGGATACCGCTATGTTGCAATTAGATTCGCATAAGGGACTTTCACCCGCTATGGTTCCTCTTTCCAGAGGATTCTGCTCGCTGCATGCATACAATATCGCGGTCCTACTACCCCGCAGCTGCGTTGCCACAGTCACGGTTTGGGCTCTTCCCCGTTCGCTCGCCACTACTAAGGGAATCATTATTTATTTTCTCTTCCTCCAGGTACTAAGATGTTTCAGTTCCCTGGGTTAGCCCTTACGATTTAACGTAAGTGTTTGTTCTTCAAACAAACAGGTTGTCCCATTCGGAAATCTCCGGATCAAAGGTTATTTGCACCTACCCGAAGCTTATCGCAGCTTATCACGTCCTTCATCGCCTCTGTGAGCCTAGGCATCCACCATACGCCCTTACTTACTTTCTTCAATTCGCGCCATCTCTCTTTAAAAAGAAATGACTCGCTCATACTTTCAGCTGTTAAGTGAAATCTCATTTCTCATGGCCATAAAAGCCAAGAAATGATAATTTCTAAGTTTGAACTTAGTTTACTTTACAGTTTTGCTTGTGTCAATATGTCAAAGATCGATTCGATAATACTTCCTCCCACCATAAATAGTGCAAGGTCATATCGAGTGTGGAGAATAACGGATTCGAACCGTTGACCCCCTGCTTGCAAAAGCAGGTGCTCTAGCCAGCTGAGCTAATCCCCCAGTTTAAATACAGATGAAGAAAAACAAAAAAATCACTCCTGCAACACTTCTTGCAAAAGAACTTCCCACTCCACTGTAAGGAATGCTGTAGTCCCAGGCAGACTTGAACTGCCGACCTCCACATTATCAGTGTGGCGCTCTAACCAACTGAGCTATAGGGACTAATTTCCGGGCCCAGTGTCTGTCCAAGATCCTGGGCATCTCGAATAACCCGGCTTCCTTTTTTCTCGCTTTTATCGAAAAAAACAGATTTACGTAGTACAAGAAGAAAAACAAACCCTCGCCTAAGAGCACTTATCCTCTAAAAAAATACTAACCTCAATAAGGCGCAGCATAAATGTCAACTCTTTCAAGTCAACTCATACACCACTATAGGAAACATTCGCTCCAGAAAGGAGTGTTCCAGCCGCACCTTCCGGTACGGCTACCTTGTTACGACTTAGCCCCATTACCAGTTTTGCCCTAGGCCGATCGCTGCGGTAACGGACTTTAGGCACCCCGGCTTTCATGGCTTGACGGGCGGTGTGTACAAGGCCCGGGAACGTATTCACCGCGCCATGGCTGATGCGCGATTACTAGCGAATCCAGCTTCGTGAGGTCGGGTTGCAGACCTCAGTCCGAACTGGGACCGGCTTTTTAAGATTCGATCGCATTTACATGCAACCTGCCTTCTGTACCGGCCATTGTAACACGTGTAGCCCCGGACGTAAGGGCCGTGCTGATTTGACGTCATCCCCACCTTCCTCACACCTTACGGTGGCAGTATTCCCAGAGTGCCCAGCATTACCTGATGGCAACTAAGAAAAGGGGTTGCGCTCGTTATGGCACTAAGCCGACACCTCACGGCACGAGCTGACGACAACCATGCAGCACCTTCACAGACGCCCCGAAGGGCCTCTTCATCTCTGAATCGTTCGTCTGCAATTCAAGCCCGGGTAAGGTTCCTCGCGTATCATCGAATTAAACCACATGTTCCTCCGCTTGTGCGGGCCCCGTCAATTCCTTTGAGTTTCACCGTTGCCGGCGTACTCCCCAGGTGGGATGCTTAATGCTTTCGCTTGGCCGCTGACCCTAATGGACCAACAGCGGGCATCCATCGTTTACTGTGCGGACTACCAGGGTATCTAATCCTGTTTGATACCCGCACCTTCGAGCTTCAGCGTCAGTTGTGCTCCCGTAAGCTGCCTTCGCAATCGGAGTTCTTCGTCATATCTAAGCATTTCACCGCTACGACGAATTCCGCCTATGTTGCGCACACTCTAGTAAACCAGTTCGCGCTGCAAGTCAGATGTTGAGCATCTACATTTCACAACACGCTTAATCCACGGCCTACGCTCCCTTTAAACCCAATAAATCCGGATAACGCCCGAACCTTCCGTATTACCGCGGCTGCTGGCACGGAATTAGCCGGTCCTTATTCATAGGGTACATGCAATAAACTACACGTAGCTCACTTTATTCCCCTATAAAAGCAGTTTACAACCCATAGGGCCGTCATCCTGCACGCTACTTGGCTGGTTCAGGCTCTCGCCCATTGACCAATATTCCTCACTGCTGCCTCCCGTAGGAGTTTGGACCGTGTCTCAGTTCCAATGTGGGGGACCTTCCTCTCAGAACCCCTACTGATCGTTGCCTTGGTGGGCCGTTACCCCGCCAACAAGCTAATCAGACGCATCCCCATCCATTACCAATAAATCTTTAATCCTATAATGATGCCACCATAAAAATGCCATGGGGTATTAGTCTTACTTTCGCAAGGTTATCCCCCTGTAATGGGTAGGTTGGATACGCGTTACTCACCCGTGCGCCGGTCGACGCCTAAGAGAGCAAGCTCTCTCATCGTTTCCCCTCGACTTGCATGTGTTAAGCCTGTAGCTAGCGTTCATCCTGAGCCAGGATCAAACTCTCCATTGTAAAATATCTATTCCAACCCTATTCTTAAAATAAATAAGGTCAAGAGTCTATCTGATTCAGAACGCTTCCTCTAAATTTATCGAAGTCTTTTTGTACCTTCTCTAAGAATAACTCCTCTTTCTTGACGGTTCGTTCTTTTACCCAAGCACTCATCTCCTTTCGAAAACAAGCACTCGCTTCTTGTACTACTTCTCTGTCTATGAAAATCTTGTCAAAGATCGCTCTCTTTATTTTTCACACCCGTTTCAACAGGCGCAAAAAAACGCTACTTGAAAACCATTGTCCTCAAAAAGCGAGTGCAAAGGTAATGCAAAAATATCACAAACTCCAAATCTTTTTAGAAAAAAATCTATATCTAAAATGAAACTTTTCGATTTATACAACAAAAATAGAGATAAATACCTATATCTATTTTTGGGATATAAGTAACTGAAATAGAATTAGAATCAACACAACTGGACGTGAGTGGATTAAGAATTTCACATCAATACCCTCCTTAATAAGACGTTGTCATATCTTCTGGCACACAAATATAATAATCAGCTATGCCTTGATAAGCCTCATCCAAATAGGAAATATCTTCCTGTCGCACGGCTCTCACCACCACATATCGTACCCCCGGCTTATATGTTAACAGATAAGGGATGATGCCCTCGCGGTTGTCTGAATGAAAATTCCCATTGAAATGAATCAACTTTCCTGGCAGATTTTGAGCAATTCTCCAGGCCATCGTAGCATCTTTGACGGCCTGCGCCTCGGCAATGCGGTGCGAATCGGCATTTTTATTCTTCCCCATCATCCCCATGAGTGCAAAGCCCTGCTCAACATTTTCATTTGATTGAAAGTGGATAGGCAATGGTGCCATGTAACTTTTTGCTTCAGTTGAGAATGAATCCAAATAAGCTATTCCATGGTCTTTCACGGCAGTGGCATAACGACGAGGCACATTTGTGGCAACAACAGGCACGTGATGTTCGCGCGCAAAGCCAATCAAGCCGGCGTAATCGGTACTGTAATTAGGCCACAAGCGTGCTTCATCCTCAAATCGCTCACCCGTAATCTGCCCTTGAAGATACTCATTCAAAAATGAGTTGATTGTCACTTTCAAACATTTCTAAACCCATTTTCAACTGTGCCCCGTGTACATTGTAAAGACTTTCCAGCAACTTTTGCTCCAACCAATGGGTGATGACACAGTTATGTATCTCGCCAATAAAAACCACATCCGCCTTAGAAAGACTCTTAACAAGCTGTTCATAGCTGATCAATTTACCCTTGTTGTCATAAAGACGATAAGCTTCGGGCTGCTTTTCAGCCCACATATAAGTTGCCATGCTCAGCATAACAGCACAGCAAACTAAATGTAAATTCTTTAATATTCTCATTCTTTTTGTGATTTATATACAACGATTCGGTGAGTCCACTCAAACATTTCATTCACCATTTGCTGTATCATTTCTGGTGTAATACCATGTAAACATTCTCTATAATCATTGAAATCTTGCAATGACTCACCATTTTTCACCAATGAAATCAATGCCGTTTTCCATTCTGAGGGAGACTTATCATTCAGCACTTTGTCTTTCGTAACAAGGAAAGAACGCTTTAGTTTGTTGAGTTCTCCAGTGCTTATAGGCCGTCCTTTGAGATCTTTGATTATCTCTTGCAACAACATTTCAGCCCTCTTTCGATTCTCGTCTTTCAGAGAAAGATTAATAACGAAGTGATATTTCTGTTGCGGGATACCACTATATGACAGGTCTACATAGGGCGAATAAACAATATTTTCACTCTCGCGGAGCACTTTCAATACACGATCTTGCAACACATCGCGAATCAGTTTCATACCCAGCGTGGTGCGAAGCGACGGCACATAGTTACCCAAAAAGATATAGTTAGCTACTGTTTGATGGTCATTCCCACCCTCAAAACCTTTGGAATAGACTTGCTTATTGGGTATAAAAGGCACATTGTTCAAAGGCAATGGCGTTGCTGGTGCTTGGAGTTGAGCAAACATTGCAATTGCCTTCGGCACCACATGCCCAGCATTGAAGTTACCCGTTAGAATGACTGTGAGCCCTATTGGATTGCCAAACAACTGCTTATAATAGTGTGTTAAGGTATCTATATTCAGTGCTTTCAGCGTGGCTTTTGTGAGCAATCGTTCACTATTGACCGTTCCATTACCCACTAACGAGTCAATCGTGTTCGTCATTAATCGGTCAGCATCGTGCGCCAAGAGCTTATCTAAGAGTGTCTCTTTTCCTAAATTTTCCTGCTCAGAAGCTATTGTTTCGACGAAATCTTCATGATTAACACCTGGGAAACACATTTTTCGTAAACGAGATTTAATAGTGCTGTCGCATGCTTCTCAGGCGAAGAAGCCAATAACTGGTGCCAATATGCATCCTCACCCACCGTCATCGACAACTGCTGCTGTGTCATTATGCTCAATAAAGTGTCGCTCGATACCTTGGCTAAGCCACCCATATCAACATAACTTACAGCATCATGAAGTTTCAATTGCTGTTGAATAGCAAGGTCTGCCACTCCCCCTCGCCCTATAACAGCAAGGTAAAGTGTGGAGTCTTCCTCTAAGGTTGGACGCACAAGCAACTTCACTCCATTCACCAGCTGTATCTCTTCAACGCCAAGTTCTGGCCATTTCTTGCTGTATTTAATACTTTCATTTGCCACCTTTGGTATTTGCTTCAAACACAAGGGCAGACTAATGGTGTCTTCTTTTGCCCCTTTTTTCGAATGAAAAACATAAGGTTTTATGGAACGTTTCCAGCCTTTTTTCCACGCATTATCTGCCTGTTTGCCATCAAAAACAGTAGCTTTTGTACTATCAACAGCGTAAGTATAGGCATACAACCGACTGCGTTTCATAGCTTCAAGAATACTTTTTAGACACTCTTGTAGCTGTATGCTCGTTGTCATTTTCACCTGATTGCGCACCCACTCCACATCCCTTGGGTGCCAAAGAGGACGATCTCCTGCCATGACATAATCTACAAAAATCATCACATAAATCAGAAGAAAGCTGCTGTGTTGTATCGGGTTGTAAATGAGCAAGGCGCATATCAATCAGCTGTTGCAGCTCATTTTCCTCCACGCCACACTGCAACAGCCGATGACATTCATAGGAAGTTGCAGCTAACTGCTGTGCCAACTGAAACGGAGAATCACCACGCAGTGAGAAAACAAAATGATCTTTGTCTGCTAAATACCAATCATTTGACACATTACACCTTACACTATCAGCTGCAAGGCGCTCAGAAAGACATTGCACCAACATACGCATCTGTTGCTTTTTTACCACTTCAGGCAACAGCCTTTCAACGATTGTAGAATGTGGGATGATGACTTCCAGCTTACTTTCACGCTGCATGCTATCGGGCAACTGCATCCAGGCAGCTCCTTTAGCATAGGTCATCGGCAGCGGTTTGAATGCCTTTTTATCTGCTTTTGCAGGGATTGTACCTAACGTTTTACGTAGTTTTTCAACCACTTCTGCTACATTCACCTGTCCCGCGACAAGCACAGTCGCACGAGATGGCGTGTACCAACGCTGATAGAAAGCTTTTAAGCGGTTACTATCAATACTATTAATGTCTTGTTCTGTACCCAATGGTATGCGGTCAGCATAGCGATTTTGCCCCATTTTCAGTTTGTAGAAGTCGTCATTTTGCTGGTAGCTTCTAAGCTCTTCTACTATGACTCCACGTTCCTTTTTCACGCGCTCATCATCAAAAGTCAGGCCACACAGCCAATCACGAAGAGCCAAGAAAGTGGTATCTAACAGTGCTTTTATCTTGTGAATGGTAAGGCAAAGAGAGCCAATAGATTGTGCGATCAAAGCCCGTAAAAGGCGTTGATGTCACGTCCAAACTTCATACCTTGTCGCTCAAAATAATCAATCAGAGCCCGTTTTGGAAAGTGCTTACTTCCTATAAAGGCACTATGCTCTAAGAAATGTGCACCTCCTCGCTGGTCATTCTCCTCCTGTAAAGATCCCACATTCATGACCATTCTCACCTCTATACTATGCCTTGGCAATTCGTTGGGCAAGATTATATAACGCAATCCATTATCCAAGTACCCCTCAACAGTACCATTGGGCAGGGTGATATATTGATTAATGCGTAAACAAGGTATAGCAAAAGCTCTCCCAACAAATAGGAGTCCGAGTACAATTATCCAGAAAAGAGTATGTCTAATCAGTTTTTCCTGCATGCCATTTTCCTTGTTTAACGATGTAAAGTATAAACAACATGCACCTGTTCATAACCATTCCCATCAGCAAAGTCCCATGGGAACGTGAATGTAAGTTTACCCTGTTCAAAATCAATTGATGCCGAAGGGGCAACCCAGTCAGTTGGACTATGACCGAAAGTATCTCTATCAATGGCACTTACGCCTAAAAACTTTTTAGGATCCAGTGATCCTCCCATCATCAGGAAGTCATCATCGATGGTATAACCCACCAAGTTTCCATCTTCTTCAATCTCGACAAGGGTACCCTTTGCTTTCTCTTTCAACAACCTGTTCCATGCAGAGTAATTGTAAACAAAAGGCAATCCGGCCACTCTGTCACCATAGACATCTTCTTTTTCGCCCACAAAGGTGACGGCTTTGCTCACGGGATTAAAAGCTATCCCATCCAAAGAAGCCTCGAAAGTCTCCTTACGCTCGTCGTAATGAATGGCCTTCACTGCCGCCTTTCCATAGGGAGTCTGCATAAAGAATTCATTGTCATCAACTGTTTTGCGCTTCAACACATCATATAAGAAGGTGGTTAATCCCATGGGGTTGCTCAAAAGTTTCAGTTTGGGATGGTCAACTGTGGCATCATCGCTCAACGTTATCACACTATACCCTTTGTAAACGCGTTGTGCTTGCCCTTGGAAAAAGCCCTCCTTATCATCGTTATTGAATGTGATAGTGGTTTCTACGGGTATTTCCCAAGTAAACGGATCAGATTGATACCATATTTCGTCTGTACATCAGCTATCAATTGCAGCTGTGTTGGCGTCAGAATCGGCACGTCAGCATCGGGATTCATCGTGATTTGAGCACTTTTTCCAAAACCCTTGATAAGTGGATTGGAGGCTGAAGCTACTTGCATGGTCACTACTTGAGGTGCTGCAAGTAAATGCTTTCCATTTGATTTCACACGGAAGACCACTTCTTTCTGCCCTGGATTGAAAACCAACTCATCACTATCGGCATGCAAAATGCCTTTTTCATTGCCTGCAAAAGACAATTTTACGGACTCGCGTTGCTGAGGCGCAAAGGCAATCATTGCATGCACAAAGACGCTTGCTGTGTCGTCTTCTGACAGGATTGCGTTGCCCGGAATGGTCAATTCCACACCATTGGTCATGGTTTCTTGGGGTGCATCTTGTGCTTGGCAGCCTGCTAAAATGCATACTATAGCTGCAAACAGCGTATTCAATATATGTTTCATTTGTTCATTATTTCGCTTAATTGGAAGGCCAACCAGCATTCTGTTCTACGCGGTTGAAACGATATTCCGATACCGGAATGGGGAAACACCAGCGGTAATCGCCGGTCGAAATGGTGTTGTTCGTGCCGGTGCCCCACTGCGTTTGGCGGGACAAAGCAGCGAGATGCGTGCGTTTGAGGTCGAAGAAGTTGATGCCTTCGCCGGCAAACTCGCGTTGCTTATCGGTGAGAATGAGTTGCAAAAGCACCTGATTAGAGGTGCCGGCAGGCGCTTCGGCCACGCCGATGCAATGCCAATAATGATTCATCAGCGTGCGTGCAACCTCTGTATCCCCCTTTCTACAATAGGCTTCCAGCAACGATATAATAGGCGCCGGCATAGCGCATCGTGTTGATATAGCCAATGGCTTGATTGGTTTTGTTGGCCCGGTTATACTTGCCGAAGAGCGTTCTGTTGGTGCCATCCATCACAAAAGGATAGACGAAAGAGGCACGACGGACATCCGAAGCCACGTAGTCTAACTGTGGATTGAGGCAGAAATAATCTCCTTCTCGAGCACTACTCTGAATATCCACATAATAGGCTGTGTGGATGTTAAAAAGCAAAGATACGCGCTGGATTGCTGTTAGATTGCCACAGACTATTGATGACATTGGGTGTGAAATAAGCATCGTTGCTCTTGTCGAGAACACTTTTTTTCCGTAGGTGATGGCCGCTTCGTTGTCGCCTGCATAAAGCGCCACGTCTGCCAAAAGATACTGCACAGCCGTTTGTGAAAGCCAACCATTGCGTGCTGGGGCATGTGGCGTTTGAACGGCCTCATTGAGCAAATGGCGAATCATTGCCACAACATTACGGATGGAAGCACGCGACTTATCCTCGATGCCGAGTTGCGTTTTTTTAAAAATGATTCCAGGTGCATCGGGATTCAAATCATAGGCAGGTGCAAACACACGAAGTAGCTGAAAATAGCTCAACGCCTTTAACGTTTTTAGCCTCAGCAATGATGGCTTGTTTCTCGGTGGCTTCCGTCTGTCCTTGCGTTTTGACATCTTGCATGCGTTCAAGCAAGGCGTCGCACTGTGCAATGACATTGTAGTAGCCTTGCCAAAGTGTAGGTGCGAGTTTGCTTATCTCACGGTCGTCCCAATTATAAAGGTGTAAGGACGAGATGTCTTTCACCGAAAGTGAGGTCGGAACGAAATCATTACCCAACAAAGAAAATGCGTATTCTTCGTGGGGATAGGCCAAATAGGCCGAAGCTAAGAGCGATCGTGCATTTGAAACGGTTGTGATGGCATCGGGATCAGAGTACTGATCTTGCGGTGGTATGTTCAGATTGCATGCTGCAAAAGCCATTGAAAGCACAGCGATAGTTACACTCTTGAATATCGGTAGATGTTGTTTCATTGTCTCTTATCAAAATGTTAAGTTGAGATGAAAAGTGAAGACGGGCTGCATGGTACCTACCATAGTGCCACTTTCTGGGTCGGACTCTTTGTAGTTGGTCCACGTAAAGAGATTCGAGCCCTGCAATCCTACGTTGGCATATTGCACCAAAGGCATCACGCGATGGAGCCAACGCGACGGAATGCGATAGCGCATGGAGAAACTTGAGAGTTTTAAATAGTTGCTGTTACCCACCGTGCGCGAGTTGGGATAGAGCACAAGATTATTTTCCGCAACGCTTTGTGTATAGAAAGGTGTCCAATACGTTTTGTATTCATCCCCCCTTTTAAACCACATCTTTTCTGTTTGGCCTGCCACCGCGTTATAGTTGGCATTGTCGCTGTTGCGCACATACTGATAGTTGAAACGCTGTTTGCCACCCAACACATAGTAGAAAGAGATATCGAAATCGAATTGCTTATAGGAGAAATTAGCATAGAAACTGCCCGAATAAGGGGGCGTCAAGTGCCCCAAGGCAACGAAATCGTCGCGCGTCAGCTGCTCTGTTCCCTGCTTCTCACGACCATCGGGCGTAAGAAACACAGGATAACCGGTGAGTGGATTGATGCCCAACGAATGGACACCATAAATCATATCGTAGGATTTACCAACTTCATAGTTGGGTACAATCGACTGTTCATCCAAGTAGAGCTTATCGGTCCAATAAAGGCTAATAACCTTATTGCGGTTGTAAGCAATGTTGCCCCCGACGGTCAAACGGCAGTCAAAGCTATCCCATATCCGCCCATTGAGCCCCACTTCGATACCTTGATTTTGCAAAACACCTATATTGCGCTTCAACGAAGAGAAGCCCGAACTGGTGGCAATCGGCACATCCAAGAGCGCCCTGATCGGTGCGACGGTTATACCAATTCACATCCAACGTGACACGTTTCCACAGCTCTACGTTCATGCCGACATCTAAAGACTTATTTTGTTCGGCCTTCAAATCCTTGTTATAAAGTGACAACAGCGAGAGCGCCCGGCTCTCTTCGTAAGTTTGTTCGCCAAACATGAAAGTGCCCATGGTGCTGGAAGATGTCACACCATTGAGATTAGCCGTCACACCATAGGCCACTTTGAAGTTCAATTTAGACAAGGCTTTTAGGGTCTTTCAGTCCCGAATAGTTCGTTGGCGTCCATCCAAGACCAACAGCCCAAGCTGCATTCCAGCGTTTATTGGCTGGCAAAATCGACGACGCATCGGCTTTATAAGTCGCATAAAAGATCATAAATCGTGTTGTAAGTGTATCCAGCCACAGCACCAATACCCATCTGCGCATTCTTGTCTCTCGGGTTTCTCACTTCGGGTTGGCGAAATCCTTGCAACGCATTATTGATGGCAGAGGGAGCATCTATAGTGCCTACACCATAACCCGTGATGCCCACTGCATCATAGTTATACAGGTAATAGTCGACATTTGCGCCCACCGTTATGTCATGGACGCCACCAAAGACATGGTTGTAAGTGGCGCGGAAATTGCTCGACAGATTGGTCGTTGTACCCTTCGTGCGACGGTATATGCCCCGTGCATTTGTGGGGACACCGCCTTTTTGCTCCGAATAGGCTGTTGAGGGGGTGAATTGGTGATCATCACTTTGCAGGAAATCGAGTCCTGCAACATAAGCCAGTGTCAGATCTTTCCATGGTGAGAGTGTAAGATTCATATCCACCCCAGCATTCTTATCGCTTGCATCGGCCTGATATTGATATAGTAAATCACTATAAGTGCGATTGGGATAGGAATATAACTCGCCCATCTTCCACTCATAAGGATTCAGATTGTAAACCAACGAGGTAGGGTCGAAAGTTGAGCCGTTCGGCGTGTTCGTCTTAGCATATCCACCCGTAGCACCCACCATGAGATACCCCATCTTGCCCAATTGTTGGTCCAAGCCCATTCGAATGTTGAAGCGTCGCTTGTCGTTTCCTGCTATTCGCCCACCTTGATAGACGTAGTTGCCCGAGAGATAATAGGTCGTTGTGCCGTTTCCGCCCTTAATACTGAGATTATGCTTTTGATAGAAATTGTTATGGATGAGCTCTTTAAACCAGTCTGTGTGCACCGCTCTAAGCTCAGACAAGCGTTGCTCCCCCTCGGCAATAAGTTGCGCTTTATTGGGATCGGTGGCATGATAGCGCTCATAATAATCGCGACTGTAACGATAGCCGGGTGTAGCCGGGTTCTGCAAAAGACGCTCAAGTTCCAACTTCTCTTCGGTATCCATCAACCGAACGCCTCGCCTTCCGCGCAGCGTCAGCCCCAAATCCAAACCATAATTGATGATCATCTTGCCTTGATAGCCGTGTTGCGAACTGATTTCGAGCACGCCATTGGCAGCCTTAATGCCATATAGTGCCCCCGCAGCTGCATCTTTCAACACCTTGATGCTGGCGATATCCTGTGGATTGAGGTTATAGAACGTCTCGGCAGAGATAATCTTCCCATCCAACACATACAATGGTTCGTTACTCACATTACCACGCCGGAACGATGAGTTGCCACGAATGCGAATCTGAGGAGCGGTACCCAATTCGCCCTGGTTTATGACATTCAGCCCCGGGATCATACCCTGAAGTGCAAGCCCGAGGTCTATCATGGGCTTCTCATTGAGCCGTTTGATATCGACGTTCTCCACGATTCCTGCTTTCGAACGCAGGTCGATAGCGTTGATGTTACTCTTGGCTCTCACGACCACCTCTCCTATTCCCGTGGCAGCTTCCTCCATCTTCACATCCATTCGTTCTCGCCCATCATCTTGTAACTTCTGCGGTTTGTAGCCGATATACGTGAACAAGATTGTTGCCCCTCTCGCCCAATCGCCACCCAATTGATAGCGACCTTTAGCATCGGTTACTGTAACATACGACGTGCGATAGACCCGAACACTCACCCCCACAAGGGGTTCGTTGTTTACATCGGTAACGTAACCATAGAGTTTGCGCGTTTCGGCAGCACTCTGTTGCGGTACCCAACAGATCCACATCAAGGCCAAAAGGCTCATCATGGCGAACTTCTTCATACGCCTATCCGACTAACGCTTACTGGATAACCACTGCTGGGTCTGTGCTACAATCCAGTCAACAACTCGCCCACTCGAGGCTGGCAATATGCCATCGGGGCTATAAACAATCTCTACACCCGTTCTTTTCACCAAGTCACGCTGCACATCTTCCATCTTGTGACGGTCGGCCATGCGTTTCACATCTGATGTCAGATAGATGCCTTGCACTATGATGCGCTGCTTCTTCTGTGCTGCTTTAGCGAGTAAGGGCATGAGCTCTTTGCCAAAGTCATGTCCCATCTCAATGAGTGCATGGTCCACATAATCAATCTTTGTGTGTTCCTTGGTGTATTGATCCACGTTTTTTTAAGCATCTCTTTCCAAAAAGCCTATGCGTTCGTCATCGCCGTGGGCAAGATAAATCACAGCCTCTTTAGCTGGTGATTTCGATAAGCTCTGGACACGATCGAGCATGCTCTTTTCTAACACATAACTATAGTAGAACGTAGGCCCCAAGACAATGGGCACGCGTGTATGCACCATTTCAGTCTTTTTCCTCGGCCAATTCCTCGCGCACATAGGGATTATACTTCTGTCCCAAGATATTGGGAAGATCCTCCTCGGTGTGTCCCTGACGGTGCTATGAAGATGGGCAATGCAAAAATGCTATCGGCACCTTCTGATTCACAAGCCTTAACCATTGAGGCTACCGAAGGCTCGGTGTATTCCATAAGTGCTACCTTCACGATCTCGATGCCCTTCAACTTGCCATTGGACAATTGTTGTTTCACTAAGGGCTCTAAATCCAGAACAGGCTTGCGCCACGATTCCATAGGGCGACCCATGCGCTACAATCAACAGTGCCGTTTTTAGCCTGTACGCCCGACCATGCCATCAAAAAAACATGACCAACATCAACATGATTTTTCTTTTCTCATTTTCTTGTATGATTAATTTTTATCCTAAACCTAAGCTGCCTACCTACCCGTAAGGCAACATTTTTCTGTGCAAAATTATAACAAATCATAACTGGTTGCAATACCTACAAATGATGAAAATAACACAGCCTTCTCTCACTTTTTCATCGAAAGAGGCAGCTTTCTATCCCCATATTTAAGTGCAATGCCTCTTTTCATTACGTGCTGGGCGCGTGCAGTAACAAAAAAAGGGATAGCATGTGCCGCGCTTCATAAAAAGAAAGAGCGATGGAGTTATCGCAACGCCACCGCTCAGAATTCTAAAAAAACCTTACAAACTACTTTTTCTCTTTGAACATTTCTTGGCAAGCCTTCCAATCATAATGATGGTAAAGCTGATTGAGTTTACTTTCACGTTGCTTGAACGAATTCAGATCTTTCTTGGCATTCTCTGTCCAGCCTGTTTCTGCCATAGCAGCCAAGCGTGGTAGAAGCTGGTAGAGTGCGAGGTCGCGACCCATGACATATTCAGTCCATAGATTCACTTGCACGCCCTTTACATGTTGCTTCAACGCCTCTGACGCATCGTCGGGCACAGGGTTATAGCTATAAACCTTCTCCACCGGAAGGTCACCGCCGATAAGTGTCAAGCGATGCGCCTTGGTCTGGTAGTAATCTAAGTAATAATAGGTATTGGGCGACATGATGGCATCCAAGCCGCGCTTCACTGCCTCCATACCACCATCTATGCCACGCCAGCTCATCACTGTTGAACCAGGAGCCACGTCGCCTTCGAGAATCTCATCCCAACCAATAATGTTGCGCCCCTTAGTAGCCAAATGCTGTGCAATAACATTCATGAAATGCGATTGCAATTGTGCTTCCGCTGAAAAAGCCATTCGAACCCTTGAGGTTCAGGCGCTTGATTTCTGCTTGGCAACGAGGACAAGCCTTCCAACGCGTACGGGGAGCCTCATCACCGCCAAGATGGATATACTTTGAGGGGAAGATGTCGAGCAACTCATCGAGAATGTTATTGACGAACTCATAGGTCTTAGGATTACCTGCACAGAGTATGTCGTCAAACACGCCCCAACGCTCAGCCACCTTATAGGGACCGCCCGTACAGCCATATTCAGGATAGGCAGCCAACGCACCCAGCATGTGACCGGGCATATCTATTTCAGGAATGATAGTGATATAGCGCTCAGCGGCATATTTCACAATGTCGCGCATCTCATCTTGGGTGTAATAACCGCCATAAGGAACGCCATCATAAAGCTCGGTGTTGTTCCCCATCACGGTTTGTGCACGTTTCGAGCCTATTTCTGTTAGCTTGGGATAGCGTTTAATCTCTACACGCCAGCCTTGATCTTCGGTCAGGTGCCAGTGGAAGGTGTTAATGTTGTGCAAAGCCAACACGTCGATATACTCCTTGACGAAAGGTACACTGAAATAGTGACGGGCGCAGTCGAGCATAGCACCGCGATAGCCAAAGCGTGGATAGTCAGCAACCTTACCTACAGGCAAATTGACGGTTGCAGTTTGCTCCACTGGCAACGACTTGCGCAACGTTTGAACACCATAGAATACGCCCTGGGGTGTTTTTCCCTCAATCACGATAGCGCGCGGCTTCACTGTGATGACATAGCCTTCCTGATTAGCTATCTTATTGTTCAGCTTCAGCGTGATGGTAGTGCCTTTCTTGCCTGTTCCAGCCAGCGTTATACCAGTCGCTTCACGTACAAACTGCTTTAAGAATGCGGCGTTGCGTTGCATAGCCTCATCAGAGCCCTCGACCAACACGGCTGTGTTGCCACTTAAAACGAATGGTGCACCTTTCTCCAACGAAATGTTCTGTGGGAGAGGAACAACCTGATAGTTTGCATCTGCTGCCTGAAGACCTAAAGATGCCATTACCATTGCTACGGATAGTAGAATTTTTTTCTCATGTCTTTTTGTTTATATGATTAAATGAATTGCGTTAGTTACTTGTTAGTAGACGGCGAGTGCAAATATACGAAAAAAATAATATCTCCACACCCTTTTCATGAAAAAACATGCATCTTGGTAGCAGATTAGGTGAAATTTAGTACTTTTGCGCCATGATGAAGCGCGGGAAGACGCTCCCTACTCCACCGAAACGAGTAATATTTTCACACCATTACAAAATGACAAAGGAAACAACTCCAACCTCACTCCCTACCAACAATATGACTACAGGTGCACCGTCGCGCGCCATCCTGTCCTTTGCCATTCCACTCATCTTAGGCTACATCCTGCAACAAATGTATCTCATTATCGACGCTGCTATCGTGGGGCGCTGGATTGGTGTAGGTGCATTAGCGGCCGTGGGCGCGTCGAGCAGCATCATGTTCCTCATTATGGGCTTCTGTAATGGTTCGTGTGCGGGCTTCGCCATCCCCGTAGCACAGGCCTTTGGAGCCGGCGATTACCACAAGATGCGCTGTTATGTGAGCAATGCCTTACGCATTGCTGTGGTGCTGGCCGTGGTCATCACATTGCTTTCGTGCGCGCTGTGCGACCGCATTCTCAAACTCGTCAACACACCAGCCGACATTTTTCCACGATGCTTACGTTTTTTTCTCTTCCTGCAGTTCTGCACCATCCCCTTTACCATCGCTTACAACCTCTATGCTGGGCAAATCAGGGCATTGGGCAATTCCAAACAACCCTTCTACTTCCTCATCATTTCATCGGTGCTCAACATTCTGCTCGATGTGGTGCTCATCCTCGGCTTCAGAATGGGCGTTGAAGGTGCCGGGATTGCCACCTTTCTGAGCCAGGCCTTTGCCTCATGGCTGTGCTGGCGATTCATCCAGCACCGCATGACCATCCTTGTGCCACAAGGAAACGAGCGGGCCTTCGACAATAAGAAGATAAGCATCTTGCTTAACAACGGTGTGCCCATGGGGTTGCAATTCTCCATCACTGCCATTGGCATCATCATGCTGCAAAGCGCTAACAATGCACTCGGCACAATCTATGTAGCCTCGTTCACGGCGGCCATTCGCATTAAATATCTCTTTACCTGTGTACTCGAGAACATAGGCGTCGCCATGGCTACTTATTGCGGACAGAACGTTGGCGCAGGGAAAAATCGACCGCATAAGGATTGGCGTACGCGACGCCATGGGCATGATGCTGGTCTATTTTGTCTTCACCGTAGCCCTCATCTATCCTTTTTGCCGATGAAATGATGGCGCTCTTTGTCAATGCAGGCGAGCACGCGGTCATTGCTCATGCCGCTCAGCTCATGCGCATTGCTAACTGGTTCTATCCCGCATTGGGTGTGCTCGTCATCCTGCGCTACAGCATTCAAGGTTTAGGCTACAGCAACCTCAGCCTCATGAGCGGCGTGATGGAAATGATCGCCCGTTGCGGCGTGAGTCTGTGGATGGTGCCTGCTTTAGCCTGGTTGAGGGGTTTTGCTATGCCGATCCTGTGGCTTGGTGCATGGCCGATGTCTTCCTCATTCCTGCTTTCTTTTGGCTTTTTGCGCCGACTGCGGAAGCATCAACTCAAGCAAGTTTAAACAAAAGGCGAGGCGGAGGTGTAATCACTACAGCTCCGCCCCTTGAAAGTTAATTACCTTGAGTTACAAAGTCCAACTCGTGGAATTTCCTCCTTATTCTTTTGGCTTTATATCCACACTCCCGTGGTTTTTCGGGTTCTCTCCGTCCTGCTTCCCCGAGGGTTTATCTGCAGAATCGTCCGTCCCCGTCTCGGGTGCCTTCCTTCCTTTGGGCTTAGAGGGCTTGTGGCTGTCGCGCGCTTCTTTCGCAGCCCCTGCAGGCGCTTTCACCTCAACCAAATGGTCTTTGCTAATGCGCACCCACAGCAATTGATTTGTGTCGCCCACTGAGAGTTCATAAATCAAATGTTTATTCTTGCTGCGCCGATGTCCTGTAAAGGCTAATGTTCCAGCTGCCATGCCCTTCTCCCTTTCAAAAAGCGGCATATAAGGGCTGCAGCAACTTGCTAATCTTCTCATATTCCTCGGCCGAGGCCACCTTTTTGCTGCGCTGCGCTCGCTGTGTGCGTGGTGCGCGATTTGTTCCCCGCCCGATTCATCTTGTCCACCAACTCAACGATGGCCTGCCTGTCGGCCTCAACGGTAGACTGATAATGGGCTACTTCGATGATGCGGCACACCACTTTAAAGAATTGATCGTTGCGTTTACGGATGCTTCTGCTCCGAGGCAATGCGGTATCGGCCTCATGTGCCAATATCTTATGCCGTAGCATGCGAAACTCCTCATTTGACTGGTGGAGCGACGCGATAGTGGCATTCACACCTAACGCTGCCGTTTCTGCAGTGTGCTTAGCCAAGTCAATCTCTAAACCGCGAATGTGAGCTGTCTTCTCATCCATGCTCTCATTCTGCAAGCCATGATAGGTCTGCACCACGTCGGCAAGCGTTTTATAGGCTTTGTGAATCTCCTTGTTGGGATTGAAGCGCTGAGAGTTCACCATGCCGAACAGCGTGGAGATATAGCCATCGCGTTCTAAGTTCTTTTCATTACTCTGCTCAGTGAGCGCCATGTTGTTCACGCGCTTGTTCACCTCGTCTTCGAGCTTTATCTGCTCGTCCCAGGCCTTCATCAATTCATCACTGATACCCAACTTTGTCTTGTCGGCTGCATTAACCAAATCATACTGTGTACGGAGGAACTCGGCATGCAATGCGCCGCGAAAAATCCCATGATTAACTCCCTCAAACGAGATAAGTTCCGGGAGCTCAAAAGGCTTTGGTTTAGTCATATTTGTTAACATTTATAGATTAATAATTATTTTTTATCATATCGGTAGCACGCTACTGATGCCCCAAAGATAGAGAAAAGATTCTTACGCTCCAACTTTTTAAACACTTTTTTTGCTATTCGAAATGAAAAATTATCTTAAAATGCGTCTCGCTGCCCAAAATAGGGTGCAAACAATAGATAGAACGACACTACCTTCACCCAAGGTAGTACCAAACAATAGATAGAATGGCACTACTTTCGCCAAGTTAGTATCAAACAATAGATAGAACGGAACTACCCTCACCCAAGGTAGTATCAAACAATAGATAGAATGGCACTACTTTGCCCAAGTTAGTACCAAACAATAGATAGAATGGCACTACCTTCGTCCAAGGTAGTACCAAACAATAGATAGAATGGCACTACTTTCGCCAAGTTAGTACCAAACAATAGATAGAACGGCACTACCCTCGCCCAAGGTAGTACCAAACAATAGATAGAATGGCACTACCTTTGCCCAAGGTAGTATCAAACAATAGATAGAATGGCACTACCTTCGCCCAAGGTAGTACCAAACAATAGATAGAACGGCACTACCCTTGCCCAAGGTAGTATCAAACAATAGATAGAACGGCACTACCTTCGCCCAAGGTAGTACCAAACAATAGATAGAATGGCACTACCTTCGCCCAAGGTAGTACCAAACAATAGATAGAACGGCACTACTTTGCCCAAGGTAGTATCAAACAATAGATAGAACGGCACTACCTCTCGCCCAAGGTAGTACCAAACAATAGATAGAATGGCACTACCTTATATATAATAGGACACAACCGATAGCACAAACCCCTGTGCATTCAATTGGGTTATAACATTTATGCCACTATACACTGAATGTGTGCTATCAAACCTTAATCTAAAATGAGCCATGAGCACCATAGCCCTTATCCATGCAACGATAACACATTCCATGTTCCAATCGCCTTTATAACAATTCTCTCAGACCAAATGGCATGAACAAGACCTGTGTGCCCACCCGAACGCCCTCGTAGCAGAATATACCTATCTACACTTAGACACACGCTCACCTCACCATGGCCCTCCACCAACTAAATGCATAGGGACTCTTCTCTTCATATTCAGATTTACCGATGGCTGCGCCTTTGGCGGACAGCACAATTGGCCATACAGACACAGCTCTTACCAACCGCCATGAATTCCCTGCACCACTGCCACACTAAAAAGCATTGGGTGCTCACCTCACGATGAGCACCCAACTTACACTTATTAGAAAAAATTAATCTGCTTATATATAGCCCAGCCAGCGTAGCACATCGTTTAGATTGGCCACGACGAGCAACACGATGAGCAGAGCAAAGCCCACATACTCTGCACGGATGAGAAACTTCTCGGATGGCTTGCGCCGTGTAATCATCTCGTAAAGAAGGAACAACACGTGGCCACCGTCCAACGCTGGGATAGGTAGAATGTTCATAAAGGCAAGCATGATACTCAGGAAAGCGGTCATTTTTCCAGAACACATACCAGTCCCACGATGAGGGAAAGAGGCTTGCAATAGACCCAAAACCGCCCAAGCTCTTGGCACCATCGCTGGTGAAGATATAACGCAGGTCGCTGACGTAGCCTTTCAGCACGTGAATGCCATAGCTCACACCGGCGGGAATGCTGGCCAGGAGGCTGTAGCGTTGGTGCACGGGCTGATAGAGTGTAGCCATAGATGGGAATGCGATGGCCAATTTCAGGTCGGGCGTGAGCACTACGCGGGCACTGTCTATCTGCCCACCACGCTGCCACACCAACTGCACCGTGCGCACCTTCAGGCTATCCTTCGCGGTGCTTACTGCAGCCATCTCATCAGCTAACCGACTCATTTCGTCGAGGAACTGGTTGGCCGAAGCCACTGCCTTGCCATTCACCGCCACAAGCTTGTCGCCAGTTTGCAAACCAATCTTGGCGGCGGGGCCACCCTGAATGACCGAATCGACACGCGCTGGGAGGTAGGGACGACAAAACACGGGCACGGACTTGATCATATCCAAGAGGTTGAGATCGCCAGGCAGGGTCAATTGCATGGGCTTGCCATCGCGGACGATGCTCACTTGATGGGCTTCGGAAAGGTCGCGGAACATGTCGGCACTGAAATCCTTAAACGCTCCCTTCTCAGTGCCCACGAGGATATCGTGATCGCGAAAACCATAGCTCTTGGCCGTAGCGTTGAACTCCATACCTTGCGACATAGCGCGCATGGGGACATAGGTTTCACCCCATACAAACATAATCATCGCATAGATGACGAGTGCCAACAGAAAGTTAACCGTCACACCGCCAATCATCACCAATAGACGCTGCCATGCGGGCTTCGATCGAAACTCCCACGACTCGGCCGGCTTCTCCAATTGCTTGGTGTCGAAACTCTCGTCCACCATGCCAGCAATCTTGCAATAGCCACCGAAAGGCAAACCATCCGATGCCATACTCAGTGTCGCTATGCTTGGGTTTGAAAACGGAATAGGCTGCCGGTCCACTTACCTATGCCCACATCGAAAAACACGTAGAACTTGTCTACCTTTATGCCGAATAGTTTTGCAAAGAACATGTGGCCGCCTTCGTGCAACAGCACCAACAATGAGATGGCCATCATGAATTGCAAGGCTCTAATCAATATTATTTCCATATTCTGAATAGGGTTGTATTATGTTGTTGTTATATGTTCTTACTTCGTTGTCCCAAGCAGTTCGCGTGCAATGGCACGTGCCTCAGCATCGGTTTGCAGGAGCGCCTCGAGCGAGGGCTGTGCCTCGAAGGTAGTTGCTGCCATCGTTGCCTCAATGGTGCGTGCCATGTCGGGGAATGAGCAAAGGTTGTTGCGAAAGGCCTCGTTTACCACTTCGTTGGCGGCGTTGAGGATGCAAGACATGTTGCCGCCACGCTCAATAGCCTCATAGGCCAGACCCAAACAGCGGAACCGTTGCACATCGGGTTGGAAAAACTCCAACTTTTGTTGCGCAAAGAGGTCTAAGCGCTCGCCCTGGAGCGGCAGACGCTCGGGGAAGGAGAAGGCGTACTGGATGGGGAGCCGCATGTCGGGCACACCCAACTGGGCCTTCACGCTGCCATCCACGAACTGTACGCCACTGTGCACAATGCTCTGCGGATGGATGAGCACCTCAATCTGTGAGGCTTCCACGCCAAATAGCCATTTTGCCTCGATAACCTCGAAGCCTTTATTCATGAGTGTTGCCGAGTCGATGGTGATTTTATCGCCCATACTCCAAGTGGGATGCCGCAGGGCGTCGGCTGCGGTAACGTGTTTCAGTTGGTCGGGGGTGAAATGACGAAAAGGGACCGCCCGAGCAAGTGAGTAAAAATCTTCTCGATGCTCGCATCAGCATCGCCTACAAGGCTCTGGAAGATGGCGCTGTGCTCACTATCGACAGGAAGAATGGGCACATGATGCTGCTGAGCGAGGCTACAAATGAGCTCGCCAGCGACGACCAAGGTTTCTTTATTGGCCAAACATATCTTTTTCTTGGCCTTAATGGCGTTGATGGTGGGCAACAAGCCCGCAAAACCTACCATTGCGGCCAACACCATGTCGATGGGGTCGGCAGTGACAATCTGCTCCAATGCGGCGGCGCCAGCATACACCTTGATATCGGGTGAGTCGGCCAGCAGCGCCTTCAATGCCTCGTAGCGGTTCTCGTCGGCAATGACCACGGCAGCAGGCTGAAACTCGCGTGCTTGCTGCGCCAACAGCTCCACCTGGCGATGAGCAGTAAGACAATACACTTCGTAGCGGTCGCGATGCTGCCGAATGACGTCGAGTGCCTGTGTGCCAATGCTACCAGTGCTTCCAAGAATACATATTTGTTGTTTCTTCATTGCTTCGTTGTTTTCAATTTCTATAAATCGAGTAGGCCGTGGGGGATAGCCATCCGAATGGTACGCGCGTCCATATCGGCATGATGGATGAGGTCGCTGTGCGCTGGCAGCAGCAGTGTCTGTCCGGATTCGGTCTCGACCTCAAAGAGCAGGTTAGTGGTCGTGGTGTCGATGTGCTGTAGCGTTCCGAGCCGTTGCTGGGTAGCTTCGTCAATCACTGAGAAGCCTAAAATTTCGTTCCACGACACGCTGTCATCGCTGCTATCCGAGAGCGCACGTGGGAAAAAAACACCTCGCGTCCCACCAAAGCTTGTGCCTTCTCAGCGGTATCGACACCCTCGAAGGTCACCAACACACTCTCACTGCTGCGAAATCGATAAGCCTCCATAAAAAAGGGCACCAAAATGCCATCCATGTCGAGAACCAAATAGTCGGCCTCCACCCGGTCGAAGACATCGTCTTCTACTTGAAAGGTGAGTTCACCCTTCACACCATGCACTTTCCCTAAGCGTCCAATGCGATAAACTTCGTCTTGCTTAATCATTCACCCTGATGATAGAAGCGCCCAAATCGTTGAGCCGCTGTTCAATGTTCTCATAACCGCGATCAATCTGTTCAATGTTAGCGATGCGACTAATCCCCTCGGCGCTCATCGCGGCAATGAGCAATGCTATGCCTGCACGGATGTCGGGGCTACTCATTCGACCAGCCCGAAGACGCAGCTGATGGTCGTGCCCTACCACAACAGCGCGATGAGGGTCGCACAAAATGATTTGCGCGCCCATATCGATGAGCTTGTCGACAAAGAACAAACGGCTTTCGAACATTTTTTGATGAATGAGCACAGAACCACGTGCCTGTGTGGCAACAACCAGCAGCACCGATATTAAGTCAGGCGTCAAGCCCGGCCACGGCGCATCGGCTAAAGTCATTATCGTGCCGTCCATGAAGGACTCTACAACATAGTGTGCTTGCTTGGGGATATACAAATCATCCTCGTCCACGTCGATGCGAACACCTAAACGGCGAAAGGCATCTAACGTAATACCTAAATTGTCGACCGAGACGTTCTTAATACGGACACCATCGCCCACCATTGCAGCCATGCCTATAAACGACCCCACCTCTATCATGTCGGGTAATATCGTGTGATTGGTACCGTGCAGGCGCTCAACACCCTCGATAACGAGCAGGTTGCTCGCCACGCCTGTAATCTTTGCGCCCATACGATTGAGCAAGCGGCAAAGCTGTTGGATATAGGGCTCGCAGGCGGCATTGTAAATGGTTGTGGTGCCCTGAGCTGTCACTGCTGCCATAATAACGTTGGCCGTTCCAGTAACTGAAGCCTCATCTAACAGCATGTAACAGCCTTTTAGCTGCTCGGCACGCAACTGATAAGTGTCGCGTTGGGGGTCTTTCACGAAGACAGCGCCCAACGACTTAAATCCTAAGAAGTGGGTATCTAAACGACGGCGGCCTATCTTGTCCCCTCCCGGCTTGGCTATTGTCGCACGATGGAAACGTCCTAACAAGGGGCCTATCATGAGCACACTACCACGCAATGAAGAGCACTTGCGCACAAACTCGACACTATCTAAATAGGCCAAGTTCAGCGCGGCAGCCTGAAAGGTATAGTCGCCCTGCCCATGGCGCGTCACTGTAACACCCATCTCAGCAAGTAACTTGATGAGGTTATTGACGTCCAAAATGTCGGGAATATTCTGAATGCGCACGGGGTCAGCCGTCAGCAACGTAGCACAGATCACTTCAAGCGCTTCGTTCTTAGCGCCCTGAGGCGTAATAGTTCCTTTTAAGCGGCGTCCCCCTTCTATGATAAACGACTCCATAAACAGCGCTTACCTCTTTTTACGCTTAGCTCCTGTTCCCGATGGCCTTTCTGCAATCTTATCGAAAACGAATGTGTTTAAGTCAAGCTGTATCCGCCCATCTGTATACTTCGCTAAGTCTGAAGCAACCTTTTCATCGTCACATGAGCCATGGCTCCAGGCCATCAGGTCCAGTTTCATTTGATTGGCTGTGAGCCTCACCAATGCATCACGCTCTTCACTGGGCTCCATCGTCTTCAGCTTATCAAAGATCTCAAAGATAATCTTGCCATAATGGCGCACGGGGATATCGCGCGAGGCATAAGCGATAGGAGTGGGCTTTGCGCTCATCTTCCGCGCCTCACTAATATCATACGGCCAATCAATGTCCAACTGAAAGCGGCTCATGATGGCTAAACGATCCCACAACCGCTGCTGATAGTCAGCATCTTCACGGTTCTGCGGAAACATTCTGTCCATAATAGTGACAATGGTCTCAGCACAAGCCTGACGCTCTTCACGATTTTCTAACCCCACGCACAGGTCAACCATGCTTTGAATCTCACGTCCATACTCGGGCAAAACGAGTTGTTCGCGCTGCGTATTATAATCTAATCCGTCGATATTCATAGTTAAATCAATTTCTTTGGTGTCTTTGCCACGAAGTCTTTCAAATAGAAAGGCACAAAATAAGCCACATCTTCCACACGCCCTTCGGCCAACCGTTTCTCGGCCAAGGGGAACATGTTTTTGGCTAATGGCGTTATATTTTCAATGAGATGTGCATGCGGGTGGGCGATGGTATCCATACATTTGGCGGCGCCGTTGCCGAAAAAGTAAACCTCGTGTGCATCTAAAAAAACGCACGATAGGTATTGGCAGTCACCACATCAGCCTGTATGCCACGCACCTCTTTCAAGGCTCTATCCAACACTTGCGCATACACTTCCATACGGCGTGCATCAAGCATGGGCACCAACAACGCATCGTCTTCAGCCACTTGCTCGCCCAACAATACTGGGACAGCCAACAGCTCTAAGGTGGGAACAGCAATGAGTTTAGCATCGCGTCCATAGCAAATGCCTTTCGCCATCGACGCGCCAATGCGCAAACCTGTGTAAGACCCTGGACCACTACTCACCGCTACTGCATCTAACTTTATGTTGCGTGCATCTATGAACGTCAAAGCCTCATCGATAAAAGTTCCTAAGATTTCGTTATGATTGGGGCCTTGATGATTTTCCTGATTAAAGATACATTCGCCATCATTGCTCATGGCCACCGAGCAGATATTCGTACTCGTCTCAATGCTCAAAATACACGACATAATGATAAATATATTCTAAATAGGGTGCAAATTTACGTTTTTTCCCTCCAAAATTGCTACTTTTGCAGAAATTTAACGTGTAGCATTATGATATTATCAATGACAGGGTACGGCAAGTCTGTGCGAACCTATGGGGAGAAAAAAATAAATGTTGAAATCAAATCGCTTAACAGTAAGAATTTAGATTTATCAACACGGATAGCACCTTTATACAGAGAGAAGGAGATGGAAATCCGCCAATTGGTGGCACAACAATTAGAACGTGGCAAGATTGATTTTGCCATCTGGATAGAAAAAAAGATGCGGCTATCGACGCCAGTGCCATCAATGGAACGTTGGTGGGGAACTATTATCAGCAAATCAAGCAAATCGCACAACAGAGCCACATCCCCGAGCCCACCGATTGGTTTGGCACGTTGTTGAGCCTTCCCTGATGTGACTGCGAAAACCGAAAACGAGCAGTTAGAACGCGAAGAGTGGGCTGCTGCCGAGCAAGCCATTCACGAAGCGCTTAGCCATCTGATAGCTTTCCGCCAACAAGAAGGTCGGGCGCTGCAACAAAAGTTCAATGAAAAGGTTGATAATATCGAGCAATTATTATTGAGTATAGAGCCTTATGAGAAGAGTCGTGTCGAGAAGATACGACAGAACATTGTCAAAGGGTTGGAGCAAATCCCTGGTGTCGACTACGACCAAAAACCGCTTAGAGCAAGAGCTTATCTATTACATCGAGAAGTTGGACATCAGCGAAGAGAAGCAGCGTTTGACCAATCATCTGCGCTATTTCCGCGAGACCATGCGCGAAGAAGGTCACGGCGTGGGCAAGAAATTGGGGTTCATTGCGCAGGAAATGGGGCGCGAAATCAACACCACAGGCAGCAAAAGCAACCAGGCTGAAATGCAAAACATCGTGGTGAAGATGAAAGATGAATTGGAACAAATTAAAGAGCAGGTGCTCAACGTACTCTAAACTACCCAACATGACTGAAGCAAACCACAACACCTCCTGCCACAACTGCCCACAGAAAGGCAAGCTCATCATCTTCAGTGCACCATCGGGTTCGGGCAAAAGCACCATCGTGCAATGGCTCATGCACGCGCATCCTGAGCTCAATCTGCATTTCTCCATCTCGTGCACCAGCCGTCCTCCGCGCGGAACCGAGCAGCACGGCGTGGAATATTTCTTCCTGTCACCCGACGAATTCAAAGCCAAAATCGCCGCCAACGCCTTTTTAGAATACGAAGAGGTCTATGCCAATCGCTTCTATGGCACGTTGAAATCGCAGGTAGAGCAGCAACTCGCCGCAGGGCAGAACGTGGTATTCGATGTCGATGTGAAAGGCGGTTGCAACATCAAGCAGTGCTATGGCGCGCAGGCTTTGAGCCTCTTTGTGCAGCCCCTTCGATAGCCGCATTGAGAAAAACGGTTGGAAGGACGTGCTACCGATGCGCCCGAAGTAATCGAACAGCGATTGCAGAAGGCCGAATACGAATTGACCTTCGCGCCCCGATTCGATGCCATCATCGTGAATGACGATTTAGAAACGGCCAAAGAAGAGACCTATCAACGCCTCAAAACCTTCCTCGCAACCCCATGAAGCCATCCTCCACGCCACCACAAACCCACCACATCGGCATCTTCGGTGGCTCGTTCAATCCCATTCATCTCGGCCACATCGCCTTAGCCAAACAGCTGTTGGAGCAAACTTATTTAGAGGAGATATGGTTTGTGGTGTCTCCCTTTAAATCCTTTTTAAAAAGGAGGCTTGCGACCTCTTGGACAACGAAAAACGATTAGAACTCACACGCCTTTCGCTCGAAAAACGAACCCGGGCTTATCGTCTCGGATTTCGAATTCCACCCTGCCCAAACCATCCTACACCTACCGAACGCTGTGCGAACTGTCGAAAACCTATCCCGAAAAAGATTTCACACTCATCATGGGTGCCGACAACTGGCTGTCGTTTGCGCATTGGGATCACCACGAAGACATTCTGCGCCGCTACCCCATCATGGTGTATCCGCGCCCCCATCACATCGTCGACCCCGCCACACTTCCGCCCCATGTGACCCTCACCAACACCCCACTCTATCCCTTCAACAGCACCGACATTCGCCATTGCATCCGGCAAGGCATGCCCATTCGAAGCATGGTGAAGCCCGAAATCGAGGCAAAAGTGGTGGATTATTATCGCCAGTTGTTTCAACAGCAGGCCCAATAGCGCCACCGGTGCCGCCACATTGTCCTCAACAACGTTTCGCTTACGCAAGCCATCATTTGCAGCAGCGCGCCATAACATTCGTGCCAATCGAGGCGAATTGGCACCAATGTTAGATGACACTCGTGCCAAACGAAGTAGATTGACACCA